>Ga0207066_1086_pt2 | contig 23244 bp, 18 predicted proteins | sample Alteio_BWMinCont_24_FD_153490 | JGI IMG/M metagenome (GOLD analysis project Ga0207066, IMG submission 153490) | Enriched cells from forest soil in Barre Woods Harvard Forest LTER site, Petersham, Massachusetts, United States -... | ecosystem: Environmental > Terrestrial > Soil > Temperate forest >...
GGCGAACATTCTTGCGAAGGCGATGGGCGCGAATGTCAAGGCCACCAGCGGCCCGACCATCGAGAAAGCCGGCGACCTCGCGGGACTGCTCACGAATCTCGAAGAAGGCGACGTGCTTTTCATTGACGAAATCCATCGCCTGCAAAAAACCATCGAGGAATATCTTTATCCCGCGATGGAGGATTTCAAACTCGACATCATCATTGATCAGGGGCCGAACGCGCGCAGCGTTCGCCTGAACCTGCCACGCTTCACGCTCATCGGCGCAACCACGCGCAGCGGCCTGCTCACCGCGCCGCTGCTCACGCGTTTTGGAATGCGTGAACGGCTGGACTATTACGTCGGCGAAGATTTGCAGAAAATCGTCATCCGCTCGGCGCGTCTGCTGAATGTCGAAATCGAGGAAGCCGGCGCGCACGAAATCGCCCGGCGCAGCCGCGGCACGCCGCGCATCGTGAACAATCTGCTCCGCCGCGTTCGCGATTACGCGCAAGTTCGGCACGATGGCCGCATCACCGCCGCCGTCGCGGACAAGGCGCTGGCGATGCTGGAGATTGACGAGAACGGCCTCGACGAAATGGACAAGCGCATCCTCGAAGCCGTCATCACAAAATTCGGCGGCGGACCGGTAGGCGTGAATTCGCTCGCCGTCGCCGTGGGCGAGGAACCGGACACGATTGAGGAAGTTTATGAGCCGTATCTCATCATGGAAGGCTATCTCAACCGCACCTCGCAAGGCCGCGTTGCGACGGAATTGAGTTACAAGAAACTGGGATTAAAAATAGCGACGGGGAATCAGTCGAAATTGTTTTGAGTTAGCTCAATTATCCTGCTTCTCGTGATATAAGTAATGTCGTCCATGATAAAATATCAGAAGCGGCGAATCAAAACCTTCGCCGCGTTTTTTGATTGGAAGCGCAGGTTTACCTGAAGGGGTTTCGCAAGAAACGATGATGTCTCCTAAAAAGTCATACGTCTCGTAGCCATTGTGGGTTTTGTAAGTGATGCGCTGATACAGTGGATCAAACCGAAAGTCGGGATAACCATCATTGTAATGTTCGGGGACAAATACTGTCAGTTCTTTTTGGCGGATGACTTTTTCAGAGTCAAAAAGATAAACTTTCAAATAAACATCTTCGTCCCCAACCAAAAAATTTCGTTCATAGTGATTGGAAGCGGAATTTACGGCTATCCATAGATTTGTTTCAGGCACGGGCCAAAAGTTCCAATCAGATACTTCTCCCAAATCTTTTGGGGTTGGAAGATTCTTTATTTTGGCCATCTTAACTCCCACTCTAATATATCTATTAGTTCCGACCCAATATTCCGGCGAGAAACCTATCACACAGGCAGTTTCCAAATAAAATGACTGCTTCTGTGAAATATGAGCAGTTCCAGGACCTTCAGGTGACACGATTTCTCCAAGACCATATTCGGTATCGGCTTCAATCAATTTTTCGGCAACATAATTGGTATTGTGATAATTCACAAAACGAACCGCCATGGGGCCTTTGTAAGTGTTCACCGTCGGCAAACACCCTGAAAGCAGCGGCAGGAATGCGAGCAAGCCGACAAAAAAGAATTTTCTTTGAAGCCAAACAAGGTTTTGCTTTGAAAAATGTTTCATGCCCGGTTGATTGTATGCTTTCCTTCTTTGAATAAAAGACAAGCCCTAATCAGATTTTAATTTCTTTTCGCACTTAATCCGTGTCTCATCATATCGTTTCGATTTATGCCCAAGCGCACCGACATTCATAGCGTCCTCATCATCGGCGCCGGACCGATCATCATCGGCCAGGCGTGCGAATTCGATTATTCCGGCACGCAAGCCTGCAAAGCCCTCAAGGAAGAAGGCTATCGCGTCATTCTCATCAACTCCAATCCGGCCACCATCATGACCGACCCGGAATTCGCCGACCGCACTTACATCGAACCCATCACGCCCGAATGCGTGGAGAAAATCATCGTGCGCGAGAAAGAAGAAATGAACTCCTTGCGGAGGGCCACCGGAAAAGAAATTGGCAAATTGGTGCTGCTACCAACTTTGGGCGGCCAGACCGCTTTGAACACCGCGATGGCTTTGCACAAAAGCGGCGCGCTCGAACGGCATGACGTGGAAATGATCGGCGCAAAACCGGAAGCCATCCACAAAGGCGAAGACCGTTTCGCGTTCAAGGAATTGATGTTGCAGATCGGTCTCGACGTTCCGATTTCCGGCGTCGCACACAATCTGGATGAAGCGCGTGATGTTGCGAAGAAGATCGGACGTTTCCCGCTCATCATCCGCCCCGCGTTCACGCTCGGCGGCACAGGCGGCGGTATCGGCTACAATCAAGAGGAGTTTGAAGCGATTGCCAAAGGCGGCATCGAACTTTCGCCCGTGAACGAAATTCTCATCGAAGAATCCCTGCTCGGCTGGAAGGAATACGAGATGGAAGTGATGCGCGACAAGGCCGACAACTGCGTCATCATCTGCTCCATCGAAAATTTCGATCCGATGGGCGTCCACACCGGCGACAGCATCACCGTCGCGCCCATCCAGACGCTGACCGACAAGGAATTTCAAATCATGCGCGACCAGAGTTTCGCCGTCATCCGCGCCGTGGGCGTCGAGACCGGCGGCTCGAACATCCAGTTCGGCGTCAATCCTGACAACGGTCGCATGGTCATCATCGAGATGAACCCGCGCGTCAGCCGCAGTTCCGCGCTCGCGTCGAAAGCGACCGGATTTCCAATTGCGAAAATTGCCGCCAAGCTCGCCGTCGGCTACCTGCTTGACGAACTCAAGAACGACATCACGCGCGAAACTCCGGCGAGCTTCGAGCCGAGCATTGATTACGTCGTCACCAAGATTCCGCGCTTTGCCTTCGAGAAATTTTCGCAGGCCGACCCCACGCTCACCACGCAGATGAAAAGTGTGGGCGAGGCGATGGCCATCGGCCGCACGTTCAAGGAAAGTTTGCAGAAATGCCTGCGCTCGCTGGAGATTGGCCGCAGCGGTCTGGGCGGCGACGGCAAACCCTGGCGCATCGGCACGGAAGTCTATGGCGACCGGGACATCCTCCCGCGCGACGTCATCAGCCGCAAATTGAGCGTGCCCAACGCCGAACGCATCTTCTTCATCCGCCACGCCCTGCGCGCCGGCTTCACCATCGAGGAGATTTACAATCTCACGAGGATTGACCGGTGGTTTCTGGTGCAGATCAAGGAGATTGTGGATTTTGAGGAAGAGTTGGCGCGATGCTAATTCATACAAAGGCCTGCAATCATTTATTACCATGTAACAAACCCACCCGTTTTCCCGCGTTACTTCGCCACCGGCTTATAGTCCTGCCACAGCCATTCCAGAGCTTCGGGCAGGGTTTGTTGCTTCACGTTGCCGTCCGTGTGCCCGGCGTTGCGGGCAAAGACAAACTGGTAATGATAGCCCTTGGCGGCCAGCACCTTCGCCATGTTCTCATTGGCGACGACCCAGTCGTGCATGTTATCGCGCATGACATTCGGATTCAGAAGGTCCCGGTCGCCGACTTCCATCCAGATGCGGACGGGCTTGGCCGGGCTGTTCGGGATGAGATGTTGATGAAATTCCCAAGCGCCGTGCGGAGTCTCGGCATTATACGGCCACTGCTGGTTCACATAGGTGCCCGAATAAGTAAGCACGCGGTGGTAGAGGTCCGTATGATACCACGCCATGATCAATGCGCACGAGCCGCCGGAACTGCCGCCCATCGTCGCGCGGGCGTCGGGATCCTTGGTCAATTTCACGTTGCATTGTTTTTCCACGAGAGGTAGCACTTCTTTCTCGACAAACTCCGCATACCGACCGGACATGGTGTCGTATTCCAATCCACGTTCGCTGCCTTGGGCGTCGCCGCTTCCGTTGCCAATAGAGATGGCAATCATCACTGGAACGCGGTGCTGGGCAATCAGATTATCCAAAGCCGTGAACAATGCGCGGTCAGGTCCGTCCGCCCCGACAATGAAGGGCGCAGCCGTACCAGGGACGTATTGTTTCGGCACATAAACAGACACGCGGCGTGTGTAGGGAGCCGGGTGGCTGGTGTTCACCACCAGTTTGGCAGGGTCGTTGGGATCCTGCGTGCCAAACATATTCGGCTCGCGGGCGATACCGGGATAAATTTTGCTGTCAGCCGAACTCATGGTGAAGTTATACACTGTTCCTTGCGGCACGTTTGTCTGCACGGTCATTTCCGGCGCGCGATTGTGAGTCGGGCCGATGATGAAGTTCCCGTCGGCATCCGCCGGCGCATTGGTGCCATCAGGCAATTCCTTGGCCGTGACATATCCCGGCGTGTTCGGATCGCGGGTAGGCGGAGTTGGGCGTGCCGGTCGGTTTGTGACGGATTGCGCCATCGCCGGATTCAAAGCCAAGATCGCGCAAAGTGACGCGGCAACACAGGTCAGTTTGGTAATTTTCATTTATTGATATTTCCAGTTGCGTGATTTTCCTTTGGCGAGCCATTCGATTGAGGTCTTGATTCTACTGGCGCGTGTCTCCTCGCGTTTGGCTTCGGTAATCCATTCGACGTATTCCCGTTTGCAACTGGGACTGAAATTTTCGAAAGATGCCAGCGCCTTTTTGTTTTTCTTGAGCGCGGTCAAAAAATAATCCGGCACGACGAGTTTCTTTGGCTTCGATTTCATGCGCGCGGGATTTTTGACTCCGGCTTCGTTGAGTTCGACGGCTTTCCTGATGTAGCCTGTCACGATTTTGTCGCCGGGCAAATCGGCAGGAGAAGTGAGACGATGGAGTTTTTTCCTTTGGCGTGCCGCATCTTTGCCGAAAATCAATTTACCTTTCCAAAAAATGAGCGCGCAATGCTGTTTAAAGGCTGGCGTTGCAATCAAAATTCCCTTGTGCTCAAAAAACGGCGAATTCCATTTGATCGTCTCCGTCACGTCCGGACACGCGGCATGAACGAGTTTGCGGATGCGCTTCAAAATCGGTTTCGCGAAACCGGCAGACTTGGCGATGTAAGCGTCAACGCGTAGGTCTTTCTTTGGCATGAATGAAAGATAAAAAAATCGCGGAAGTTTTAACAATTGAATTCTGTAAATTTTGTTAATTCTGTCTGATATTGTTTCGCAAGTTATGTCCGGTGATTTGAAATTTCCTGAAAATTTTCTCTGGGGCACGGCCACGTCGCCGACACAGGTGGAAGGCCACGTCGTCAACGAGTGGACGGATTATGTCGCAACGGACGGCGGGCATTGCCGCGTGGCGTGCAATCATTATCATCGCTACGCAGAGGACGTGAACTGGATGGCGCAGCTCGGCGTGAACGCCTATCGCATGGGCATCGAATGGTCGCGCCTGCAATCCGCGCCGTTCGCGTCGCTGAACCAGACGGAACTCGCGCGCTACGTGCATCTGCTCGATTGCCTCAAGGCGGCGAACATCACGCCGATGGTCGTGCTGCATCATTTTTCCAATCCGCCGTGGATTACGGCGGCGGGCGGCTGGCTGAATCCGGCGGCGATTCCGGCGTTCGTGGATTACGTGGCAAAGCTGGTGTCGGCCTTGAAGGAGCGGGTTTATCTGTGGAACACGTTCAACGAGCCGGACACTTACGCGTCGTTGACGTATCTGCTCGGCGGATTTCCGCCATTTCACAAATGGCATTTTGGTTCCTATCGAAAAGTCATCCGGCACATGGCCGAAGCGCACGCGCAGGCGAGCCGCGTCATCCGGCGCGAAGGCAACGGCGGTAAGACGCCGGAAGTCGGCATCGCAAAGAACTGGACTTCGTTCGGCGCGTTCCAGAAATTCGCATTGTGGGATCATCTGCTCGCGGAAATTTCGCATCACGCGTTCAATCGTTTTGTGCTGGATGAATTTCTAGGCGGGCGGCGGCATGAGGATTCCACGTTTATCGGCGTCAATTATTATGGCCGTGCGCGATTGAATCACTTCCAGGCGCTCGTTCCGACCAACGGCGTTTCCAAAAAACGATTGAAGCAACTTGGCATCATTTGCGACGATATGTTCGAGCGGCATCCGACCGGTTTTGGGAAAATCCTCAAAAAATTTCACAAGCGCTACGGCCTGCCGATTTACATCACCGAACACGGCGCAGCGTCGAACGACGAAGACTTTCGCATCCGTGACCTCACGCAACATTTGCACGAATTGCAAGGCGCGATGAACGATGGCGTGGATGTGCGCGGATTTTTCTACTGGTCGCTGCTGGACAATTTCGAGTGGCAGTTCGGATTTTCAAAAAAATTCGGCCTGCTGTCCGTGGATTTCAACGACGAAAATCTTCCGCGCAAAATGACGCGCGTCGGCGAATTTTATCGCGGCATTTGCCAGACGCGCCGACCGGTGATTACAGATTGATAAGGTTGTTCAAATGGATTTGATTTGGAAAACGGATTTCGCAATCGCGCACACGGTCTGTCTGGCGCGCAGTTTGAAACATTGGACGGGACGCGAATCGTTTCCCGGAGTTTCCAATCCAATTGAACTGTCGCAAAAAGTTTTTGAAGCGACGTTCATCATCGTGTCGCACGGCACGGAGATTGATCCGATTTTGAACTACGGCAATCGTGCCGCGCTCGCGCTTTGGGGAATGTCGTGGGACGAATTCACGCGCACACCGTCGCGGCTTACTGCCGAAGCGCCGAAGCGTGAGGAACGGGCGCGGCTGTTGGAAGTTGTCACGCAACGGGGATTTATTGATGATTATTCCGGCATCCGTATTTCAAAAACAGGCCGTCGCTTTCGCATTTCTCATGCGACAGTTTGGAGTTTGTTGACCGAAGACGGCAACCCCTGCGGTCAGGCGGCGATGTTTGATCGTTGGGAATTTATTTGAATGGCGCAATTTGGTATCGTTGCGCAAATGAATTCGGAACGCATCGTGATTGTCGGCGGTGGCGCGGCGGGCTTTTTTGCCGCGCTCGCCTGCGTTGAAATGCGGCGCGACACGGAAATTCTCGTGTTCGAAAAAACTTCACAGTTCTTGTCCAAAGTGAAAATTTCCGGCGGCGGACGCTGTAATGTCACTCATGCCGACTTCGACGCGCGGGAATTTTCCAAACGCTTTCCGCGCGGCGAACGCGCGTTGATTTCCGCGTTCGGAAAATTCCGGGCGGCCGACACTGTCGCATGGTTTGAAAGTCGTGGTGTAAAATTGAAAATTGAAAGTGACGGGCGGATGTTTCCCACGACGGATTCTTCGCAGACAATTATTGATTGCCTGCTCAACGCAACGCGAAAAGCTGGAATAAAATTAAAGGCAAATTGCGGCGTTGAAAGCGTCGCCAAAAAATCCGGCAGCGGTTTTAATCTTACGCTTTCCAACGGCGAAAAGCTGGCGTGCGACAAATTACTTCTGGCAACGGGCGGCTGCCGGACGCCTGCACTCGGTCAATTGGCTGTTTCGCTCGGTCATTCATTGGAACCGCCCGTGCCATCGCTGTTCACATTTCATGTTGCGATGCCGTGGCTGCGCGAACTCGCCGGAGTTTCAGTCGAAACAGTCGAGGCATCCGTTCCCGAAACAAAGCTTCGGGAACGCGGCGCGTTGCTCGTCACGCATTGGGGCTTGAGCGGTCCGGCAATTTTGCGTTTGTCCGCTTGGGGCGCTCGTGTGTTGCACGAGAAAAATTACAGGGTCATGCTTCAAATAAATTGGCTGCCGCACTTGAACGAAGAAAAACTGGCGGCGGCTTTTCAGACTTATCGCAAATCGCAACCGGCAAAATTTATCATCAATACACCGCCGGCAAAACTGCCGTCGCGGCTTTGGGAACAGCTCGTGATGGCGTCCGGCGTCGCGCGCGACACGCGTTGGGCGGCGCTTTCCGGCAGCGCGCAACACAGGCTCGTCCGGCAATTGCTGCGCTCGGAATTTCCCGTGACCGGAAAAAGTTTGAACAAAGATGAGTTCGTAACGTGCGGCGGTGTTCGTTTAAGCGAAGTAAATTTCAAAACGATGGAAAGCAAAATTTGTCCCGGACTATTTTTCGCCGGTGAAGTGCTGGACATTGACGGCATCACCGGCGGGTTTAATTTTCAGGCGGCATGGACGACCGGCTGGATTGCCGGGCGCGCGCTGGCGGGCAATTGAACGGAAGTCACAATTGGACAGTCAGAACAATATGCAACCGATAAAAATTGCGGGTATTGCGGCAGCGGCGTTGCTGGCAGCGGGCATTTTTGCCATGTTTCACAATGCGGGCCGCGCCGAACCGGCAGAAATTTCAACCAACCAAATTTATCAACCGAGCGATATGAAAGATTTTAAGAAACCGGAAGCAGCCGAACTAAAAAAGAAACTGACCGCCGAGCAATTTGCCGTCACACAAGAATCCGCCACTGAACCGGCGTTCCACAATGAGTTTTGGGACAATCACAAAGCGGGCATTTATGTGGACATCGTGTCGGGCAAGCCGTTGTTCAGTTCGCTGGACAAGTTTGATTCCGGCTGCGGCTGGCCGAGTTTCAGCAAGCCGCTGACCGGCACGGACGTGGTCGAGCATACCGACAATTCCTACGGCATGGATCGCACCGAAGTCCGCTCCAGGGACGCCGATTCCCATCTCGGCCACGTTTTCGACGACGGCCCGGGGCCGACGCATTTGCGTTATTGCATCAACTCGGCGTCGCTGAAATTCATTCCGGTGGAAGAAATGGAAAAAACGGGTTACGGCCAATATCTCGAACCGTTCGTGAAGGCGGGTTTGATCAAGGCCGGCGCCACTTCAACAAACGCGCCGACGAAGAATTAGACCGGGTGTTGGAATAATTTCCCAAAGCAGTAAAACCGTCCGGTTTTTCTTTCGGCCGGTAAAATCGAAGCGGGTCAATTGCATTCGCAGCACGATTTGGTTTTCTGTCTGGACAGTTTCAGTTAAATCTTAAATTGTTTCAATACGCCAATCCCATATGAATTTTCAACGACTCCTTGTTTTCGGTCTTGGCTTGGGACTGCTTCTGCCGCCGGCAGTGGTTGTTGCAAAATCTGTCAGCGTGAAATCCGCCGCCGGAATCACGGCGCAATTCGATGATGTTACAGGACACTATGAAATCTCGACGCGTCAACCCGCCCGGAAATTTGCCGGTGTGCTCGGTCAGCCGGCGCAGAATGTCTTTGTCGAAAACGGCAGCGACCGCATCGGCGCATATCAAGAGATCCGTTTCACATGGCGGACGCATATTGCGCTCACCGGCAGTATCAGGGTTTATGACGCACGACCGGTGGGGCTTTTCACGCTGGAATGCGATCAGGCTGTCCATGAATTGCCAGCCGTGTTCCCGCGATTCACGTCCATTCCCGCCGGACTGCATCATTTCAGTTTCAAGGATGATGTATTCGCACCGCCGAGTTTCAAATTGGAACCGAACAGCACGCCGTGGCTTTTGTTTGATGACAGGGCCAATGCAGTGATCATTTCACCGGCGGATAATTTCATGATGGCCAGCATGAGTGGCGATGGCGTGCATGAAATCGCAAGCGGGCTGAACCCGGAAGTGCGCAACTTGCCCGCGCATTTCAAATACGCCACGCTTCTGACTTTCGGCGACGGCATTAATGCGACATGGGACGCTTGGGGCGCTGCACTCACAGACTTGATTGGCCGGAATCGTCCGGCGAACGATGTGGATGCCGGGTTACGTTATCTCGGTTACTGGACAGATAATGGCGCGGTTTATTATTACCATTATGATCCGGATTCGGGTTATACCGGCACGCTGGAGGCGCTGGTTCGCCATTATCGCGAGCGGGAAATTCCCATCCGCTACCTGCAACTCGACAGTTGGTGGTATTACAAAACCCTCACTGATCCGGATGGTAAAACCGGCCAGTCAAAAAATTCCAAACTGCCGGAAGGTGAATGGAATCGTTACGGCGGCCTCATGAAATACGAAGCCCATCCTGCGCTATTTACCAACGGTCTCGCGGCGTTCCAGAAAAAAATCGGCCTGCCGCTGATCACCCACAATCGCTGGATTGACCCGGCCAGCCCTTATCACGAGCAATATCGCATTTCCGGTTTCGCGGGCGTTGATCCGTTGTGGTGGCGGGAAATCATGAATTACATCGCCGGCAGCGGCGTGGTTTGTTACGAGCAAGATTGGCTCAACATCATCTATAACCATTCACCTGAATTGTCGGCCACAGTCGGTGCAGGTGATGATTTCACCGGCGGCATGGCGGCGGCGGCGAAGGTGCGTGGCTTGAGTTTGCAATACTGCATGGCGTTACCCCGCTTTTTCCTGCAGGGCGCGCATTACGACAACCTCACGACCATCCGCGTAAGCGATGACCGCTTTGACCGCAGCCGCTGGGACAATTTTCTCTATACGTCGCGGCTTGCCGGCGCGCTGGGCATCTGGCCATGGTCGGATGTTTTCATGAGCACCGAAACCAATAATCTTTTGATTGCAACCTTATCCGCCGGCATGGTCGGCGTCGGCGATGCCATCGGCGCGGAGAACAAGGAAAACCTGTCGCAGGTCGCACGCCCCGATGGTGTGCTGGTAAAGCCCGATAAACCTTTGCTGCCATTGGATGAAGTTTATATTGCCGAAGCCAACGGCAAAAAATCTCCAATGGTGGCATGGACATACAGCGACCACGGTCCGTTGCGCACGGACTACCTGTTTGCCTATAACAGGCAGGAAACAAATTCCGAAACCGGCTTCACACCGGCGGCTCTTGGTTTCAAAGGCAAAGTCTGCGTGCTCAATGCGCGGTCGGGAATCGCAAAAAATCAATCCGCCGGAAAGCGCTTTGCGTTCACGCTGAATCCGGATGAAACGGCGTATTATCTCGTTGCGCCCGTTGGACAATCCGGTCTGGCATTTTTTGGCGACGACGGAAAATATGTTTCCAATGGACGTCAACGTGTCGCCGCGCTGGATGACGCGCCGGGGCGATTGATCGTCACGGTCACATTTGCCGCCGGCGAAAAATCAGTGCGTCTTTTCGGTTATGCCCGGCACGCTCCCGCGGTTACGGCGCAAAGCGGTTCGGTGGGAACTTTGACCTGCGATGCCGGGATCGGGCGGTTCAGCGTGGAAGTTTCTCCAGCAGCAGCAATCATCGCCGGGCAAGACCCGACACAAACCGCCGTCATTCAATTCACCGGCAAATAAATCTTATTTCATCGCCGCATAGACGTGATGCACGTCGTCGTGGTCGTCGAGTGCGTGGAGAAAATCCATAACTTCCTTGCGGTGTGCGTCGGAAACTTCCGTGAAATTTTTCGCGACATAGCGTATCTCCGAGGCGATGACATTCCAGCCCGCCGCCTTCAACGCCTTGGAAACGTGGTCGAGGTCTTTGATCTCGGTGAGAAAACGCGCGCCCTCATGTCCGGCGGGAACTTCACCGGCTTCGAGCGGCTCAATCTCCTGCGCGCCGGCTTCAATCGCATCGGCCTCCGCGTCGCGGTTCGCGTCCGCGTGCGTGGCCTCGACGACGCCGAGGTGATTGAAGAAAAATGCGACGCTGCCGGGCTGTCCCATCGAACCGGCCTTGAACAGATTCCGGATCTCCGGCGCGGTGCGGTTGCGATTGTCCGTCAGGCATTCCACAACGACTGGAACTTTGTGCGGCGCGAAGCCCTCATAAACGATCGTTTCATAAACCACTTTTTCGTCCGTGAGACCCGCGCCTTTTTTAATAGCGCGCTCGATGGTGTCCTTGGTAACGGACGATTTCTTGGCCTTCTCGACGGCGACAAACAGGCGCGCGTTGAGGTCGGGGTCAGCGCCGCCGAGTTTGGCCGCGACCATGATTTCGCGGACGAGCTTGACGACCATCTGGCCTTTTTTGTGCGCGTTGATTTCGCGCCCGGCTTGTTTCCATTGTGCGCCCATGAGTTTTGACAGTGTGGAAAAATTTCGCGGCCAAGAAAACTAAATTGTTTCAGCCACAGCGACGCGCAACAGAATGGAATTAAACTCGCAGCTTGATTTTATGGTGGTCAAGGTTCAGGTTTGTTGCGTTAGGCCACTATGTCCACACAACTTCCATTGAGGGTGAGGAGATTCATCGTTATTGCTTTTTGTGCCACGTTTGCAGTCTTTGGCCTTATTTTGTTTGTGATTCCGTTTGCAGACAGCGATACAACTTTTACAAGCGTATGTTTCTATACAGTGATGGCGGTTTCGTGGCCTATTCTTGCCGCGGGAGCCGTATATGGTGGAGGCCCTCCGGTGAGCGTGGCCATTTTCCTGTTTGGATGTATTGCGACAGGAATGTTCTGGGCATTTATTGTCGAGTTGATTTTTATGATAAAGAATCGGCTATGGGCTAATAAGTCTCTGGATAAAATAATATCAAAATGAGTCACTACCCCTTCCCGCATCTCCTTGTGTTCTCTCGTGAATTTAGGTTAAGCTGCCGTTTCGATGTTGACGCTTTCAGAAATCAGCAAGGCGTTCGGCGGGCGGGTGCTGTTCGCCGACGTCACGTTGCAGTTGAACCGCGAGGACCGCATCGGGCTGGTCGGTCCGAACGGCGCGGGAAAGTCCACGCTCTTTTCCATCATCCTCGGCGATGAGGAGGCGGATTCCGGCAAGGTGATGAAGGAACGGAATGTCGTGCTCGGCTATCTGCCGCAGGAAAGCGCGCCGGTCGGCGATGAAACGGTGCTCGAACTGGCCACGGCCATCTCGCCGGAATTTGTAAAGCTCCGCCGGCTCATCCTGTCCTGGGACGCCGACCATCACGTCGCGCCGGATCACGTGGAGGAAATCCACGACGACGCGCACAATCGTTTTCACGAACTCGGTGGCTATCAGCTTGATGCGAAGGCGAAACAAATTTTGTCCGGCCTGGGTTTTCGCGAAAAGGATTTTGACCGTCCGGCGCGCGAATTGAGCGGCGGCTGGGTGATGCGCGCGCATCTCGGACGATTGCTCGTGCAGGAACCGGATTTGCTGCTGCTCGACGAACCAACGAACCATCTCGACCTCGAAGCGTTGCTGTGGTTTCAGGAATATCTGGCGGTTTATCCCGGCGCGATCGTGGTCATCTCGCACGACCGCGAATTTCTGAATCACATCGTCAGCGGCATCGTGGAAATCCGGCAGAGCAAGCTCAACCGTTATCGCGGCAACTACGACGATTTTCTCGTGCAACGCGCCGCCGCCGAGGAACAACTCCTCGCCGCCTACAAAAACCAGCAGCGCGAGATCGGGCGGTTGCAGGAATTCGCCGACCGTTTCCGCGCCAAGGCCAGCAAGGCGTCGCAGGCGCAAAGCAAGCTCAAGCAGATCGAGCGCATGGACAAAATCGAGGCGCCGGTGAACGACACGAGCAAGATCGGTTTCAGTTTTCCGCAACCGCTGCGCAGCGGTCAGAAAGTCATCACGCTCGAAAATATCCATCAGGCTTACGGCGAGAACGTGGTTTATCGCGGCATGGAATTTAAGGCGGAACGCGACCAGCGCATTGTACTCGTCGGCCCGAACGGTGCGGGCAAATCCACGCTGCTAAAAATTCTCGCCGGAGTTGTGGTTCCGCAATCCGGCACGCGCACACTCGGCCACAACGCGAAGGCCGGTTACTATTCGCAGTATCGCGTCGAGATGCTGAACCCGGAACGCACGGTGTTCGAGGAGGCGATGGACACAACGCAGCGCGTGACGGAACAATTCATCCGCACTTTGCTCGGCAGTTTTCTTTTTCGCGGCGACGACGTTTTCAAAAAAGTCAGCGTGTTGAGCGGCGGTGAAAAAAGCCGGCTCGCACTCGTGAAGCTGCTGCTCGATCCGCCAAATCTGTTGCTCATGGACGAGCCGACGACGCACCTCGACATGACGAGTATTGACGCGCTGGTAGGTGCGTTGAAGCAATTCAAAGGCACGCTCGTCTTCATCAGCCACGACGTTTATTTCATCCGCGCACTGTCCACACACGTCGTCCACGTCAACGCCGGCCAGCTCACGCATTATCCCGGCGGCTACCAATATTATTTGGACAAAACAAAAGCTTCATCCGCGCGAGCCGCTTTGACTTCCGGCGGAACCAACGGAGTAATCTTGCAACAAAAACCCGCACCCGCGAATCGCCCGACCGTTGATCGCAAGGAACAAAAACGGATTGAAGCCCAGCAGCGTCAGGCGCGTTCCGGCGAACGCAAGGCACAACAGCAACTGGTTCACAAATTGGAAAAAGAAATCCAGGAACTCGAAGCCAAACAGGTTGAACTGACTGCGGAACTGGAAAAACCGGAGACTTACGAAAAACCCGGTCGTGCACAGGAAATCAACCGCGACCTGGCGCACGTCCAGGAACGGCTTGCCGAAGCAACGCCCGAATGGGAAGCCGCCGAGAGCAAGCTATTGGCGACGGCGTAAGACTTTTGCGTGCGTTTTGGGGCGTTTCGTGATTTACTCCGCGAATTCTGAATTAATCGCCGTATGGATATATTGCCCGAAAATATACTAATCGCGCAGCGCAAGAAAAAGCTCGATGACTTGCGCGCCAAAGGCATTGACCCGTTCAAAAACAAATTCATGCCCGCCATCGGCTGCGGCGAAGCGCGCACGAAATTTGAAAAAGGTGAACTGGCCGAGCACGCCAAAGTTTCCATCGCCGGCCGTATCACCGCGCACCGCGAAATGGGTAAGTCCATGTTCATTGATTTGCGCGACCAATCTGGGCGCATTCAAGTCTATGCCCAAAAGCAGACACTCGGCGACGACCAATGGAATGTTTTCACGCACCTCGACCTCGCGGATTTCATCGGCGCGACCGGCACGTTGTTCCGAACCAAAACCGGCGAGCCGAGCGTCAAAATCGAATCATTCACGATTCTTTCCAAGGCTTTGCGTCCGCCGCCCGCGAAATGGCACGGACTCGAAGACACCGAGATTCGCTACCGCCAGCGCTATTTGGATTTGATGGCGAACCCGGAAGTGAAGGACGTTTTTCTCAAGCGCAGCGAAATCATCCGCGAAATCCGGAATTTTCTATACTCGCGCGGCTTTGTGGAAGTCGAGACGCCGATGATGCAGGCGATTCCCGGCGGCGCGGCGGCGCAACCCTTCAAGACGCATCACAACGCGCTCGGCTGCGATTTTTATCTGCGCATCGCGCTGGAACTGTATCTCAAGCGCCTGCTCGTCGGCGGCGTGGACAAAGTGTTCGAGATCGGCCGCAACTTCCGCAACGAAGGCCTCTCGCGCAAACACAATCCCGAATTCACGATGCTCGAAGCGTATCAGGCGTTCGGCGATTACGAGAGCATGATGGAACTCGTTGAATCAATGGTGAGACACGTCGCGCAAAAAGTTTTGGGAACGCTGAAAATCACTCACGAAAGAAGAAGCGATTTCAATTCTGCGTTGCAAGTAATGCTTAACAAAATGGACGAGTTTTACGGGCTTATTCAAAAATTGAGTTTCAAACAAAATGTTCTGAATGAAGCCGATAATTTATTTGAACTCAGAAATAAGTTTTTAGAAATACAAGAGAAGGCTAAAAAAGAATCCGTCCCAGACGTTACGCGTGAAGCCGAAGCAGTTTTGAATGAATACTTACAGCAAGCTTTGAGTTGGGGAGCTGTTTCAATTGGTTTTGGAGATGATCAGCAAGAGAATAAGAAAACGATTGAAAAGGAAAGCTCGAGTTTTGAAAAGGCAATCAAAGCTACAGTCTCACCATTCTTGACCATCAAGACGATTGACCTCACACCAAATTGGAAACGCGCAAAATACAAAGATTTGATTCGCGAAAAAGCCGGAGCAGATTGGTATGAAATTTCTCCCGCCGAACGCCGCCAACGCGCGCACGATCTCGGCACGGAAATTTCAAAAGATTACGCCGACTTTGAAGTCACCGGCGCGGTATTTGAAAAATTGATCGAGCCGACGCTGATTCAGCCCACGTTCGTCACGCACCTGCCGAAGGAACTCGTGCCGCTCGCCAAACTTTCGCCCGATGACCCGACGACCGTCGAAGTCTTCGAGTGCTGCATCAACGGGCAGGAGATCGCGCCCGCCTACACCGAGCAGAACGATCCCATCGAGCAGCGCGAACGCCTCGAACATCAGGCTGGCGGCGAGCAGCAAAAGCTGGACGAGGATTTTCTGGTCGCGCTCGAACACGGAATGCCGCCCGCCGGCGGCATGGGAATGGGCATTGACCGTTTGTGCATGATGTTGCTTGGTCAGGAAAGCATCCGAGACGTGATTTTATTCCCGCAGTTGAAGCCGAAGTAAAATTATTCCCCGCGGCCGCGTTTCCGCTCCACGCCGAGTTTTTTTTCCAGTTCTGCCACGCGCTTGAGGAGTTCGGGCAATTGCCGTAGCGCTATAATCTGGCGTTTGATTTCCCTGTCCGGCAGCGAAGGCGTTCCCCAGTGTTTTTCACCGTCAGGAATGTTTTGCATCACGCCGGATTGCGCGGCGATGGTGACTTGATTGCCAATCTTCAAATGTCCGACGATGCCAACCTGGCCGGCAAGCACAACGTAATTCCCCAATTTTGAGCTTCCGGCGATTCCCGACTGCGCGACGAGCAGACAATGTTCGCCGATTTCGACGTTGTGCGCGATCTGCACGAGGTTGTCAATTTTCGTGCCTTTGCTGATGACCGTCGTGCCGAGCGCGCCGCGGTCAATCGTAACGCCCGCGCCGATTTCCACGTCATCGCCGATGATGACATTTCCAATTTGCGGGACTTTACGGTGAACACCGCCATCCTGAACATAGCCAAAACCGTCCGAGCCGATGACGGAATTGGCGTGAATGCGGACGCGGTTGCCGATTTCTCCCCGCGGATAAATCGTGACGTTCGGAAACAGGTTCACGTCCTCCCCGAGTTTGGAATTGTCGCCGATAAAATTTCCGCCTTGCAAAACAGTTCGCGCGCCGATTTTCACGCACTCCCCAATCACGCAATGCGGTCCGATGTGCGCGCTTGAATCAATGTGCGCACCCGGCGCAATCACTGTCGTTGGATGAATTCCGGCGGCGAATTTGTGTTCTGGAAAAAACAGCGCCAGCACTTTGGCAAACGCGATGCGCGCATCCGGCACGCGGATTAAAATTTTGCGTGCGGACGCAAAATGTTTATCCACGATGATTGCCGTCGCGGCGCTTTGTTCGGCACGGGCGAAGTAATTTTCATTTTCCGCAAAAGTGAGGTCGTCCGCCTGCGCATTTTCGGCAGGCGCAAAATTTTTCAGAACAGCGTTGCTGTCGCCGACGACTTCGCCTTGAAGAAGTTTTGCAATTTGTGCAGTGGTGAAAGTCATTTAGTTGACTTGGTTGTCGCGGCTCACTATAAAGGCACGTAAATTCAGTTCAACTCCTACTTTTTATGGCGAAAACTCTCCGCGTCGGACTGATTGGTTATCGTTTCATGGGCCGGGCGCACTCGAATGCGTGGCGTCAGGCGCCGCGCTTCTTCAATCTCAAGGCAAATGTCGAGCTGCACACGATTTGCGGGCGCGATGCCGCAGGCGTGCAGGTGGCGCGCGCACAACTCGGCTGGCAATACGCCGCGACGGATTGGCGCGAAGTCGTCGAGTCGCCGCTGATTGACATCGTGGACATCGGCGCACCGAATCATTTGCATGCGGAAATGGCGATTGCCGCCGCGCGAAATGGCAAACATATTTTGTGTGAAAAGCCGCTCGCGTTGAATGTGAAAGAAGCCGAAGCGATGCTCGCCGCCGCACAAAAGGCGAAAATCGTCCACATGGTCTGCCACAATTACCGGCGGATTCCGGCGATTGCGCTGGCGAAGAAAATGATCGGCGAAGGCGCGCTCGGAAAAATTTTCCATTTTCGCGCGCGTTATGCCCAGGACTGGCTGGCCGACCCGGAATTTCCAATCACCTGGCGTTTGCAAAAAGAAACGAGCGGCAGCGGCACGAACGGCGACATCAACGCGCATATCATTGACCTTGGACGTTATCTTATCGGCGAGTTTCAGGAAATCTGCGGACTGCTGCACACATTTGTGACGGAGCGTCCGCTCGCGAATTCGTCCGCGAAAGTCCCGCGCAAGATGGGCAAAGTCACCGTGCCGGACGCGGCGATGTTGATCGGACGAATGGAAAACGGCGTGCTGGCCAATCTCGAAGCGACGCGTTACGCGACCGGACGGAAAAATCACATTGAAATCGAAATCAACGGCAGCAAAGGCTCGCTGTATTTTGATTTTGAAGACATGAACCGCCTGAAATTTTTCAACGGTGACGACCCGAAAGATCGGCAGGGTTTCCGGGACATTCTCGTGACCCAGCGCAACGGTATTCAACCGTATGTTGGCAATTGGTGGCCGCCGGGACATTTGATCGGCTACGAGCATACCTTTATTCACACTGTCGCCGATTTCGTGAACGCCTGCGCTGACGGAAAACCGGTGCAGCCGACATTTGAGGACGGTTTGAAAAACCAGCGCGTGCTCGCGGCGGTCGAGGAATCCGTGCAAAAAAGCAAGTGGGTGAAGTTGAAATGATTTCGGGCGAATGATTTGGCTTGCCCGCGCGTGTGGCGACGCGTATTAAATTAAAGTCACGGTTATTGTGCCCGCGTGGCGGAATTGGCAGACGCGCTAGATTCAGGTTCTAGTGAGTAACATCGTACAGGTTCAAATCCTGTCGCGGGCACCACTCCGCCATTCGATAAAAAACCCTTAACTGGTGGAATGGTGCGCGATACAGGGTTCGAACCTGTGACCCCTACAGTGTCAATGTAGTGCTCTACCACTGAGCTAACCGCGCATTTAGAACCTAAAGACCGTTGAAAACACCATTTTCCATGGTTTTTTTGCAAATTTTGCCGCTGGAGAAGCTCTCTTCTTTTTGACCGTCTGGCAAGCCGAAAAATAGCCAGAGTCAGGATTGGAATCAGAATGGGAAGCGCCGTTATCTACGAGCAAGTTGAGCGACCATTCAAAACATGTTGAATGGCGTTGTCTGAACGCCGGGCCAGTTTGTTCATTTGGCAGCTTCTTCGCGCGACCAATGGATGGCGTGCAGCATCACCTCCGTGGAGGAGCTCAATTGCAGTTTCTCCTTAATGCGATTCCTGAATGAGTTGATGGTGGGAATGGTCACGCCCATCTCTTCGGCAATCTGCCGGACGCCCCTGCCTAGACCGAGCATCCTAAAAACTTCCAGTTCGCGGTCACTCAACTTTTCGAGCGGCGACGGAGGAAGCTCGTCGGTGCCGCGCATGAATTTTGAGATGACGGAACTGGCCATTTTCTCGCTAAGGTGCATATCACCGGCAAGCACTTTGCGGATCGCCGTTTTTACCACTTTGGCGGGTTCCTGTTTCATCACATAACCCATCGCCCCGGCGCGCAAAGCGCGTTCGGCATAAAGCGACTCCTCGTGCATGGAGACAACCAGAACCGGCAAATCTTCATATTCGTCTTTAATGGCCTTGATAAGATCAATGCCACTTTTGCCGGACAATGAAATGTCCACGATGACGAGGTCGGGTTCCGACTTGCTGATGCCCTCCAACGCTTTGGTTGCTTCCGCAGCATCTCCACACACGGTCAAGTCCGCTTCCCGATCTATGAGTTGTTGCAGCCCATCGCGAAACATTGCGTGATCGTCCACAATAAAAATCCGTTTTTTTTCCGATGGCTTGTTATTCATGGGTATTGGCTCGCGGCCTTTGTGATCAATTCATTCGCTACCGGCTTTGAGCATCCTCAGTTTTCTGCCGGACCTTTTGTGGGGCCGAATAAAATACACAGGTGACTTGAGTGCCTTGACCGGGCCGACTTTTCAAGTCTAAAGTTGCACCGATGACTCTGGCACGGTAGCGCATGATCCGTATGCCCATCCCGGTGGAATTACTTCCGGACAATTCAAAACCGGAACCGTCATCCTGTATGGTCAGCACGAGACGGTCGCCGGTACGCGCCAGGGAGATGATGATCTGCGCGGCTTTTCCATGTTTGGCGGCGTTCAATACGGCTTCCTGCACAATGTAATACAAATGCAGCGCCGCGTCATTTTCCACTGTTGGAAACGGTCCTTCATATGACAAGTCGCATTTGATTCTGAATAAACTACTGGCATTGGCAGCCAGATCTTCCAGCGCCCATATCAAACCATTTTCTTCCAATTGGACTGGAAATAAACCGCGGGCCACGCCACGAGTTTGAGTAATGGCTTCATTAATTAGAACGCCAACTCGTTCCGCTTCTGAAGATTCGGCCATGTTCTTTTCCTGGAGTTGGTCGGCCAGAATATCAATCCGGTAAGCGACTCCTGCCAATTGTTGGCAGACGCCGTCGTGCAAATCGTGCCCGATGCGCCGCTGTTCCCGATTGCTGATTTCCAAAATCTCCTTTTCCAAACGTTTTCGCTCCGTGATATCGCGTGCGATCCCTTCAACCTCGACGTGCTTGCCTTCCAACTCAATCATACGGGCACCAATTTCCAATCGGACACGTTGTCCAGTTCCGCTGATGAAATCCCATTCAGCCGGTGGGATTTCCGCGCCTTTGACCACCTGATTGAGCCATTGCCCGGCAGAGGCACGCTGTTCTTCCACGACAAACTCAACAAGCCTTTTGGATAAAATTTCATGCCGTGGTCGTTGCAGCAATTGCTCCCCGGTTTTATTGATGGATGTGATGCGACCGTTCAAATCGTGGGTGAACACCATGTCGTTGGCGTTTTCAAAAAGATCTTCGTAACGTTCCTTCAAGGCGGCCTCGGTCTGAAGTTTTTGGCGGATGATTCTGGTTTGCTTTTGAACGCGCCGCCGCAGGACGACGACCCAAGTGAATGCCGCCAGCGCAACCACGCCAAGAAGGCCAATCGCCCACAAGAGCTTTTGCAGATTCCACCACGGCGGTCTTTTGAGAACAAAAATGTCGGCCGACGACCGCATCAAAATGCGGAACGATTTGGCGCGCCAAGTTTCCCCCGCCTGCCAGTTGCTGCCGGTTTCAATGAGGCAAACTCCCGTAATAGCAACCTTGCTGCCGTTTTCCAAATAAGCGAAATCCGTCCCGCCATTTTTCCTTTCAAGATACGCGTGAAAAATGAACCCACCGGCCGCTTGAAGCACCAGAAATTGTTCACTGCTGTGCCGTGCCCGATCCAGCACGGTCGCTTCGATGCTCACGAGACGACAGTCATAAGTTCCCTTTAAAGCTTCGTCAGTATTGATCCGCACCGGCTTTGGCAAAGGTCCAAATCTGATTTTTCGGAAAACAGCGTCTTGTAACATCGGCGTGTATTCCCCCTTGGCGGGAAATCCCAAAACTTCAACATTGTCGCCGGCGAACAACCGGCCTGCTTGCTTCGTCTCGATATAAAGCCCTTCGGTCTCGTCCTCAATATACAATGTATCGTCATCCTGTCGGTAAATGACCGTGCCAACGACCTTGACCCGATGGCCATACGGCCCCTGCGGTGTGAATTGTAATAGTTTCTCTATGGGTTGTGCCGCGACGTCAAACGGATCATTCACGTCTGCCACGTCAACAGACAAGTCCGTTGGGCGCGGAACCAGCAGTCGGATATCAAACAGCTGGCGCTGGCGATTGAAGCGCGTTACGCAAACCCCACGAACGGTGACAGTGCTGTCCACCAAATCGCCGCTCTGTGTCACGGGCAGTTTGCTCGCGTATGCCGTCAATCGTCCCCCGCCCGTCGTAATCTCGACCAAAAAATACCTGCTTTCTTCATCAAAACGCACGGCGCGAACAATGCCATGAATTTCCACAAATTGACTGTCATCCTGCCCACTGGCCAGTTGCTCAAAAGTAACCGGCTTGGCCGCGGGGAATGTTCCCACGCCAAGAATTTGAATCCGCGACGGTGTCACAATCGGCGCATATTCGCCGGGGCTCACCTGTCCCTGCAGTTCCACCAATTGGCCTGCAGCCAAAGGCGGATTGTCCGGAGAATCGTCCAAAAAGAAATAAATGCCCGCTGTATCATCCTGCAAAAAGCGAAAGTAATGGCTTTGGTCGAAAAAAGTCACCACTCCCCGCAGCCGCACTGGATATTGACGCGCAGCTTCTTCTTGGGTCAATTGCCGAATCTGCTCGGCTGTCCGCAGCTCCTCAAGTGGAGTATTCTGTGCCGCTGCACAGGTGTAATGAGCAAAAATGAGAAGCACCAGTGCAATCGCGCTGATAACTACTTTACCGGCTGACCATTGCATTTGTTTGCACTCTGCACTCATAGAAGGACGCTGGAGGAAAATTCCTCTGGTTTCGCTTTCAGTATGCCTTGTCGTCCTTGCCTCGCCAAGTGTAGATTGACGGGCACCCTGACATCAAGACAAGCCGCATCATCTCTTGCAGTGATAGCTCCCCACGGGATGGGTATGGCCTATTCTGCGACAACCTTAAAAAAGTTATTCACTTAAGGGAATTCAGTGAAGCGGCACTATAACAACCAAATCACACTCCTCACCGGTTAATCACACACGGCCTAAAATAATAATTGACATACACGATTATTTGTAATACAAAAAATCAATCAGTCAAAGGCAAAAGTTTAAGCGAAACCCTTCTACAAGTTTGTGATTCTTTTACGACCTTGTAGAGAAAGCAATCATGAAAACAAAATTCGTTCTACCGAAAGCGGCAGCCTTGAAATTGTGTCTAACCGCAGCAATCATGGGACTTGTGGCCGCAACCAATGCGCTGGCAGACACCCTCCTCCACCTCGACTTTACCCAGACTGGCGGTGCCTACACCTCTGGATGGGATCCGGTGTATGGCAATTTTTTGGCTGACACACCAATCGCGGGCATCAGCAATATTGACGGGCTGGGCTACGATTTTTCCATCAATCATGTTGGCGTTTATGATAATGGTAATGCAACCGAGTCTTTAACGCGTTCCGGTTTCTACACCTTCGGTAATAATGCAAATGATCACACCTTTACCTTGAGCGGTTTGACCGCAGGGCAAACCGTCAGTCTTTATGCCTGCGCGGCATGGGATGGAAATGGGCGCGGTGGATATGTTGTTTTTGGTAACAGCGGTGCCGGCGGAATCCAGGCCCAGACGCTTGGCGATCCCGGAACCACTCCAACACTGGCCAATCTTACACTTATCGGTGCCGCGACGGTGGATGGCAGCGGCATTTTGCAGGGAACATTAAACGGAGCCGGCGGAGTTGGCAGCGCTACCGAGGGTCAGGTTGGTGGTTTTGTCTTTGCAATCCAAGCGGTGCCCGAACCTGAAACTTTCGCTTTGGCCGGACTTGGCATTGCCTCAATGCTTTTTTTCCGGCGCAGGAGTTAATTTCTTCAAA
>Ga0207066_1092_pt1 | contig 23240 bp, 22 predicted proteins | sample Alteio_BWMinCont_24_FD_153490 | JGI IMG/M metagenome (GOLD analysis project Ga0207066, IMG submission 153490) | Enriched cells from forest soil in Barre Woods Harvard Forest LTER site, Petersham, Massachusetts, United States -... | ecosystem: Environmental > Terrestrial > Soil > Temperate forest >...
ACGCGCGAGTGGCAGTCCCAGAGGCGTTCGCAATCGCGTTCGAGCATCTCGACGTAGGCGAGCAGATGATGCGCGAGATAAACAGGCTGCGCGCGTTGCAGATGCGTGTAGCCGGGAATGAGCACGTCGGAATTTTTTGCGCCGAGCGAAACGAGTGCGCGTTGCAGGCCGGCGATTTCGCCGAGCAGCAAAGTGATTTCATCGCGCAGCCACATTCGCACGTCAAGCGCGATCTGATCGTTGCGCGAGCGGGCGGTGTGGAGTTTTGCGCCGGCGGGAATGCGTTTGGTCAGCTCGGCCTCGATGTTCATGTGGACGTCTTCAAGTTCGGGTTTCCACTTGAATTTGCCGGCTTTGATTTCTCTGCCGATTTGGTCGAGGCCGCGAATGATGGCGACTTCTTCGGCCTTGGTCAGCACGCCGATTTTTTTGAGCATGGCGGCGTGCGCGAGCGAGCCGAGGATGTCGTGTCGCCAGAGCCGGTGGTCGAATGAAATGGATTGCGTAAATTGCGCGACGTCCGCGCCAACTTCACGCGAAAAACGTCCGCTGCGGGAGATTGAAGAGATTTTTTTCATGCGTTTCAATGGATGAAATCTGCGCCGAATCCACCGGAAAGTCACTGTCAAACATTAGCCAAAGGCGGCTTTGGCAGAGGTATTAACGTTGGTTTGATTTATGGCACGGAACTTTCTGTCTAAAAGGCATGATCACAATCAGCGAATTGAAGTTCGCCTGTCCGGTATGCCAGCAGCACATCGCGTGCGACCCGGGCCTGGGTGGTTTGCAGATGGAGTGCCCCACTTGTCTCGGCAAAATCATCATTCCGAAGGCGCCCACGGGCGCGACCACCAAACTTATTTTACGCGCAAGACAAGTCCACGTTCAATCCGCCCGCATGCAAACCAAAATTCAGGAACCCAAATTGCGTTAGAGCAAACTGGTTTTATCCGGCACCTTGGTTAAGCTGTGTGCGCCTTGAATCGCAAATCTCTTTGCAACGCCGCTGAAAAAATTGAAGCCGTTGTTGTCCGCTTGCTGACCGGACGAAAGCAAACGCTGGCGCTGGCGGAATCCTGCACGGGCGGCGCGATTGCGGATCACGTGACGAATGTGCCGGGTGCGTCAAAAGTTTTTCTCGGCGGAATTGTTGCTTACAACAATGACGTGAAGCAAAAATTTCTGGGTGTTCGCGCCGAAACTTTGAAACAGAACGGCGCGGTGAGCGAAGCGGTCGCGCGGGAAATGGCCGAAGGCGCGCGGGAAAAATTCGGCGCGGATTTTGCAATCGCCGTGACTGGAATTGCCGGGCCGGGCGGCGGCACAAAGGACAAACCTGTGGGAACAGTTTTCATCGCGCTGGCCGGGGCGTTTGGAACGGTCGTGGAACGAAAATTGAATTCCTGCGGACGCGGGGCGTTCAAGCAATTGACGGCACGACAGACCTTGGAAATGTTGCACGGATATTTGGCATGAAACGACGCGCTTTGTCCTTGAGGGCAGAGTTCTTTATGGTTAGGTTGAAACGGTTCAACGTCTTCAAGTGAGTTGAACCTGGAATTTAATTTCTGAACATGGCTTTGACCATCAATCCACCGGCTGCTGCGGGCAAACTCGCCGCCGAGGAAGACAGCACAGCGTTTCTCAAACGTCGCGGCACGCTGCTGGTCGTGGACGATGAGGACGGGCCGCGGCAGTCGCTGCGCGTGATTTTCAAGGACGATTACGATTTGCTGATGGCCGAGGACGGCCCGACGGCCATTGAATTGGCGAAGAAAAATGAGATTGACGTGGCGGTGCTGGACATCCGCATGGCCGGGATGTCGGGCATCGAAGTTTTGGAGCGCCTCAAATTCGTGAATCCGGACATCGAGGCGATCATGATCACGGCGTTTGAGACGACGGACACAATCCGGCAGGCGTTGCGGCTGCGCGCGTGCGATTACATCAACAAGCCGTTCGACCTTCCGACCATCCGCGCCGCCGTCAGTCAGGCGATGCAACGCCGCATGCTCGGCAGCGAAATCAGCAGCAGCGCCGAAAAAATCCACCAACTGCTCATCGAACTGCAGGATCAGCGTATCGAGGAACAGATCGTCAAAACGCGCGGCGACATCTACGCCAGCATCATCCACGACATCAATGGCCCGCTGACCGTCATTTCCGGCTTCGTGCACATGGTGAACCAGCGTCTGAATCACAACCAACGGATGGAGCTGGAAGATTTGGAATTCGTCAAAGACCGTCTGCGCATCATCGCGCGACAAACGACGAATTGCATTGAGATTTCTCGGCGTTACCTCGGTTTTCTCCGCCGTCAAGAAAACGGCGCCGCCGCCCCGACCGTGAGCGTAAATCAATTGTTCAAGGATTTGGAACAACTCGTGCGCGTGCATCCCGGCAAGATGGAAAATGAATTCAGCGTCACGCCGCTGGCCGAGGACATCGCCGCCAAAATGAACGGCACCGACTTGATCCAGATTTTGCTGAACCTCGTCGTCAACGCCTTTCAATGCGCGGTGCCCGCCCATCGCGTCGAAATCGGCGGCGAAACGCTGCGCGCTCCACTTGATCTCACGGAATTCAAAGACGGACCGAACGACCGGCTGCTGAATGTCGAGGGTTTGGAAAATACCGTGCCGCTCGTGAAATTCTGGGTGCGTGACGACGGCCCGGGCGTTCCAGCGGAAGTGCTGCCGAAAATTTTCCAGCCTTACTTCACCACGAAAGGTCCGCGACAGGGAACAGGCTTGGGATTGAACATTGTCCAACGCCTCATCAAGGAAGGCAACGGCGCGTTGCACTGCCACACGCAAATCGGCAAAGGCACGACCTTCACGGTTTATCTGCCCGGCACGGAGCTGGCAAAATAAAGTTAAAGTCTAAACGTCCAAACAATTCAATTGTCCCATTTCCCACCTCGCGCCGATCGGCTCCATCTGTAATTTGGCAAACAGCTTGCTGTATGGTGGGAATGAATATGCGGTTTACAATTTTTAATGCACTTTGTTTGCTTGGCACAATGTCAGTTTTGGCAGACGAAAAACTGCAGGTGCTTAAGATTGGCAGGGACGTCTATAGCAATGTCACTGTGACCACTATCACCGCTACTGACGTTTATTTCACTTATAACGATGGAAAAGGCATGGCCAATGCGAAGTTGAAGAGCCTAAATCCCGAACTGCAAAAGCATTTTCATTATAATCCGGCAAAAGCCGGTGAAGTGGAACAAAAACAAGCTCAAGCCAATGCCGAATATTACAACTTGGTCATTCACCAACCTGCCCCACGGCCGCCAGACGAGAGCCAGGAACAATCCACTGGTGTCGGACAGGCTTCAGAATCGTCGTGGGGAACGGATTTGCCCGACGCTTTGAATCAGGCACGGTCGGACAACAAAATGGTGCTGCTCGATTTCACCGGCTCCGACTGGTGTCCGTGGTGCATCAAGTTTGACCATGACGTGTTGTCCACTGGCGAATTTGCCAGCTATGCCGGAAACAAACTCGTGCTAGTGAAATTGGATTTTCCCCGTCACACACAGCAAGACCCCGGCCTCAAACAAGCCAATCGGGAATTGTATCAGAAATTCAATGTGGATTGTTATCCCACTTATATTTTATTGAACCCGTCTGGAAAGGAACTGGGACGACAGGTTGGTTATGCCGAAGGCGGCCCAAACGCTTTCATCGCGGAATTAGATGGCTTCAGCAAACGATAAATTATTTGTAACGAAGGCATGACCTTCATAATTTATTGCCCGTCGCGAATCTGGCGAAGTAGGCGTTCTGCCTTTAGTGGACGCTCACAGAATAATCGGACGTTCCTAATTCATACCAGCACAAGACGGCAAGAACACCGCCGGCAATTGTTGCGTCAGCAACGACTGCAATTGGTGTTAATGCAATCCTGTCTATTTGACCCTGACCGTCATTATACACAGGCAAGTTGTAATCTGTTTTTTCTTTGCCGGAATAAATTGTAAAGAACTGTCCGTTTGTCGAAATGACGGCGCAAATTGTTTGCGAAAAATTCGTGCTGGATTCGGGCAAGGTCTGAAATATCGGCACCGGCGGCAATTTGCGTGACGCACGGGCACTGACAAAATGAGGTTTTTGTCCTTGCACTGCGCGCCCTTGATTTTGATTCAGAAAATACGCGCGTGTGTGGATTGAGTCATGGCGCTCCGAGTATTCGTCATAAACTACAAGAAAATCTTTCCGCTGGCTGGCATCAAACAAATGCACGTTGGCGTTGCTTGCGGGTTCGTTCCAGGCATCCAATTGGGTTTTGTTCCAAAGCGCATTAGTCGCGCATCCGCTGGTCAACAGTGGCAGCAACAGTGTAATCGTCCACAATTGTCGTTGCATGATTAAATCATGCGAAGAGCGATTTAAGTTGCAAGTCGAATGTTCAATTCCCCAAATACTCCCTCGGATCAACAATCTTTCCCGCAATCGCGCTCGCGGCCACGGTCATCGGCGAGGCGAGGAACACCTGCGATTCCTTGTCGCCCATGCGGCCGGGGAAATTCCGGTTCGTCGCGCTGATGCACTTGATGCCCGCCTTGTTGATGCGGCCAAACGTGTCCACCGGCCCGCCGAGGCACGCGGCACAGCCCGCGTTTTCCGTCATCTGCACGCCCGCGCCCACGAGAATCTGCCAGACGGTTTCGTTGCCCCAATACGTCGTCTGCAAATCGCGCACGATCTCCGGCGTCGCGGGCACGCCGAACGTGTCAATCGTCACGTGCCGACCGCGCAGGATGCGCGCGAACTCCACGAAATCGCTCGTCTTGCCGCCCGTGCAGGAACCGACGTAAGCGCGATCGAGCTTCACGTCCATGTCCTTCGCCTTTTTGCGCTGGCCCGGATCGGGATGGCACGCAACGGTCGGTTCGAGCTTGTCGAGATTCACGACGAGTTCATAAACGAATTTTTCGGAAGCATCGCGTTCGACCGGCGTGTAGTTCCGTTTCGTCCCGTTCGTTTGCGTACGCGCGTCAACGTATTCCTGCGTGCGCGAATCGAATTCAAAAACCCCGTTCTTGCCGCCGGCCTCAATCGCCATGTTCGCGATCGTCATGCGGTCATCAATGGACAAATGTTTCACGCCGTCGCCGTCGAACTGCATCGCGCGATACGTCGCGCCGTCGAAACCGATTTCGCCGATGCAATGCAAAATCACGTCCTTCGCCATCACGCCCGGCTGCAATTTGCCTTCGAGCCGGAAGTGCATCGTCTCGGGAACCTTGATGAGCAGTTTGCCCGTGCCCATCACAAAGCCCGCGTCCGTGTTACCGATGCCTGTGGCGAACAAATTGAACGCGCCCGCCATGCACGTGTGCGAATCCGTGCCGAAAAGAATTTCGCCCGGGCGCGTGTGGCCCTTTTGCGGCAACGCCGTGTGACAGACGCCCGCGTAACGCGAACCGTATTGCTTGTTCAACATTCCTTTTGACGGGTCGAAATGCCAGTGGCCGTTCGGGTCGTCAATCACGTCGTAAAAATACGGGATGTCCTGCTCCTTCACGAAATCGCGGAGGATGTCCACGTTGCGGTTCGATTTCGAATCGGCGGTGAAAATGTAATGGTCGGGGATGATGACAATCTTGTTTTTATCCCAGACCTTGGCGTCCTTGCCGAACTCGCGCTTGAACACGCCGATGGTGCCCGGCCCGCAAACGTCATGCGTCATGAGCACGTCGGCGTTGACCCAGATGTTGTCGCCGGCCTGCACGCTGGATTTGCCTGCCGCGCGAGCGAGTAATTTTTCCGTCAAAGTCATAGTCGTAAGAATAGCTGATAAACCGGCTGACTTCAACTGAACAAACGCGGATGAAATGTTAAGGCTTGATGGAAAATCAAGAAACTGATTTTGTGATTACAAATGCGAGAGTTAATCGTGGCAAATTTTGAACACGTGCTTTGTGTTCTTATTTTAATTTCCAGATTGGGAGATATAGTAAGCACATACCTCGTGACGCCAAAGCTTAAGTTGGAGGCCAACCCGTTGGCCCGGAAACTTGGCTGGCCTTTTGCAATTCTTAGCCTGTTGATTTGCATAATTCCGTATTGGAATACGGCTGTTGGAATTATCGTGCTTATTCCTTCCCTGCTTGTGTCGGCGGCGAACACATCAAAAATCTGGTTCGCGCGGGCTTATGGTGAACAGGCATACGTTGAATTGATATATGAAATGGCGGGAAAAAGTAAACTTTCCCACGCTTTGGCAGGAACAATTGTCTCTGCACTTTTCATTGCGATGGTTGGATTGGTTACGCTGTTTCTTTGTCCCAATCCAGGCACGGATTGGGGTTATTTCATTGGATGGGGAATTTTGACTTATGCTTTTGTCATTGGTTTTTACGGTAGTTTATCCTTCATCAGAATTTTCAAAACGGCGCGGAAACAAAATGAACGGCGGAAGTTGCCGCCTGTTGAGACGATTACTTAATCTTCACCCGAAACTCCCTTGCGTCAGCGAGTTTCTGCGGCAGACTTCCGTTTCGCGTGACTCCGTCCGAAACATTTTTGCAATTACTTCGTGGCAACACACCTGTGTTGTCGCTCGCGCCGATGCAGGACGTGACGACGCTCGAATTCATGCGCGTCATCGCGCGTTACGGCGGCGCGGATGTTTATTGGACGGAATTTTTCCGCGTCCACGCCGTCTCGCATCTGGAAAAATGGATTCTTAAATCCATCACGGAAAATCCCACGGGCCGGCCCATCATCGCGCAACTCATCGGCAACGACATTCCCGCGCTCGTGCGCGCCGCGAAGGAGTTGCAACAATATCCCGTCGCCGCGATTGACCTGAACCTCGGCTGTCCCGCGCCGATTGTGTATCGCAAATGCGCGGGCGGCGGCCTGTTGCGCGAGCCGCAACGCATTGACGCCATCCTCGGCGCGTTGCGCGATGCGGTGACGATTCCGTTCACCGTGAAAACGCGCCTCGGCTTTGAATCTCCGGAGGAATTTGACGCGCTGTTAAAATTATTTGCGAAACATCCGATTGACCTGCTCACGGTTCACGCGCGCACGGTCAAACAAATGTATCGCCCCGGCGTGCGATACGACCTCATCGCACAGGCGGCGCGCGAGTTGCGCTGTCCCGTGTTCGCCAACGGCAATGTCCACAGCGCGTCGCAGGCGCTGGCGCTGGTGCGCGACACGGGTGTCCGCGGATTGATGATCGGGCGCGGCGCAATCCGCAATCCGTGGCTGTTCGACCAGATTCGCGCGCAGTTTCGCGGTGAAAAAATAAAACTGCCGGTCGGACGCGACGTGCTGGCCTACATCCGCGAATTGTGGGAAAACGAAATCACGCCCGGCGTGAAGGAATCGGCGCAGGTGATGCGCATGAAGAAATTCATGAACTTCATCGGCGACGGCGTGAACGAAAAATTCCTGCACGAAATCCGTCGCGTGACAACCACGGCGGATTTTTTCCGCGTGTGCGAAACTTATCTGGCTCACGACGAGTCGATGACACTGGAGCCGGTGGCCGCTTCGGAGACAGCTTTGGATTTACCAACGACGTTTTGACGGTTCATTTCACCTTCACCTGAAACTCGCTTGCGTTCGTCATTTTTTCCAAATCTCCACCGTAAAACTTTTCACGGAATTCCTCGGTTTCGAGCAAATGCTGGGTCAGGTCCTTTTTGTCGCGCTTGATGATGAATTTCAGTTCGTCCAGATCGTCCGACCAGTGGAAGCCGTTGAAAAATTCCGCGCCCGCGAACTGCGTCTTGTAGAGCGCGTTGTCCGAATAGCAGGTGCCGAGGTAAAGATTTTTGCAACTGCGCTCCGTGAACAGCGCCACCGCCGAGGTCATCATGAACATGCCAAGGTTTCGCGCGTAATAATTCAAATCGTAGAACGCATAGTAGTAAAACGCGAGCGACTTGCCTTCGAGATAGAGCGTCGCCACGCCGATTTCGTTGCCCTTTTCCACGTCGGTGAACACGAGCAGATGCGAGATGATGGGCGAGGCGAACAGCGCGTCGAGTCGCTCGAAGGTCATTGTATCCTTGCCGAATTTGATGTCGGCGTAGGTCTTGAAAAACTGGCGGCGTTCCGGCGTGTAATCGAATTTGTCGCGCGGCACGAGCTTCACGTCAATGCCCGCGCCTTTGCGCAAAATGCGGCGGTTCTCGGACGATGGCTTGAACTTCGCAAGGTTCACGCGCACCTGACGGCATAAATAAAACCGATCCAAATTGCGCGACGACGGCAGGAAGCCCGCGTTGAAAATGTCCGACGGCGTTTCACCGTCCTCCGGCACGGCCCAGATGGCATACGGAAACTGGTAATGCTCGTAGTCGGAATTTTGTTCGGAGAAAAGGAGTTTCATGGGAAAAACTTTGACACGGATTTCACGGATTTGCACCGATTGAATCCGTGTCAATCTGTGTAATCCGTGTCTTGTTTTGTTTTTCAGCGTTCACTGCTCTTCTCTGCAAACGCAAACGCCAGCCCGTCAGCACGTCGTAAGTCACGGAATTTTTCAGCTTCGCGATGTCACGCACGGTGATTTCTTCGCCGCCTTGTCTGCCCATGATGACCGCTTCGTCCCACATCTGTGCCTGCGGAATGTCCGTGATGTCCACCATCAGCGCGTCCATCGCGATGCCGCCGATGATGGGCGCGCGCCGGCCGTGGATAAGCGCACAACCTTCGTTGCGCACGCGCGGAAAACCGTCGCCGTAGCCAATCGGCAGAATCGCGATGCGCCGTTCACTCGTCGCCGTGTAACGCATTCCGTAGCCGACGACTTCACCCGGCTTCAATTTTTGGATCGCCGCGATTTTCGCCTTCACGGACATCACCGGCTCGATGCCGGGAATCTTCCGGCAGACCAGCGATGGAAACACGCCGTAAAGCAAAATGCCGACGCGCACCATGTCCAGATGCGCCTGCGGCAAATCCAGAAAGCCACCGCTGTTGCAAGTGTGCCGCAGCTTCACGGAAATTTTCCGCTGCTCCAGCGCGCGCAAAACTTCGCCGAAGCGCGCGAATTGGAGATTGGCGAAAGTTTTTTCCGTTTCATCCGATTGCGAAAAATGCGTCATCATGCCTTCGAGCGCCAATGATTTTTCCGCGACAATGCGTTCGATGAGCGGCAGCGCTTCGTCCCAGCGCACGCCGTAACGGCTCATGCCCGTATGGATTTTGACGTGAACCGGAACTTGTTTGCCGAAGTTCGCCGCAATGCGCGCCAGCGCGCGGATGGTGTGCGGTTCGTTCACGCAAACGGTCAGGTCATGCGCCACGCACCATTCGAGTTCGGCCTCCTGCCGTTCGCCGAGCAGCAGCAACGGCGCGGTGATGCCCGCGTCGCGCAACACCATCGCCTCTTCCAGCGTGCTCAAGCCGAAACCCCACGCGCCTTCCCCGACCGCGACGCGCGCCACGTCCAGCGCGCCATGTCCGTAAGCCTCGTCCTTCACGACGGCAAGCAGTTTCACATCGCGAGGCAGGTCGCGGCGGATGAGTTGCAGATTGTGGCGCAGCCTGCCGAGATCAATCTCGGTCCACGCCGGTCGCAGCGGAAAATTTTCGGAACTCAAATTCATCAAATCGAATGAAACTGTTTAACCACGAATCATGCCAAAGAAAACGAAAAATCAAACTGTTCCCGGCGGCCACAGACTCTGGCCGACATCCGTGCGGAAATAACTGCCCGCAACGCGGATTTTTCGGATGTTTTTGTAAGCCTTCGCAATCGCCTCGTCCAGCTTCGGTGCGAGCGCGATCACGTCCGCGATACGATGGCCGGTGGCAATCAGATGGCCGTCCGCGCCGCGCGCGACTTCGTTCCACCATACGTCGCAGTCGAATTGGCCGGCCGTTTCCAGCGGCAATTGCGGCCCGCGCACCTGCGTGAACGGATAACCATAACCCGCCAGTGTGAGCGAACAGCCGAAGTTCAGTTTTTCGTTGAACTGCAATTTCAGTTTTTCGTTCCGCACCGTCCGAAAAACGATTTCCGCCGGATTTTTCAGCATCCGCAAAATCATCGGGCCGGACGTGACGCCGATGCGGATGTTGTATTCGATGACGTGCCATTTGCCGCCGCGCTTGATGGCGGTGACTTGCAGCGGCCCGTTGAATTTCGATTCACGCAGCCACGGCTTCAGCGGATGAATCAATTCGCGCGCCAGACCGTATTTGTCATTCTCGTCGCGCTCGACGAGTCCGCCGAGCGGCGCGCCAGCGACGATGCCTTGATTTCCGTTGAAGGCGTATTTGTATTCCTGATTCGTGACGAGCGAATGAATCCCGCCGCCGCTCACGAGCGCGATGTGGCCGGCCTCGGCGCGGCCAAGATATTCCTGCAAAAAAACGCCTTCGGCATAATTCACCTGCCGCAGCCACGCCCGCGTATCGGCAACCGTCTCGCACAAAATCGTGTGGATCGGGCTCGTTGGCGAGCAAAGCGGGTTTTTGATGACGAACGGCTGCGGATTTTTTTCGAGAATTTTTTCGGCTTCAATGCGATTTGACGCGACGAATGATTTCGGAAAGGGAATTTTGAATCTTGCGCATAGCTCGCGTGCAAAATCGCGTTCGCGTTCAATCCGCATCGCACCTCCCGTCGGGCTGAAGATGCCGGCGCCGGATTGAATCAATTCCCCGGCCCATGGGGCTTGCGCCCAGTCAATGGATTGCGGAATGACGACATCAATTTTCTTTTCGCGAATCAGTGGAACGGGACTCGGAAACGCAGCGCGCGAAAAAGTTTGTCCAACAAGCGTTGGCGAAAAGTGGCCGTAGTTGCGCGTAAGATACGTTGAGGCATCCGCGCCGGCGTCCGCCAGCGCCGTGCCAATGCTGTGCGCAAAGGAGCCGACGCCGAGAATCATGAACGAGGCGGCGCTTTGCTTTTTTGAAATTTTACGTGCCATGAAATTCCGCGCAGGAAGCTTTCCTGAATTGCATTCGCGGCGCAATGACAAGCTCGCTCAGGGAAATTGGAACCAGTTGTCGGATTTGGCTGGTTAATCCCGTGATTGCGAAGCCATTATGCCTGATTCTATTGGTTAATAAGCCTGATCGTCATAACCAATTTATGCTCTTTTTGGCTCATTTGGCGTCAGTTTTGGTGTCCGCTCCAACTACTTTTCCACTGCCCGGCATGTGTTTTTCCTATATTATAACGCCAACTTATCAAAAGGCGGTGAAGTTGAAGTGAATGAGTTTTCGGAGTCGCGGCATCCCATCAAAAAAATCATTTTCAAGGGAACATTTTTGTGAGATGTTCTTCCTATTGGATAGTCAGAACCTGGTTTGAATGGAAACCTTAACAAAACGAAACAATATGAATAACATTCCCAAATTGATCTCAACCCGTTTGGCTCTTGCCGTTGCCGCAGGATTGGCCGTATCCACCGTCTCCAGCCATGCGCAGAGCGCCTCGGCCACAATTTCCGGCGTGTTGGTAGGCAGCACTTACGATTATACAATAACGCTGCAAAATACGGGCACCTTCAACCTGAATAGTTTTTGGTATGGCTGGATACAATTCCAGGACGACCTGCCTTCAAATCCGACCCTCGCGGCTAATTCACTTGGCTGGGCCAATACACTGTCCGCCAATTCAATCCAGTGGGTAAACAGCACAGGCACCGCACTGGCACCGGGTCAATCGGGAACTTTTACCTTTGACAGCACCTCTACGCCGGCCCAAATGACCGCGGGAATAGCCGGGGAATCGGTTGCTTACGTTAATGGAATTACTTTCAGTCAAAATTCGCCCGGAGACAGCACTCCGATATTTGCCCCGACCCTTGTGGCTGCGCCCGAACCCTCCTCGTTGGGCCTGCTGCTGGCCGGCTTAAGCGCTGCGTTTTTGATCTTCCGGGTGCGGCTCAATGGCCGGTATGTGATGTACCGCTTGCCCGGCAAGTAAGGGCAAAATCCATTCATCCTTGGTAAACTGGTCTATGATCGGACCTAGGCCTTGGGTGGCAGAGACTTTTTCCGGGGACTCCGCTTTTAACTCCACTCAGGAAATTGAGTGGTATTTAAATCCAACGTGGAAATAGAGGCCATGTCGGAATCTTCAAGGCTAAAATCAAAGATATTCAAGTTTTCCGCGATATGCGCTTTCTGGGAGGATCTGGGGATGGCAATAATTCCTCTTTGGTAATGCCATCTCAGGCTCACCTGCGCAATCGTCTTATTGTATTTCTTTCCGATGGTTGCAAGAGTGGCATTGGTGAAAAGCCCATGACGGCCTTCCGCAAAAGGAGCCCACGCTTCCATTTGCACGCCATGTTGCTTTAAGTATTCCAGTGACTTGCCTTCCTGAAAAAACGCGTGGGTTTCAATTTGATGGATCGCCGGTTTCACGCCGCTGTTCGCCATCAGGTCATCCAGTTGGGCGAAATCGGCATTGCTCATGCCGATGGCCTTGATTTTGCCCTCATGATAGAGTTCCTCCATGGCCTTCCAGGAACCCTTCCAATCGCCGCCGGAAGGCCGGTGAATCAGGTAGAGGTCCAAATAATCCGTGCCCAATTTATCAATGGAAGTTTGAAATCCTTTCTTTGCCTGTTCGTACCCCATATCGGCCTTCCACAGTTTTGAGGTGATAAAGAGTTCTCCACGTTTGATTCCACTTTGTCTGATTCCTTCGCCTACTTCCCTTTCAGTGTTGTAAATCATGGCGGTGTCAATCAGACGATAGCCCAGGGAAATGGCATCGGCCACGCACCTTATCCCGACGTCGCCGTTGAGCGTCATAGTGCCCAATCCAAGACGTGGCATTTGCAGGCCGTTATTGAGTGTCACCAGTGGGATCGAATTTTCCTGGGTGCTGGTATTTGACGTGGCAAATGACTGCGCGCTGCCGAGGCTCAGGAACATTGCAGAGGCGGCAAATTCCGCGCTGGTCTGCAAGAATTGGCGGCGGCTCATTCCGTTGGAGTTGCGTTCTTTATTCATATTGGTTGACATTTCCCACATGGTTTCCAGCCCACGACCAGCGTGGGCTTTTTTGTGATTCTCTGCCTGCTCCACAGATTGGCAAAGCTTTTTTTGGTTCGCCCTCGATTTTTCTCTCTGGCAAAGGGAACGCTTCGTTGACATTTGTGAAGTGCATAATCCCGGTTCGTTAGGCTTGGCTAGCCTTGACTTGGCTTGACAAAACTCACTTTTAATCCCGCCGATGTTCGCTTTTCTACAATTTTCAAGACAGGTTCGTTTGGTAAAATGCCGTTTTGCATTCAATGCCTTTCCGACAATTCCATCGTCAGCGGCGGCGGAAACGACCTGCCCTTGATGCAATCCTCCGTCACCAACTTCTTCGCGTCGGGATAATTTTGCGGCAGGCCGGGCGGCGTGATGGCTTCGCCTTTCGTTTCTTGATCTGCAAGTTCCAGATTTAATTTCAGCAGGAAGGTGACTTGGCGGATATTCTCCCGCTGTTTCAGTGGAAATTGTTTGGCGGATTTTTGATTCATGTGTAATTCAAAGCCCGCTTACACCTCTTGCACGGTATAGAGATATTTCTGGAAGCCTGCAAATACGCTGCTGATTTCATCCGGTTTGCCAAGATCGGCCACCGCGTCTTGAATCGAGTTGTGGTATTTGATTAGGAGCAATGGCTTCAGCTTGTCTTGGCTCAATTCCTCCACGCCGACATTGACGTAGTGAGACAGCACAAAGTCGAGAAACGCCTGCTGCTTGGCGTTGAATTGGGAATTGATATGCACCCGCGCATTGCCGGCTCGAACTTCGCGAGTCACCGGCGGCAGCGCGTAGGCCACATGAGCCAGCACGTCGAACAAATCACTTTTCTCCGCATCAATGATTTTTTGCATTTCCGCCAACTGGTCGTGACCGAAATCCTTTTCCGCCAGACCTTGCAACAATTTCGCCCGCGTGTCTGGCGCGCTCCACAATTTCCGCAACTCGGCTTCGCTATGGAAAAAGTCCGGCAGCTTGCCGAAGAGCAGTTCCATGAACTGCTGCGCGCTCATTGGCGTGCCGTCGGGATGCCAGAACGTCGTCATCATCATGTGCTGGATGGTGCGTTCCTTGCCGTCGGCGAGTTTCACCCTCACTTTTTTCCATTTGTTGCAGACGCAGGGAATCTCGCCACAGACCGGACAGGGTTCCTTCGGGCATTCGCACGGGGACTGGCCGCACACCTCGCAGGGCTTCGGCGGTTTCACGACACAGACGCACGGACGCGCCCCGCATTTCGGACATGGTTCTTCCGCCTGCGGCGGGCCGTCCCATTCCGGGTCCTGAAAATTCAGATGCGCCTTCACGAAATCATGGATCGTGAAATAATCCTTCCCGTCAAACAGACGCGTGCCGCGCCCAATGATTTGCTTGAACTCAATCATCGAATTGATGGGGCGCATCAAAACAATGTTGCGGATGTTGCGCGCATCCACGCCCGTTGAAAGTTTTTGTGACGTGGTGAGAATCGTCGGAATCGTTTTTTCGTTGTCCTGAAATTCCCGCAGCCATTGTTCGCCAATCTCGCCGTCATTGGCCGTGACGCGGTGGCAATAGTTCGGGTCTTTACTCGTCTTCACCTGATTGATGAGGTCGCGCACGAGTAGCGCATGGGACTGGTTCGCGCAGAACACCAGCGTCTTTTCGTTCTGGTTGATCTGCTCCATGAAAAGCTGCACCCGCTTCTTTTCCCTCTCCTGAATGACGATGCTCCGGTTGAAGTCCGCTTCCTCGTAAAGTTTTCCCACCTCGATCTCACCCTCCACCACGGTGTCATCCGAAGTATAGCGGTAGTAATCAATCGTCGTTTCATATTGCTTCAAACGGAACGGGGTGAGGAAACCGTCGTTGATGCCTTCCTTGAGCGAATAGACATACACCGGCTCGCCAAAATAACGATAGGTGTCCACGTTGTCTTTGCGCTTGGGTGTCGCCGTGAGGCCGAGTTGCACGGCGGGCGCAAAATAATTCATGATGTCGCGCCAATTACTTTCGTCATTCGCGCCGCCGCGATGGCACTCGTCAATGACGATGAAATCAAAGAAGTCCGGCGGATACTCGCCGAAGTAAGGCGACGGCTTCCCATCCTTCTCCGGCCCACTCATAAACGTCTGGAAGATGGTGAAGAACAAGCTGGCGTTTTTTGGAACGGAGCCCTTCTTGCGGATGTCATCCGGCTTCACGCGCACGAGCGCGTCGTCGGCAAATGCCGCGAACGAAGTGAAGTCGTTGTAGGCTTGCGTGGCCAGCGTGTTCCGGTCGGCCAGAAACAGGATGCGTGGTCGGCGTGTTGGCTCACCGCTCTTTTTCCAGTCATTCAGATTCCAGCGCGCTTGAAACAACTTCCACGCGATCTGGAAGGCGATGGACGTTTTTCCCGTTCCGGTGGCCAGCGTCAGGAGAATGCGAGTTTGCTCGGCGGCAATCTTCTCCAGCACATTGTTGACCGCGATTTCCTGATAGAAGCGTAGCGTCCAACTGCCGCTCTTGTCGGGATACGGCACAGCGGCGAAACGGTTGCGCCAATCATTTTGCTTTGCAAATGTTCGTTTCCAAAGTTCTTCCGGCGATGGAAATTTGGCAACGTCACCTTCTTTGCCCGTCTCCATGTCGATGCCGTAAATGCCCTTTCCGTTCGCGGAGTAAGTGAATCGCACCGCCATTTTGCCCGCGTAATCTTTCGCCTGACCCACGCCTTCCGAAACTTCTTCATCCCATGCCTTGGCCTCAACGACGGCGAGCTTGTGGTTGCGATACTCCAGCACATAATCGGCTATGTCCGCCTTGCCGCGTCTGCCATGCCCCTCAATATGCCCTTCGGTGATCCGATATTCGCGCCGGATGCGGCTGCCCTCGACGACGCCCCAGCCCGCCGCCTTCAACGCAGGATCAATATGCTCGGCTCTGGTTTCAGCTTCGTTCACGGTCAAAAATCTTTGCGTCTCATCCGTTCAACGTTAAATCTTTTGTGTCTCACATTTCATGATTTATGAGACGCTTCGGATTTACTGTCTCACAGGTGAGATTCAAAAAATATTCTTCCCTTCGGCGATGTTGATTAGCTCGCGAAACACATAAACCCCTGCCCGCCGTCCTTTTCCTTCACGAATAGGAATCAAAAGTTTTTTCTTCCGCAGCAGGCCGAGGATGCGCGCCGCCGTCGGTTTGGGGATTCTTGAATAATTGGTGAACATGGGCGCGGTGAAAATGGGCGACTTAAAAATAAAATCAACAGCGCGAATGGAGTGATGCGAGTGTGTCAGATCAGCCATTTCCGTTTTTAGCCGGTTATACAGCGTGAGAATGGCCCGCGCCTTGCGTTCGTTGTCAGCGGACTGCTGAACCACGCCCTTAAGAAAAAAGGCGCACCAACCCGTCCAGTCACCATCGCGGGACACCGCCCGCAGACGTTCCTGATATTCCTCGCGGTTGGCCTCCATGTAGCCGCTCATGTAGAAATCGGGACTGGAAAGCAGCTTGCGCTGAAACAGGAACAGCGGCAGCAACATTCTGCCCAAACGGCCATTTCCATCCTTGAACGGATGCAATGCTTCAAATTCCACATGGAGAATGGCAAGCTGGGTGAGGGCGTCCAGTTCGTCTGTGCTACCGAAATATTTTTCCCAGTCATCCATGCCCGTTTGCAGATGCTCCACGCCGATGGGCACAAAGCTGGCCTCCTTGATCGTGCAACCCTCCGGTCCAATCCAGTTCGGTTCGGTGCGATAGCTGCCGGGATTTTTATCCCGTCCGCGCACGCCTTTCATCAATAACCCGTGCGCCGCTCGCAGAATTTGCTGCGAAAACGGGCGCTGCTCCATTTCACCCACACAAGCCTGCATCGCAGCGCGGTAATTCAAAACCTCTTCCGCATCGTCGCGCTTCGTCTGCGAAAAGAGGTCTGGTTGTCCGCCCGCCTCGATTTCAAGCACCTCACCCATTGTGACATGCGTGCCCTCGATTTTGGACGACAACACGGCTTCCTGCGTAGTCAGCGGCGACAGTAACACATGGACATTCGGGATGGCGGACAGCAAACCCTCGTAGCGTGCCAGGCCCGCACTCGCCGGACCAATCAAAGGAATGAGCCTGGCCCAATCCATCTCCTTGGGCGGAAATTTCCCCAGATGATATTTAACAGCCATACATTTTATGTTTCGCTGAAAGCCCGGATTCTATTTCATGTGCTTAGAGATTGCCAGCAAAGGCTTGGTGCAGCAGCGACTTTTTCAACGCCTCCAACGCGGCTAATTTGCGCTCGTAAATGCTGGCGAGGCGTTGGGTTTCTTCCGACATGGCGTCAAGTTTGTCGGCTATGGTTTTTTGCTCTATTAATGGCGGGAGAAAAAGCGGACAACTCAACACTTGATTCAATCGCAAGTTGGTTTGATTCTCACCATTGTTAAAACTCAAGAAATGTCTGTTGCGATTGATCTGATAAAACAGGAACTTAGTGTGAAATTTCGTCGAGCGAATTAAGCAAATTCGCTGATTCAAGGTGTAAGTATTTGCCTCTTCAACGAGGAAACATTTGGCCAACGCTTTCCCATTAGGAACATCGCTGAGAACCATGGCAATGTCGCCCGGCTGAAGTAACAAGAGCGCCTCATGCGATTTTTTGAAGACCTCGCCGTCAGTTGAAATGAATTTTGAATTTATGACGAAGAATCGGCCATCTTTGTCAATGAATCGCTCGTGGGCTTTGCCATTTGCATATTCGCAGACCTCTCCCAATGTTTTGTCCGCCCAGTTCTCATGCTTCCGCGAGAAAACGGAATCATGGAAACTTTCAAACAAAGCGCGGGCGCTTTGGAGATTCTTTTCGGCGTTGGCTTTGGCGGTGGCGATGCCCGCAAACGCTTCCTCCAGCAGGCCGACGATCCGTTGCTGTTCGGGGAGCGGCGGAACGGGAATTGGGATCCGTCGTAGATTTCCTTGATTGAGTTTTGGAACTGTCAGCCCCGAAACAAACTCGGTCAAATCAGAATGATTAAGAAAATGGACGAGCCAATTATCGAGAACAGTTTTGCGATGCGGACGGAGAACGTGCGCGTGGTTGTTCACCCAGCACTTGCCATCAACTCTGAACGCTGTGCTTGCACCTGATTCCCATTTCGCGCCATCTTCGCCAACCAAAACCAATGGCTCATCAAAGATGAAGTTGTTGACGTAATCCACAATGCCGGTTGCACCATAGTAAGGAAATTTCCCGGCTGTTCTGTCGCGCTTTGTTATCGGCTTTCGCTGGCTGTCGAGAATTTCGCACAGTTCGCCGAGTTGCTCTCGTTTCCAGCCGTTCTTCATAGCAACTTGCGAATACCTGCCAGCACTTCCACGCTCTCGGCGTCCAGCGCGGCGATCTCTTTCATAATTTCCTGCGGGCTGCGATGCGCGATTTCCTCGCCGCCGTTCGGGTTCTTCACGGAGAGGTCCACTTCGGCTGTGCTCAGTGACCGGATGTCCAGCGTCCAAGACTTGGGTGAATCGGCAAAAGTTTTTTGGAGCTTCACAAACTCGGCAAGGTCGTCGTCGTTGAGCGGGTTGGTCTTGCCGAGGTTGCGGCCGGGGTCAAGCGAGTAGAACCACACACGCCGTGTGGGGGCACCTTTTTCAAAAAACAGCACGACGGTCTTCACGCCCGCACCCTGGAACGTGCCGCCGGGGCAGTCGAGCACGGTGTGGAGATTGCAACTTTCCAGCAGCAGCTTGCGCAGGCTCACGGAGGCGTTGTCGGTGTTCGAGAGAAACGTGTTCTTGATGACAATGCCGCCGCGCCCGCCCGCCTTCAGGATTTTGATGAAGTGCTGAAGGAAAAGCATTTCAGTCCCGCTGGTGCGGATGTGGAAATTTTGTTGAACTTCCGGACGTTCACTGCCGCCGAAGGGCGGATTGGCCAGCACCACGTCGTATCGGTTCTTGTCCTGAATGTCGGCGAGGTTTTCGGACAGGGTGTTCGTATGGATGATGTTCGGTGCCTCGATGCCATGCAGAATCATGTTCATGATGGCGATGACGTAGGCGAGCGACTTTTTTTCCTTGCCGTAAAATGTGCGCGTCTGGAGGACTTGCCAGTCGGCCACCTTGAGGTTGCCCTTGGCCGTAAGATAAACGAACGATTCGCACAGGAAGCCCGCCGAGCCGCACGCGCCGTCGTAAATTTTCTCGCCGATCTTTGGCTGCACGACATTGATGATGGCGCGGATGAGCGGGCGCGGGGTGTAATACTCGCCGCCGTTGCGCCCGGCGTTGCCCATGTTTTTGATTTTGGCCTCGTAAAGGTGCGACAGCTCGTGCTTCTCGCTTTGCGAACGGAAGCGCAGTTCGTCAATGTGGTCAATGATCTCGCGCAGGTTGTAACCGCTCTGAATCTTGTTCTTAATCTCGCCGAAGATTTCGCCAATCTTGTATTCGATGGTGTCCGGCCCCGTGGCGCGCTGCTTGAAGCCATGCAGGTAGGGAAACAGCCTGCCGTTGACGAAATCGCGAAGGTCATCGCCGGTCAGCGCGGCGTTGTGGTCGAGCTGGCCGTCCTTGCCCTTGGGCGCGGCCCACGTCTCCCAGCGATACGGCTTGTCGAGGATGTAGGAATATTTTTTGCCGTCCAATGCCGCTTCGGTGGCTTTGTCCTCCTCAAGCCCGGCGAGATATTTCAGGAACAGGAGCCAGGATGATTGCTCGGTGTAATCGAGTTCGGTGGTGCAACCGGCTTCCTTGCGGAGCACGTCGTCAATATTTCTGAAGGCTTGTTCAAACATGATGATCAGGCTGAAGTTTTTGGTTTGAAAGTTCGGCCCGGCATGGAGATTTTCTACACGAAAAACCGTTGCGGCCGCAATGAAGAGTTGAATAAATCCGCTTTTAACTTCTGAACGATGACAAAGCAAAAGAGTTTTATGCCGATATTCCAACAGACGCTGCAATAGCTCGCGTTCCGTGTCAGGGTGATGTGCCGCTAATTAAATCGAGCTTGACATGCAACCAAAAGGTTGCATATTATGGCGAAAGATGGATGCAGTATTCAAAGCATTGGCAGACGAAAGCCGCCGAAAGTTGCTCGACCTGTTGCATCAGGGCAACGGGCAGACGCTTGGCGAATTGTGCGCGCACCTCGATATGACGCGGCAGGCGGTCACCAAGCATCTCCGGTTGCTGGAGGCGGCGAACCTAATCGCCGTCGTCTGGCGCGGGCGCGAGAAGCTGCATTACCTCAATCCGGTGCCGATTCACGAGATCTCCGAGCGCTGGATTGGAAAATACGAACGCCATCGCCTTCAGGCGTTGGGCGATCTGAAAAAAGGTCTCGAAAACCACAAGAACCAAACCAAGAAAGGATGACATCATGCAAAAACCAAAGTTAGTTTACACCACCTATATCCGCTCGACGCCGAAAGAAGTGTGGGCGGCCATCACCAAACCCGAATTCACGCGCCAATATTGGGGCGGAATGACCAATGTCGCCGATTGGAAACGCGGCTCGAAATGGGAACATCTCAACCCGGAAAACGAAGTCTGGATCACTGGTAAAGTTTTGGAGTCCACTCCGCCCAAACGCCTCGTGCTGTCGTGGGCGGACCCGGACGATCTCGCGGACAAATCACGCGTCACGTTTGAGATCGAAGCGATGGAAGACATGAGTTGCCTCACGGTCACCCACGGAAGTTTCAAGGCCGGTTCGACGATGGTTAAGAAAGTTTCCGGGGGCTGGCCGCGCGTGCTCTCCAGCCTGAAAACCTTCCTGGAAACCGGCAAGGGACTCAACATCTTTTGTAAATGACGGCGTGGAGTTTCCAAATAAAAGCATATGAACACAACAATCACACCCTTCCCGGGCGGATGCGCGTGCGGCGCGATTCGCTACGAATCCAAAGCAAAACCGGTTCTGATGCTGCACTGTCACTGTCGAGATTGCCAGTGCTCCAGCGGAGGTCCGTTTTCGTCTTTTGTCATCGTGCCCACAGAGGCTTTCAAGCTCTCGCAAGGTTCACTGCGCTTCCATGACTCGCCCAGTGAGGCGGGCGGCAAGACGCATCGGGGCTTTTGCCCTGACTGCGGCTCGCCGATTCTGGCCAGATCCGACTCGGTTCCTCAATTTGCCGCGATCCGAACCGCGAGCCTGGATGATCCGAACTGGTTCAATCAGCAAATGGATGTATGGACGTGCGACGCGCACCCGTGGGATCAAATGAATCCCGCGTTGCCAAAGTTTGAAAAGTATCCCAACTAAGGCATCATTCGGCCGTGGCCGAGTTGTTGCAACTGCGGCAAGCATATCAACGGAATTAGTCATGTGTGGATAATCATTTCCTTCCAGCCGAAATAGACCATCCAAGCGGGAAATAATGAAAGAATTATGGCTACAATTTTTTGAGAACGTGACCCGCAAATGATTACAGGCAGCAAAAATAAAATTGTAATGATTGGAACAAAAATAAATAAAAAATCTTTCACGGTATCACCAATTCCCAAACCAGCTCCTAACGCTCCTCCTCCTATTGTAAAATAAAATGCAAAACCTAATTCGAGTATGATTGCGACGATAAGGCGAATAGGCGCACGAAGCGGTGTACGCCGCGAATTTTGAGCATCGCTGTTTGGAATGTTATCAGAACGGTTTTTGAAGATCATAGCATCCAGAAATTTTCCATGAATCTGCGCCATTTGAGCCTGTGAATCCATACACAGTGGCGACAGTATTAAAATTATCCATACAGGTATTAAGCGGTTAGAAGTGGAGCCAGTTGTCGGATTTGAACCGACGACCGACGGTTTACAAAACCGTTGCTCTACCACTGAGCTAAACTGGCACCGAAAGCATTTTTGCGCATCGAAGAACTTTTGGCAAGAATTCAAACCGCACAGGGCGCCAGAATCGCGTCAACCATGCCGTGGACAATTTTTTTGTCGGCGGGAACAATCGTCGCCAGCACGCCGCCAAGTTGCGGACGCGCTGAATCGCCTTCGCCGGAAACAAAATAATACGGACACAATCGCACACGGCCCTTCATCGGAAGCATTTCATTTTTCTCAAAATCAAACCAATCTGCCTTAATGGTTTTCGGTTTTTCAAACCGCTGCAAAACGAACGGCGATTTGTCAAAACCGGCGAGCGCCGCGCCCACCGCCGCGCTCCAATCCGCCTGCGACAGATCGCTGCCCAGAAAAACGCCGCGCGCGCCCCATGCCCTTTCCGAAAAACCGGAAACTTTCAAAATCAAATCGCGCTCCTTCTGCGACATCGTTTTCAATTGTTGCCAGTCCGTCAGGTTCAATTCCGGAATCGCCGCGTGCGGCGGCAACGGCGCCGGGTCAACGAGCCAGGTGTAGGGAATCAGTTTTTTCAGCCGTGCAAGAAAACCTTCGCCCAATTCCTGCAGCCAGAAATCTTGCAGATTCCGATTCCACAAAAGCGCGAACAGCATCTTCTCCTCGAAAACCGGCTTCGGCGGCGGCGTGACGCGAATCTTCTTTTCGGTCGCGAGTTCAAAAATCCGTTTCGCATTAGCCACATTCGCCAGATCGAACAACTCGAAGAAACGGTAAACGGCGCCGCCCCCGGCGAAGTCGTTGAATCGTGAATCGTGAACCGTGAATCGTGCGCCGAGTTGCCGGCTCAACCAGATCATTTCCGGTTTATAGGTTGCAGCCTCTTCTGAAACGACAATATGAACCTGCTTCGCGTCGCCGAAAATGGATTCAAAACCGCGAATCATTCCATCCGCATTGCCGAGAACGGAAGAATTCAGTTTCGAGTAAGTTTGATTCAGCCACGCCGTCAGTCCGATTCCACCCGGGACAGAATCCAATTCCGTGATGCTGAAACCGTTTTCCGTCAGCAAAATGTCGGGACGAATCACGCGCGGCATTTCGTTTTTGAATGCAGACGAACGCTGAAGTTCAATCAATTCATGCGGCTTGCCCAAATCCAGCCAGCGCGCGACCCATTCCGGCTGCCTGCCTTCAACACTTTTGCGGTAGAGCAAATTGACCGCGCGATAAAATTGCAGCAACACGCGCCCGAGCGATTCGATCTCCTTTGCCATGTTTTCGCCGAGCGGAAACGGCACCGGCGAAATCCGCCAGTCAAGTCCGGCAAAAAGTCCGTTCGCAGGAATTTGTTCGCGGATGAAACGTGCTGTGTCGGCAGATGAATTCACTAAATTAATTTCGCACCTGGCCATTGCCGATGCCGAGCCATTTGTAGCTGGTCAATTCGTCCAGGCCCATCGGGCCGCGCGCGCCGATTTTGTCGGTGCTGATGCCGAT
>Ga0207066_1094_pt1 | contig 22976 bp, 18 predicted proteins | sample Alteio_BWMinCont_24_FD_153490 | JGI IMG/M metagenome (GOLD analysis project Ga0207066, IMG submission 153490) | Enriched cells from forest soil in Barre Woods Harvard Forest LTER site, Petersham, Massachusetts, United States -... | ecosystem: Environmental > Terrestrial > Soil > Temperate forest >...
GATTATTCCTCTGCTTCCCCATCGTGATCTATCATTTGAAGCACGCAGTGATAGCTGGGCCGGTGTCTGTGCTCATCTTATTTATGTTAGCGGGATTTTTGACGACGCGCGTTGTTAATGAAGTCTACAAGGGTGGCCTGCGTGACAAAATGTATTTTCTGCTTAACCGGTTCTTACGGCTGTACCCTAATTATCTCGCCTGCTTAATCCTCAGCATCCTGACCGTAAAATTTTTTCACCCCGCAGAACTGGTGCGCCGATACTGGGGGCTGCAATTACCCTATGACACCATCGACTGGATCAAACAATTCACCATCGTCGGGTTAAGTAACTTCACGGGTATGCCCAAAGGTAACAGCCTGATCATCCCCTCGTGGAGTCTCTCCACTGAAATTTGTTATTATGTTTTTATCGGTGTCGTCCTCGGAGGACGCCGCAAAGCGGTTACGTGGTCATTTTTCATTGCCTTAATACTCACGATTACCGGCATTGTCGCCGGGTTTGACGGTTCCACCCCCCTGTTCGTCGGAATCTATTTTAGCATTCAAGGGCCAGCCGTGTATTTCCTGTTCGGCGCCATGTGCTACCATTACCAGCATTATATCGACCGCTATGTCACAAAGAGCATATTACTCGCCGTAGTGATCGCCAATATTGTGCTCTATGGCACGGACGTGTATTACCATAGCTTTAGTGTGCAAAGCCTTACCGAAGCCATTGAAATCTTTGGAACGTTCGAGCATGCCCAATACGTTGCGCTCTTCGCGATGTTTACTCCGCTGCCGATCTTTGCATGGCTCATCATCTCGCTTAACCGTCTTCCTTTCAAAACCGGCTCACTCGATGAAGCCTGTGCTGATTTTTCCTACCCTTTGTTTTTGATCCATTGCACGGCGGGATATTTCATCCATTGTATTTTCCCCACAGTGGATACGTTCGGCGATTTATTTTTTGCAATGAGTCTGTTTTGCTCTATCCTAGTCGCCGCTTTACTGGTTGTTTTGGTGGAACGTCCCATGAAAAAATACCGTAAACTTGTTCGCCAGAAAACGTTGGTGCCAGAAAATACTGTACTACCAGAAACGATTTTAGAGCCAGAAACAACTATAGTGCCAGAGAAGGCATAAAAAAGAGTATAATGACCACACGTTATAATACTGAAATCCCCCGGCTGTATTCAGCAGAATAGCAACTTTTTATGGGATATTTACGCTTCAGCCTTTGCCTTGCCGTCATTTACCTGCACTTACGTTCCTATACCCTGTCAGGGCAGACTGCGGTGTTGGTATTTTTTGTGCTGTCGAGTTTTCTGACGAGTTACGTTACCACTGAAATCTATAACCACGGGTTTCGATCCAAATTGGCGTTCCTCGCCAACCGTGTGGTAAGGATCTATCCTGTTTACTATGCCTGTCTGGCGTTCGCCAGCGCCTGTCTATTGCTGATACACCCTTTACCCAACTTCCATGAACACACCCATTTTCCTGTCGGTGCTTACAACTGGTTGAAGCAATTTACCATTTTAGGGATCAGCACCTCTGAAGAAGGTCGCTCGATTGATTTTGGCGTTATCGTGGAAACCGCATGGAGTCTTTCGACGGAGATTTTTTATTATCTCATTGTTGGCGTTTTGCTGGGGGGTAGGAAATGGCTGACAACGTGCGCCTTCCTCTGGGCCGTCTACTACACCATCCACTGCTATAACCACCGATTTACATTTATGCATTTCTACTGCACCATCCAAGGGTCGGTCGTAGCCTTTATGCTGGGGGCCGCCTGTTATTATCATCGAGGCATTATCAAAAAACTTGGCGTCTGCAGGCTGGTTCCCGCCATATTGCTTGCGAATATAGCGCTTTATTTACCAGATTTTCTTAAGCAATTTAACGAGTTGCTTTACTTTACCGCCAATATCTCCTTGAGCCACAACGCTGGAATCCGCTTGAATGACATCATGATCAGCTTCTGCAGCCTGCCGTTATTTGCCTGGATTATTGTGTCGCTCCATCAGCGCCAGGCCAAACCCAGCAAATACGAGCAATGGCTTGCGGATATCTCCTACCCTATCTTCCTGATTCATATCCCCGCAACGTGGATAATATTAAGGGTGCAGCCATTACTTGGCCTTGATCGGTGGCTTTTTTTCGCCTGTGTGGTGTTATTTTCTATGCTTCTATCGACGATTTTGGTTATTACTGTTGACCGTCCCCTGAAAAAATACCGTAAGCTTATTCGCCGGAAAAATTGAGAAACATCATGACCACAAAACATATCCTCCTCATCCCCGGTGATGGCATTGGCCCGGAGGTCGTAGCCGAAACTGTTAAAGTAATCGACTGGTTCAGCCGGAACGGTTCCACCCAATTCACCACCAGCAACGCCCTGCTGGGCGGTGCAGCGTATGACGCTGTTGGAACACCCTTTCCTGAGGAAACAGTCAAAGCCGCCAAAGCCGCAGATGCGGTGTTATTGGGCGCCGTTGGCGGCCCAAAGTGGGAAAGCCTCCCGATTGCATCGCGCCCGGAAAAAGGCTTGCTCGGTATTCGCAAGGCACTTGGCCTGTTTGCCAACCTGCGCCCGGCGATCTGCTTTAATGCACTCGCCGATGCCTCAACGTTGAAACACGATATTGTCGCCGGTCTTGATGTCATGATCGTGCGCGAACTCACGGGAGGCATTTATTTCGGTGAACCTCGCGGCGTAGAAACCCTGCCCGACGGCACGCGCCGCGGCGTTAACACTGAAGTATACACCAGCCCGGAAGTGATCCGCATTGCCCGCGTTGCTTTTGATCTGGCAGTTAAGCGTAGCGGCAAAGTCTGTTCCGTCGATAAGGCAAACGTGCTCGAATGCACCGAGATGTGGCGCGAGGAAGTGACGAAAATTCACGACGCGGAATATCCCAAAATTTTCCTCTCGCACATGTATGTCGATAACGCCGCCATGCAGCTGGTCCGCAATCCCAAGCAATTCGATGTCATGGTTACCAACAATATGTTCGGGGATATTTTATCGGATATTGCCTCGATGCTCACCGGGTCGCTCGGTATGCTGCCATCCGCATCGCTTGGCGCACCCGGTACCCCCGGACTCTACGAACCCGTGCATGGCTCCGCCCCCGATATCGCTGGCAAAGGCCTCGCCAACCCGATTGCAACCATCCTGTCCTTTGCCATGATGCTGCGTTATTCGTTCAACCTGAAAGTCGAAGCGGATAAGCTTGAGTCGGCCATCCGTACCGTGCTCGAACAGGGCCTGCGCACTGCCGACATCATGCAGGATGGGAAAACGAAAGTCTCTACCTCGGAAATGGGTGCTGCCATTGTGAAAGCACTTGGCTGATAGGTCAACTACACCAGCGTAAGATTTTTTCCGGCAGGCGGTTGATGAATGGAAGATTGTTCGCCTGCGACTCCAGGTAATCCTTCTTGAGCTTGTAATACCAAAGCGCCTGCTGGTCGGTATCGCCGATCAGCAACAACCCCGGATGATCGCCGACAAGCCCCTCCTGCTGCTTTTTCACGATGTCCAGATCCTGCTGGATAAAGGCTTTGCCGTAGGGCTTGAGCAGCGGGGCCAGCAGCTTGAGCCAGCCGATATCGGTATACATGAACTGGTGCAGCTGCGTGGAAGAACTATCAATCGGCGTCAGTGCCGTAAGCAGTACAATGTTGTGCCGCCCAATCGCAATATGTTCCGTGCGCAGGCCGGGAAGCTGAAACGTAATTTCGGTCTCGGGTTTACCACCGAGGATTTTATAGGCGCGGGAATTTTTGGAGGGCTGATGCCGCACCATGGAAAAACCCATTCCGCGTGGTGTAAAATGCTTTTCCTTTGCGTGCGCCGAGCGCTTGGAACGCCACCACCACGACGTATGCACAAACGGCCCGTGCGACGGGTCCATCAGGCCAATCACCGCATGATCCATGTCACAGGGGAACACCACCGAATCCACATGAATATACCCGCCAGCGGCAAGCGGCACCGGCGATGAGGGAATATCCGGCAAATGTTCGATTATCTTTGTCTTCGGCGGCGGAATGTACACCCAGATATTTCCGTCGACTTCATGACAGGGATAGCTCTGGGTCTTGATGCGCCCAAGATCGGTTGGATCACCGGGCAGGAGCGCAGGAATTTTTGTGCATTGTCCACGCGTGTCAAAACACCAGCCATGATAACAACACTCAATCGTTTCCCCGTCGAACGTTCCGTGATGCAACGGGATGCCACGGTGCGGGCAGAAATCGCGCAGGGCAAACACCATGCCATGCATGTCACGGCCAATCAGCACCTGCTGGTTCAGCATGGTGCGCGTTATCATCGCCCCCGCAGCCACCTCATGGCCACTGGCCGCGACGTACCACAGATTATAAAGGAATTCGTTATCGCTCATGCCGATTAAATACGCCATTCACGACGCTTCTGCAATCATGTTGTGATGCAGGCCCCGCTATCAGCAGAACGGGTCGAAGTTATAACGCGCTTTCAGGTCGTTTGTGACGTTTTCCGGGGGGGTATATCCCCATTCCCCAAGCCAGCAATGTACCATAGGATTCTACGTGGATATGCCCTATTTCTATTGCGTCCTTGAAGGCGTCCAGCTTGCCAGCATCGATCAGCACAAATGCCCAGTAATTCTGCCCCTGCTTCTGTCCATCAATGCGGTATAACGGATGCGTGCGCGAAGCCAGAACAACCGAACTGCCAGCAAGACGTTGAATTTTTTTCTCGGTCATGAATCCCCTTCCCGCATCATGATCACCTAATCCGGTGGCGCAAAGCCAGTATTTCGTTATGGCTCATTGGCATTAAATATGACTTTCACGGCGCTTCTGCAATCATGTTATGATGCTGCCCATCAACACGGCGCAGCTAATGCGCCGGAAGGCCCGCACCACTTTGCGCCATGGAAATTTGAGCCTGATGTGGGGCTTCGCCCTGCCCACGCGCAGCGAATAATTCATCAATATGCCTGGGCGGCAAACGGTGGAAATTCGGCGTATACGGCACTGGCTCCGCCATTTGTGCCAGAACCTCAGGGGAACGTATGCGCACAGCGTCAGTATCAAGGATACGAATGTCCCGGGATAACAAATCATCCATGCTTGTTACAGGCGCTTCATCCTTAGCGATGGCAAAATTATTGGCCTTGAGATCAACATCCGCCAGCCCCCTCTCCCTGACGCGGGCAGTCATGACTTTCGTAAAATGTGCGTGGTTCTCAGGCCGGTCACCCGGCAAGGCATTGATGATGCGATCGACCGGCTGCATTTCTGGCTCAATACGCACCAGCACCGGGCTACCATCCAAGATAGATTGAAAACTTCTCTGTATGCCTTTGGCCATCAGCGGTTCGTCAAGCTTGATCGCATCGCCAGGCAGATACCTCTGCGGCATGAATATACCCAAGTTATTCGTGAGCTTGATGACGACTTCGCGCCCGCTCCCTTCTAATGCGTCGGCTTTTAATACTAGCGCTTCTCTAGCAGCGTCGGCTTTGAGCACGTGAAGACCACCTTCTACCGGCACACCTGCCTGCACAAGAAATTGCTCAATTTCAGTCATGAGTTTGGGATTAAGCGCAATCCTGTCAGCGGTCAGAGCAGCGCTGCTCTTCACCTGGTTCGTCAGATGGGGAGCCACTTTGGGCTGATAACCGGCAGTGTACCCGCTCGCCCGCACCGCTTCAATTATCGCATTCCCTATTCTCGGCATTTAGTATCCTTGCCACTGCTAAGCCGTGAATATAGCACAACACTGTTAAGGTTTTGTGACACTAAAACCTATGGAGTTCTCACAAGAAAGTGCTAGTATGCGGGTTCTTTTTTGTTAAATAGCTTAAGAAAGATTACAAAACAGTGAGTTACAAGATCGCAATCGTGGGTGCCACGGGCAATGTGGGTCGTAAAATGTTGGAAATTCTGGCAGAACGCCGCTTTCCGGTGCGGGAAGTCGTGGCGCTGGCCTCACGCGGGTCCGTTGGCAAGAAAGTCAGCTTCGGTGAGCTGGAAGTCCTCGACGTGAAAGCGCTCGATGATTACGATTTTTCCGATACCGATATTGCGTTTTCTTCGCCGGGTGCCAGCGTGTCCAAAATATTCGCCCCGAAAGCGGCGGCGGCTGGGTGCGTGGTCATTGATAATACCTCGTGTTTCCGCATGGAGCCGGACATCGCGCTCGTCGTGCCGGAAGTAAATGCCTCGATGCTGAAGGATTTTCGTAAAACCAACATCATTGCCAATCCTAACTGCTCAACCATTCAAATGGTCGTCGCGCTGAAACCATTGCACGATGTTGCCAAAATCAAGCGCATCGTCGTTTCCACCTATCAATCCGTGAGTGGTGCTGGCAAAGCCGGTATGGACGAACTTTTCGACCAGACAAAGTCGCTGTTTATGAACACCAACAAAGATCCGCAGAAATTTACCAAGCGGATTTCGTTCAACGTCATTCCGCATATCGATGTGTTCATGGATGATGGCTCGACCAAAGAAGAATGGAAGATGGTCAACGAAACTAAGAAGATTCTCGACCAAAGCATTGCTGTGTGCGCCACCTGCGTGCGCGTGCCGGTGTTTGTCGGTCACTCAGAATCCATAAACATCGAATTCGAACAACCGTTGTCTGTGGATGAAGCACGTGAAATCCTCTCCGACGCGGAAGGTATATTCATGTATGATGAACATAAGGACGGCGGCTACTGCACACCGATTGACTGCGCCGGCGAAGATGGCGTGTATATCTCGCGCCTGCGCAATGACCCCACAGTGAAGCATGGGCTTTCCATGTGGGTGGTGTCAGACAATTTACGCAAAGGCGCTGCGCTTAATGCCGTGCAGATTGCCGAAGAACTGATCAAGAATTACGGCCTCGCCCCGAAGATGGCGCACTAAATCTCTAGCGGGATTAAATACCTTACGCGCTTTTTGTTCCCTCGTGACGCCAGATCAGGGCAATGAAAATGCCCTTGGCACGCGGCAATACGACAAGCGCAATCAGCACCGCCAGCACGGGCAGGCCCACCAACAACGCCCAAATCGGCACATCGGCATTGGGCACAACTGTCAGCATAATAACCCCCAGGATATGGCCAACCACCACAATGGTCAGCCATGCCGGGCCATCGTCAGCACGGATATGACCATAGGCTTCACCACACGCACTACAATGATCCACCGGCTTCAGGTAATTGCGCAGCAACCGCCCACCACCGCAACGCGGGCAACGCCCCAGCATCCCGCGTAGTGTCGACAGCCAGAAGTCCTGTGAAGAAGAGTTACTCATATTAATGCCGACAATCGGTTGACCAATTCCTCCGTATCATCGCCGGCTGGATAGCTCCAGTGTTCCAGCGTAGTGCCAATCAAGCGAGTGCAACCTTCGTCCAGCAGCATCTGACCGAAACGTGCGGGCTTGGTCTGCTGGTGTCCGGAAAGCGGCAGGAGATACACCGGCTTGCCCGAGGCACGCGCCTCACTCATCATATTGACGGAATCATTGGTCACGACAATCCAATCTGCCAGCCCCAGCATTCCCATATAAGGATTTTCTGACACTAAGTCGTAAATATACACCCGTGGATTAGCTGAAAATACGGAGTGCAGCATGGCAATATTCGCAGGTCCCGTTCGTCGCGATGGCGTAATCAGCAACGAGCCGTCTGTCATCTGTAATAATTGCTGCAACTGCTCAATCAGCTGCCTCATCGCTTCATACCCTAAACGGTATTTATTGGTCGAGCCACCGATCAACACCGCAATATAGGGCTTGGGAAATGCTGCAAAGGCAGGAACAAATTGCTGTGCAGCATATTGCAATCTTTCCGGCGTGATACTATGCAGCGCATAACGCAATTTGATAACGTTAGCGCCTGAAATTTTATCATGCTCCATTGCTACCACGGCATCGAAATAATGGGGATCCACGTGTGGGTCCTGAATGTGAATGAACTGCGTCGTCGCAGGCACTTTCGCCTTTAACCCCATCGCCACCATCGCCGCCCACCTGCCACAGCTGATCACGATATCCGGCCACGGCGCAACCAGCGCCTCACTTTTCGGATCGATGCAATGCGGGATAATGATCGGACGCAACGGTGCCAGCACAACGTTCGGCAACCATGCTATAAACGGGCAGAGTTGGGCATTTTTTATGATAGGCGTTAACCCCATGATATCCGCCAGCGCCCGCACCTGCGCGACCATCCCTGCCTGCCCCGAGGTGATCCCCCAGCAGATTGTCATCAGAGAATCCCTTTGTCTTTAAAGGAATAATGTTTCTTCGCGCCGATAATCACATGGTCGTGCACCTCAATCCCCAGTGGGCGCACGGCGGCTACAATCAGCTTGGTCATTTCAACATCTGCCTTGCTCGGTGTCACATCTCCGCTTGGGTGGTTGTGCACCAGAATCAAACTTGATGCACCAATCTCCAATGCACGCTTGGCGACCTCACGCGGGTAAATCGGTGTATGGTTGACCGTGCCGGTCTGCTGGCGCTCGTGCAGCATCAACTCCAGTTTTTGATTTAAAAATAAAAGGTGAAATTCTTCAATCGGGTTATTGCCAATATGGATGCGACAATAATCAATCAGTTGCGTCCAGCTTTTGATCACCGGCTTGTCTATGATTTCTTCCCTGAGCAAACGCTCCGAGGCGGCCTTTACGACCTTGATCGCGACCACCGCTGCGTCATTGACGCCCTCGACTTTGAGTAGCTCAATCGGATCGGCAAACAACACCTGGCCAAAACTACCGAATGCTTTGATAAGGTCCTTGGCCATCGGCTTGACATCGCCCATCGGCTTGGCTGGAAACAGGATCATCTCCAGCAATTCATAATCCGCAAGCGCCTCCGGCCCAGCTTGCAGAAACCGCTCACGCAGGCGCTTGCGGTGTCCGGTATAATGGGGTTTTTGTAATGTATCAGTCAACGAACCTCTCCAATGGTCATGCCGGTAATTCATTCCACGATTTTTTTAGCAAAACGGCTAACGGTATAGCGAGGATACCCGCTCCAATGCCCACTATCAACAAGGCATTATTTAAACTGAATACACCCGCCGCATACCCAATCAGCGGAGAGAATACCGCAAAAATAAGATTATAGACAAATGACCTCATAGAGAGAACCGTAGCACGCATGGATGACGCAGTGAGGCGGTTGACCATATCCGAAGTGAGGGCATCGAGCGCGCCATACGTCGACCGCCCGATCAACAAAATGCATAGCCCGAAAATGGAAACATTCGCATTTATACCAAGTATTAAATATGACACGACCACAGTAGCAATAATCATTGCCAGCAGCAATCGATCATCAAGGCGCTTTTCCAAAAGATATGCCACTCTCGACGCCATTATCAGCCCTGCCGCGAAGACAGCATTTGAAATGCCAAAATAAGCCATCGGCAACTGTAACTCCTCCTGATAAGGCTGGGTAAACCATACAAGGCTGAACGTCGTGGCTGCAACCAAACCATACGCCAGCATAATCGCGCGCAGTGGCGGATTCAGAACCAATGTCTGGTAAACTATCTGTGCTGCATTTTTAATATGCCCGCTACCTTTTATCGTGTGTCGCCTTGGTTCATCAACCGCCAGCGAAATAATCAGTGCCATCAGGAAAAATGGCCCCATCAAAAACCCCGCCCAATGAATGTTCACCCCCGCCACCAGCCCACCCAATATCCCGGCAGTAGCGGTAGAGAGGTACGAAACAATGCTTTGAGAGCTGGCTATTTTTCGATAGTCGCCGGTATTACCGAGATCAATCAGCGTATCGTAGGTCATGGCTTGAATCGTTCCGCAATTGAAAGCCCTTCCCAAGCCAAACAAAAATTCCACGAGACAAAAATGCCAGAACTGCGTTCCTATCGCAAAGCCTATACCGCTTAGGCAAAGGCAGAAACTCCCGCAAATCAATGACCGGCGGCGACTCCAGACATCGGCAAAATACCCCGTCGGCACATCGGCGATTACCCAGGTAAAGGTGTATACACCCTGCAATAAGAATATTTGTTGCAGCGTCAGGCCATATGACTGCATGAACGGCACAAACACCGGCACAATCACAAGCGCGTCCTGCGCTATAATCAGGGCATAAAGCTTTCGTATGTTGTTAGGAACCATACGGTGGAAAGTGCATCCCTTTCGGAGATTGCGTAAAAATCTCGTAGCCCGTGGCCGTCACTGCCAGCGAATGCTCAAACTGTGCAGACAACGACTTATCACGTGTTGTCACCGTCCAGCCATCATGCTTGCTCAGGATCGTATCGTAGTGCCCGATATTCACCATCGGCTCAACGGTAAAAAACATCCCTTCTTTCAGCGCTGGCCCCTCACCCGGTTCGCCGTAATGCAGGATATTCGGAGCCGTGTGAAACACCTTGCCCAGCCCGTGCCCGCAATAATCCCGTACCACGGAATAACCATGCTTTTCTGCATACTGCTGAACCGCATGCCCAATATGCCCCACGGTATTACCCGGCTTGACCTGCTCGATCCCCAGCATCATCGCCTCATACGTAATTTGGCACAGGCGCTTGGCCTTAATCGAGGGATTTCCTACAAAATACATACGGCTGGTATCGCCGTGCCAGCCATCGACAATCACCGTAACGTCAATATTCACCACATCACCATCTTTCAGGCGCAGATCGCCCGGAATGCCGTGACATACCACATGGTTCACCGACGTACAGATGGACTTGGGGAACCCGCGATAGCCCAGTGGCGCAGGAATGGCCCCACGGCCAACGATCATCTCATGGCAAATGTCATTGAGCGACCCCGTGGTCACACCCGGCTGCACATGCCCGGCAATCATATCCAATACTTCCGCCGCCAGCTTGCCAGCCGCACGCATGCCGTTATAATCTTCCGGCGTATGAATTTTTATGGGACGTTTATCGTCGTTCACATGCACCTTCTTTCGTCTTTGCACATTCGGTTTTATCGATTATATCTCTATCAGGAGGCGACTTCTATGACAACCCCATCATCTGGCCCATCATCATTTACCGCCTGTATTATCATCATCGGCAATGAAATCCTGTCAGGACGTACGCAGGATACGAATGTTGCGTGGCTCGCCAAAGAACTTAATGAACTAGGCATTAGGGTTGAAGAAGTGCGCGTCATTCCCGATGTCGAGCAGACCATTATCGACACGGTGAATACCTGCCGAAAACAATTCACCTATATCTTTACCACCGGCGGGATAGGCCCAACCCACGACGACATTACCTCCGCCTGCATAGCCAAGGCCTTCGGCGCCGCGCTTAAACAACATCAAGAGGCCGCCGCCATCCTTGAGCGCCACTACGGCCCAACCAACCTCAACAGCGCACGCATGAAAATGGCTGAAATTCCCGTCGGTGGCACGCTCATCGCCAATCCGGTCAGTGCTGCGCCCGGTTTCCAGATTGAGAATGTCTACGTCATGGCCGGAGTACCCGAAATCATGCGCGCCATGTTCGATAGCTGCAAACACACCCTCAAAGGCGGTGATAAAACGCTATCGCGCACTGTTTCCGCCTTTGTCACAGAAGGCATGTTTGCCCAGAAACTCACCGCCATTGCCCAGCGCCACCCTGACGTGGATATCGGCAGTTATCCTTTCCAGCGGTCCGCCGGGCTTGGCACCAGCCTGGTCGCCCGTGCAACTGATGAAGCCGCGCTGGAAGCGGCCTACCGCGAGGTCAAAGCCATGCTCATGGCCTATACCCCGGAGGTCATCGAGGATGATTTAGCCGCTTGATGCAGGGCACGGCTAATGCCAATAACATTATGTTATTTATATGTTTTTTCAATCTCCATCCAATAGTATCATATCTGGATGCCTTCATAAAAAGTTCATAAATCACATTAATACTCTATGATATATTTAGTGACGGCAATTGAGCGGAAAGTATTCGAGAGAGGAGCCTATGAGTAGCTTTACAAGCAACGTCTACACGAAGGTGCTGCAAAAATTAGAAAGTTTAAAGAATGCATCGATAAGGCTGGATGATCGTCCGTTTCCAGTCGAAGTGCAGGTAGATCAGCGCCCTGTTGACCGCGGTATGACAACGGACATTGCTACTAGCCGCGATAGGGTAACGGAGTGGAATATAGGTATATTCCCACCAACCGAGGAAGCCTTTACTCACGCCTTCAAAGATACTAGTAACGCGCTTGAGACACTGAAGGCACTGAGGAATGCAATTGCCACCGAATCTGGTCTTAAAATACATGCAGAGATACCTGAGCCACAAAATACAAGTGCGCACTTGCTAGACAAAAGGGGAGGAGAGTACCAGGCAATAAGTGGGAGTATCGGTGGCGGTATTTCGGCTGGAATGCAGTATCTCACCTGTGACGCTAAGAAAGTTGCTGACGCTGTGAGAACACTTCGTGATCGGGCAGCTGGCGGCCAGAAAATTGCCGGGCGGGAATCCCAAGAAGTGCTTTCGGTGCTTGATGCAATGCAGGCAGCGCTGCGACCGGCGGTGATGCGGATAAACATGAACGAGCAGCCTGTTGATGTTGGAGTACGTGTATCTGCTATTGGAGAAATGCCAAGATACCTAGGTGCCCCACAGCTGATGGGGGTGAAGATCATGGCCCCATTGGAACAGGAGCCCACACATCTTGTACTGGAGAAAGAAAGAATATTTACTGAGCTGCTTAAAGCAGTTGCGGAGCAAGCGAGAATACCTCCCATCATAGAAACAAAACGTGTAGGCAATGCAGAAGCAACTCTGCAATTTGATCGCTTGAATCTCCCACATGTGATCCGGGCGCTTGAAACATTGCAATCCAGGCCGGAGACGGAAAGACCTGGCGGAGCTGGCAGCATGGCTGCACAAGTGCGTGCGCGAGAAGCCGATGGTGGTGGTGGTGGCCGCAGCAGATTTGGTGGTAATGACAGTAGGCCGCCTAGAGTACATCGTGACCCAACGAGGGATGAAACATCGAATAAGTAAAGCTAGTATCTGGCACCTCATCCGAACCCAAAGAACCATACGAGCCAAAAAACTGCTGGAATCATACCGCTGGGCTGATATATGCAATTGGTTCCTTTGGCTCTCGTGGCGGAACAGGTAGACGCAAGGGACTTAAAATCCCTCGATCGCAAGGTCGTACCGGTTCGATTCCGGTCGAGAGCACCATCCTCATGGACGCCTACGTCCGCAGAACTGACTCTCAGGGCCACTTATGATACTTCTTTGGCGGCGAGGAGAAGTGACCGGCACTATCTCCCTGCGAATTGGAAGAGACGCAACTGGCTACTGATAAATCTCATTTCGCGTGCGATTAGACGGAACAGCACCCTCCACTTCCAGGCCGGGCTTGGCTTTGCCGATAAGCCCGATCCGGAAAACTACGGAAAAAAACGAGCGTTCCGCGAATCGTAGCTTACGCAACAGCGGCACGCCCATGAAATAAAATCTGCTTGATGTGCCCGGCGATTTTGGGAGCTGCCCTTTCTTGTGGAAAAAGCTCAGTCGCCCGCGATAGCAGATGCTCAGTCATACGCGTATCGTTTAAGGTCTCGCGTAACGCATCCGGCAAATCCTGCGGCTGCTCAACCAAACGTGCCAGCCCCCATTCACCCAGCGGCAGCAACGCATTCGCGTCATAGTAATTCAATTGCAGCACCGGACGCTGCATCAGCACGGCTTCACAACCGACCGTTGAATAATAAATAGCCACCGCATTAACGGCCCGTAAAAGCGGATGCATAGGTAAATCTCCAGCAAAGAATACATGGTCATATCCGGCTTTCCGGATCCATTCATGAAAAACGGCTGCTGGTTGTGACGGATGTGGGCGAATGAGCAGGCAAGCGCCACTGTAGCGCGCAGCTCTGGCTAGCTGGTCGAGGTTAGTGCCAATTTCTTTATCGCTATGCAAATGCGTTTTGTAGCCATGTGCATCTGTGGGGTCCGCAGAATGGTGCCCCGCCGCATCAATCCACAACAAGGCTTTGGCCTGCTCCGGCATGCCGGGCAGGTACTGTCGGCGCCAGCTGTAATCAATAGGACCACGTTCGTCGAATATAGAATCGAAAGCCGGGTTGCCTGTGACCAGAAACGTTTGATTTGGCTTAACACCTTGGTAAGCCTGTATATTACTGATAACCGGCTCCGATAGCACCGTGATATAGTCGGCTTCAAGCGGAATAACAGAATAGGTGCCGAGGATATCAAACATTGACAGGGTCGGGATGCCGCGTCCTTTTGCTACCGTAACTGCCGCCTGTTCACTCCGCGGGGAATTAGTCGTCACCACCATATCCGGTGTAAATTTATCCATCACCCGTTCCATGATCGACAATGGGTAAAACGCCTGACGGCCATGCTCCTGAAATAGCCGGGCCGCTTCCGCATCCCCATGGCGCTGAATCATGTCCCAGTACGATAGCCCCAGATATGCGATCGATTCCTCTTTAGCGATACCAATTTCCGGGCGGTGATGTTTCGTCGCTAAAAGGTTCCCCCAGTCGCTTGCCACTGTATCCTCTGCCGTCAGCAAGTCTTTATAACCGAAATAGGGCAGACCAGCGCTGTCAAAGAGTGGGCCGGCGGAAGTCAGCGCCAGTGTAACGGTGCGAATGCCAGCGATACCTGCCAGTGCCCATAGCACAGGTATCACCATGCGCGCGTGCCCGCCGCCATAGGTAACGAATAATACTGTCTTTTCACGATTCATCCGGCGGGTATATCCCAAAACTTTATTAAAGGAAACACTCCGTCCAGCTCGCGCCGATTAACCTATAGGTCTGGGACATGTAGTTCCTGTGGAGTCAATCTATCCTGCAGGCACTTAGGACAAAAGCAATCCTTATGTGGGTAATGTTTTGTTAGAACAGGCAATTCAGCACACCAACATTGCTCATTCATGGTGCAGGAAAAAAGCGTACCGCATTGACTGCATGTCTTATTACCCATAGGTTTCAGGAGTCAGCATGTGTTTGTCTCATATATATCCTTATCATAACCAGGCCACCTTGCCAGCTCAAGTGGTACTTTAATCCATGGAAACGACGGCTAATGTGTGTATTATCACAATAAGGTCACCCGAACGCACAGCGTGTAAAGGGATTACACAGTACCTACGGTTTTTTCTTGAGTTAGCTCGGTAAAACCTTATCCTGCTGATAAATTTTAATAGGAATTGCCATGCGCATATATCTCGCGGACTTGTTTCATGTCGAAACATTTGCCCTAAATCCAGTTTCATCCTTCTATACCGTTCCACTGGGAATTGGTTATCTAAAGTCCACATTGAACCGTCGCATACCTGGCATGGATGTACGACTTTTCCGTGACCCGGATCGTCTGTTCAAAGCGATACAAGAAGAACCACCCCATCTGTTGGGATTGAGTTTTACATCCTGGAATATGGATATTTCAAACCGTGCCGCACGGTTGGCCAAACGTTGGTCGCCAAAAACGCAGATTGTCGGTGGTGGGCCGTGCGTGGATGAGCAGGACGAACAGTTGCGAACGTTTTTTGCGCAGCGACCGGAAATGGATTACCTGATTCCAAACGAAGGAGAGAATGGCTTTGTTGCGCTTGTTTCTCATCTGGAGAAGGGTGGCCATAAGGATGGCCCTATTCCGGGCGTTGCTTACATGGATTCAAATGGACAGCTAATTCGTGGCACATACCGAATACCAGAGATTGTACCTGCTGAGTCCCTTGCTCGCCCCAACGCAAAAATGGTATCGCGACTTGCCTCGCCCCCGACTCCCGGTTCGCTCGGGCTGGAAAGTGAAATACCTTCGCCTTACCTTGACGGAACTCTCGATTCTTTTTTGGAAGAAGGACTTGTTCCAATTATTCAGACGATGCGAGGATGTCCCTACCGCTGTGAGTTTTGCGTCAGCGGGAACACCCTGTGGAACAAGCCGCGTGGCTTCCTGCTGGAACGCGTTGAAGCAGAAATCGATTATGCACTTTCAAGAAGCGATTCGAAAGCCTTGATTCTGACTGATGAAAACTGGGGCATTCTTGGCGAGCGTGACATTGAGATCGCCCGCTTTATCAAACATCGGCACGATACACTCGCCAATCCGACCAAGCTCTATTACTACACGGCAAAGATAGTGAACGACGCCTCACGCGAGATCGTGGAGATGGTGGCACCCCTGTCTTGGATCGCTGAATTCAGTATAAGCTTTCAGTCCATGAACCCAGAAACTCGTAAGGCCATCAAACGCACAAATATTTCGTTGGATAAGTTGGAATTCAACGTACATTGGGCTAATGAACGGTCGATTCAGACGACTTCCGAGATGATCTTTGGCTTCCCTCATGAAACGGTGGACTCGTTCCTTGATGGAATCGAAACACTTTACGATGCGGGTATGGATAAAGTGTTGATTTATCCTCTCCAACTCTTCCCTGGAATTGAAATCGCATCCGAGACGGCACGTAAGGAATATGGGTTCATCACGCGGTTCCGTGCTGCTGATAATGCCTATGGCAGGTATATGAACGGAGAACTTATCTCGGTTGAGAGCGAAGAAGTAGTCGTGGGAACAAAGTGGTGCGGTGAAGACGGATATTTCCAGGTTCGCCGTTATTCTTTTTTCCAGCAGATTTTGCTGGTTCGGGAATACTTCAAAGAATTCTTCGTGCTTGCGAAGAAAGCTGACATACCAGTGACACGACTCATACGGTTTTTGGCAATGTCGGATTACTCAATGCACCCCGTTCTCCACGAGATCATGCGCTGCTATGGCTGTGATGTCAGAGAAGAACTCAAGCTCACCCATGAAGATGTCGTGAAGGCTGTTGCCGACCAAGTCAAAAAGCATGGACAGGTCGCTGGTGTGAAGATCAATCTTGTCTACCTCGGCAAAATATTTAGCAGTTATGCCGCTGTTCAAGAATTACTCGATCTTATTGACCATTACATTTGCAGCACGGCGGGCAATAACTCCTACATTGAGGTTGTTCAAGCGTACTTGCATGATGTTCTCCCGAACCGTATCGTAATCCTTGATCGTACGGTAGATGAGCGTGTCACCTTCAAGACGCAGTTTGATTACAATCGCTGGCTGTCCGGCGAGTATCAATCACTGAACGAGTTGCTTTCGCCAGTTCCACTTCAATTCGAGATGGTGACAGCAGATGTGTTAAAGGCCAACCTCATTGATTTTGAAAACACAGACTCAGCCTCGTTACAAGGCATCTTTGATAAAACACGCAATGATAAGTTGATGCGCACCATTTCCGAGCTGGCAACTTAGTCATTTGCAGAGAGGATACGTGGTATGCGCGATTTGTCAGTAAGGATATAGAAAACAGCCACCCGACTTTCCTTCGAGCAGTTCGACGATCCGCGCGCATTTCCGGGTGAGGAAGCCACTCGGCCAAGAAACGAACCGGCAGCCGATACTAAAACATGGGGTACAAAACCGGGGTATGTGTTTCACAGCCAATTGAAAAACACGCGGCTTACCAGCCACTTATGCTATTACTGCAGATACGGTCGAGAGCACCACATTTATCAATATGTTTAAAATAGCTATTCTTGATAAAATAGCTATTCTTGGCACCCTGTCCATGGTCAGTGCTTTATCTGGCATTTTTGAGGGTGGCTTTATATTAGGGAAGCATAAGGGGAGCGATTGTATGCAAGATGGAGTTCCAAGTTTAACAGCCTATATAATACCCTCCATGTTGCAAGATTTGGCAGTCGAAACATCTCCAAACAGGCATTTGGTTCCAGCAGCAGCAAGAGGATATAATGATTTATTTGTCGAGTGGTGTCGCAAACACGATGATAAATTACGCAACGGTGCTCGCACTACTTCAGTTGAGCAGCGCGCAAGAGGTTATGATACAAGCGTAGGTATAGGGGTAAGGGAACATGTTGCCCTAAGGAAGATAGCGATTGAAAAGGAAGCAAGAAAAGCAATCGAGGATGGAGCCTCGCAAGTTCTGATTTTAGCTGGAGGCTATGACACATTGGCGCTTAGGCTTAGTAAAGAGTTTCCAGATGTTCAATTTATTGAAACGGATCATCCGGCAACGCAGGTGGAAAAATTAAAGGCACTAAAAAGTGGGGATGAAGCAATTCCATCAAATCTTGAGTTTATTGCAGGTGATCTGGCGAAAAACTCTATAGGAGAAGTTTTAGGTGATCATTTTAATACTAAGGCAAAAACCTTCGCTGTGGCAGAAGGACTGATGATGTATTTGAAACCGGATGATAATTTAAAATTGCTTAAAGATCTTAAGACCCTTTTACCTCATGGTAGCCAAATTATGCTCGGCAACATGGATAGCTTCGAGATTGTTAAAAAACAAGAGGAGTTAGCTAAAAAGCGAGCGGAAATGGCGAAGGAAAGAGGGGCTCCGATGCGACAAGATGAACCGTATGAATCCTGTCTCGCATTTTCTGATGCACCTGGATATTTTACCAAGCTAGGATTAGAGCCTCAGGTATCCTACTCTTATCTTGGTCTACAAAGTGCCATACGTTCCGAAGATAACCAGGCAGAACTGGCACAGATACAAGAAACACGTGAACATTATTATTTAGTAAAGGTTCCCGAAGGAAAACCGCAGGCCACCTCATTTGTAGAGGAAAAAGTGTCTAATGAAGTTGAAAAATTGAAAAGCGAAGTGAGTATCTTGAGTACTGTAGTCAAAACCCCCGGCGAATTCCAGTTGTGAAGCCAGTTGTCTTGGACTGTCTACATTTTAGAGTGCTCCGATCATACCCTTTATCATATTCCCCTACATCAATTGGTATATAGTTGAACAAATACTATCGCCAGAGTCAAAAAATAATTGCAGATTTCACCCACCTATACCACAATGTAACTATCAATAATTTTTTAATTAAATCGGTTTGTTGTTTATGGCCAAAGAATCCAGAGAGCACGTTACTGCCCAATATATTGTTGGCGGCGAAAATGGGGAAGAAATCAAAGTTACTGTTACCATTACAAATTTAGGAGTGCTTTTAGGTGCTCCAAATAGACCAATACGTATTCATATAGAGGTGCCAAAAGACGCGATAAAACAGAAGGAAGATCAGAATAAGGGGGTTACTCCCGCTATGCGTGAAATATTGCAAGCACTTTATAAAAAGGCGGGTATCGCCACTAACTCAGATCGTTATCGTATCAACCATTGGAGCGATATTCAGGGCAATGATAATGCACGAGCGTATGATATAAATCTCGTAATGATACCAGGCGCAGGTGAGGAGATAGATAAAAAGCATAGGGAATTGAAACCATCTCGAAATTCTAAAGGGCCAGATTTTAAGGAGTTTGCAGAAGGAGTTGTTTCCTTAGTAGATGACGCCCTGACAACACCTCCGCTGAATGCAAGAACGGTAGATACCGATGAACATGCCCAAACCTCTGGGGGGGAGCGTCGTCCTCAAGCTATAGCAGGACTGGCTGCCGGGCCTAAATCAGGGCATACTCCCGATTTAATGAGAGCCGCACGACAAGGTGCCACTACTACTCAGAAGTGAAGAAAGTATTCATCGGGTCACAAGAGCGTTACCTAAAAGCCAGTACCAACGACAGAGATATCTTTCCTACCAGGATCATGCCGGGCAGTCCGAGCCAATGGAGGTACCATCCTTGCGGTCTCAACAAGATCCTTGATACCTAATCGGTATGCCTCATTCCTTCTATTCGTCGCTTCCAGCTCCGGCCTGGGCTCAAACCCGTCGCGGTGAAATACACCTTTCTGATTGTTCCAAAGCGGAGCAAGATCTGATGGAACATCCGGGAGATTCGGAGCACGGGACGAACAGGAGATAACGTCGGACTGCCCTGTTTCAATGCCTTTATGCAGCTGCTTTATCATCTGCACGATAGCGCCGGTCGGCCCGAAATGATCGGAGGTACCAAGCACATCGGAAAACGATTTTCCACCCCCCACGATCTTCCGCTTCATTGCCTCTAATTCCGCCGCTACTTTATCCTTAGACACTCCCGCCATGTCCTCCAATGCCTGCGACAGTCCTATCCATTTTTTCGCTTCCTTGCTGTATACTTCCACAGCATCAAATTCCGGTATCATGAAATCACTATGAGGGGCCACGACAAAGGCATTTCTGACATATTCAGGCGAAGGCAGATCCAGCCGTTCAACAATAAAATCTATCATGCGCATACTATCCGTCTCGCCACCAAGCCCAACCACATGCGCCGGATTCAGCCCGCCGGTTTTCACCATGCGCCATGTGAACGTATCCACCGGATTGCTGGCGACGATAACCCTGCTATCCTCCGAGTGCTCCTTAATTTGGAGCGCGATTTCGTCCATCCACGGCCCATTCGCCTTGGCCAGATCTTTTCTGGTATTCAGGTCTGGGTTTCTAGCACTGCGTGCTATTCCGGCAGTAACGACAACGATGTCTGGATGTTCCTTCAGCGCTTTTGCCAGATCGGTGGTAAACTCGATATCGGGGATATCGCCGCCAATGAGCTTCCGGCGCGCAATCAATCCCAGATTCAAATCATCTATTTCCGCTTTTATTTTGGGTACACTCGAAGAATCACGGTTCCAGACGATGACTTTTTTCGCCAATTCATGAGTTGCTATTGCTTCGGCAGTCTGCAGGCCGACGTTGCCGCCGCCTACAACGAGGATATACTCGCTTTTATGTCCCTGTTTTTTCGGCGGGGAAGGAAATGTTGGTGCTTCAAGAGGACCAACCAGTTTCGAATTAAACACATCAGTACGGCCAACCAAGTCGCCATATCGTTCTAGATCGTCCGGTAGCGATTGTGGATAATGGCCCGGTGGCCATTGCATGCTAAGAGTAGCAAATCCTTTCTTAGTAAACACCCCTCTTTGTGGTGTAAACAATCCATTCTTTTTATCATGGGCCAAAAGTTCAATGGGGTAAGACGCCTCGCCGGTTGTGATCGCGCCCAGGCTTTGCCTGACCAGTTCCACAATGGAGCTGGCCGGCCCATGCTTGTTTGGTTTTCTGGGCCCCTCAACCGTTTTTTGACCGCTCGCCAAACAATCCAATTGAATTTTATTCCATAACGCCTCTGCCGCTACATGATCACGCCCTACATGTTCATAAATGTCCATGTGCAACGGCACCCAATCGGCGCCGCGGCGTACCTGTACGTAGGCCAGCACCGGCAAATTAGCCCTGTTGTCTGGCCTATCTGTTAAGACAAATGCCCTCTTAACGTCGCTTGATGACTTAAGGCCTAAATTTTGTGCAATGCTCTGTGTCAGGCGGGCATCCTCAAGCGTGCCGCTGAGCCCGACGACCTGCCCGGGATTCAGCTCGGCTTCTGCCTGAAGTATTGGTGCCATATGCCTGACCGGATTGGTGGAAAGGATCACCTGGACATCCCTCGGCGCATAAGCCTTGATTTTGTGAGCAATATCCTTGATGATCGGTGAGTTCAGCTCTATCTTTTTTTCCAGCGATGGTGCTTGAGGCAAATTGCGCGGCGCGGCAGCGGTGACGACCACAACATGCGCACCCTCCAGCGCTTTTTCTATATTATCGTAAACGACAAGCTTAGGGCTTAACGATTCCGGCTCCCCTTCGCCTTTCCACTCGTTCCGCCGCTCTGCGATAATCCGCTGGCGGATAGCCTGGACACTCTTTGCAATTTTTTCGGAATCAGGGGCCGCTTCATATATCGCAATTTCCACTCCCGGCATAAGCTGCGATACCCCCAGCTTATCCACGGTTTCACGACCGACATTGCCTAAACCCAAAATAACTACTTTATGTTTTGGCTTATTTGCTTCATCTTCAAGCGTTTTAGTACTCATGATTATACTCAGGGTGTAATTGTTTGATGAATGCCGTGCCCTAGAAGATACCAGTATTCATGAATTCAGAATCCAACAGAAATATTAATGTTTTATTACGGTATGCAACATACTGATTATATAGTAACATATTGATACTGTTACAGACTCTGCGGTTGACGCTTCCGTGTCGAAAGACACTAGGGTACATAATAGGGGTATCTGTTGGTGAGCGCGTAATATCTTTATTAAATACAATCCATTATTCGCTAAATATGGATAAGGCCGAGAGCACCAACGTAACTTAACCTGTTACAATGAAGGATGCATCATCCCAAGCGTACATTATAGCAGCATTGCCTTCGCTGCTCTATGGTCGGAGATAGCGTACGCCACCTAGCATCACATCCAGATCCACTGGGATCTCGATATCTTTATAGCAAGGTAACCATCCAATTGATGCCGGTGACGAAGGACATAATGGGCAACACTTTTCAGAAGCACTCAAATCAAATGCTATTAATGTCGCGATATTTTCTGCAAGTTTTATATTACCCTCATTATTTACATGGCAACAATCGTCGATGTACATGGTATCGGACACGTCATGAAATATTTGCGTCAAATCATACCAATTGATGTTATGATGCCGTAACCTATCACCTGCTTCAATGAGTTGGGTATAGGCTGATACCTCATAGGCCCGCGGCCATTTTATTACACTTTTTTCAGCGCTGGAAAATAGCTTGGAATTTTCTATCGCAGGCGTCGGTTGTAGAAAATGATAATATCTAAAGCCATATAGCTCCGATAACTGCTGCAGCACCAAACTGCCGTTGTACCATAGGTCAGTGGATGCCTGAGTAAGATCTTCGTTCTTCATTTTACTAAATGGGCCATTCACGAAAGCAGTTTTACGTGACGGATTTTTTTGCAACGTGCTAACGACATCCAGATAATGGTTGATGTTGTACTCAAAAGCTCGGTCGACGTATTCCCATAGGGCAAGTGCCGATACACTATGATGAAGTATAAATTGCTGGCGAACCCACTTTGCCCATGTTTGACGGGTTTCCCTTAGAAAAATAACTTTGGCTGTCGCAGAATACTCATCAGGTCCCAAAAAAGCTGCAGTGGTGTAACGCCACTGGCTTTGGTCTGGATAACCATAAAACACTTCGTTCCTTTGATTTTGTTCTGGAATAACCGCTTCAT
>Ga0207066_1096_pt1 | contig 22755 bp, 12 predicted proteins | sample Alteio_BWMinCont_24_FD_153490 | JGI IMG/M metagenome (GOLD analysis project Ga0207066, IMG submission 153490) | Enriched cells from forest soil in Barre Woods Harvard Forest LTER site, Petersham, Massachusetts, United States -... | ecosystem: Environmental > Terrestrial > Soil > Temperate forest >...
TTTCCAGCATCGCACAGGTCGAGCCTTTGCCATTCGTGCCGGCGACATGGATGAAGCGAAGTTTTTCCTGTGGATTGCCGGCGAGCGCTGCGAGTTTGCACGGCGTTTCCAATCCAAAATTTGCGCCGAAAATTTGGAGGCCGTAAAGAAATTGAATGGCTTCGGCGTAAGTCATTTGACGCCGTCAATTCACAGCGGCTTGTGATGAATGTTCTGGTGCGCGGCGGCGATGAACGCCTTGAACAGCGGATGTGGCTGGTGCGGCTTGCTCTGAAATTCGGGATGGAACTGGCTCGCCACAAAAAATGGATGGTCTTTGAGTTCGATGACTTCGACGAGCTTGCCGTCGGGCGAATTGCCGCTCAAAATGAATCCGGCTTTCTCGAATTTTTCACGATAGGCGTTGTTGAATCACAAATGAGCCGTAGAGTTCCGCCGCTTTCGAGTTTATCGTCAACTGGCATGCCTGCGCGCCAAGTCGCATTGTGCCGCCTTTTTTCGTCACCTTGCGCTGCTCGTCGAGCATGGCGATGACCGGGTGCGGTGTATGCGAGTCAAATTCCGTCGAGTGTGCTTTCTCCAGTTTCAAAACGTTCCGCGCAAATTCAATCGTCGCTATTTGCATTCCGAGGCAGAGGCCGAGATAAGGAATTTTATTTTCACGCGCGTATTGCGCCGCGAGAATTTTTCCCTCCACGCCGCGTTCGCCAAATCCGCCGGGAACCAGAATTCCGCCGAGACCGCGCAGCATTTTTTTCCGCGCCATCCTTTTCGATTTCCTCGGCGTCCACCTGCACGATTTCCACGCCGCAATCATTGCCGATGCCGCCGTGGATGATCGCCTCGTAGACCGATTTGTAGGCGTCCTGCAGGCCGATGTATTTGCCGACGACGCCGACGCGCACGCGATGTTGCGGCGCGATGAGCTTGCGGATGATCTCCTGCCAGTGCGCCATGTTCGCGACGGGCGTGTCGAGATGCAAAAGCTGGCAAACCAAATCGTCCACGCGCTCGCGTTGCAACATCAGCGGCACTTCGTAAATGGAATGGTCAACGTCCTTTTCCTCGATGACCGCTTCGAGCGGCACGTTGCAGAACATGGAAATTTTCTGGCGCAACTCCTTGTCGAGCGGTTTTTCGCAACGGCAAACCAAAACATGCGGTATGATGCCGATTTCGCGCAGCTTGGCGACCGATTGCTGCGTCGGCTTCGTTTTCAATTCGCCCGCAGCCTTGATAAACGGAACGTAGGTGACGTGCAGAAAAATCGCATTGTTGTAACCGACTTCCAGCGCGAACTCGCGGATGGCTTCGAGAAACGGCAGGCCTTCGATGTCGCCGGTCGTGCCGCCAATTTCCGTAATGATGACGTCGGCCTTCGATTTTTCAGCGAGCGCGTGAATGCGATTCTTGATTTCGTCCGTAACGTGCGGAATGACCTGCACCGTTTTGCCGAGATATTTTCCTTCACGCTCGTTGTTAAGCACCGTCTGATAAACCTGGCCGCTCGTCAGATTGTTCATGCGCGTCAATTTGACGTTCGTGAAGCGCTCGTAATGGCCGAGGTCGAGGTCGGTTTCCGCGCCGTCGTCTAGCACATAAACTTCGCCGTGCTGATACGGATTCATCGTGCCGGGATCCACGTTGAGATACGGGTCGAACTTTTGCAGCGTGACCTTGAGGCCGCGATTTTCGAGCAACGTGCCGAGCGCGGCCGCCGTCAGGCCCTTGCCCAACGAACTCACCACGCCGCCGGTAACAAAAATAAATTTCATTTCAAACTTTTCCAGCCACAGCTTAAACATGGATGAAAATTAAGGCAACAACACGGCACGGAAGAATTTTTCAATACTTGGACTGACCCCTTTACAAAAGAACACCCAACGCGGCGACGGCAAGGAAACGGAGGGATTTCATAATGAACGCAGACGCCAGTGGTGGCCGTGTGCAAACCCGTTGCAAGGGTGTTGCAACCAGCCTGCAACGTGGCGGGAAACAGGGTTAATGCCAAGACGCCCAGGCGCGAAGCAAGTCATGAAGCTGATATGAAGCTGTTAATGGAGTCTGGCTTCGTTTTTGGAAACGAAGCCATGCTTAAATATATGTAACATTCTTGTTTGCAATTACTTATACAATTTCACCTTGGGTTCGTTTGGTAAAAAATACTTCTTAAACGGCAATCTTACCGACCTTCAAGTTTGACTCCGGTTGGTTTTTCAAAAAGCGTTTAATCCATCACTCATCACCGGCACGCCATTTGTATCACAATCCAAAACATGACGCAAGAGGAGAGGGTCAGCGGCGGACGGCATACGGGGAAAAACAGAATTAACCGCCAAGGCAGCGTGACGCTGCACCCGATGATGAAAACAGAATTAACCGCCAAGACGCCAAGGGCGCAAAGGTTTAGGTGGGACCGATTTTCTAATTGCGCGGACGGGCGGGGACTTCAACGTGCCAATCAGAAAGGTCGCGTGGCGTAACCGGCAAAATCATTTATGGAGACTACTGACTGAACGGAAACAAAACGCATCGGAGCATCAAGCCACGCGAACTACATTTTGCTTTTGCGAAGGCAAAACGATGTCGGGAAAACCGATGGTCGCCAACCGTCACCAATCAATTTATTTCACCTCTTTGATGACCAGAAGCAAACCCGGATAAAGAATATCTTTGCCCATAGGTTTGTTCCGATCCAAAGGTCGCATCGTCCCTGCTTACGTTTGCGCACTTTTGTTTTGGGGATTCCATATTCCTCCAATGCCGTGTTGCCACTCAACCAGACTGCCGCCGCTAAAAGACCGACATGAGGCCTTTCGCCAAACCAATAAGGGCAATCATCCTCCACATCCTCACCGTCAATGTAGTCTTGATGAACTGACAATAATTTTTTGAAGATGCGATTCAAAGATTTGAGTTTTTTTGATGCCTTTGGTGAAAACCAAACCTTTTGTTTGAGTATCTTTTTCACTAACTCTTAGTTACCACTTGTGGGCTGTGAAGCCTCTGATTCTTCCGATGCTGCGACCGGCTTAATGTTGAAATAGCCATCAGGATCAACCGTAACCAGATTATTATTGCTCAGAAAAATCTGCACAGATTCAGCATTGGTAGGCGCGTTGATCAACCAAAAATATTTTTCCGTTTGTGTTCCAACCATTCGATCTGCTTTGGCAAAAAATGTCAAATCTGAGTCGCGTGGATAAGTGAGGGAAAATTTACCGTCAGCATCAGTAAGTTCTTTCTGAATTATTAGTGGGGAAAAATCTGCAAAGTAACTTTCACCCGTGGGATATTCACTTAGCATTGTTTTTGCCTTATCGAGCCTCAATTGCGCTTCTTTGTTTTTTTGCTCCAAATCACCTTCAGCCGAATTCGCATCGGCCTCAATTTTATCTAATTTCATCTTCAATTCACTAGCACTAAGCATATTGTTTGTTATCTCGTTTTGAATTTCTTCACAATTGGTCTTGCCTGATGTAATCTTTTCATAAGTCGCCAACCCTTCTCCAAGTTTACCTTTATTGTATTCTTCGTTCATCGCATTCACTTCGGTGCCTAATTGGTTAACTCGCAAGTCCAAATTGTGGGCTAATTGGAAACGTTCTTGTATAAGATGATCATATTCATTTTTCATCGAAAAATATTCAGGTTTGGTCAAAGGACCATCTGCTACAAATAAAGCGAGATTGCGAGTAGCCTTCAGCGCTTCTTCTCCCTTAGTTACACATTCCTTTTGACAGGATAAGATTTCAGCTTGGATCATTGGAGTTTTTATTTTCAAAAATGCGCTGACTTGTTGCTTCGGTATAAGTTGCACTTCCACCAACCCAAGTTTGATATTTTCAGCTCCGCGAGTGACTATGAAAACTTCCCCTGTCACTGTTACTGTTGTTTCTTTTGGTTTACAACCAACCAGTCCAAAAATTTCAGAGATTACTACAAATGCAATTATGATTTTGTTTTTCATGGTTTCACTTTCACACGAAGATTCAAACGCTCCTTGCCAAGGTCGTCCATCCCAAAATGATTTGACGCGGCAACTACGCGGGACTTTCGGCTGTCTCTGGCGCGAGATTGTCCGGCGCGGGTTTGCGCTGCTTGGCGCGGCGCAATTCAACCTGCCTGTGGATGTCGGGCGCAAGGCTGGTCGGGATGCCCGCCGTTTCCGCAGGGACGGCTGATTTGTAGCGCGTAAAAAAAAGAGATTGGCAGTGTGAATTGCCAGCCCTGTCGCAAACAGCGTATTTTGCGTTTTTACATTTCAATCATGTCTGTGTTCAATCCGTGCTTCATCCGTGGCTAATTATTTTTTCCACTTTCGCCACATCTTCCGGCGTGTCCACGCCGATGCTGTCGTAATCCACTTTCACGACCGCGATCTGGATTCCGTTTTCCAGCGCACGCAACTGCTCCAGCTTTTCCGCGTTTTCGAGCGGTGACACCGGGAATTTCACCAGCCGCAACAGCGTCCCGCGCCGGTAGCCGTAGATGCCAAGATGCTTCAAAAAAACAAACGCCGCCAACTGTTCGCTTGTCGAACCACTGGCGGCCTCGCGCAGATACGGAATCGTGCGCCTTGAAAAATACAACGCGCGACCGGCGGCGTTGACAACCACTTTCACGACGTTCGGATTGTCCAGCTCGCCGGGATTTTTGATGCGCGTCGCGGCGGTGGACATTTCATTTTGCGCCAGCACGTTCGCCACCGCGTCAATCACCGACGGCTCAATCAACGGCTCGTCGCCCTGGATGTTCACGACGGCGTCGCAATCGCAGCGTTCCGCGACTTCCGCGATGCGATCCGAACCGCTCGGATGCTCCGGGCGCGTCATCTCCACGCGGCAGAAATTCTGCGCCACTTCCCAGATGCGCGTGTCGTCCGTGGCCACGATGATTTCGCCCAGCGACTTCGCCCGCCGGCATTGCTCGACGACATGCTGGATGAGCGGCTTGCCCGCGATGAGCGCGAGCGGCTTTCCTGGAAACCGCGTCGAAGCAAACCGCGCGGGAATGATGCCAACGATTTTCACGCGGCACATTTAGCCACAGAATCGGCGCGGATGAAATACAGAATTCGACGAACTAAAATCAGGCGCAAAATGGCTATTTGGCCGCAGGTTTTTGAGACAATGGAATTTCATCGGGACTGGCGATCCAGAGCAACGGCTGGGTGACCGCCATGTTGCGGCGAATTTCAGGATCGGTCGGATCGGCGTCCAGTTTTTTCCAAAGATCAAAAAATTTCCCGTCGCCAGATTCCGCATAAGCAAACAGCAGACACGGCTGGCGAACCGGCCAATTCTCCCAATGCGCCACGTCTTTTCCGAGACCGTCCGCGAGCCATTTATTTTTGTCGGCGAGATACGGATAAATGAAATCCACCACCTGCTTCACCATGCGGCCATCGGGCAACCGGAATTTCCAAAGGTCGTCTTCCGGCGTGGAGAGCAGGATGCAAAGTATCGCCACATTGTCCGCCTGAAAAATAGAGTAGCCGTAAGGTTTGGTACGTTTGAGTTCCAGCGGAAAGCTGCCGTCGGCAACCATTTGATCTGGCAACAACACTTCCTTGAAACGCCGGCGCGAAAAATCCAGCATCTTTTGGTCGCCGGTGAATTTCGCGAAGCTGACCAGTTGAACGAAACAGGCGATGCTGTGGTTGTTCAAGGCGTTCATCTCCTTGACGCCGTTGGTGGACGTGGTCATCCACTGGATGTAATCGGCAAACCATTTTTTCAGGCCGTTATCCACCGCCGGATCAAAAGCCGGGGATTTTTCAAGAAAGCGGACCGCCACCGGCAATTCAGCCAGATGCAACGTGTCAATGATGCCGTATGATCTGCCGGAAGATTCGCCCAGCACCGCCTGCGCGTAATTCAAATCCGGATTCATCCGCGTTTTTTCATCAAGGAAGAAAACTTTCAGCAACCCGGCGGCTTTGCGAACATATTTGTCATCTCCGGTCAGTGCGTAAGCCGCCGCCAACGCAGCGACTGCGTCTTTCATGTCGCGCATGGCCATGCGATGCGCGCTGAAAACGTCGGGATTGGACAAGCCGTCGCGATTAACATAAGGCAGACCGTTTTTGGCAGCCGGATTGGGCCAACTATAATCCGCCTGCGAAAAAAAATCATGCGGGCCGCCGGCGCTGTTCGTGGCAATGGAATCGGTGATGGCCGGCGGCTTGAGTTTGAGCGCATCGTCAGCGAACTTCAAAATTCTCGCGTGATCTATTTCAGCCACCGTGCGCGCCAGATCGGCATCGGCAGCGAAGCAAGCGATCTGGATGACAATGAAAAATGCCGCAAGTGGAACTAGAAACCGCGTCGAAGCCAACCGCACAGGAATGACGCCGACGATTTTCACGCGACACATTCAGCCACAGATGAAACACGGATGAAAGATAGATTTTTTGAAGATGCGCAGTCCAACATGATACATCGTCTGGAGGCAAGTTCTGCGGAGAATTGATTACCGGCCACTTCCAATCAGCGGCTTACTTTCTTTCCTGATGAAAAGTGAGCGCGGCAAAAGCCAGCGCCACTACAAACGGCAATGCGAAAAGAATCGTCATGGCCTGAACATAGCATAAATCTGCCAATTGCAACAGTTATGTTACAAATATGTTACGTTACCATGACTTACGACAGTCAATACTATTACAACCACTTATCGCTTAATAGATTGCATGGAATCCGCGTTGGCCAATCTTGCCGGAACTTAACGAAACATCGTGACGGCATCGTGTTCTTGATTTGGTTTTCACATCACTTTCTCAATGTTACCGTGTGTCTTCTCCGCTAAAAAGACCACCCGATCCCCGCCAACTGATGAAATCTTCATGTCATGGGCATGTGGGTTAATGATTGTGGCAGTTCGTGAGATGATTTTTCAGTTCGCATCAAATCCGATTGCGAAAGAATTTCGTGCCTGGCTGCCAGGTCGGTCCTGGCCATGTGAACATTGGTGTTGGTGTCCGCCTGAATGCCCGGTAGAAACCACCGCACGAACATGCGGTGGCTGCGCCAGGAGAATCATGGTATGGATAATAGATGTCACCCACAGAACGCGGGCGGAAGTCATGTTTTGATAAAAAACAAAAGGGAGGGTTGTTGCCGTTTGACGGGTTGTTTTTATGGGGTTAATTTTAACTACACCCGGGTTTTCAAATGAAAAATTCCTGAACCCGTCTTAACATGAATTTTCTTCACCGCCGTTCTTCGAACAGACTTTATTCGCGAAAAATATTGAGCCGGACTTCCGGTGGCCGCTGGTTTTTCGCGATGCTGTTTTCAGTCCTCCTGGTCAGTGTCAATTCCGGCCGGGGTGAGGCGATGCTGGAGTTGTTCCAAATGACATGGCCGCAGGTGACGCAAAAGATGCCGGAGATCGCCGAGGCCGGCTACGACAGTTTGTGGTTGCCAAATCCGGCCAAAGGGAACAGCGGAGCCTATTCCACCGGCTACGACCAGTTCGACCCTTTTGACCTGGGCAGCACCAACCAGCAAGGCACGGTCGCCACAAAATACGGCACGCAGGCACAATTGATCCAGATGGTTGAGACGGCGCATCGTTTTGGCATTCGCGTCTATTTCGACAACATAATGAACCACCGGGCATCCACTGTGCCAGGTTATCCGGGTTCCGGCACGCCGACCAATTATTATCCCGGTTTGATTCCCCAGGATTTTCACTTGAAAACCGTTGCCGGCGGGTTTCAAAACTGGCCTTCCGTCAGCTATTGGTGCGATGTCCAGAACGTCGAAAACCAGCCCCTTCTGGGCTTGTGCGATCTGGCACAGGAACCAGGCACGGTCAATTGGAATTTTGGCTCCACCCTGGGCGGCACGACGAACAAGCCCGTGTTTGTCCGGTTCCCCAATCGTTCCGATTTGTACATGGATACCAACGGGCCATCGCTGGGCATTGGCTGGGGTGGAACGGGTTGGCGGCCTTTTGACGGACATGGCCAGCCGGTGCCGGAAGATGTTTCAACTTATCTCTGTCGCGCGGCGGCGTGGACACTCTACATGACCAAATGTGACGGATTCAGATTAGATGCAGTGAAACATGTGCCGGTGAACTTTTTTGGCGCGGAAACCGGGCAGACAGATGATCCGTCCTTTGCCGGTTATACGGGTGCCATTCAAGCAATGTATGATTACGTTCATGGCTACGGCAACAATGTCACAGGCAACGGTTATGTGGAAACGGACGGCAACCGGAACAGTCTGTTTAACACCGAAGTTCCCCGCAATGACGCAATGATTTTTGGCGAATACGCGCCGTCAGCACTGTCCGCCGGAGACGACTTTTATGACTATCTTCAGTCGGGTATGCGCCTGTTGAACTTTCCGCTCTACAACCAGATGAACAGTGTTTTCAGCGGCGCGACCATGTCCGGCATGGACGGTCGTGATTACATTCCGCCGGGAGCGAATTGCGATGCCAACGGTAATTTCAGCGCGGCCCAGGCCGTCAACATGCCGCAAACACAGGACGGCGGCAGTTGTTGTCCCGCCAACGAGGGGATGGAGAATGCCTATTTCTTCATGCACGAAGGCTTGCCGATGGTTTATTCAGACGGCTTCAACCACAATACCAACGGCGGCACTCCAATTGTTTCCTATGCCAATTATCTTGGTGAATTTGGCGACAACACCATGCCGGACACCATGTATCTGCACAACCAGCTTGCGCGCGGCGGCACCTGGTCGCGCTGGAGCGACCAGAATGTGGTGGTGTTTGAGCGTCACGACTACCGCGAAGGCAACAGTTCCCAGCCACAGACACAGGACGTGGCGCTGTTCGGCATGAATGATGACACCGGTTATCCCGGTGACATTTCATTCGATGACGGCGTGAGCCGGACGAGCGATGGATATTATCTGAATCCTTCCAACACCACTTCCACCGCGGTTTCAAATTCGCGCGGGGTGGGAATCGTGCTCGGCTTTGCGCCCGGCTCGGTGCTGGTGCAGCTCGCGAGTTCTTCGCCAACGGGCGGGCGCGCTTATCAGAAATTGCTGGTGCATGGCGCGACCTCGAGCCTGTCAGCGGCGCAGGCCAGCGCGAATGCGTCCGATCCGACGCAACGATTGATTTATGTCGGCAGTCAGACCATTCCCACCGGCGGCGGCGCGATCGAATTCACACTGCCCAGTGACTCTTGGATAATGTATGGCTACCAATGGCCGCAGGCGAGCCAGGCGAATCCTTCAACCAACGCGATCATTTTTCGACAAGGTGGCGTCGAAGTTCCCCACATCACGATTTATCGCACCGATGGCCCGGAGGGCGATCCGAATTACAATCCACTTTTCCCGTTCAAGATGCGCGGCAGCGTGGACCAATATGGCAACGTCATCGGCGGGGTGAATGTGTCGAACCTCGCATACGCGATAGACATTCCGGTTGTGACCAACGCGCCGTTTGACATCATCGCCCGCAGTGACGCCTCATCAGCCAACACGTTACTGAGACTTGACGGCGGCATTGATTTGAACAGTCAGATGGATTTGGGCGCGACCAACAGCGCCATCACCGATTTTTTGGATTTGCGCGATAATCCGCCCGGCTACGCGGATGATGTTTTTCTCGGCTACGAACAGACCGCGTTTCAATTCCGCAACGGCCCGGAAAAATTCGCCGCGCGAAATGTTTTGAGCAATAACATCGTTTCGCCGGGCGCGGAAACTTATGATTACACTGTCGGCGGCGGTAGCACCGTGGTCGCCGGAGCCGGTTATGGCGCGGGTATCACCAATCAGACCGCCAGTTGGGTGTGGCATGATCCGACGAACAGCGTCACGTCACTGAGCCCAAATCCACCATCGCAAATGAATCCATTGAACCCAACTTCAAGCCAGCCGGTGGATTTGTGGATGAAGGCCGGTTACCAGTTTCAGATCAACACCTGCTTCATTTATTATACGACCGACGGCTCGAATCCCGAAGGTGCATTCGGCACGGGCAAAGGCACGACGCAAGTAGTGCAGGCTTTTTGGGTCAACCACGACAGTGTGCAGAACAATATTGATTGGTGGAAAGGCACCATTCCAGCGCAGCCAAACGGCACGCAAGTGCGTTACAAAATCGCCCTGTTCAGCGGCGGCAGCGCCCACCCCGGCCAGGACATCCAGCCGATTTCCGATGCCGAACCATCCGGTTCAAAATTGTTCGGCCTGACGCAAAATGCCATCACCAATTTCAATCCGGCGAACGCCGTGGTGTGGCTGCACAATGATTTGAATACAAATAACATGATCATCGGCCTGCAATCCGGTTTTCACATTGTCCGCGCCAGAACCTTCCTGCCGCGCACAGGTCAATCGTCCGTCTATAATACATTCCTGCAAACATTTTATTATGCCGGGCCGTTGCCGGCGGGTGTCATGGTTTTACCCGCCACTAATGGCACCATCTCCAACAGCAGTTACACGGTGGTGGTGCGCACGGACAACCCGGTGTCAGGAGTTGATTTCAACATTCAAGACAGCGACCCCAATAATGATGACACGAATACCGACCAAGCCAACGGCAACGGCAACGATCCCAATGGAATGCCAATTTTTGCCTCCGCAACCCCGGTCAGCCCAAATCCCAATTTAGATTCCCAATATCCCAATGACCTGAAGGAATTCCACTTCACCTATGCCAACGTGCCAGCCAGCGGCAACGCGACCATCATTGTGCGGTTCAAGGATTATGCAACCGGCATTTATAGCAACCGTTTCACCTTGCTGACCAACAATGTAATTACGCAGGCACCCACGCAAGAGCTGCAGATTTCCAGCCCGGCCACCGACGGGAGTGTTCTCACGATGAGCAGCAACGCCGTTTATCTCATCCAGGCGTGCTACACCCCCACCATTTCGGCGGCCAACACCAACTTCAGCATTTTCATCAACGGCATCCTTCAACCCCAGGACTCATACTTTCTGCGACCGGTTGGAGCGGTGTCTGGATGCACCGGCATGCGTTCGTTGCTTTACAATTGGACGGACGCAACGATTGGCACCAACGTGATTCAGGTATTTTATACCAATGGTATCACCCTGAGCGACACGCGCACCGTAATTGTCGCTCCACCATTAAGAATTTCCGGTTATTCCAGCAGTAATCAACTGGTGATTTGGGATAGCGCCCCCGGTGTTAATTATGAAGTTTTGGCGACCACCAATCTGACCCAGCCCTTTACCCCGATCAGCTCTGTCATTCCCGGCAATGGACCGTCCACTTATTTTTTTGATGATTCGCCGGCACAACAAAAGTTCTATGAAATCATGACAGTGCCATGATTTTTGATGACATGCCGGAGAACACCAAAACACGATTTAACCATGAACAAAAATCAATCTGCCGCCTGTTCCAATACGGCTGCCTTGGCCCTCATTTGCGGTGCGCTTGCATTCGCAGCAACGGGATTCGCTCAATCCACTCGACCGGGATGGGGATCAACGCCGTATCACGACGCTGAAGGAACGGGCGTCACCTTTCGGGTATGGGCACCCAACGCAACAAGTGTATATCTCCCCGGAAGCTTTAATAATTGGTCAACCTCGACCACGCATTTAATTCAAGAACAAACCAATGGCGATGCGGATGGCATCTGGTCACTCGACTTGCCGGGAATAACCAATGGCTCACAATACAAATATTATTTCACTGGAGCTTCAACTCCTTACAAGAACGACCCGCGAGCGCGGCTGGTCACCACTGCCGGTGCGGGCGGCAACAGCATCGTTTATGACTCAAATGCTTTTAACTGGGCGGGTGACAGCCTGACACCACCAGCGCAGAATGACTTGTTCATCTATGAACTCCACATGGGCACGTTTCCATCGAGTTCGGTGCCCAGCCGGTTCGTTGCGGCCACCAACAAACTGGATTACCTGAAAAGCCTTGGAGTCAATGCGGTTGAAATCATGCCGATTGCGGAGTTCGGCAACACCGGTTCCAGCTGGGGCTACGACCCGGCACAACCGTTCGCCGTTGACAACACCCAATACGGCGGGCCGGATGGACTAAAGACCTTTGTGCTAGCGTGTCACGCCCGCGGTCTCGCGGTCTTATTAGATGTCGTCCACAATCATTACGGGCCATCGGATCTGGACATGTGGAACTTCGATGGTTATTCAGGCGGCGGACCGCTCGGCGGCGGCGGCATTTACTTTTACGAGAGCAACACCAACCTTCAAATTACGCCCTACGGAGATACGCGCCCAAACTTCAGCAGCAATGAGGTGAGCAGCTTTATTCAGGACAATTTCACCATGTGGCTGAGCGAATGTCATGTGGACGGCTTCCGCTGGGATACACCCAACCTCATGATGCACGACAACCTCAATAATTATATTCCCGCTGCCGGCAATCTCATCAACGCCATCAATGCCATGATTCACACCAATTACACCGGCAAAATCAGCATCGCCGAGGATGTGTATAATTACATTGGATTCGACAGCGCCTGGGACACCAGCTATCCCTACACTGTCACGCCGGTGCTGACAGCCACTGCGGATTCCAGTCGCGACATGAATGTGATTGCGAATGCAGTGCTGTATAACGTCCGCTACGGTGGCACCGCCAGTTCATCTCGCGTGGCCTTTCTTGAATCGCACGATGTTGTTGGCGATTTGAATGGCGGCATCCGGTTGGTAAAGGCGATTGACTCAAGTACACCCAATAGCTATCGGGCAAGAAAACTTTCCACCCTCGGTGCCGCCGTGACGCTCACAGCGCCCGGTGTGCCGATGATTTTCCAGGGCCAGGAGATGCTTGAGAATCAGTCGTTCGATTCAAGTCTGCCCGTGAATTGGAGCAAAACGAATACTTACAGTTACATCGTCCAGCTTTACAGCGATCTCATCGGAGCGCGGCGCGACTTGAAGGGCTATACGCCGGGGCTGGAAGGCGACCAATGCGCCATGCTGCAAGTGGACAACGTCAGCAAGCTGATTGCTTTTCACCGCTGGAAATCCGCCGCCCCGAGTCAGGACGCGGTGGTAATCGCCAATTTCGGCAACACCAACTACCCCTCTTACAATCTGAATTTCCCTTCGGCGGGCACCTGGTATGTTCACTTCAATAGCGACTCCACCAACTATGGTTCGGACTATGGCAACAATGGCAGCTCTGTTGTGACCGCCAGCGGCAACCCGGCCACGGCCAGCGTCGCCATCGGACCTTACAGTGCCCTCATCCTCTCACAAACGCCCGACGCTCCGCCGCAGCTTACGATCACACCGACGAATGACACCGTAAATGTCTCCTGGCCAAACACCTATTCCGAATGGGTGCTGGACGCCAGCCCGACACTTGCGGCAAATCCGCCGCCATGGACTGAAGTTTCACCGTCGTTATATCAGACCAACGCAACGAGTATTTTCATCAATACCAGCCCGTCTGGCGACGCGACCTTTTACCAGCTGAATAAGCCATGATTATCAGCAAATAGCCGGAATCGGACGTCTACCGCATGAACATGCGGTAGCACTGCTGCTGAGAAATTGATAACTTAAATCCAATCAGAAGCAGAAAGTTAAAGTTATTAACATCAATTCCCAGAAACCAACTATTATGAAAATTAAGGCATTAGTTTATCTCTCAACTGCATTTGTTGCAACCGGCCTTGTACGAGTTCACGCTCAAAATCTAAATGGCACCGTGAACAACGGCTTTTACGGCAGTCCGCTGGCCGTCCAGACCATCAATACCGGTTTCGGTAATGCCGGCGGCGTCGATTCGGGCGGCGGTTCAGAGTTGGATGCCTCTTATGGTAAGGTCTCCGGTGGAAATCTCTACCTGTTTCTGGCGGGTAACGTTGAAAACAACGGCAATCACCTGAATGTATTCATTGCTGGCGGCGCGGCCGGACAGAACGTTTTGAATGCTCCTGCCACCGGCTCGTTGGCGACCATGAATGGTTCCGTTTTTAGTCCGGGCTTCAATGCCACCTTCGCCTTCGACGAGAACGATTCCGGGGGCACGTTGTATAGCGAAGAATACAACCTTGTAGCAAACACCGGCGGTTACGTCGGGGCTCTCGGTAACACCTCCACGGGAATTTACGCCGGTAGCGATGGTGGCACAATGGGCCTTTACGTTAACAACAACCACGTCAGCACAATGGGTGCTGCCAATGCAGCTTTATCTGGTGCCACCAGTGGTGCGAACACAACCACCGGATATGAACTGGTTATTCCCCTCTCCTCGATCGGATGGACGGGTGGAAATATCATGGTTCTTGCCGATGTCAATGGTAGCGGCGAAGGCTACCTCTCTAACCAATTTCTGCCGGGTTTGCCGGTAGGAACCAGCGACCTTGGCGGTGGCGGGCCTTATAGTGCCGTAGGCGGAAAAGGGTTTAACTTCGCCAACACTCCCGGCGAATATTTTACTGTGGCTGTACCGGAGCCTTCCACGCTGGCACTGCTGGGCGTATCCGGCCTGGTGACGCTGCTCGGTTTCCGCAGGCGGAATTAATTTCCCCGATGTTTTTCAAGACCCCGCAAAAGCGGGGTCTTTTTTTTGAATGCAGTTTATGCGGCATCACCTCCAGTTGTTAATTGACAGATGTCAAGCTTACCGCATGTATATGCGTTTGCGATAGGCCATGGATGGTAATATGATTCGTTGTCCAGATGACCATGTTTATATTTTAGAATTTTTCAAAACTCCATTTCCCCTGCTTTTGTAAAAAACCATATGCATCCAATCGTTCATTCATGGCGTTTGTGGATAAAAGTCCTGTGCATTATGGCTGTGCCCGGTCTTGTTACGATGGACCTGCCCGCGCAGTCCTCCAATCTGTTTTGGAGGACACAAAGCATCTACCAGATAATCACCGACCGTTTTTACGACGGAAACACGAACAACAATAATGTGGAAGGCACGTATGCTCCCAGCAACCCGACAGGGGTGCATGGCGGAGATTTTGAAGGCATTGAACAAAAGCTCGATTACATCAAAGCGCTGGGTGCGACGGCCATTTGGATTTCGCCAATTGTGTTGAACACTGAGGGACAGTTCCATGGCTACTCCGCCTGGAATTTTTACGAAGTGGCTCCGCATTGGGGCTCCATCACCAATCTGCAAAACCTAGTCCAGGCGGCGCATGCGCGGGGCATTCTGGTGATTGATGATATCGTTGTGAATCATGCGGGCGACCTTGTGGCAAGCAGCTGTTCCACTTTTAACTACCCGACCGGCCATACCCTCAGTTATCGGAACAATTCAAAAACGTATCCGGCACCCTTCAACCTTACAGCAACCAATCCATCACTCACCAATTTGTTCCACAACTACGGCAACATTCAGAATTACAATGATAGCACCCAGGTTATTTTGGGCTGGTTAGACGGATTGAATGATTTCAGGACGGAAACGCCCTACGTTCGCTCGAACATGGCTGCGATTTACGAATATTGGATAAATCAGATTGGTTTTGACGGGTTCCGGGTTGATACGGCGCTGGAAGTTGACATGGGGTGCTGGCAGAGTTTCTGCCCGGCAATTCATTCGTACGCGGCGACCAATGGGAATACAAACTTTTTCATGTTTGGAGAGACTTTCACCAGTTCCGATTCCATGGCTGGTTCCTATACCGGAACAGAAGGAGGCGGTCCATTTAAGTTTGATTCCGTTTTAGATTATCCGCTCTATTTTCTGGCCAACAACGTATTCGCCACAGCCAGCGGTGCCAGCGGTAATACGGAGCAAATCGGAAATCATTATGATGCCATTGCCGCCAATTATGACCCTGCGTCACAAATGCAACTGATCACCTTTCTTGATAATCATGACAATGCCCGTTTTTTGAGCACCACCGCATCGAATGACAACACGAACCGGCTGGAAGTGGCGCTGGCTTTTCTTTACACTGCGCGCGGCATCCCGAGTCTGTATTACGGCACGGAACAGGGTTTTGACGGCACCACCGACCCGAACGACCGCGAGGATATGTTTGCCGGGGAATTCAAGGATGGCCCGGGGGGTACTGTTTTACAACTCAGTTCACCGGGCATTGATAATTTCAACATGACTCATCCGTTGTTTCAATGGGTGGCCAAATTAAACAACTTCCGGCGGCTGTATCCGGCGCTCACACTCGGCTCATACACCAATCAGGCGAATAACTCCAGTGGACCGGGGTTGTTTGCATATTCGAGAGTGTTGAATACGCAGGAAGTATTTGTCGTTTTCAACACGGCCAGCACCAGCCAGACTTTGCCGGCACGGACTTTGACTTATCCTGCGGGAACTACGCTGGTTAATTTATTGAACACCAACGAAACCTATACTCTCGATTCCAGTTCGGAAACTCCGTCCATAACCGTACCAAGCACCACGGCCAAAATCTTCATCGCGCAATCCCAGTGGCAGCCTCTTGATCCGGTGGTGGTGAGCAACTCGCCGAGTCATTGGGCAACCAATGTGCCGGTCTCTTCGCCAATTGTGCTTCAATTCAGCGAGCCGATGAATACAAATAGCGTTCAGGCGGCATTTTCCACCATCCCTCCTGTCAGTGGAACGTTCACCTGGTCTGCTGCCGGAGATATGATGACCTTCACTCCCAATGGTGCCGGATTTTCCCCGCTGACGAATATCACGGTGATGGTCACCAATTCGGCGTTCGGTTCGGTATCAGGCAAAAACATGTTTGCGCCTTATGCTTTATCATTCCTGACCGCCGCCGCCCCGCCCACCGTCTATATTTCCAGTCCCGCAACCGATGGTTTGGTGATTCCGATGGGAAGCAACACCACTTACCTGATACAAGCCTGTTTCACTCCCACACTGGACACGAACGATCCCAGCCTTTTTAACCTCACCATCAACAGCGTGTTGCAGCCGCAATCATCTTACATCTTTCGCCCTCCGGGGGCTGTATCCGGATGCAGCGGGATGCGTTCGTTGCTCTACAATTGGAGCGGCGCTTCACCCGGCACCAATATCATCCAGATTCTTTATTCCAACAGCAGTGCGGGCGTGGTGCTAAGTGATACACGGACGGTGATTGTGCCGCCGCCGTTAGTAATCTCGAGTTTATCCAGCAACAACCAGTTGATTGTATGGAGCAGCACCCCTGGGGTCAATTACATTGTTTTGGCAACCACCAATCTGAACCAGCCATTCATCCCTCTCAGTGGTGTCGTTCCGGCGAACGGATTTTCTACTTCTTATTTAGATATTTCCAATTCTCCGCCAGCGCCACAAAAGTTCTACGAAATCGAAGTCGTGCCTTAACGAAGTCTTATAGATACCTATTATAATATGTAGTATCGGCATTTCTAAATGACAAATACTTGATCAATTCATCGGTGTATGGGCTGCAAGATAAAGCAAATCTTTATCACTGGAACCACAGGACGTGTCCGGCTTTGTATAACTTGGCGTTTGTGGCATTGATGACATCTTCGCCCCCGACCAATTGCGAATTTCCCCGTGCCCATCAGCGAAAAATATACCGCCGGAACCGCCATGATGATTGCCAGGCAATTCAGTAAAAGTGGTTATCGGAGTGGTAAGGGCTGTAGTAGTCGTGTAAAAAATGCCATCATCCAGGCTGTCGGCATATTCGTCCATTAATACCCAGACATCCGAGGGGCCGGGTGTGTGAAAATCCGCAGTTTTTTTTGCCACATACCAGGATGACCATCCAAACGGTTTAGGCTGTTGATACTTGTCCCCATCGCCCACGGCCGCATCCATCGCCCCGCTGCGAACGCGATGATCCCAGCCTAGTTTTCGTTGAGAACTGTATAAAAAATTTGCCGCCGGGCAGGCAAATACTTTTACTGATCTGCCGAGATAACTACCCAGCAACGAATATTTATCATTGATCAAATAGTCCTGGTTAGTGTTATACGTTCCCGTGGTCCAATCCATAAGGCCGATAACCCAAGAAGGGCTGCCTTTATAAAGATATGTGCCCTTTACACGAGTGTCACTATTAATGGCGAGATTTTCGTTGTTATCAGCAGCATACATGAGCCAGGCCACGCCCAGCTGCTTGTAGTTACTCATGCAGGCAATGGCAACGGCTTTCGTCTTTGCCTTGTTCAATGCGGGCAACAACATGGCAGCCAGAATGGCGATGATGGCGATCACCACCAGCAGTTCAATCAACGTAAAGGCGGTCTTAAACGCCCTCCAATCATTTTTGTCCTGACCAAAGGTCTGCATACATTCTTGTTATTCTTTAGTTTAAAACCCAGCCGGGTTATGCACCCGGCCGGGCGGATACAGATACACGTTAGCCAATCATGGCTTGATCAGGCGGAAGAATGTGCTTCCGCTGGAGGGCCAGTTGGTGAGACTCATGAAACCGTTGGTTGTGCTGGAACCGGCGGTCCAATTGGTGCCGTCTGTTGCCGGAATATCCAGCCAGACTCCGCTCGTTAAGCTCCCCTTGGATTGCAGGTGCGCTCCCGGACGACCCAGCCACGTCACCGGAACCTTCCCGGCTACCGCCGCTCCAACCGTTAGATTGGCGCCACCGGTATTAACACTGCTGAAGAAAGGCTCTGCATATGGGTGATTCGTAAACGTATCCACAGGCATCACATAAGGATTGAATCCGGTGGAACGAACCACACGATAGTGATTGACTCCTGAAGCCGCCTCATCGTCTACAGGGCCGCCGTTAACAGCACCCGGATCCATGCCATACTTGTAGTCAAACGCGACTGGTGTTCCGGCAGGAATGGCAATGGTATTGGTATAAATGGTTGATGTTCCCACCTCAACCATTTGATATCCCGGCGGAGCCGGAGCCGGATTAACTCCACCAGCCCAAGCATACCAGTTGGCAAACTGACCATTGATGTAGACCGTATCCACTGATGGATTAAACACATGCGCATCGTTTCCAACCGCACCGTTCATGTCCACGCTAAAAAGCACCGGCGTGGGTTGTGTTAAATAATCGTCCAAGGCGGCGTCATTAAAGAAAACCGGGGGCAAGTTGGTGAATGTGATGCTCAGGGGCTCCACAAAAAACCGGTTTCCGCCGCCACCATTGATCCCGTTAAGATGATCATATACTATACTCGCAGGATTGCTCAACAGGGTATACCGATACTGATAAAAAATCGTTGAACCCGCCCCGGAACGGATTGTCTGGCTGCTGGTATAGATGTTGGTATTTGCGGCGGCGGGATTGTTGGTCATCGGAATGCCAGCACCCCAACCGTTAAAGCTCCCATTTATGGTCAGTGAGGTCCGATCGAAATTGGTATCAGCGAGAACCACGGCCGACATATCCACGTTGAACACGTCTGTGCAAGATTGCGCTGAAAACGGCGCATCGGAAAAATTCACCAATGGCAAAGTCTGCGCGACATTGGCAAAATATCGGTTTTGACCGCCATCTTGATTGACAGCGGTTGGAGAATCCCAGACCGTACCGGGCTGAATGACATACTTAAAGGCTTCCGCACCACCGGGGGAATTAGTCACAAGATAAGAACCCTGCCAGACGGGATTACCGGGCTCCCCGGGAACCGTAATTGAAGTATTATTGGTCAACAGAGTCACACCACCGGTCCAGCCGTTGAGCAAACCTCTGACTTCCACGGAACTCGTGCCGGGAACGAAATTGCCAAGGTTGACTTGCTGGGAAATATCAACTTGAAAATTAACAATATTCGCCACGGGAGCCCCGGCATCGCTGAAGAAAGCTGTGGGCAAAACCAGACTGGCACCGCTGGTCAAAGGAAGAAGCGCCGCCCGGTTTTGTCCTGTGGCCGGGTTTTCCCAACCAGTAGAACCAAGATTGCTGTCGTAAAACTTATATTGCAACGCACCACCATTCGTATCCGCGGTGTCATTGACGGTATTGGTGTAAATGTATTCGGGTAACTGCGATGCATCTTGAACTAAATTAAGCATCCCAAACCCGTTGAATGTTCCCCTGGCGGAGACGGTATCAGTTCCAGGAACGAAGGTTCCGAGCAGGACATTGGTGGACATGTCCACGCTAAAGGTGACTATGGTGCTTGAAGCTTTGACCGTCATGATCCCGACCGCGCAAAACATAAGCCCGCCTAACAATGCATACTTGATTGATTTGGATTTCATAAGAATACTCTAATTTGGGTTGATAAAAGTTTTCGCGCAATTATTGAGCGTAATCATTGGACAATCTCACACTACGCGCTTGCCCGGAGTTAATCTACCGCATGTTTGTGCGGTAATGGAAATCACCTGTTAGCGGCACTATCGTGGTAATGCTTCGGAATTCGAGGGCGTTGCGCGGCACGTGCCGGCGCTGGCGAAAAATCAAAATGGCTCTGATCAACAGCAAACTACGAAAAGGGAAATGTCCCGGCAAGAAGTGCCTGCGCCTATTGGGGATCCGGTTCAAGCCAAAAATTGTTTCAAACTCATCACGCAATTCATGCGATAGCAACTCAAGTTTTCTGTGATACTTTTTTGTCAGATTCCATAGACGATAAGCCGATCAAAATTCGCATATCACTGCGTTGCAGCTGGAAGCGAACACAATGACAGTCAAACAGTCAATTTTTGATATCTATGCCAAAACAATTTAACGACAGAAGGCGTCATCACCCTCCGAATGTGAGTGAGGTGGCTTTTACGCTCATTGAACTCCTTGTCGTTATTGCCATTATCGCCATTCTCGCGGCGATGTTACTACCGGCATTAAGCAAGGCCAAGCTGAAGGCACAGGGAATTTACTGCATGAATAATCTTAAACAACTGCAACTGGCAATAATAATGTACGCAGATGACAACCATGAAAATTTCCCCGAGAATCCCGGCCTCGCCAACGGCCCGCCTGCGTGGGTGCATGGTCAAATGACTTGGGATACCTCCTTCCAAGCCAATATTCAAAACACGAACGCCGCGCTGATGACTTCCGGCGAGATCGGTCCTTATGTGGCAAACAACGCCGGCGCGTTCAAGTGTCCGGCAGACATTTTTCCCGGCGCAAGAGGGCCGCGAGTTCGCAGTTATTCGATGAATGGTTTTGTTGGAGATGTTGCAAACATTGCAAACTTCATCAATGGTGCTGTTCCGGGTTGGCGGAGGTTCTTGAAAACCAATGATGCCGGACAGATGGGTGCGGCAAATCTGTGGGTTTTGCTGGACGAATGTCCCGACAGTATCAATGACGGCTTTTTTTCCGTGCGGATGCAACCCAACGCCACCGCCAAGTGGACGGACGTACCCGCTTCCACTCATAACGGTGCCGGCGGTTTTTCTTTTGCCGACGGTCACGCGGAAATTAAAAAATGGCTGGACGGCAACTCACTTGCCCCGGTCAAGCATCAGCCGAAAATGGGTTGTCCAGATAATGAAAAGTATTCACCCGATGATATCGCGTGGATGCAGCAACGAACCAGTATCGCGCATTAATCTCATTTGAGCTATGAGCCACCATTTTTTCTTCCATTTGGAGAAACGTAAAAATTCACATGAAGCTCTTATCCAATTTTTGTCCCTACGCATACAAAGGAAAACGGTTTAACTATTTTCCAGTTCAAGTGGCCAATTCACGGTCCCTGTTTTTTCATTGGTTGCAAGGCGGCGAGATAATCACGTGCTTTCTGATAGGTTGGTTCAAGCCGGATGGTTTCCTCAAACTCGTGCTGCGCCGCATCGAGCCGACCCAGCTTGGCGAGCAATACACCGTAATTGAAATGTGTCCGCGAGTTGCCGGGATTCAACCGCGCCGCCTCGCCAAATTCGTTGCAAGCGGCGTCAAGTTGTCCGGCTGCATCCATTTCGCCGCCCAGTTCATAATGCGCCTCCCAAGCGCCCGTATCCAGCTTGATGGCCGCGCGATATTTTTCAATCGCCTCGGCATGCCGATTCAGTTTCGCCAGAACTTTACCACAGTGAAAAATGGCCTGTGAATCCTGGGGACGTTGTTTTAGCGCAATCGCATAACTGGCGAGCGCAGCGTCATATTTTTCCCCCAAGGCAAGGACATCGCCGAGTCGAATCCATCCTTCAGTCAGGCTGGGACGAAGGGTGACCGCTTCGCGAAATGATGATTCCGCTCCGGCATATTGGCCTTGCATTTCAAGCAACCGGCCGAGTTGGAAGTATGCGACACAATCTTGCGGAATCAAATCGCGAACCCGTTGGCATTCAGCAGTGGCTTCCGGCAAATCGCCGATAGACTCAAGAAACAATCCGAAATTTTCGTGCAGGCAATAGTCATCCGGCGAGTGTTCCAAAGCTTTTAGAAAATCCGCCTTGGTTTTGCTTATATCGACGGCATTCATCCGTGAGTGCAGTTGGTTCACCCAATCTTCCAAATTTTTCACGCGTTCGGCATTGTCAAGTTGGCTGCTCAAGGGTGGTTGTTGCAGTCGGTCAACCACGCTTTGAATGACCAAAGCCCGGTTCCAATCGGATAAACCCAGCCCTCGTTCACACGTGTCCGGCGTGGCCCAGCCACCAACGGCATGATTGGTGATGGTTGCCGGCATCATGACTGCCAACTGCTCCGCCCAGGCGCGACCCAAACGATAATTGCCGTCGAACTTGAAATGAACGTGTTCAAAAAATGTTTCCTCACCGCAAATATTTTCCGGTATTTCAGCGGCGAGGGCGGTGGCGGCATCGAACAAAACCAAATCAGCATCACCGGTTTTTTTCTGCTCATTCCGAATGATGGTGTTGATACGCGAATCCGCGCGGAACGGCAGCGCGTCGTCATCGCACGCCAACTGCAAATGTTCGCGAGCGGCGGTGTAGTTCGTCAATTGCAAC
>Ga0207066_1098_pt1 | contig 22641 bp, 27 predicted proteins | sample Alteio_BWMinCont_24_FD_153490 | JGI IMG/M metagenome (GOLD analysis project Ga0207066, IMG submission 153490) | Enriched cells from forest soil in Barre Woods Harvard Forest LTER site, Petersham, Massachusetts, United States -... | ecosystem: Environmental > Terrestrial > Soil > Temperate forest >...
GAAGGTGGAGGGATCGCAGAAGGGAACTATCGTGCTGGCGACGGTGAAGGGCGATGTCCACGACATTGGCAAGAATCTGGTGGACATTATTCTCACCAACAACGGCTTCCGCGTGGTGAACCTGGGGATCAAGCAGCCGGGGGACACCATCATCAAGTCGGCGCTGGAGCATAAAGCGGATGCAATTGGGCTGAGCGGATTACTGGTGAAGTCGACGCTGGAGATGAAGTACGTGATCCAGGACTTGCAGCGGCAGAACCTGGGAATACCGGTGATCTGCGGTGGGGCAGCGCTGACACGTAAATATGTCGAAGACGATCTGCGGCGGGAGTACTCGAATGCGGTGTTCTATGCGGATGACGCTTTCGCCGGCTTGCATATCATGCAGGACATTTCCGCGCCTAACGGCAATCGCGAGAGCCGGCTGAAAGAAGGCCGAACGGTGAAGGAGTATGCCAAGGCCGTGGCAGTGGATGAAGAGAGCGGGCCAGTGTTCGCCGAGCGCAGTCCGGTGGTGAGTGATGCGCCGGATATTCCGGTGCCTCCGTTCTGGGGCGTGAGGGTGAAAAAGGATTGGGACCTGCGCGAGGTTTTCCAGTACATCAACGACACGGCGCTGTTCAAGAACCAGTGGCAGTTGAAGACGGCGTCGCAGGAAGACTATTTGCGATTGGTGGAGGAGAAGTTCCGTCCTATCAAGCACAAACTGGGTGAGGAAGTAATTGCCAACGGATGGTTTGATCCCAAGGTGGTGTATGGATATTTTCCGGCGCAGAGTGATGGGAATGATGTGATTGTGTACGAACCCGGCGAAGACCTTAACCACAGAGAACACAGGGGATCACAGAGGGAGGCCGAGATTCTTCGTTTTACTTTTCCGCGGCAGAGAGAGGGGCGCCGGCTTAGTGTTTCGGATTTCTTTGCTCCGAAGAGTGCGGGGAAGATGGATGTGATTGGGCTGTCGCTGGTGACGATCGGGTCGAGAGCATCGGAGGAGACGCAGCGCTTGTTCGAAGGCGGGGAGTACACCAAATATCTTTATCTACACGGGCTGAGTGTGGAGACTGCGGAGGCGCTGGCGGAGCTTCTGCATAAGAAGATGCGCGAAGAGTTGGGGATTGCGGGAGAAGATTCGGCGCATATTCGGGATCTGTTTCACCAGAAGTATCGCGGATCGCGGTACTCGTTTGGATATCCGGCATGCCCTAATTTGGAAGATCAGACGAAACTGTTTACTTTGCTGAAGCCGGAAGAGAATGTTGGAGTGCGTTTGACGACGGGGTTCTTGCTGGAGCCGGAGCAGAGTACGTCGGCGATAGTGGTGCATCATCCGGGAGCGAAGTATTTTGTGGTGTAGGGGTGGCGAGGTCGAGGAGATATAGGGCAAATGTGCGGAGCTTATCGGTACGCCTCTCTCGCCGCTCCGCGACTCATCGTTTGCAACTTTACCCCACGGCTCGCGCCGTGGGCTTTACTCTTGCGCCGCTATGCGGCTTACCCACGGCATCACAACCGTAGCAGCATCAACTCTTCATCCACATAAGCATCGCCGAGTTTGAGGGCGTGAAGATCGCGGCCGTAGGCTTCGAATCCCAGGGATGCGTACAGGCGCCGGGCGGCAGGTTGGTCGGTACTCACGGCGAGATGGATCTGCTCAAGCCCGGCGATAGTCCGAGCGAGGCGTAACATTTCAGCGAGCAGCAATCGCCCTATGCCGTGCTTACGCCACTCGCTTTGCACGTAGACGCCCCAGATGAGGCCTCTATGGCGGATCTTCGGGCCTCGGCGCTGGAAGAATCCTGCCATGCCTACGAGGCGATTTTGGGCGAAAGCGCCTAACACGAAATTGCCGTTAGCAAGCGTGCCGCTCAAACGTCTGGCGATTTCATCGACTGTGATTTTGCGATGCTCGTCGACGGACTCGGTGAAGGCGCGGGGTTCGCGCTCAAGGGCCTCCAGGCGAAGCTGCCAAAACGATGGTGCGTCTTGCGGGTTCAGGGTTCGGACTTGAATCTCTGACTCTGCCATGGGACTGCTCCGCGACTGCAACTTGTGTGCAACCTAATGGTATGTCACTTTAATTACGATATCCCATGAAGTCTCTGCCTATACGTCTGTTGAGTGTTGTATTGGCGCTGGCGGCCATGGTTTACGGTGGCGACTGGCTTTCTATCCATTACCGTATCTGGCGGCACCGGGATGTGTTGGGCAGCGTCAGCGTAACAGCGGTGTACGTGATCCACGAAAAGAGCGGCAAGACGCTGTATCAGTACGACGCACCGCAGGATCAGACATGTGTGCGGTCGTTGTTTCCTCATTTTGGTTACAGTCCATGCTGGTATTTGAGCCGGCATCAGGAGAAGCGGATTGAGATTTGAGGGGTTCTTGGCGGGGAAACCACGCGGTAGCGAGACGCCCCCCGTCGACAGCCGGCGTGGACGCCTGCGCTGCTCTAGTTGCTGGCGATGATAGTGGCGGTGAGGTAGGGCTCGCTGCAGAAAAGAACTGGCGGAGAGGGTGGGATTTGAACCCACGATACCCGTTAAGGTATGTCCGCTTTCGAGGCGGATCGTTTCAACCACTCACGCACCTCTCCGTGGCAAAACAGGGCTTGGCTTTTAGCTCTTGGCTCTTAGCTAATGCCCACGACTAGCGACGGCTTCGGAAAAACTCTTGTAGCAGCTCGGCGCTGCGGCCTGCCAGGATGCCTGACTGCACCTCCATTTGGTGATTCAAGCTGGGATGGTTCAGCACTTGCATCGCTGAGCGCACGGCCCCGGCTTTGGGGTCGTCAGCCCCATAGACCAGGCGCTTCAGCCGAGCATGCACCAGCGCGCCGGCACACATGGCGCACGGCTCAATTGTAACAAACAGCTCACAGTCTCCCAGACGATGGTTACCGAGGTGTTTGCCGGCCTCGCGTAACGCGATGATCTCGGCATGAGCGGTAGCATCGGCGTCGGCTAAGTTGCGGTTCCATCCGCGAGCGATGATTTGGTGGTTGTGGATGACGACGGCTCCGACGGGAACGTCGCCAGCTTCGAGGGCACGCTGGGCGGCGCGGAGGGCTTCTTCCATCCAGAGTTCGTCGTTGGTCGTCGGTGGTTGGTGGTTGGCCTGCATGTTTGGCGTACGCCTCTGCATTTTAGCTGGAAAGGAGGGCCTACCGAGCTGGCGCTCGGCCTGGACCTTTCGATTCCGCTCACGGCAGGCTCGCGGGCGCCCGTCCCCACACAGGCTGACTAGTCCCACACGAGCTGCGCTAATGGTATCCTTATTGCGTTATGGGCATGGCAAGTGTGCTTCGCAAAATCTTCTTTGTCGATCTGCTTAAGGGGCTGAGTGTTACTTTCCGCTATCAGGATCCCAGGGAGATTTATACCGAGCAGTATCCGCTGGAACGGCCGCAAGTGGCGGAGCGGTATCGCGGGGCGCCGCGGCTGAACGTGAATCCGGATACGAATGAGACCATGTGCATCTCGTGCGACTTGTGCGCGCTGGCGTGTCCGGAACATCTCATCATGGTGACCAGCGAGCGCAACGAGAAAACCCGCCGCAAAGAGCTGACCAACTTCACGTACGACCTGAGCCGCTGCATGTTTTGCGGACTGTGTGAGGACGCTTGTCCGACCGATGCGCTGGAGTTGACACAGGATTTCGAGTTGGCCAGCTACACTCGCGAGGGCGCGATCTGGAACCGCGAGATGCTGGAGAAGGGTCCGCAGCCGACGCAGTATCGGCGATAGGGCATTAACCACAAAGGACACGAAGGTTCACAAAGGAAAGCCCAGCGCGTTGGTGTTGATCGTCTGCCACTATTCTGAACTGACCGCCATCCCGCACAAAAAGGAGTGAAAATTGATATGGGAACATCTGGAGAATTAATTCGCCTGATTAATTATGTAGATGACATTGTGACTACGCTGCGGCGCATTCAGGCTTTCGTTGCCGGCATGGATGCGGACGAGAGCAAGCGCCTGGCGGAAAGCCTGCGGGCCGCGGGCACAAATCTGAATGCCATTGTCGCGCAGTTGGAGAAGGGGGCGAAGTAGTGGCGCAGGTCAACACCATTGCCGTGATTGGCGCGGGAACCATGGGGCGGGGCATTGCGCATGTGGCCGCGCTTGGTGGTTACCGGACGATTCTTGAAGACCTGTTGCCCAACGCGTTACGGAGAGCGGAGACGGAAATCCGCGGCAACCTCGATAAAGCGGTGGAGTTGGGGAAAGTCTCGGCTGCCCATGCTGATTCGGCATTTGCCCGGCTGGAATATGCGGGTGGGGTGGAGGAGGCGGCGCGCGAGGCTGATCTGGTGATTGAAGCGGTGCCGGAGGAGATGGAGTCGAAGATTGAAATCTTCACTTTACTCGACAAGATATGCCGTCCGGGGACGATTCTGGCTTCGAATACGTCGTCGCTTAGCGTGACCGAGATTGCCAGCGTGACCTATCGGGCGAAGAAATGCATTGGGATGCACTTCTTTAATCCCGTACACAAGATGAAGCTGCTGGAGGTGGTGCGCGCGCTGGAGACGGACGATGACACCGTGGCCACTGCGGTCGAGGTCGGGCGGCGGATGGGGAAAGAAGTGGTGGTGATCAAAGAGTCGCCGGGGTTTATCACCAGCCGGGTCAATGCGATGATCGGGAATGAGGCGTTTTGCATGCTGGCGGAAGGGATTGCCTCTGCGGCAGATATCGATAAAGCCTTAAAGTTGGGGTTGAACCATCCCATGGGGCCGTTTGAGTTGGTCGATTTGGTTGGATTGGATACGCGGTTGTCGATTCTGGAGTACCTGCATAAGTCGCTGGGAGAGAAATATCGGCCTGCACCACTTTTGGTGCAGTATGTGAAAGCCGGGCGACTAGGGCGAAAAGCTGGGCGCGGAGTGTATGAGTATCCCGAGCAGAAGGCGGAAACGCCGGTCGCCAAAGCTGGCGATTAGCGGTCGTGAGGAGAAGGCATGTCGAGTCTGAAGGAATTCCGGTGCGAGATTTGCGGGATCGTCAGTGAGAGTCCGATCCACTGGTTTGTGATCGAGTGTGGAGATCAGAAGCTCGCGGTGGTGAAGTGGGACCTGAACGCTGCCAATAGCCCTACGGCACGGCATTTCTGCGGCGAGGCGCACGCACAGGTGTACATCAGCCGGTGGTTTGAATCCATGTGTTCACCGCCTAAGGCCGTTTTCAAGGCTTCTTAGGCGCTGAGGGCGGGCGTTCTATCTTGACGGTGGCCACGGCAAAGAGCAAAATCAAGAGAGTCCCCGAAGCACACGCCTACATAGTTACACGAGACTTCCCCATAGTGCCTCCTTGGTAATATCTGCTAGAGCTTTCCGACCTTGTTGTTGTTGTATCCCGCTATCCAGACGTTGGCTCCGTCGAACGCTACGCCCGCGCTGTTGCCCGGCGGGCTGAAAAAGGCCACCATTGTGCCGTCGCTGGCTCGCAGCTCCACCACGAAAAGGCCCGACACCCAAATATTCTGCCCATCAAAGGCGATGCCGTACGGCGAGGTGCCCCCGGTGAAGGTGCCGAGTACAGTCCCGTCGCTGGCACGCAGCTTTGTCACGGTGTTTGTCCCGCTGTTCGCCACCCAGATAGCCGCCCCGTCAAAGCAGATTCCAAGAGGTGCCCCCCCGACGGAAAAGGTGCCGAGCAGCGTTCCGTCGCTTACCCGAAGCTTCATCACGTTGTTGTTGCCACCGTTCACCACCCACACATTTACACCATCAAAGGCGGCCGCAATCGGCGAGTTGCCCACTGCAAAGTTGCCCAGATTCTTACCGTCGCTTGCCCTCAGCTTCGTGATCCACCCGTTGCCGCTGGCGTTTGAGCTAGGTACCCAAATGTTTGCTCCATCAAAGGTCATCCACCAAGGCACTACGCCTGGCAGGGGAAAGGTTCCCAGCAACTTGCCGTCGCTGGCCCGCACCTTGCTCACCGTGTTGTCGGCGCTGTTGGTCACCCACATGTCGGCTCCGTCATAGGTGACGCCCGCCGGGGCGTTGCCGGTTACAAACGCTCCCAGAGATGCGCCATCGTTGGCCCGCACCTTGGTCACCGTGCTGGCGCCGTAATTCGCAATCCAGATGTTCTCGCCATCGAACGCTACACCCACCGGATTAGGCCCGGCAGGGAACTCCGTCGGTACGGTGTTCGCCTTGTACCATTTCAGCAGCGCCACTTTCACCGGGTTCGATAGCGGCGGCGCACCGTTAGCCGCTGACTGCCGCGCGGATGCAGGGATGGCTTGCTGCGCATGGCTCACAAATAAATTTGCCATCGCCAGAACCACAACAATCAGAGACACGCCGATCACGATTCGGGTCTTCATGACTTTCTACTCCTGCGGCCGGTCCAGAAATATACGGCTAGGTAAGAATGTCGTCTATCAGTGGAGAGAATTGGAAGATCGACTAGTCGAACGCTAGTCAATCAGGCACAGCCAGTCTTACTCTCGTCCGATTGGCCTTGTCAATCGCCGAATTCAGCCAGGCCGGAATCGCTGCGAATGAACGACATACCAGCGCCGCGGCTGTCTAGAATTGAAAAGCCAGGACGTTTTGGCGGACGTGAGAGGTCAGCTGTGGATGCTATGGCGTGGTGCCGCCGCTGACTCAGTAGCCGTTGAACTAGAGTTTCTCCCCAAAAAGCTTCAGGCGGAGTTTTGAGTGCTATGGCGATATAACGACAGCCAGTGTGACAGAAACATCTATTGTCACTGGAACAGGAGCGACCCCATGCCGGGAGAGGCCCGGGAGCCGTGCCTGTCGTGAGTCGGGCCGCCGCAGCAGGTAGGCCGAAATGCTCTGTCCCAATTCGCTTCAAACGAATACAATTTCTTCGCCCTAATTGGGAGGGTTTATGGCGAATCAATCGCGAGGCTCGAGCAGGATCTCTGTGACACTGAGGCGAGCGGCAAGAACCGCGCTAGTCCTGGCAGCGGTGCTTGGGCTTTCCATGGTCTCGGCCCAGCCGGCGCAGGCTCAGACTCTCACCCCGCTTTACTCGTTCAAGGGCGGAACAGACGGGGCAAATCCTAGCGGTAATTTGCTGATGAGGGCTGGTAACTTATACAGCACGACTAACTACGGTGGCGATCTCAGCTGCAGCGTCCTCGTCCATATCCCAGGCTGCGGCGTGGTATTCGGTGTGTCGTCGTCCGGCAAAGAGACGGTGCTGCACGCATTTACCGGTAATGCGGACGGGGCGGATCCCATTGTGGGTTTGGTAGCGCTGGCGGGGAACGGTTACGGCGTCACTGCAAATGGCGGCGCTTTCGGCTCCGGAACCGTATTCAAGATTAATGGACAAACGGGCAAGGAAACGGTGGTGTATACCTTCACCGGCGGTGCAGATGGAGGAAACCCCAACGGAACGTTGATCATCGATCCAGCAGGCAACCTCTACGGCACTGCCCAATACGGCGGCGATCTCAGCTGCCACTACTTCGGTTCACCGGGCTGCGGAGTTGTCTTCAAGTTCAATCCGGCGACCGGAGTCGAGAGCGTGCTTTACACCTTTACCGGCCCCCCGGACGGGGAAGTTCCCAGTGCGGGGCTGCTCCGAGACCCGGCTGGGAACCTCTACGGCACTACCGCCGACGGCGGCGCCTCTGCCAACTGCGGGGCTGGGGTGGGATGTGGCACCGTGTTTGAGCTGAATACGAGCCTCAAGGAAACCGTATTGTTGAGCTTTGACTACGCGCATGGGGCGCACCCTTTCGGAGGCCTGATCGCCGACAAAGCGGGATATGTTTACGGCGACACCGTATCAGGTGGCCCTTTCGGGTTAGGTACGGTCTTCAAGCTTGGCACGACCGGCGAAACCGTACTGTACAACTTTGACGGGGGCGCCGACGGGGCAGATCCCACCGGCTCTTTGTTACTGGACCCCGCCGGCAACTTGTACGGCACCACCGAAATCGGCGGCGATCTCAACTGCGCGGTCACCGGCCTCGCTGGCTGCGGGGTGGTGTTCAAACTGGATACTATGACCGGCACCTTGACCCCCCTGTGGAGCTTCACGGGGGGTGCTGATGGGGCGCAACCGGGCGGTGGGTTAATTCGGGACGCAGCAGGCGCTTTTTATAGCGTCACCTTTTATGGGGGAAACCCTGCCTGCCACAATGGGGGAACCGGCTGCGGAGTGGTGTTCAAGCTGATCCAATAAACGATTAATGTGCAGCAGGGCTGAACAGACACAAGCACCTGCCGACGGGGCAATGCTTCGTTGCTTGTGTTTGCCGATGGTTTACGCAACCAGGCGTTTACACTGATTGACCCCGCCGGCCCCTGGCAAGGGGTTTGAGTGTAATGGAGATGTTACGCCAGTTGACGAAAGAATCCGACGCTACAATCTATGACGATGACGAAATTCGCTGACTGGCCGCTGTGGCTCCAGTTGTTTGTGGGGTACCACACGCGCTTCGCTCGGGGGAATTCTTGTTAGGTCTGGACACCGAAAAGCAGCCGAGGCTGGTATTGCGCTGCGGGCTTATTCGCGTACCTGTGCTTGTTCCACTTCATTTTTGTGCGGTAAAGGTCAATGAGTGTAATAAGGATTTAGCAACAGTTGAGCCGCCGACATCAAGTGTTCTTGCGGAAAACCTTTCGCGTATTCGAGCAGCTTGAAGATGTCGTCGACGACATTGTCAATTTTGCTGCGGCTAACGATGCGCCGGGTCTCGAAGGCAAACATCCATTCAACCAACTATTGCAATCGTTTGAGGTCCATTATCCAATCCGTTTCCCACGTTTTACCACCGTCGGTTGATTCTGCCTGCTCCCAGTGACCTGAGGTGGGTGTGATCTCGGACCATATGAGCCGGGTGCGGACTGGTTTCCCGTCTTCGGTATCGTCGTTCGCATAGAACGTTCCTACGCCATTGTGGAAGCTGCCTCTCACCGGCGGATCCATCGGCCCAAGTGGCGTCCTGCTGTCCATCCACCAGATCGACCACTGCCCCGTCTTGGCGTCGAACGATCGGGGAGCTACGCCGCGGTAAGTGCCGCCCGGAACTTCGAACACGGTGTCGTCGACATTAGCGTAGCCACCCATCAGTGGCTGGCAGAATAATGTCCCTTCGAATTCGATCCACTCGTGACTGTTGACGAGGCGATGCTTCAGCTTTCGATGATGGACTTGCCAGCGCCCGAATAAAAAATCGAAGTCATGCAGTCCGGGCACCGCACTTTCTGCATGACCTATCTCTGATCCCGAACCTGGAGAGGACTGCGCCACAGTGAGCCCCGACGACGCCAGGCCCATCCCCAGGCACAAGATCACAGCAATGCGCTGACGTATTTCCACCTATGACTCCTCTTCGTACCGAAATACTGTCGGCCCCAATTTAGCACACGGCTGAAGCAATCTGGCGTTAACACTCATTGAGGATTCACTTGGCTCTGGGCCTGGATTGCTTCCAAGACAACCTGCCTGGCCTTTCGTGCTAATCGGGACCAAAATCCCCAACCTGTCTCTCCAACGAACGGAGAGAAGGCCGGGGCACCCTGCGGAGTAAGAAATCAATTCTTGTTGATGTCCTGCTTGGCTTCGAGCTTCTTGACTAGCGGCTCAAAGAATATTTTCTGATTGTCGGGCGCGCCTGCCAGAGCGAGCTTCATTTCCTTGAGGGCGTTGGGGAAGTCGCCCTGGGCGGAATAGATTCTGGCAGTGCCGTCGTGGACCGTCCAATCGGTGGGATCTTTCTTGGCAGCCTGGCGGAAGTAGTTGAAGGCCTCATCCTGTTTCTTTTGTGATTGGAGCAGTCGACCGTAAGCATACAGTTGAGCGGCAGTAGCGCGGGCGAGAGCCTCTTTTGTCGCTACTTCGGCGTCGTTTTTTCGGCCCATGGCGTCCAGGATCTGCGACTTGGTCAGGAAGTTATCGAAACGCGGTTCGGTGCCGATGGAGGTTTCCTCGTACTTCAAGGCCTCGTCCAGGTCGTACTTTTCGCCGAGTAGGTAGGTGGCGGCGTCGTCCCAACCTTCCCAGGTGTATTGCGCCAATCCCTGAAGTTGATTATGCAGGCTGGCTTTCACGGTGTCGTGTACGTTGACAGCGACCGTGAAGGGGACGGCCAACTTTTCCCAGACGAGCACGGCCACGGCGGAATCGGTTTTTACGTCGTTGAAGTCATAGGTCAGGGCTTCGTGGAAATCTGCCGGTTCCGCTTTCACGGTGACTCGCAGTGCATCGTCCGCCTGCTTATAGGTGAAGCTGCCCCAGGCGGTGTGGATGTTGGAGAAGATGACCGTCCACTCGTTTTCTCCAGGAATCATGTGGAGACCGTAGGTGCCCTTGGCCAAAGGCTTGCCGTTGATGGTGACGTTGTCGGCGAACTTGATGGTGGTGTTCTCGTTGGCGCCGGCTCGCCAGACTTCACCATAGGGAACGAGCTTTCCCCAGATTTCGCGTTTGTTCACCAGGGGACGGTGGTAGTTGATGGTGATGTCAGTAATGCCGAGGCGCTGAGTGATGACTGCGTGCTGGCTTTGCCGGGGGATATCCAGCAATGCCGACTGAGCGTAGGAAGTGGAGACTCCCAGCGCCAGAACGAAAATCACGATGACTCCTACAACCGACTTGTTACGCATGGAACGAACCCTCCGCTTCTGAATTGTTTGCCTAAGAGACCCCGGTCTTGGCTAAGAAACGACGGTTTAGACGGGAAGACAAATGTCTGGATAGCGAATTGTAAAAACAGGGTGTGAGCGAGCGGCAAGGGAGCATTCGCGGCTATCTTTGTTGCGGGATTCCCGTCCAAGTAGTTGAAACGTATCAGCCGCGGGAACTTTGTGGAGGGTGGATGCGTATTCCATGCAGGCGCGGCACGAGCGAGGACGCTCGCGCCTACATCACCACGACTTATGAGAACGCTTGTCGATATCGTTCGCCAGTCACTGGCTACGTTGTGGGCGCACAAGCTGCGCTCATTTCTGACCATGTTCGGGATCGCCTGGGGCGTGGGTTCACTGCTGCTTCTGGTAGGGTTGGGCGAAGGCTTCCGTAGCGGGCAGACGAAGCAATTGGCTAATCTGGGCCAGGACATCATGTTTATCTTTCCGGGACGGATTCCCGCGGTGGCGGGCAGTCTGCAATCCGGCCAGACTTATCACTTCACCTATGACGACTATCTTGCTATTCGGGATGAGGCGCGCACGCTGCGCGTAGTTTCACCGGTGATCAATCGCGAGGACATTCGGGCGGTCAGCGATTATGGATCGACCAACGGCCAGGTGTTTGGAGTGGCGCCGGTCTATAACGAAATTCGAAACATCCCTATCGGAACGGGGCGCTGGTTGAACGATGAAGACAACATCCAGCACCGGCGGGTTGCAGTGGTGGGCTGGGAACTGTTGAAGAACGTGTATCCGGGGCGTCCGGCGGTCGGGGCCACGCTGTTGCTGAACCAGGTTCGCTTTGACGTGATCGGGGTGCTGGCGAAAGTTGGGCAGGACGGTAACAACGGCACCAATGCCCGGATTTTTGTTCCTCTCGAAACCATGCGGGACCTGTTCCCGCTCAAGGGAGAAAACGTAGAGAACGCGGTGTCGTTCATTAACTACCGGCCGCTGGATAAAACGCAGCATCTGCGTTCGAAAGAGGAAGTTCATCAGATCATCGCGCGGCGTCATCGCTTTGATCCCAAGCTGGAAGATGCTTTTGAAGATTGGGACACGATTGAGAACTCGCTGCGAGTGGCCAAGATTTTCGATGCCATGGACTACTTCCTCGGCGTAGTAGGTTTCGTCACCCTGGGGCTGGGCGCGATCGGGATTATCAATATCATGCTGGTCTCAGTTACAGAACGCACGCGGGAGATTGGTCTGCGAAAGGCGCTGGGCGCGACTCATCGGAATATTCTGACGCAGTTCTTTATCGAAGGCATGTTCCTGACGATGTTCAGCGGCGGGATTGGGCTGCTGCTGGCCGGTGGATTTATGACTTTGCTGGGACAATTGCCTTCGCCCGAGGGATTTGACACGCCACGGATTGTGCCGATGTCGGCGGTGTCGGCGATTCTTTCGCTGGCGATTGCGGGTATCGCGGCGGGGTTGTATCCGGCGCGAAAGGCGGCTCATATGGTTCCGGTGGAAGCGTTGAGGCAGGAGTAACACAATGATTCGAGATTTGGGCTCGCAAGCTTACACTGCGTTGCGTTTTAACAAGCGCCGCAGCGTGCTCACCATGCTGGGCATGGCCTGGGGCATTGCCACAGTGGTTTTGCTACTGGCGTATGGATCGGGTTTTGAAAATGGATTGATGGCGGCTTTTCGCTCTTTTGGAACTAATCTGGTGTTTGTGTTTCCGGGACGGACGTCGCTCCAGGCGGGCGGCACCAAGGCGGGCAGCGAAATCAAGCTGACCATCAACGATCTGGAATCCATTCGCACGGAAGTGCCTTTTCTCAAGCGGATCTCGCCAGAGGCTTTCAAGCAATGTGCTGTCGCCTACGGAACGCGAAGCTCGAACTACGCGGTAAGCGGCGTTTATGCGATTTATCCGCGTATGCGGCGCATGGAGTTCGCCGAGGGCAGTGCATTCAGCGAGGCGGACGATTACACCCACACTCGCGTGGCATTCATCGGCGCAGACTTAAAGAAGAAGCTGTTCTCCGGGCAGAACGCCATTGGAGAGGGCATTCGAGTGGACGGCATTTCTTATCAGATTGTGGGAGTGCTCAAACATGTGATCAACAACAGCGACGACAATCTGAACGAACACGTGTACGTGCCGTACAGCGCGATGAACGACCTGATGAACACGTATTACCTGAACTCCATCGTAATGGAGTACGAGGGCGACCATATGAAAGTGGTCGAGGCTATCCGTAATTCGATGGCCTTTCATCACGAGTTCGATCCCAAAGACAAGCGGGCGGTTTTCGTTTTCGATGTGTTCTCTGACCTGGCCGATCTGGAAGCCATCACTACCGGCATTAAGGTTCTGCTAGGTTTTATCGGCTTGCTGACGCTGGGCATCGGCGGGGTTGGGTTGATGAATATCATGCTGGTGGCGGTGACGCAGCGGACGCGGGAAATCGGGGTCGAAAAGGCGCTAGGCGCACGGAGATGGCACATCCTGTTTCAATTCCTGGCAGAGGCTCTGGTGATTACCGCACTCGGCGGTCTGCTGGGAGTGGCGTTTGCTTATCTGGTCTCGTGGTCGGTGGGGTCTCTGACGCTTTGGAGCGCGTTCGAAGAGAATGCCAGCGAGGGTGATATTCACCTGATCATCAACTCGGCTACGCTGATCTGGGCGACGGTGATTCTGGGTTTGGTGGGGATTGTGAGCGGAATGCTGCCGGCGGTGAAAGCGGCGAGGCTGGATCCGATTGAGGCTTTGCGATACGAGTGAAATTGGAACTGACTGCAAACATTGTTGTTGGTTTAATCTGGTTAATTGATCTGTTGGTTATTCTCAATTCATCCTTAAAGGCAAGCAGGACGGCTATACGCCGATCCAACAATTCTTTCTCGGCCACGGACAGACCTGGTGTGGGGACACGCGGCCGGAGCGGTTGAGATTGCAGGTACAGACCGATCCACATTCGCCGCGGCAGTTTCGGGTGAATGGCGTGGTTGAGAATATGCCGGAGTTCGGTGAATCTTCGGGTGCAAGGTTGGCCAGCCGATGATGCCGCAGGAGGTTTGCCGAGTGTGGTGATTGAACGGGCAGACGGGAGCGTTTGTCGAGCTTGTACGACGCCCTCGTGCCCTGCCCCGTTGCTGTTTACGTCAGTAATTCTCTGACAATCGCCTGCACATGAATCTGAGTCGTGTCCAGGAAGGAAAGACCTGGCTTGGTTGATCCTCGCAAGATCAAAGGTAGCTCAGTGCCGGCGAGGATCACTCCTTCGATGTCGTCGCGTTCCTTCATGCGGTCGATGATCTCCAGCAACCGCTGCCGCGTCTCGGCGAGAAACACCCCCTTTACTAGTTCTCCGAAGTACTTGTCGTGGATGTAGGCCTGCGGCTCGGGTTCGGGTACGACCAACTGGATGCCCTCTCGCGAGAAAACATCGGGATAAAATCGCCCCTGCATGGTGAAGCGCGTGCCTAATAGACCCAGTTTGGTGAGGCCTGCGATTTTGGCGGCGGCGCAGGTGGCTTCGACGATGCTGATCAACGGAATTGGCGACTGTTTGCGCAGTTCGTCGAACACCATGTGTGGCGTATTGGCGGAGAGCACTCCGAAATGTGCGCCCGCCGCCGAAAGCCGGCGTAGTTCGGTGGTCAGGTAGGTGACTATTGCATCGATTTGATTGTTCTCGAACATCTCCCGCGCCTTGTCCAGATCGATACTGTTGATGATGATGGAAGGGTTGCTGCGGTCGGCCCGTTGTTCGCAATAGGCGGCGAGGATGGCGCGATAGTAATCGATGGTTGACTCTGGTCCGATGCCTCCGATGATGCCGACGGTTTTCATGAGTTTGCTCAGGGTTTAGAGCAGCGAAATTGGGTCGATGGGCGAACCGACGCTTGGCGCACAGCCCGTCCGAGCGCCTTGAGGAGACGGTGGGCATTTGTCGGGGAGCGTAGGAGGTGTGCGGTTTCAATCAAGCCCGTGAGTTCGTCGGCCCGGACTATAGCCACTGTCCTGACACGGCCACGCCGGACGATGATAGATTCACCGTCATTGGCGACGCGATCCATGATCGAGCTTAGGTTGTGTCGCAGTTTGGTGTAGGTAGTTTCCATAGAGTGGCTCTCAATCCTCATCTCATATCGGTTCAGGCCTCCGACTACTTTACAATCATTTCGTGTCTGACTCCACGAATACTCGCTTGGACCGAGTGCTATTTCAGTTGCGCCTCTACGAGCATCCTCTGCTCGACTTTTCCGCCCGCGGCAAGGGCGAAGGGGTCGAGGTCATTATCAAGTTTAAGAATCCTGACATCCCGGTGCATACCTATTATTTCGAGTTACACCCCCGCGATCTCGACCATCCTCAGTTTGAATGGACCTTTCAGCGTCAGCTATTTGACTGTCTGCACGACTACCTGATCGAAATGTTTACGCGCACGCCGCAGAACCGCATTGAGCGTCAGCAGGAAGGTTTGTGACACTACGCGAGAAAATCATTCAGGAAATTCTAGTAAGAGGCCCGATCCCATTTTCGCGGTACATGGAGACGTGTCTGTACGATCCGGAGCAGGGCTACTATTCGCGAAACGTGGAGCAGTTCGGCAAGGCCGGGGACTTCTACACTTCGAGTGACGTGCATGCGGTATTCGGGCGCTTGCTGGCGCGTCAATTTGAAGAGATGTGGCGGGCGCTGGGATCGCCGGAGAAGATTGAGGTCCTGGAATTAGGACCGGGCCGGGGATTGTTCGCGCGCGATGTGCTTGATTGGTCGGAGAAGAAGTTTCCGGAGTTCTTTGGGGCGGTGCATTATTCATTGTGGGAACGGTCGGAGGCCTTGCGGGCGAGGCTGTGGACAACTTTGGAGCGGCATTTCGCAGCAGGAAAGGCTTCGTTTTCACAGTGGCTAGAGCCGCCGTTGCATGGTGGGCCCTCCGGTGTTCCTGTCATTGTGTTCGCCAATGAGTTTTTCGACGCCTTACCGGTCGAGGTGTTGAGTTCAGAGGGCGAACTGCGAATCGCGGAGAAAGACGGACGCTTCGTCGAAACCTGGGTTCAGGCCTCGGCGGGAGATCTCGAATTCCTTGATCGCTACGGCGTCCATCCGGAAAAGGGAGAGCGTGTCGAGACCAGCCGCGCTGCCCAGACCTACATCGCTCAACTGGCGGCGGGTATCGAGCGTGGATTTCTTATTGCCATCGACTACGGCTATGCGCGCGCCGAGCAACTTGCCGGACGCCAGCGCGGCACCGTCATGGCATATCGCCAGCATTCTGTTTCTGCAAACCCATACGAAGCCCCGGGTGAACAAGACATCACCGCGCACGTCAACTTCACAGCGTTGGCCGCGGTTGCCGAGGAACGGGCGATGACGGTGCAACCGTTGCTAACACAATCCCAATTTCTGATGGGGATCGGCCAGACGAATCAATTCGCCGATGCTTTCGAAGAGTGCCGCTTGCCCCAAGAGCGCGCCAAGATTGCGCTGCAGCTCAAACACTTGGTGACGCCTGCCGGCATGGGCGAGAGCTTCCAAGTACTGGTTGCCAGCAAGACGGTTGCGGCTGAACAGGTCGCCGGCCTCAGCGGACTGTCTTTTGTGAGTCAGGATAAGAAATGGTTCTCCCCGCTATAGAAATCTTTCATAGGTGAAGATGGTTCGGGGACTATTGCGAGGTCATCTATAGCCCATGGAAACTGCGGCCCGTCCGGCGTCCTGGAAGATCCTGCTGGCCTTTGCCATCATTTATTTCGTTTGGGGATCAACGTTTCTATCGATCCGGGTAGGTGTTCGCGAGGTGCCGCCGTTTCTATTGGCCGGGATGCGCTTTGTGGCGGCCGGCTTATTCTTGTATGGGTGGATGCGGATTAAGAGCGTTCCATCTCCCAGCCGACGGGAGTGGCGGGGAATCTGTCTGCAAGGGACGCTGATTTTTCTGGTGGACTATGGTTGTGTGTTCTGGGCGGAGCAGCGCGTGCCTTCGGGGATTACAGCTGTGGTGCTCGCGACGATTGCGATATTCATCACGTTGCTGGAAATTACCATACTGCGGACGCAGCGACTGACCGTCCGCTTGTGCCTTGCGCTGTTGGCTGGCTTATGCGGGGTGGCAGTGCTGATGAATCGATCGTTTTCGCTGGGGGAAGCGCCGATTGATCGCGCTGGCGCGCTGGCGTTGTTGATAGCGGCATTCTGTTGGTCGGTGGCTACGATTCTGACTCGGCGGTTGACGCTGCCCGCGTCCAAGCCGATGAGCTCAGGGGCGCAGATGTTGGTGGGAGGCATTCAACTGTTGGTCCTGGCAGCGCTAACGGGAGAGTTTAAGGGATTCCATGTCGGCGCGGTTTCCTGGACGGCATGGTTCGCGCTGCTCTATCTCATCGTCGCGGGGTCGATCGTCGGCTTCACGGCCTATATCTGGTTGTTGCATTACGAATCGCCCACAAAGGTCGGGACTTATGCTTATGTGAATCCGGTGGTTGCGGTTTTGGTTGGCTATTTTGTTGGCGGCGAAAGCATCGGCCCACGCACGGTCTTTGGTAGTTTGTTGGTGCTGGTGAGCGTGATTGCGATCTCGACAATGCCGAAGAGTGTGACGAGGCCTGCCGTTGAGTTGGCGAAGGCGGGAGTGGAGTGAGGGTATTCTCGCCCTGTCTCTCCGGAAGGCGTGGTCAAACCACCCGGCGGTACGCTTTACGGACTTCGCTCTCGGCAAACGGGTCAAAGCGTTCTCCGGTATCGAACCCGCGGCCCGCCTGAAACTCGACCGTTTGGAGGCGGCCGTCACACTCCGGGATCTGGCGGTGCTGCCAGAACAACCGTTTCGAAGCGCTGAAGGGCGACCGCAAGGGGTGATACAGCATCCGCATTAACGACCGGTGGCGGATTTGTTTCGAATGGATGCCGGGCGCACCTGGCCCTGCGAACGTAGAGATTGTGGATTATTACTAGGAGAATGCGATGGCACGGACGGCAATTCATCCCAGAGAACATCTGGCGGAAGAGCTCGGCGAACTGGGAATGAGCGCCGCTGAACTGGCGCGGCAATTGGGTGTTCCCACCAACCGGATCAGCGAAATCCTGAATCGGCGGCGGGCAATCACCGGAGACACGGCGTTGCGTCTTGCGCATTTCTTTGGCACGAGCGCCGAGTTCTGGCTGAACCTTCAGAGTCTTTATGAAATCCGGCTCGCCGAGCAGAGGTCGGGCAAGTCCATTCGAGCCCTTCCGACGTTGCGGCGGTTAGAGCAGGCGCACGCGTAGGCAATGCCTTGTCATTCCGGCGAACGGCACCGACGAGGAATCTGCCAGGAGGGATCAGATTCTAAGCGCGAACGCCCAGAAAAACTCCAAGGTAAGCGCGGACCTTATTTAGTAGCGCCGGATCGACTTTGGAGTGAAATGCTACCTCCCGTGCCTTCCAGTCCATGCTTTTGAGATGATCCACTAACACTGAGCCTTCCACTTTGTCTACAACCACTGGAAGCGCAAAGGGATATGGTTTTCGTTTGCTGGTGAGAGGGCAGACTACTACCAAGCCGCTAGCACGATTGTAGGCTTGATCGGTCAGCACTAGAGCAGGGCGGCGCTTGGCTTGCTCGCGGCCGGCTTGGGGATCAAAATTCAGCCATGCGATGTCGCCAGCTTCAGGGACGTAAGGGGCTACCATTCAACAATTTCCTTCCCCACGTCGGGTCCCCAATCAGTTTCCCCGTGGCGGTTCTCAGGCGTGATCTTGGCGACCAACTCCCTCAGGGTAGGAATCTTTTCGGTTCGTAGTAGCTCAATTCGATTCTTCGCCGCCTTGATTATGACGGCGTCACCTTCCCGCATGCGGGCTTCTTGCGCAACGGCCTTTGGTATTCGGACCGCTAGGCTATTGCCCCATTTGACGACCTGCGCTTTTGGCATGGTGCTCCTCCGTAGTCTTCTTGTATATACCAAGGATATACACTGTGGACTTGTGGTGTCTACAGCAAAAATTGCTTGCAATAATCGCTTCGTCAGTCGCATAGTAGACATACAGACGAAATGAATGATACGAATGGGTGTTACATGCGTACTTTACAGATTCCGGATTCGCTTTTCGAGCGATTGCAGAAACTAGCTATTCCCTTGGTTGATAATGACGCAACAGTGGTTGAGCGGTTGATTGAGAGCTATGAGTCGAAACATAAGGGAGGCCGTGGAAGTTCGACGGCCAGAAGGTCCGACCCAAGCCCGGGAGTAAGGGAACTTGATCCAGACGCACCAGGAGAGTTGCGGCACACCAGGGTTGTGGCGGCATCGTTTGCGGGCCAGAAGGCAACCGGTTGGAATGAGCTCGTACATGTGGCGCATATGCAGGCAATTGCGCGCCTTGGATCTTTCGATGCGCTCCGAAAGGCGACGAAATCGAACATCGCCCTAGGTCGACAGAATGGAAGGGGTTTTCGTCACGTTCCCGAGATAGACGTCTCCATCCAGAATGTCGACGCTGAACACGCATGGGCCAACACGTTGCGCCTTGCCCGACAACTGAACCTTGAAGTTCACGTAGATTTTGAGTGGCTGGACAAGAAGGAAGCGCACTACCCTGGTGCGAAGGGTCACTTGATATGGAGGCCGTAACACCGAGCCCGGACGGGCGAGGGCGCCCGACGCCACGCGCCTACGGCCTCGTCATCTTCTCCGGTTTCATCAACTGATCAAACTCTTCGGCGGTGAGGTGTCCGAGCTTGAGTGCGGCTTCGCGGAGGCTGGTGTGGTCTACGTGCGCGGTGTGGGCGATTTGGGCGGCTTTGTCGTAGCCGACTTTGGGGGCGAGCCCGGTGACGAGCATCAGTGAGTTCTTCACGTACCAGTCAACTTTGGCTTTATTGACCTCGATGCCGTTGATCATGTATTCGACGTACCCGTGACAGGCGTCGGTGATCAGGGTGACCGAGTGCAGGAAGTTGTAAATGATGACCGGCTTGAAAACGTTGAGCTCGAAGTTGCCCTGGGAGCCAGCGAATCCCACCGCGGCAGTGGCGCCGTGAACCTGCACACAGACCATAGTCATGGCTTCGCACTGCGTGGGATTGACTTTGCCGGGCATGATAGAAGAGCCGGGTTCGTTCTCAGGAATCGTGATTTCACCCAAGCCGCAGCGTGGGCCGGAAGCCAGCCAGCGAATGTCATTCGAGATTTTCATGAATGATGCGGCGAGAGTTTCCATTGCGCCTTGTGCGAATACGATTTCATCGTGCGCGGAGAGCGCGGCGAACTTGTTGCCGTGGGAGCGGAAGGGAAGTCCGGTGAGCTCGGCAATCTTTTTGGCGGCACGTTCGGCAAATTCGGGATGGGCGTTTAATCCGGTGCCGACGGCAGTCCCGCCGATGGCTAAATCGTATAGTCCGCCTAAAACCTGCTCCAGGCGTTGGATGTCGCGTGCGAGCAAAGCTGCCCAGCCTCCGAACTCCTGACCAAAGGTTAGGGGAACGGCGTCTTGCAAATGGGTGCGGCCGATTTTGACGATGTCATGAAATTCTTTTGCCTTGGCGGCGATGGCGTCGTGAACACTTTTGACTGCCGGAATCAGCGCATTCTTCACGCGCTCCGCTGCCGCGATGTGCATCGCCGCCGGGAAAGTGTCGTTCGATGACTGCGACATGTTTACGTCGTCGTTGGGATGGATCGGTTTCTTCGATCCCATCTCGCCACCGGCCAGCTCAATGGCGCGGTTGGAGATGACTTCGTTTACGTTCATGTTGGTCTGGGTGCCGCTGCCGGTCTGCCAGATGCGGAGCGGGAACTGGTCGTTGAGTTTGCCGGAGATGACTTCATCAGCCGCCTGAACGATCAGCTTGGTTTTGTCAGCGGGAAGTTTACCGAGGTCTTGATTCACCAGGGCGCAGGCCTTTTTCAGGATGCCGAAGGCGCGAATCAGTTCGGGCGGCATGGTGTCGCGGCCGATGTTGAAATGCAACAAGGAACGCTGGGTCTGAGCGCCCCAGTAGACGTTGGCGGGGACCTCAATTTTCCCCATGCTGTCGGATTCGGTGCGAGTGGTGGGCATGAATTGTCCTGAATAATCGGTACGTTGAAACGTATAAGGGTAACCCAAAAGTATAGCGCGCGTTGACCTTGGCCGGGCACGAACCTCCTGTCAGCAGCGTGCTAGAATCGTTAACTCCAAAAGAGGGGCGACTTCCGCTGTTAGCGGAGTCTTCCGGCGTTCAGGATTTATACCTTGCCGACCAGACAAACCTCCGACCCGGTTCAGATTCCCGATACTTTGCCACGGGCGCAGTTTGATGCGCAATCCGGCAAGCGAGTCGATGTGCTGGTGATCGGCGCCGGGCCTACCGGCTTGGCTTGCGGGATTGAAGCGCAGAGGGCTGGATTCAAAGCCGTGGTGATCGACAAAGGCTGCCTGGTCAATTCGATTTTTAACTATCCCGCGAACATGACGTTTTTTACGACTCCAGAATTGCTGGAGATTGGCGACCTTCCTTTTACCACCGCTCATCAGAAACCTACCCGGGAAGAAGCATTGGAGTATTACCGCAAGGTGGCGGAGCATTATCGCCTGCCGGTGGCGCAGTATCAGTGGGTCAAGACAGTAAATGGGCGCGATGGCGATTTTCACGTCACCACCAGCGACCGGCTAGGCCGAATTTTTGATTATCAGACCCGTAAACTCGTCGTGGCCACGGGTTATTACGACATGGCCAACCAGTTGAACATTCCGGGCGAGGATCTGCCCAAGGTTTTCCATTATTACAAAGAGCCACACCCCTTTTTTGATTTAGACGTTTTGGTGATTGGGGGGAAGAATTCGGCGGCGATTTCGGCGCTTGACCTGTGGCGACACGGAGCGCGAGTGACTCTGGTCCATCGCGGACCGACGCTGCACGCGCACGTGAAGTATTGGATTCTGCCTGACATCGACAACCGCATCAAGGCGGGAGAGATCAAGGCCTACTTCAACTCTACGGTGCAGGAGATTGCCGCCGATTGCGTAATGGTGCGAACTCCTGAAGGCATGGTCCGAGTGAAGAACGATTTTGTCTTTGCCCTGACCGGCTACCATCCCGACTACGATTTTCTGCGCTCCATGGGAATTGAGCTTTCGGGGGACCAGTGCCGCCCGGTGTGTGATCCTGAGACTCTCGAAAGCAATGTGCCTGGAATTTATGTGGCTGGAGTAATCGTGGCGGGATCGCGGACGAACGAAATATTCATTGAGAACGGGCGTTTCCACGGTCAGCAGATCGCGCGGGATTTGAAAAAGAAGCTCGGCGGGTGCGGCTAGACGTGTAACGTTAGAATTCTTCAGCGCAGGGGCGAGGACGCCCGCGCTTACATTTTGACTTTGTCTTCTCCTAGCTGCTGATTGATCAGGCGCGCGATTAAGGGTTTCAGGTTTTCGTCGGTTTTCCCCAGCACGAAATCGTGTTTTGCTTCTGACCAGTCGAGTTTGAAGCTGGTGGCGAGGGCGGAAATCCATATCTGGCGCACCGGGGCGTTGGGCGAGATTACGAAGCGAGTGCCGTCTTCGAAGGAAACTTGCAACGCTCCTGCCTGGTCTTCGACTTCGAAATCAGCAGATTCTTCGGCGGTGATCAGGCTCTGCTTAAGCGAACTCAGTGCTGCGTCGGCGTGATTGCGAAAAGCGATCTCATCGAGCATGGAAGGATTATAAACAAGCTATCAACTGTCAGCTTCCAGAGGCCGCAGATAGCTGAGAACTGACGGCTGAGAGCTATTTCAGCAGATACTCCTTCACGAACATCACGGTGGCGTCGAATTGGTAGTCCTGGTTCTTCTTCTTGGCGAAGCCGTGGCCCTCGTCTTTGGCCATCAACCACCAGACCGGGGTGCCGTTCTGGCGGACGATGTTCACCATCTGCTGCGACTCGCTCACGGGCACGCGTGGGTCGTTCTTGCCTGCGATGACGAAGAGGGGTTTGGTAATGTTCCTGGCTTTGTTGGCGGGTGCTATGCGTTCCAGAAAGGCGCGCATCTTGGGGTCGCGTTCGTCGCCGTACTCTACGCGCCGCAGATCCTGACGATATCCGGAAGT
>Ga0207066_1100_pt1 | contig 22547 bp, 19 predicted proteins | sample Alteio_BWMinCont_24_FD_153490 | JGI IMG/M metagenome (GOLD analysis project Ga0207066, IMG submission 153490) | Enriched cells from forest soil in Barre Woods Harvard Forest LTER site, Petersham, Massachusetts, United States -... | ecosystem: Environmental > Terrestrial > Soil > Temperate forest >...
CAATGCAATCACGAGTGACGGTAGGGTGATGCTCAATAGGGATGCGATCGCTTCCTGTAACGAATTTGGGGACTGGGTAAAGGATCATCGCCAGCAGGTGCCCGAGCAATTTCCATTCGACAGTGCGCGAGAGGCTTTTGCCGACACCTATCCGTTTCATCCGAGCGTTCTCTCAGTATTTGAAAGAAAATGGCAAGGGCTACCTCGATTTCAGCAAACCCGTGGAATCCTGAGGCTCTTGGCCCTGTGGGTTTCTCACGCCTATCAAGCAGGATTCAAAGGCGGCCACCGCGACCCAATGATCGGACTTGGCACGGCACCCTTGGACGACTCCCAGTTTCGCGCCGCCATGTTCGAGCAACTCGGTGAGCATCGCCTTGAAGCCGCCGTCACAACGGATATCTGCGGGAAAAATGACTCTCACGCAGTCCGTCTGGACAATGAGGCTGTGGAAGGTATCCGCAAAGCTAGGCTTCACCGGAAAGTAGCCACAACTATTTTCTTCGAATCGAACGGCGGGATGTCGCGCGCAGAAGCGACTACCCCGGAGATCCGGTTGGCTGTCGCCGAACCGGAGATCGATATCGGCAATGTGGAAACGGTGCTTGAGGCCCTTACTGATGCCTGCTACTACCTCACAGTCGAGGGCAACCGCTATCACTTTAGTTTTAAAGAGAACCTGAACAAACGCTACGCTGATCGACGTGCAAATATTAAAGACACATCGATAACCGACTGTGTTCGCGCAGAGATTCGGAAAGTCTTTGCCGCGAGCAACGGAATCGAGCCGGTCTTCTATCCGGAGAAGACCAGTCAGATTCCAGACAAGCCAATTCTGACCCTGGTGGTGCTGTCACCTGAACAGAGCTTGGACGATGAAAAGCGAACAAAATCATTCATTGAGTCAGTAATCCGGGAACATGGAAGCTCGGCAAGAACCTACAAAAGCGGGCTTGTATTTGTCGTAGCCCAGTCATCGGGTCCCCTCTCCGAAGATGCCCGTCGCGTTCTCGCTTGGGACGAGATTCAGAAAGAGCTCCCCGGAATCAACGTTGACACAACCCAAATTGCCCAACTGGAAGACAACATCAAGAAATCCCGTCGCGATCTCAGGGACACTGTTTGGAGAAGCTACAACAATATCGCTCTTCTCGGAAAGAACAACGAGATCAGATTCATCGACCTCGGGAATATGCATTCCAGCGCTGCAACCTCGATCATTCAGTTCATCGTCAATGAGCTCGTCCACATCGACGAAATACAGAGCGGCATCAGTCCGAATCTTCTCGTACGCAACTGGCCGCCAGCCTTTCGGGAGTGGAGTACGAAGGCTGTGCGCGACGCATTCTTTGCCTCGCCCCTGTTCCCGCGTTTGCTCAACCCGGACGCCATCAAGGAAACCATCGCCCGCGGCGTATCGAACGGGCAACTCGCCTACGTTGGCAAGGCCGAAAGCGGCAAATATCTTCCATTCAGCTTCGAACGCACAATCCAGACGGCAGACATCGAAATTTCGGCCGAGATGTTTATCATCTCGAAAGAGACCGCCGAAGCTTACCGCAAGGACTCAACAAGGCCCGAGGGCTTAGCGCCGAGGTTGTTCTCGACCCAAGTTGGCGATACGCGAGAACTACCTAAGCCAGAGACAGATGAGACTACGACCGCCGACACTGGGAGGAGCCGTCCACAGACCTCTCAGCAGAAGTCAGAGCTAACCTGGTCCGGCAAAATCCCTTCCCAAAAATGGATGAACTTTTACACCAAATTCCTGACGAAGTTGGGAATGACTAGCGACCTCACTCTTACTGTAAAGGTTGAATGCAGACCCCAGGGAGGATTGTCTCCACAGAAGATGGAAGAGATAAAAAGCGCTCTGCGGGAGCTCGGGCTTGACGACAGGATTGATTAACACTTCGGCCTAGTCGGCCTTATGAGAAAGCCCTACTTCAGGGCAAAGTCGGTGGATGACTAACGCGCCACGCTCTGGAGCGATTTATTTTTTTCGCCCCTTACCCGGTCTCCACTCAGAAGATTCGCGCTCGTCAACGATACGAGTGATACGTTTCTGAACTTGAGCCATCTTTGATCGAAGATCATCTAGCTGCACTGACAGTTCACGCAAATCAGATGACGAGCTTTCCGTAGGAAACAATTCCGATTGCTCAGTTTGCCTCGGAGGCCACCTGACCGTGGTTGTCACTAACGGAACAATCTCGATCGCCAAAACTCCTTGGGTGCCGGTCCGGAACTCCATCGCCGCTGTGTCGCTGGAAGTCAGCGCTTCGAGTTCTGCGAGGGCAATATCACTCTGAGGAGAGTCAAATACACTTTCTCTCCGCAGAATTTCTCTCATTACCCGGCGCCCCAGGGCTCCAGAGAAACCATACAGACTCGACCGGTGTTGGAGCCCGGAGCAAAGGCCATACCAGAGAAAGGCTGTTGGGAATTGATCAAGGAGCGGTGTGAGCAGCGACAGGTAGTCCAGTGTTCCAGGTCCAATCTGGCTGGCCAAGAAACCACACAAGAAACTGGCGAACTCCGAGTCGGAACGACGAGTCTCAGCCAGCGACAACACGAATTGCTCGAAAAACAGTACTCTTCCTTCGCGAGGCCCTTGCATCTCGCGCCTCGCCTCTCGCAAGTGCGGATATTCGCGAGCAAGAAGATCCCAAGTCTCTAGGCCAACCTCTGACTCTTTATAGAGATTCACACATGCACTGTAGATGTTGTCCGGCAGATCCCGGCTCGCATATCGGTAACCTTCCTCGTTACCATGCAAGTGGAGCAAGAGTTTCCAAGGCAGCTCTAGCTTTTCGGGATTTAGCCTGAGCGGTCGTTGTCTGCTAAGGCTACGAGCCTTCGTCCAACTTCCCGGAATGCCCTTATCCGTGACATCCAATTCGCTGCGAACTGACACCGCAAGAGCACGCGCCATAGCATACGAATAAGTGCTCGCACAGGCGAGTGGCGTGATGTTGGGTTTCCTTTCCGGCGTGGTCTCGACGTATGTGGCTGCCTCACCCAATATGAGTCCAAGGCAAGCTTCCTCCAATGCGCCAAGCGTCGGCGTTCCCTTCAACTCAAGCAGGGGCTTGAGTTCATCGAGATCCAGAACACGCGCATAGGCGGTGAAAGGTCGAAACTCTGGAACGTATGTCCATACCCAAGCCAAGAAGTCGCGCTTCTTATCAGCACCCACGACAACAATCCGGGGCACCGTGGGCCTCGACACTCTGCTCCGGTCGTCCATGTCGCGCAGATCATCTTCGTTCCATATGAGCTGAAGATCATCCGAATTTCTGTACGAAGCGCTGAGCCTTTCAGTCGAGTGAAGGTCATATCGCTCAAGCACACCCGGAGTCTGCAAGAAGTCCAGAAACTCCTTCCGCGAAACAGATTTGACGAGCATGTTAGGTCTTCCCCCCAAACAGGTCTTTCGGATCAGGCAGGTCTTTTATCGGTTCCATGTCTGCTAGTGCTTGCTCCAGGAAAGCAGGTATTTTCCCGGAATGGTAGATCGAAAGTGATGTCTTAGCTCGTGTCACGGCGGTGTAAACCAGATTTCGCTGATTGCTGAATTTCTTAAACCCGTCGCAGCCGGCTATGTGCAATGCACGGAACTCTAAACCCTTAGCCGCATGCAAAGTACAGACGCAGATCCTCGTACTCGGATCAAAACGCTTATACTGACCCACAAGTTGAAGTACCGCCTGGGAAGCCAGCGGCGAATTTTCAATCGCATCCCAAACTCGCAATACGTCCTCCTTTTTCGGACAAATCACTCCAAGAAGCTCGTCAGGATAGGCCTTCAGCTGAACGGACAGCTGTCGGATAATTCGCGTGGCCTGGGCATCAATGTCCGCATACTCCGCGGCATCAACCGATGATGGCTTTGATGCCTCGTCATACTGCGATTTCGGCAACAGCGGTTCGTATTCCTCTGAATCTTTCGCCAGCAGATCGGCGATTTTGCAGATTTTACGGCCGCATCGATAGTTGTAGTGCAACTGGTGAACATCAGACGTCACCTTCTTCAACATCTCAAAACAGTCGGCGTTGTCGTAGATTTTCTGTCGTGGGTCCGCGACAACAAAAATAACCTTTCCAAGCTTTGCCAAACTCTCGATCTCTTCAGGGAGATAGTCTTGGGCTTCATCCAGGAGAATTGCATCGTACAGGTGATGCAACCGCTTGCGCTTGATCAATTCTGCAACTTGAGCGTTTAGTTCGGCGCGCTGCTCACTGAAGGTGCTATCCTCCGTGTCCGCTGCAACTGTTTGACGTGCGCCGTACTCGAAAAGGAGGTCGCGCTGCCATTTCGTATGCGTTTTTACCTTCGAAGTATCAAACGCATACTTTACGCCTCCTGTGACGATGAATTCTCGCAGTAGCCGTGTAAACACGAGCAGCAAGATGTTCGGATGCCCAGCGCGGGCGAAATAGTTCGCGCGAAGCAGGAGCAGGTTTGTCTTTCCCGAACCGGGTGGTCCGAGGACCAAGTAATTGGTTTTGAGCGGCAGAGAAATGATCTTTTTCTGCTCGTCTTTCAACTCCTGTATGCCGCTCCACCAAGTCTGATTCATTCCTTTACCTCGCCACGCAAGACATCGGTAAGCCAGATGGGCATCGATCTACTGTCAGCCGAGCGACGCTGCACCTGCTGAGCCTTGTCTAGTAGTTCGTAGAGGACTTGCTTGAGTTTTGCATCAACCGAAGGCTGGTTGTAAACGCCTTTGAACAACTCCTGGGAATAGGAAGGGTTTAGCGACGGCCAATCTACCGCACCCTCCGAAACCGCTCCAGCATAAGAAATCCTCACCGCCTCCGAGTGCTCGTCAAGTAATTCCAGGGTGACAAAGATTGAAAGCATCTCCGATAGAGCGTGGTCCTCCGATGCGCAAAACTGCACTTTAAATCTTCCAGCCGTAAACCCGGTGGGCGCTGCATCATGAATTTCTAACTGAGGGAAAAGCTCGCTGCCAATGCATTCCTGTTGCATACCGTTCTGTAGCGCTGCCTGAAGCTTTTCGAGAGTCCGCCGTGCCGATCTCGCCCGTTGCTCAGGGCTGATTTCATTGCCTACCGAGGAAGATTGTTGTGCGATTGCCCGCCTACGTCGGATGCGACTCTTGGCATCATCCAATGGACTGTCGCCTCGCAGTTGGGGCGGATCAAAGTCCTCCCACTTGACCAGATCAAGGCGCAGTTTTGGATCTTTCTGCAGGCAGCTCGCAGCTAAAACAACCAAATCGGGCGGAACCTCGGTACTCTGTATCTTCGGATTAATCCGCTCAACGGCTCTCGCAAGGAGTCCGTAGGGTTCGGATTGTTCGACGAATATCGGTTCCTTCATGATGAAATCGTGCAAAACGGCACCGAGCTGATAAAAAGTGATTGCACGCCAGCCTTCCGGTGAGTCTTCCTCTTCGCGGACCAAGAATTCGGGAGGGCTGTACTGGAGTGTTCCTACAAACTTCCGTTGTTCTTCATCAGTGAGGCCGGTGACTCCGAAGGGTCGCAACACGCCCAAGTCCAAGAGCACGGCCTGCTGGAAGTCACGACTAATTACGATGTTCCCCGGCTTTATGTCGCGATGGACAAGTTCCAGGTCTTCGAGGAAACGGGCTGCACCGGCAATTTGCGATATCAGACCCCAAATGCGATCTGCGGGAACCGTAGACAATACCGAAGCCAAGTTGGGAGCATCAATCAGCTCCATTGCAACAAACAGATAGCCTGTACTCTTACACTCGCCACCATCGAGGATCTTTATCAAGTTCGGATGATGTTTTCCTTTGAGCCTCAGTTCTCGTTCGATCCGTGCAAGCTGTACATTCTTGCCATAGCGTTCAACCATCTCTGGATCAAAGATCTTGATAGCGGCAGCTTCGCTGTCCCTGGATGCCCGGAACACCACGGCGGACTTTCCAGAATCCAAGCGGCCTGTTATCTTCCAGCCAGCAACCTCCTGACCGAGAAGACCCGTTTCAATTCTTTTGGCAATAATGCTGTCCATCGTTGGCACAATTCGTCCGGGCTGCGCCCAGCCAACACAAATATTGGCAGAATGGCCGGTAAGCTAATGATAATAGTCGCTTTGGCAATTTCTGCAAACGGTACACCGCGTGTTGTGGCCGCGCGCGCGGCGTAGGGTGGCTATCCGCCGTAGGCGGATCTTCGACCTCTATCCATCGACGAACCATTCAATTCCGCAGAAAACACGGTAAGCCGTTGTGGAGTTCAACGAGTGACTGTCGGTCAGTCGACCGTGCCACCCGCACTACGTTACGAATTCTCGTGGTGCCTGGTACGTGCTGACTCCCAATCCCTAACCGTCCTCCGTCATTCTCAAACGGAGGCTACGCCATCTTTCCCACTTCGCCCTCCTTCGGGTGGACGCCGCTCTGCCGCGGCTCGGACGGGCGTTTCGGACTGCGCCGGTTTCGCGCCAAACAAACCCCAACCCCGTTTGGCACTCACCGCGCTTTCACTCACGCCCTGCCACCCTCCTTCGGCCTCCGTTCTGTCCCTTTCACCGTTCCGCCTTGTTTCTTCCCGCTGCCGCTCAAGTGAAGAAAGAAACAAGCCGGAAACGGCAGAAAGGGAAAAAACATGAAATTAGAAGAAGTCAACACACGAACCAAAGAGGCCGTGGATTTCCTCGTCGCAGCATTGGAGTCCGGTCACAGTGAAGTCCTCACCGCATACCTCGGAGCGATGGCGAAGTTTCACACCTACAGCTTCGGCAATGTCATGCTCATCGCACGTCAGAAGCCCGATGCTAGCAACGTTGCCGGACTTCGGACATGGAACTCGCTTGGCCGCTTCGTTAAACGGGGAGAAAAAGGCATTTTTATTCTCGCCCCGATGGTCGGCAGACGAAACACGAAAGATACAGCGACTGAGGAGCCGAGCGACGACGCAACCACGGATGGTCAGCGGACGCTGTACGGATTCCGGGCCGTCTATGTTTTCGATGTCAGCCAAACCGAAGGCAAGGAACTCCCCACCCTGACCGAAGTCAATGGCGATGTGAGCGGATACCGCGAACGTTTGTTAAAGTTCGTGGAATCGCAGAGCGTCGAGCTTAGCTTCTCCGAGCGAATTGCACCCGCGAAGGGTCTCTCGTATGGCGGGAAGATCACCCTGCTTTCCGGGATGCAGCCAGCCGAGGAGTTTTCCACGCTGGTGCATGAGATTGCTCACGAAATGTTGCATCGTGGCGACCGCCGCACCCTTACCACCAAACAAGTCCGCGAGACCGAGGCCGAAGCCGTGGCCTTTGTGGTCTGCCAATCGGTCGGGCTTCAGAACGGAACTTCATCCCAGGACTACATCCAGCTTTGGCACGGAGACGCCAGTCTCCTGCGCGAGAGCTTGGAAGCCGTTCAACAAACCGCTGCCGTGATCCTCGGGGGCATTGCCCCCGAGCCAGCGGCACTCGCGGCAGCCGCATAGCACGCCAACATCTGCACCGTTTGGCTTTCAGGCCCGACGTATGCGCTGAGTCCATGAACACCTAACCAAAGACACATGAGAGGAGAAAAGATCATGCCTAGTACGCAAAATGCAGTCAACAGCCATGAATATCGCAGCGTTCCCATCGCCGCGCTTGCGGAGTCCCCGACCAATCCCCGCAAGCGATTTGATGCCAAGAGCCTCGAAGAACTGGCCGCCAGCTTCAAGACGCAAGGGATTCTGGCCCCTCTTCTGGTACGCGAACTGGAGGAAAGCAAGTACGAGGTAGTCGCCGGGGCACGTCGCCTCAGAGCGGCGAAACTGGCGGAACTCGAAAAACTTCCCGTCCGCGTCGTCAAACTGACCGATGCCGAGGCAATTGAAGCCCAGTGCGTCGAGAACCTACAACGCGAGGACATCCACCCGCTAGAGGAAGCTCTGGGTTTCAAGGCGCTCTTGGAACTCGGAGAACCTGTCTACACCATCGCCACCATTGCGTCACGCGCTGGCAAGAGCGAAGCGTATGTCTACGGTCGCATTCGACTCGCTGACCTCATACCGCCCGTGGCCGAGGCGTTCCTGAAAGACCAGATCACTATCGGCCACGCTTTGCTGATTGCCAAGCTCCCGGCTTCGCAACAGCAGGAGGCATTCTCGGCTGCTTTTCGGGGCTTGTGGACAAGCGAGGGCAACAGCCAAGTCCTGATTCCAGTACGGGAATTGGCCGCGTGGATCGAATCGAACATCTTGCTCCAACTGGCGTGTGCGCCATTTGATAAGCAGGACGAGACGCTCGTTCCCGAAGCAGGTTCGTGCGTCAACTGTCCGAAACGAACCGGATTCAACAAGCTACTTTTCCCGGACGTTCGTAAGGACTCATGCACGTCGCCAGACTGTTTCCGCGCCAAGATCGACGCTTCCGTGAAAAAGACTCTGGAAACCAAACCGCAGCTAATACAGATTTCAGCGGCGTGGAATTCCCGCGAGGGCGCTCCCTTGGGACGGAATCAGTATGTGGAGTTGGAAATCAAGAAGCCGAAGACAAGCGGTGCAAGCGCCAAGCTCCCCGCGAACCAGAAGCCCTGCGAGAAGATGGCAGAGGCCATTGTCATGGACGGCGGTAAGCGCGGACAGGTCGTCAAGGTTTGTGCCGATCCAGCTTGTCGTGTCCACCATCCCAACACGCCCTCTCCGCAGCAAGTCGAGCGGGAACGGGCAGAAGAACGGAAGCGCATCGAGAAAGAGAAACTGGCGATTACGACTCGCCATCGTGTCCTGGCTACGATCCTCCAACGCGTATCGGCTCCGTTGAAGAAGGCCGACTTGCTGGCGGTCGCCCACTATCTGATCGGCCACTTTTCCTACAGCCAAGTTCCGGCTCTGGCGAAACGGCACAAGGTAGAGGCGAAGAAGGACTCTGCGTCCGCACAGGAACTTCTGGCCAAGCAAGTAGGCACCTACGACGAGGCCGAGCTTTGCAAGCTGCTTCTGGAAATCAGCCTCCTGGATTCGGCGTATGAGCGATCCACTGCCAGCCGCAACGACATTCTCATGGACGCCGCCAAACGCTATCGAGTGGATACTGAGAAACTCCAGAAAGCGGTGGCGAATGAATTCGCCGCGAAACGAGACAAGAAAACAATCAGGCCGAAGGGGCGCAAGGCGTCAGCCTGAGTCGATCCATTCTTGATTTGTGGCGGAGTGCCAGTCTGCACTCCGCCATTTCTTTTGAATTGGAGTCCGGCGCAGCGGTGTCAACGGTCTGCAACCCTGCCCGTTGAAGCTTTCTCTTGGGAACGAACAAGGTGCCCCAGATTTCTTCTCGCATAGGAGATCGCATAATCCGCCGAGTCAGCAACATCTACAAGCCTTCCCGCGCATCGCTTCCCAACCTTCTCGTACGATGAGGGGAACAATCAGCAGCGCCGCAACCGGGTCAGCCCACGTCACGTGCCAAATCGCGTTGACTCCGAGGCCAACCAGAGCAACCAGGGAAAGGTAAGCGCACAAAGCGGATTCAGCGGCATCCGCTCTGAGCGCTGCGCTGCCCGTGACCGCTGACAGTTTCCGCTTTTCCTTGGCCAGCCATGGCATGATTGAGACAGCGGCGATCAAGATGGCTATCCCCAGATACGTGGTTTTTGCTTCACTGTGTCCCAAGAATGTCATAACAGAAACCACGGCCACGCAGACCGCAAGCATGAACAATAGCCCCGCTGCGATTCTCGCCGCGAGAGTTTCTGATTGTTCCTGCGCGGCATGAGGGCGGAACCGCCACAACACAACTATCGCTGAGAGGAGTTCGATGGCACTGTCACCGCCAAAGGCAAGTAGGGCGGGGCTGCGCGCCATCCATGCGGCAGCCAGGGATACCGCGGTCTCCACAGTCATCCAGCAGATTGTGATGGTTTGAATCCGTTGGATACGCCGGAAAGTCTCGCTCGTTAGAATTTGCAAGACTGACGCCACAAAGCAATATTATCCCACGCAGGGTAGGCGAAGCTCCCGCACTTGCGGTGTACTGGACGGGTTGCCTTTACCTCCGTTACTCCGCCGGTTCCGGTCGCAACGTGCCGCGCCGCAGTGCCCGTTCCTTCATCAATACGAAGAACACCGGAACCAGAATCAGTACGTGAATCGTGGACGTAATCATCCCGCCCACCATGGGAGCGGCAATCGGCTTCATCACGTCAGAGCCAACACCGCTTGCCCAGAGGATGGGAATCAGGCTGGCGAGAACGGCGGAGACCGTCATCAGCTTTGGCCGGAGCCGATGCACGGCACCCTCGATGGCCGCCTCGTGAATATCCGCGTCTGTGAGTGGGCGGTCTGAGGCAATACGCTTATCGAGCGATTCGTGCAGATACACGACCATCACGACGCCGGTCTCCACCGCGATGCCAAACAGCGCGATATACCCAACCCACACGGCCACGCTGAAGTTGTAGCCCAGCAGCCACTGCAGGATCAGCCCGCCAGTCATCGCATAGAACGTGGGGAAGATCAGGACCATGGCCTCGGTTAGGTTGTGGAAGACCATGTACAGGAGCAGAAAGATCACGAAGAACACCACGGGCAAGATGACCTTCATCCGTTCCTTCGCCCGAAGCTGGAACTCATATTCGCCCGACCATTGATAGGTGTATCCCGCCGGCAATTGCAACTTCTGCCGAAGCATCTTGCTCGCCTGGTCTACGAAGCCACCGTAGTCGGTGGTGTTGAGATCAATGTAGACATATCCCGTCAGCTGGCCATCTTCATCGCGGATCATTGCGGGGCCACGCGAGAACGAAATCCTGGCCACTTCGGAAATCGGTATCTGCGCCCCAGAAGGTGTCGCAATCAACACGCGACTCAGCTCTCCAACGTTGTCGCGGAAATCACGCTGGTAACGGACATTGATCGGATAGCGACTGCGGCCTTCGACGTTTTCGGCGACGTTCATCCCTCCAATGCCCGATTCCACTGCCTGCTGTACGTCGGCAATGGTCAAACCGTATTTCGCCGCCTCAGGACGATTGACCTCCACATTGACGTAAAAGCCCTGGGAGACCCGCTCGGCGAAAACGGAACGCACCTGCGGCAACCCCGAGAGAATCTGTTGTACCTGTGCCCCGAGCTGCTGGATTTGCTCCAAATTTGTGCCCTGAAGCTTCATTCCTACGGGCGTTTTGATTCCTGTGAGCGCCATGTCGAGACGATTTTGGACTGGCATGGTCCAGGTGTTCGTCAACCCCGGAAACTGAAGCTTCTCGTCCATCTCGCGAATGAGCTTTTCGTAGGTCATCCCTGAGCGCCATTGTTCGCGCGGCTTGAGCATGACGGTCGTGTCGTACATATCGAGTGGAGCGTTGTCAGTGGCACTGTCGGATCGTCCCACTACACCGAAGACGGTCTCAACTTCTGGAAAAGACCGTAGAATCCGGTCCTGCTCCTGCAAGAGCTGCGAAGCCTGCGTGATAGCAATGCCGGGAAGTGCCGTGGGCATGTAGAGTGATGAACCCTCAAACAGGGGCGGCATGAACTGACTGCCCATTCTGAATATCAAGGGAAACGTCACCACCAGGAATACCAGATTCAGCAACAACGTCGTCTTGCGGTATTTCAGGCAGAGTCGTAAGACCGGCAAATAGAGTGCCTGGGTAATTCTTGAAATCGGATTTTCCGATTCGGGCCGCAGCTTCCCTCGAATGAAAATGACCATCAGGATGGGAACCAGCGTGATCGCCAACAAGGACGAGAAGCCAACGGCCAGAGTCTTCGTCCATGCGAGCGGACGGAACATGCGTCCTTCCTGTGCTTCAAGCAGGAACACCGGGAGGAACGAAACCACAATAATGAGGAGGGAAAAGAACAGTGCTGGGCCCACCTGCTTGGCCGAGTCGATGAGAATGCGCACCCGCTCTCGATCCGATGCCGGAACGGGCCGCTCGGATAAATGTCGGTATCCGTTCTCCACCATGACGATGGCGGCGTCCACCAAAACACCAATCGCCAATGCCAACCCACCCAGCGACATAATGTTGGAGCTGACGTTTAGGTAATACATGGGAATGAAAGACAACGCGAGCGCGATCGGTAAGGTGAGAATCGGGATCAGTGCCGAGCGGAAGTGGAACAAGAACACAACAATGACCACGGAAACGATGATCGCTTCCTCCAGAAGGCTATGTTTCAAGGTGTTGATTGATTCGCTGATCAGTCCGCCGCGGTCATAGCCGGATACAACCTCGACTCCTGGCGGGAGCGATCCTTTGATTTCAGCTAGCTTCTTCTTGACGCCATTGATCACGTTGAGGGCATTCAGCCCGTATCGCATGACCACAATGCCGCCTACGGTCTCGCCTTCACCATTCCACTCGGCTACGCCCTCACGCATATCCGGGCCGAAGGAAACTGTTCCCAGATCCTTGATGAGTACGGGCGTTCCGTTCTTCGCCATCACTGGCACGTTCGCCAGATCATCGAGCGACTTGAGATAGCCCAGCCCGCGAATCATGTATCGCGTCCCGCTCAATTCCAGTACTCGGCCACCGACTTCATTCGTGCTCGACTTCACCCGATCAATGACGGTAGACAGCGGTATGCCGTACGCGAGTAATTTGTTGGGATCAACATTCACCTGGTACTGGCGCACGAACCCACCGATGCTCGCCACTTCGGCCACGCCGGGAACGGTTGCCAGCTGATAACGCAGGTGCCAGTCCTGAATGCTTCGCAGATCGGCGAGGCTCTGCTTGTGACTGTGATCTACCAGTACATACTCATAGACCCAACCCGCACCGGTCGCGTCCGGGCCGATCGCAGGATGCACATTGGCAGGAAGTCGGCCGGCAATCGTTTGCAGATACTCCACAACCCGAGAACGGGCCCAATAAATGTCCGTCCCGTCTTCGAAGACAACAAAAACATACGAGTCATTGAACATGGTCTGTGCGCGTACCGCCTTCACCTTCGGCGCAGCCAAGAGCGCGGTCACAATCGGATAGGTAACCTGGTCTTCGATGATGTTGGGCGGTTCACCTTCCCAGTTGGTGTGAATGATCACCTGCACGTCGGAAATATCCGGCAGGGCGTCCAGCGGAACGTGGCCCATGGACCAAATTCCAGCCACCGTAAGCAGAAGTACCCCGGTGAATACGAGGAAGCGATTGTGTGCGCACCACTCGATGATTCGGGAGATCACGATTACATACCTCCTGTGGCGTTGAGCGTGAGCTGCTTGTTGGCAATCGTTTGTCCGTTTTGCTTTGCCGTGACGGTGACCTGCCAAGTACCACCGGAACCAAGATCGCCCTTGCCTTCATAAATCCCGCCGCCCTTATCGCTGCCATTGATGACGGTCTTCATCGCGGCCATTCCCATCGCCGGCATTGCGGCCATAAAGAAGGTCACGGTCACGTTTGCGCCTGCGATCCGCTGCCCATCTTGGCCGGTGAGCTTCACGCGAACGATGTTGCTGCCCTTGTGCGGAGGGTCGGGGTCAGTCGTCAGTTCCACGTTCGCTTGCTGTTGTGCGGGAGCATTCATCGATGCCGCCTGACCAGCACCGGGAGGCGGAGGAACAAATGCACCGGCAGCCGCCTGCAATTGAGCTTCGGAATCAATCAGGAAGTTCGCCGAAGTGACGATTTGTTCTTGAGCCTTTACGCCTTTCGTGACCACCAGTTCATCGCCGACTTGAAGCCCCAATTCCACTTCGCGCGGTTCGATGTTGCCTTCGCCGCTAAAGACGAATACCAAGTTCTTGGTCCCGGAATGAAAAGCTGCACTGGCCGGGACTACCAATTGCCGTCCCATCGGGAGTTTCGCGCGAACATTGACGTACATACCGGGCCTCAACTTCAGGCCAGGATTCGCAAACACCAACCGCACTGGCAGTGTGCGCGTGTTCATGTCCAGCTGCGGGAGGATGTAATCCACGCGTCCACTGAAGACTCGTCCGGGATACGCGTCGACCGTGACCTCTGCGGGGTCACCTGGCTTGATCTTGCCTGCATCGCTTTGGAATACCTGGGCCAGTACCCAAACGTCAGAAAGGTCAGCCACGGTGTACAGCATGGTTTCAGGCTGGACGTACATATTGGGCAACGCGTTTTTCTGGGTGATGTAGCCCGAGACGGGAGAATTGACTGTCAGATCTGTTATCGCCTTTCCGCCTTGATCCAACTTCTCGATTTCCGCAGGAGACACTTCCCATTGCAGTAATCGCTCTTTGGCAGCACTGAAGAGAGAGGATGCACCCGAAGCCACCCCGCTCACTTTGCTCTGCTGCAACGCCTCGGCATTCTTTTTCGCCAGCAAGTATTCATGTTCGGTCGAGACCAGCTCAGGACTGTAGATCGTGAACAAGGGCTGACCTTTGCCAATGAAATTGCCGGTAGTGTCGGCATAGACTTTGCGAATCCATCCCGCGAAGCGCGTCTGCACATAGGCCTGCCGACGCTCGTCAACCTGCACATTGCCGTAGAAACGAAGCTCAGTGTTGACCCGCTTGAATTCAACCTTCCCCAGCATCACGCCGATGCTTTGCATCCGCTGCGGCGTGAGCTGGAAGGGGGCAAGCGGCGTTTCTTGCATATCGCCGGCCTGAGGGTCGCCTGTTGCTCCTGGCTCGGAGCCCAAGGCATTTGCCGACGAGGTCTGTGTCATCGAGTCCATGGACTCGCTCACGGAACTGTTGCCACGGTGCGACGAACTTCCGGTATGGCTTATGCGCCACAACAAAACCGACGCCACTATCGCGAGCACGATCGCTGTGGTCAGTGCAATCCAAAACGCGCGGCGATAATTATTGTTTTCTGTACGGAGCATGTCTGATCCCTCATTTGCATTCGTTCTTAAGTTGCGCTCGTTCATGGCACATCGACCCCGGTAAGGCGTTCTAGTTCAGAAAGCGCCGATTCGTGCTCCACCAGCTCGCTTCGATATTCCAAATCGAGATTCAGAACATCGAGGAACCCGGAAAGCAGGCTCTCGAAGTCCTGGCGGTTCGATTGATAGGCAGATAGGGCCGATTGGAAGGTAGCTGCCGATTGCGGGACGAGACCGTCCCGGTAGATCTTCAACCGCTCTTCTGAAGTTGTTGCGCGCACATACTGCTGTTGCACTTCCGAAAGCACGCGCTGCGATTCAGTGTCCAGCTCTTTCCGGGCTCGCTCTTCGTTCTCCTGCGCTTCTGCGAGCTCGGCCTTCTGGCGCCCACGATTGGGCAACCGAATGCCGAACGTAGCCATGTAGTAGTCGCGGAATTGGCTCGCGTTGTGTTCATACGTGTACTGAACGTTGAAGTCGGGGCGGAAGTTCTTGTGTGCCAGCTCCACCTGTACCTCCTGCTGCCGGATCGAGGCCTCTTTTGAGTGCACATCAGGGTTCTGCTCACGGGCCCGCTGCAGGAGTTCGGCGGCGGTGTAGGGGAGAGTTCGCAACGCAAGGGTCTCGGCAACGATGTCCGCGGACTCCTGTGGGCGTCCCAAGACCTGCTTGATCTGCGCCTCAAACAGTCCTTCTTCCTGATGGTGGTGTGCGATCTCTTGAAGAATCTTCGTGTGTTGCAACTGAGCCTTCAGCACATCCTGCTGGTTACCTTGACCCACGCGATAGCGTGCCTCGGCCGCCTCCTGCACCTGATTCAGCAGCGCGTCACTTCTCTGCAGAATCCCGATCGTTTGCTGAATGTAGGCGAGGCGGAAATAGACCATCTTGAGATTGCCCACGACCGTTCTGCGGACGGAATGGGCCTGCGCTTCGATGGACTCCGCTTCGTGTTCGGCGACATCGGCGCGCAACTGCCGCTTGCCGGGATAGGGAATGTCCTGCGACGCCCCGAACCCAATGTAGGCGAAATCGCTGTTGCTGTAGCCCGCGAAAGGTCGTGGGCTGCCTACGCTGAACTGCTGCACAGAAAGTTGGGTCTCCGGAAGAGCCGAGGCCTGCTTGGGAATATTTCGTGAGGCCTGCCAGGCGTGAAACGAAGCCGCAATCTGCGGGTTCTTCTGCTCCGCTTCCTGTATCAACTCACGCAAAGACACTGGCGCGGCACTGTGGTCCGCCATGTTGGGAGATTCGGGAACCGGCTTCTGCGAACTCGGTGGGTCTTGGCCACCGGCAATGCCGGCAAGCGCCAAAGTTCCGATGAACAAGGCGGCTGTAATTAGCGAAATACGAGCGCACCCGAAGAGACTTCGGGACAAATAGGTAGATTGCATCTTTCCTCCGCGTCACAAACACAAGTTTGTAAGCGCACGAACGTGCAGACGCACGAGTGCGTTAGCAGCTGAGAGGAAAGACGATCAGATTCTTAGGACAGTTGTGGTTAGAGACTCTAGTCCGGGCGGACTATGCGTGCACGAAACACAAGACGACCACTGTGGGACCGAGAAGTACGCGCCGGTTTGGGCAGTATGGGGAAGCGCATGAAACAGAACCAAACTGACATGATGCAACTTTGAGGAGGCTGTCTTCAGAGCGTGCAAATCAGCAGGAGTAGCGGTTGACTGGCAGCAGGGATGGGACTTCGCCATCCCCATGTTCCCACACTGCCTCGCCATCTTCTTACAGCATTCTCGTTCTGCCGGCGTCATCGCCGCATCGGGCACCGCACATGCCATCACTGGCAGCGCAGCAAACAATGCCGCCAGAGCGAAGACCCCGATTTTGTGCAAGAGTTTCAACACTATTAGTCTAGCTGCAACTAAGAGTTAGACGCAACAACTGAGAGAAGGTTTCAGATTACCCCTGATCGTACGCCTGGATGCGGTCTAGGTGCTGCTGCACGAGGCTGTGGCAAGTCAGCTTGCCGCTTTGCGCTAGCGACCGTAAGCATCACCCCCACCGCCAGAACGAAACACTTCGCTTCATGAGTCACGCCTTTCCTCCCATGAGTTCATCATGCCTAAACGCAAGAAAACCGCCCGGAGCTATGCTGCGCTACGACGGGCGGCTTACTACCCCCTCAACTTGCCTTCGGATTGTAAAGGCTTTCATCGGCTTTCGTCAGTGTACACAGCCATAATGCGCCACTTGTCCGAAATCCCGGACACCGTGAGACTCGTTTTATGCGTTGCCCTCCCTGACAATCTCAAGCTGTTCTCTTTCGATTTCATCGGCTTACGGGCAACGTATACGACTGCTTGGTCGGTATTCGGACCACCGAATTGAAATTTCACCACTGGGCACGTACTTCGCGGTAGGCTCCACCGAGCGTGAACCGAACGGCTAGCGAGACGGGTCATGCTTAGGAGCGGCAGTTATGGCAAAGCCGAAGACCGTCCGGGTGGGCAATATCACGGTGACGCAGATAAGCTCAAAAGAACGGGAGATTCTTGCGCAGAAGATAAAAAAACGGCATGGCCGGCTACGTAACAGGTATCAAGAGATCCACAAGAAAACAGTTGATTGGGTCAGCCATTCAGTCGAGGAAGGTAGCGTTTTCGTTTGCATCCGGTTCATGGACAAGACCGAGTTTTCCCTGCAGTTCAGCCCCCAAATCCTAACGGACGGCATCGATTTATCGGATATGAGCACAGGGAACTTCAAGATGATTCGAGAGTACTACCGGAGACGGGATGAATGAACTTCGTCGATCGGAGGAGTCGGAGCATCGAGTACCGGAGTTGCCGAATGTCCAAACTGAAGCAGAAACGACACAAGCAGAAATTAAACTTGGATACCTTCAGCAACGGCATCAAGGGCAAAGTGCTGGATGCCGTCAGCATCACCAACGAGTTCGAATCCCGGTACATCTCCCTGGAATTTCGGGACCAGACCGAACTGACGATAACGCTGGATGTCCGACTGACAGGCAAATTGGAGCTGTTCGATTGCAAGACCGGGGATCAGAAACTCATAAGGAAAATTGGTTTAGTTCCCGACGACACTCCTTTGTGGCGGCCGAAGGAATAATTGAATGATGCAGAAAAAAAGGATGAAGCGGAGAATTACGTTTAACAGCCTATATATTGAGGTGCTCGGACCGCGCGCGCTCAGCAAGAACAGAGCGACAGATGGCTGCGTGACAGATTTTCTACGGACGGTTGAACATGACACGCGACACCTGCTCAGAGAATGCGCCAAAATTTCCCCAGTCCTGAAAGACTTCCGCCTGCGCTTCGATTGATGAAAGGTAGATCGTGAGATACCGAACGGTAAGAGCAAAGGGGGAGGGTATCGAATACCCGGAACTGAGGGGCAAGATCATCAGACAGGTGCGGTTTGCCAACGACGATGAGTTCACCGTGCTTGTAATGGAGTTCGAGGACAACACTCTCGTCAGTTTTCGATTGAAGGCCAGAATCGCTCTTTTGATGGAGCCGGAGCTTTCAACCCTAAAGGATGGCGACATCGTGAAATGGAAGAGACTAAAGAGAGGCCCTGCCACCCTGCGGATCCTCGACCATAGAAAGGTTTAGAGGTGCCGCCGAGTGTAAACGCCGCAAGAAACCCGCCGCACGGCTCTCTTCTTGAGATTCAATCAGGAACTATAGTCCCTGAATCATTTCTTCGAGGACTGGTACAGTGCTTCGGATGAAGGGCCAACGCGATACACTCAGACAGATCATCGGAGAATGCGACTCGATGCTGTTTCACACACGTCCGAATCTACCGTACCGCGGGCTATCTAAGGAAAGCCTGGTGGCCGGCGTTAAGATCGTACGCAGCCTTGCCAAGAAGGGAATAGTCACAAAAAGGAAAGCCACGCCGGACAAATGATATGTCGCAGGGGCCATCGCTCATTTTCGACAAGTCATCGCTCGAAAGCCTGAATATCCACGAAGCGGCGTTGATGGACAACTTCTATATGTCCACGATTACGCCGCTCTTCTTCGTCGAGTGCCTCGCCGATCTTGAAAAGCAGATGAAGAGTGGCAGTACACCCGAGCAACTCGTGGGCTCGCTTGCCGACCGGACGCCTGACTCGCAGGGATATCCCAACATTCACCACATGATGATCTTGAAAGGAGAGCTGAGTCGACAATTTGACCTAAGAACCGTCTATGAACGCGTTGCCATGGCCCACGGCGAGCCCGTCCAACTAGGCGACAAAAAAGGAGTGGTTTTTCGCAAGTCCAAGGAGCAGGAGGCTCTGGAACGGTGGACGAAGCGCCAATTTCTAGAGGTCGAGCGCAACATTGCAAAAACGTGGCGAAGATCGCTGAGCGCCGTAGACTTCGATGCGATGGTTAAGCATGTCTGGGCAGTCTCGGGCCGTGGCGCGCGCCGAAAACGTTGGCCGATGCGAAACAGATTGCCGACACTATTATCGATTACATGCACCCGGAATGGCTTCTTCGTTTCGGACTCGACATTTTGGACGTCCCCGAAGCTACTGATTTTGTAATCAATGATTGGGTGAACCGACGCAGGCCTGCATTGCGAGAGTATGCGCCGTATTTCATTTTCATGCTCACGATAAACATCTTTTTCTGCCTCGTGCTGCCCACGCAATTGCTGAAGAACGTGAAGGCAAGCCACCAAGTTGATCTGGCCTATCTTTATTACTTGCCCTTCTGCTCCGTGTTCACATCAAAAGACAATTTTCACGTGCAGATCGTCCCGCTTTTTCTCGATCCTCACCAAACCTTCGTCAACGGCATTGACCTCAAGGAAGATCTCAACAAGCTGGACGCCTATTATTCCGCAATGCCCGAGGAAGTCCTCAAAACCGGCCTCATCAATTTCGCGAAGACACCCCCTGATGACACCGGCTTTCTCATTACGCGGCTATGGGACAAATACCTGCCCAGGTGGCGCGATATCAAATCTGCCCCAAAGAAGCCCCACGATCCCGAGGCCGACAAGAAATTACTCGAAGAGCTGAAGCAAATGTCGGATTCTCCGGACCTCAAGACCCACGAAGAGCGCGACATGGACAAGATCAACTACGTAACTGTTATCAAAGATGTCAAAATGCGTAAGGGAAAGTGGCAACGATTTTCAGAGGAACAGGAGCAGCGCATGCGCGATGAAGGCCTTCTTCGCTAGGCTCCGTATGCTCGACTATGAGCCGTGAGCGAAAAGCTCTTTCGATGCAAAATCGTCCGAGCGCAGCTGAGGTCTGTATGAGGAATTTTGTAGCCTTTTCAGGAAGGCCGCCGGAGATTGGATAGCATCATCCAGCTCTTTTCGCTTCATTAGGCTGAGGAACAGCGCAATTGATCTGGCCTGGCAGTTGATCGAACGGAACGGATTGAATTCGATGTCGCTAAAGCCGTCGTGGAACGAGAGCTTTCTGATCCAGTCACGATGAGGATAAAGGCTACCCGCATAAAGCCAGTCGTAAAACGCTGTCTTCGGTTCCAAGGGCCATTCGTTGTCCTCGAAGTCGAAACCGATCAGCTTTCCAGATTCTCTGAGCCGAAAATCTTTTTTTGCGTCCTTCGGCTCCATCTCATAAAGGTCCACAAACGGGCCGCCTTTTTCGAAAACCTTGCTTCCCTGAAATGCACTTTCAAGAGGAACGTCACCCAAGCCCTTTGTCCTAACTTTCAAATGAAACGCGCTGAGATGCTGCCCGCGCTTGTGTTCGGATTTCGTCGATACTTCCAGAATGTTTTTGTATCCAGCGGCCTCTGCAGCTTTGTGGAGGGCGTCGATATTCTTTTCTTTTTGCACGAGGGCAAAACCGGGACTCCAGACCAATTGCAGAAATACTTCCTTCACGAGGTCGTCGCTGTCCGGATTGGGAACGAAAATGGGGCGTTCAGCCATTGGGTAGGTTTTTTATGAACGGAAGTGCTACATATTCGGGAATAAGGATCTCGCACATCTCGGCAGCATGCCTTTTTGCTTGGACCTCCGCATCGGCCCAGTTGGTCCAGTCGTACAGCGCGTGATAATCAATCAGATTTCGTTCCACGGCAGCCGCAAGAGTCACGGTTTCTGCATTGTTGGCATACCCCACGCCAGTCGAGAACATGACGCCGGGCTGGTGCAAGATTGCCGGGTCGATTGCCAAGTACATCAAGACAGTACCGGGTTTTCTCTCCCTAACCCGGTACGCCATCGGATGGCTGTTGGTGAAACACAGATGTACGAACCGATCCATGCCGCATTGCTTGTCAAGGGCCAAGCTGGCCTCATCTCCTCCGGCACAAAATGCCTCGCCTATCTCGGCAAGTATTGCGGTGCAGAGTATCCCTCCACGTCCTCGAATTGAAGGAATGTTGTTTACATCCGTGAAGTGATAAAGCTGCGGTATGCGAGCGAGCGGATCAGCGCCAGCTGCCATAACAGTGCCATTTTACATTGCCCTTAGTAGATGGAAAGCGCAGGAGCACGAGGAACACCCCAGGAGGAAACGGCTGCGTAGGCCTCATCTGGCAGCGAGCAAACTGCACCGGATTTTGCACCGACTGACCGCCTCCAGGGCTGACTTGGTCTACTGGCCATTCCGCAGGACGTTCGCGGAGTGACTGAGACCAAAGGTAGAAGGTTTATTATCATAAACTTGTAGAGAACTGCTAAAGCGAGACAGCCAGATGGTCTGTCAGGCCCGATGCAAGGAGCGACCGGCAATCAGGGCCTATACGCGTCCCGTGGAGCTCCGGCGGTCCGCCCATTGTGTAAATGGTAATGGGGCGGGTGAGTGCCAATGATGTCCCTGAGGCCAAGAACGGTGCCAAGCTGCGCCGATCATCGCACTGCCCGAACAGTCCATCCTGGCCCGAGCTGGCCTGCAAAGACGCGGCGCCCGAGAACCTCAGCCTGAAGCGGGTTTTCAGATGCAAGCGATTCAATTTTTCTTGGCCCTTCAAGAAACTTTACAGAGCTAGCCGGGTTCCAATCTCATAACCACTCGTCGCTTTACACATAAATGGCAGGACGACTTTCTTGGTGTTACCGAACTCGTGGGTGGGGGTTGGAGCAGTGTTTCCCAACGTTGAAGTACGCCACTTGCACGCAGTTATTGCCTTGGGCGAAGAGCTACACTTCACCAAGGCTGCCCTCAGATTGAACCTTACCCAATCTGCGCTCAGCAGACAGATCACGGAGATCGAAAAACAGCTTAGATTTCGCCTGTTCACTCGCGATAATCGACGGGTTGTCCGTGTTGAGCTCACCGATGCTGGACGAGTCTTCGTAGCAGAGGCTCGCTCTTCGGTCTTGCATATGGAGCGGGCCTTTCATCTCGCTCGCACGGCCCATGACGGAGCAGAAAACGTCTTGACGATTGGACACTCGCACGAAGCCGATCAAGCCTGGATTTCGGACCTTCTTGCGGTGCGTCTCCCCCTGTACCCCAAGCTCGCCATTCGACTGATGAGTCAGTTCTCAATCGAGTTGGTCCGGAGTGTTCTAGCAGGCGAACTGAATTTGGCACTGGTGACGGCACCGCCGGAGGACTCTCAGATCGAGGCCGCGCCCTTCATTCTGACGCCGCTCTATGCGGCTCTTCCGGAGGGCCACGCGGCTGCCCAAAAAGAACACCTCGTGCTCCAAGATCTGGCAAAAGATGAGTGGATTCTGTTCGCGCGCCGAGTTCATCCAGTCGTTCATGATGCAATCATGAACGCGGCACGACGCGAGGGAATTGCTCCGAAACGCGCACACGACATTATTACGCCACAAGAGGCGATTCACTTGGTATC
>Ga0207066_1101_pt1 | contig 22423 bp, 16 predicted proteins | sample Alteio_BWMinCont_24_FD_153490 | JGI IMG/M metagenome (GOLD analysis project Ga0207066, IMG submission 153490) | Enriched cells from forest soil in Barre Woods Harvard Forest LTER site, Petersham, Massachusetts, United States -... | ecosystem: Environmental > Terrestrial > Soil > Temperate forest >...
CAGATCGTCGGCACCGGCTGCTAGGCACAGGCTTAGAAAAGGGATGCATACCGTTACGAGCGTTTTCATCGGGCGCTCTCCTTACCGCTGGCTAATTGCTAATTAATGTAGCACTCGGAACGGGAGGAGCGCTTGGATGACCTTAGCGTTGCTGCGGGAATTTCGGGCCCAAGCCGCGTCGCGGTACCATGTGAATGTGAAACCGGAGTGGGAGGCCAGTCCGTCTTCTACATTGATGCCGAAGGTTAGAAAGCTAGCCGCCCTGCTGCTTGTCGGGACCGCCTGCGCTATGGCAACGCAAATCCCGGCGGGAACCCAGATCCAGATTCGGCTAACTATCGCGGTTAATACTTCGACAGCCAAAGCGGAACAGCCGCTTGAAGCAGTCGTGATTGCCCCCGTGGTTGTCGGCGACCGGCTAGCTGTCGCGGCAGGAGCCAAGGTAACCGGCCACCTCAAGGAAGTGAAGGCCGCTACGCAGCCCGACGATCAGGCTTTGTTGGATCTCGCATTCGATCAGATTGACGACGCCGGCGGCACGAAGGCAAAAATCGCAGCGAAAATAGCGGGCGTCGACAACGCACGGGAGTCGGTAGAGACCAACGGACAAATCAAGGGCATCATCGCATCCCAGACCGGCTCTGCGCGGCTGGACCAGGGAATCAAAAAGGTGGCGGAGAAGTACCAGGGCTTCGCCGGCCTCCTGGGCACTATCAAAGATGCCGTGCTGAAAGCGCCGGATGCCAACATCGACTATGAGCCTGGGGTCGAAATGACGATCGAGTTGACCAAACCTTTGGACTGGACCGGGAAAGCGAATTGGCCGGACGTTAAACCGATTGAGCCGGCAACGGAGCTATCTAGGCTGGTCAATGCCGAACCATTTCGAACAACGGCCGAAAGTCCGGCGAGACCTTCCGATGTCACCAACCTGATGTTCCTCGGAAATACGCAGGAGATCGAAGAAGCTTTTCGGAAAGCGGGTTGGACCCCCGCAGCTCAGCTCAATTCCAAATCGAAACTCGAAACATTCCGCGCCATGGCCGAAGACCGCGGCTATCAGGAAGCTCCGGTGTCTACTTTGCTTCTGGATGGACGTCCTCCGGACCTGGTGCTGGAGAAGCAGAACGATACGTTCAACGCCCGTCATCACCTGCGCGTTTGGAAGCGGCCTGGCGAGTTCCATGGCAAACAGATCTGGGTCTGCGCGGCTACCCACGACATCGGGATAGACTTCTCGGAAAAGGATCGAACCTTCATCCACAAAATCGACTCGCGAATCGATGCCGAGCGAGCTAAGGTGGTGAACGATCTGCTGTTCACGGGCCTAGTCACGCGCGTTTCCCTGGTGGACCGGCAAATTCCGCAGAACCTGTCTAACGCGACCGGCGATACGCTCGAAACCGATGGCGAAATGGCTGTTCTGAGCTTCTAGTACCAAGTTGCAGAAGTTGGCGTGCAAGGCAACGGGCGGGACCGCTCCCTCCGGTCACGGCTCAGCAAGCGCTTCCGAACCGCGGTCACATGGAGTGGTTGTACGTCAATTTCCGCAACTTGGTACTAGCCTATAATTGGGGCTTGACCGAAAAAACCAGAGAATACAAATACTACGATCTGCTCTGCAGTATCTTCATAGTGGTTTTGGTTATTTCGAACCTGGTTGGACAGAAGATTTGCGCTTTCGGGCCTTTCCGCGTCAGCGGAGCGCAACTGCTCTTTCCGATCACCTACATCTTCGGCGATATATTTACGGAGGTCTACGGCTACGGCGGATCGCGCCGAGTGATCTGGATTGGATTCGCAGCCAACGCACTGATGGCCGCTTTGGGCAATCTGATCGTGGCCCTGCCGGCGGCGCCCGAGTGGAAGAATCAGGAAGCGTTCGCGACGGTATTTCATCAAGTGCCGAGACTCGTGATCGCCAGCCTGATCGCATATTGGTGCGGCGAGTTCGCCAATTCCTTCACGCTAGCCAAAATGAAGTTGTTTACCAAGGGCAAGTATCTTTGGACGCGTACGGTGGGATCGACCGTGGTGGGACAGGCCGTGGATACGGTGATCCTAGTGATTATCGCTTTCAGCGGTGAGGTCACACTGCCGGGAATGGTGCGGCTGATCGTCTCCGCCTATCTGTTCAAAGTTGTGTACGAAGTGCTCGCGACGCCCGTAACGTACTGGATCGTGAATTTCCTCAAACGGACCGAGGGAATCGACACATTCGACTACAAGACCCGGTTTACTCCGTTTGCTACAGAGATGTAGCTACTTCACCAACTCATCGCAGATGTTGTTCAAATCGTCCGATCTCTTTTCGACGAGCTCGTAGGCCAACGCTTTCAGGGCGGTGATATTGGCGGGACTGGTATTGTCGAGCCGATGGTTCCGCCCGTCGAGCGTCGACTGAAAGCGATAGTAGCGCTGTCGCTGGCCGGGCAAATCGGGAAGCAACTGGCGGAGTTGATAGTCGACTGTTTTGCTGACGCCGTCAAATACGACGTCCAGTATGGGGACGGCCCATTTGGCGAGTCCCCAATTCTTTGCGGCATCGTAGGAGAAGCCGTGGTTCAGCTCGCCAGTGCCTAGGGAGACGATCAGATAATCCGCCGCATCCGGATGCGTGGTCTTGGCTTCCACCAGCGCGCAGGCGGCTGGATTGTTGGCGAACACTCCGCCGTCAATAAGTGTGTAACGATCCGAATTGGTGCCGGTGGGCAGTTTCATAGGCTGGAAATAGGTGGGCGCGGCCGAAGTAGCGCGTGCGACATCGCGCGCGGGGAAATCGTAATCGGGGTGTTCGCGGGCTAGCGAACTTCGGAAAAAGAAGGGAAGACTGCGCTCAATTTCATAGCTCGCGATCAGGACATCGGTGGAGGCGTCGCGCAGACGCGAGGCTCCGAAATATTCGAGTAAGACCCGCTCGATTCCGCCGCACGTATATTTTTCGTGAGTGAGGTTGCCGCAAGCGGTAAGGCGGTGCCAGACCGATCGGGAGAAGATGCTTGAACCTTCCCGCTCGTACATGTCGACCATTTGTTTGGCGGCGTAGAGCGGGGCTTTGGTGGTCTTGGGAATCGTCAAACCCACCGTAAGGATTCCGCCAGTAGATGTTCCCGCGATCAAGTCGAACAGCGCTGCCGTGGGCCGCTGGGTGCGATTCTCGATTTCGGCGAGGACCAGAGCGGGGATTATCCCTCGGATCCCGCCGCCATCGATCGAAAGGATCTTTACGAGGTTACTCATTCGTCGTTGAGGAATCGGCACGGGCTGCAGCTTGGCTGCGCCTCGCAGTAGCCTTGCAGGCCCGTGCGGTTCCGCCATCACCCAGTGCTAGAGTAAGGCACACCGCGCGCAAGGTTGCGGCGGGTAGCGATGTAAGTCGCTGGGGAGAAAAGGCAAGAAAATTGGCGGAGAGCGTGATTTGTTAAAGCGCTGGAGCGGCTGCGTCCAAAGTGTTTTGAGGCATCTTAGGTTTTTTGTGCGCGGTGTCGTGAAACTTAATCTTTTCGCCCTGGGGACGGCGGCGCGGGATCGGCTCTGCTTGCGTTGGTCATCAGTGTCAGAGTAATGGTGCGGCAGACGGGTTGTTTGAGAAGTACCCGCAAATGGTTGGTTAAACTTCGAAGAATGACTTGCGAGAGCGTGATTGCGGTCTATAGGAGTGCCTTTAAGTTCTTTAGCAGGATGATCAGATGTAGAGGGTCACTGGGCGATTGGATGAAATCAAAGCGTTCGTAAAAACGCCGAGCGTTTTCATCTTTGGCGTGGACAGCTAAGGCTCGGATGCCGGCGATATCAGCCGCTTGGAGGGTGCGCCGTACGGCATCCTTTAATAGACTCTTGCCGACGCCCTGCCCTTGCCATGTTTTGTCTACCGCCAAGCGAGCCAGGAGCATGATCGGGATTGGATGACGCGCCAGTCCTTTTGTAATTCGCGGCGGAGCGTGTTCGTACGAAACCTGACCGGCGGCCAGAGAATGGTAACCAATGATGGCATCGCCTGCCAAACCAACGTAGGTCTGCGAAGCTCCTGCCTGTTGGTTTTGCCAAGCGTACTTAATGAGGAAGCGGTTCAGTTCAACGCTATCGCAATCGAAGTTATCAACGTTATGGTCACGCCGGTGTCTTTCGATGCGAGGAGCGGCACCGGCGCGGGGCATCGCTCAGCTTTCAGGAGAATCGAAGAAACCGGGCTCACGCAAGAGACGGTGTATACGAGGGAGCGCTCGCGGCGGGGCATCGAGGGCGGCCGTAAATGCTCGCCATTGTTTAGCGTCCAAACCGAAGAATTGCCGGTCTGCTAGCGCCTCGTCGGCTCTGGCCAAGGCGCTCTCCAGCACGAAGTCGCTGACAGAGCGATGCGAGGCTGCAGCGGCTGCTTTCAAGCGATGCTTGGCAGCCTCAGTAAGCCGCAGGTCCAGTAATTTCAGTTCGGACTGAGCGCGTGGCCATATCGCTTCCATGATCAGGATAATGCCTTTGCCAGACAATGTCAAGACAGTTTGTCGTGACCAAATAACAGTAGCGGCTAGCACGGGCGATAGCTTTATAGATCCATACTTCTCAACGTTGGACTAGGAATCAATCTTGCCTCTGTAACCGACTGCACTTCCTCCACGGTCAAGCCAGGCGCGATTTCTTCCAGCACGATGCCCTCGGGCGTGATGCGCATGAATCCCAACTCCGTCACGATGCTTTCAACCACAGCGAACCCGGTAATGGGGAGAGAGCACTGCTTGAGAACCTTGGGAGACCCGCTTTTGCTGGTGTGTTCCATGGTAACGATCACCCTGCGAGCGCTGGCCACTAAATCCATCGCGCCACCCATTCCCTTGACAACCTTGCCGGGTATCATCCAGTTTGCCAAGCTTCCCTTCTCGTCGACTTCCATCGCGCCCAGAATGCTCAGATCGATGTGACCGCCGCGTATCATGGCGAAGGATTCCGCGCTCGAGAAATAGGAAGAACCTGGAACTTCCGTTATGGTTTCCTTGCCGGCATTGATCAGATCCGCGTCTTCCGCCCCCGCTACGGGATACTCCCCCAATCCCAACATGCCGTTCTCGGATTGTAGAATCACTTCGATCCCGGGCGGCACATGATTGGCGACCAGCGTGGGCATGCCGATTCCCAAATTGACGTAGAAACCGTTTCGCAGCTCGCGAACGACGCGTTTGATAATCCGTTCCCTTTTGTCGGTTTCCGACCCGCTCCCCGCGCCGCGTTCTTTAATGAGGTTCTGAGTCACTTGGCCGCTCCCGCCTTTGCCGACCGCAACGTCCTGCGCTCGATTCGTTTTTCGTACCTGGCGCCCTTCACAATGCGCTGCACATAAATACCCGGAGTCATGACTTGATCCGCATCAAGCTGACCGGGCTCGACCAGTTCCTCAACTTCGGCGATAGTGATCTTGGCGGCTGCGGCCATCAGCGGGTTAAAGTTCCGCGCAGTCTTCCGGTACACTAGATTTCCGATGCGATCGCCCTTCCATGCCTTGATCAGCGCGAAGTCGGCCGTGAGCCCGTGTTCGAGCAAGTAGCGGCGGCCGTCAAACTCGCGTATCTCTTTCCCCTCTTCGACCACGGTTCCCACTCCGGCCGGCGTGTAGAAAGCGGGAATGCCCGCGCCTCCCGCGCGAATACGTTCCGCCAGCGTGCCCTGGGGGACGAAGGTGATCTCGAGGTCGCCGGCGATCACTCTCGATTCCAGCAGCTTATTCTCACCGACGTAACTGCCAACGTGCGACGCGATCATGTCCGCCTCCAGCAGCAGCCCCATCCCGAAGCCATCCACACCCATATTGTTGCTAATGGTGTGAAGGTTCTTGACGCGCTTTTCTACCAGAGCGGCAATCAGGTTCTCGGGAATGCCGCATAGGCCGAAGCCACCGAGCATCACGGTGGCGCCTTCGGAAATATCGGCAACTGCCTCGCTAGCAGTGGCAACTTCCTTATTCATAAGCTTTCGCTTGCAGGCCGTGGGGGACCGCTCCCTATGGTCGCGGCTCGGTTACTGGAACGTCAGTACGGGCTGCTAAGCCGCTATTCTAACAGGGAAGCACCTTATGAACATTGCCATCCTGGACGACTATCAAGATACGATCCGAACGCTCGACTGTTTTCAGAAGATCGCCCACCACGAGGTAACGATCTGGAACGACCACACCAAGGACATCGAGACGCTGGCGAAGCGACTCCAAAATACGGAGGCCCTGACTTTGCTGCGCGAGCGCACGCCGATACGGGAAGCGCTGGTCAACAAGCTTGACAGGCTTCGAATCGTCAGCCAGGTGAGCGTGTATCCGCACATCGACGTGGATGCCTGCACCAGGCGCGGCATTGTGGTTTCATCGGACACCAGCACGCACGTGTCCTACGCGACGGCTGAGCTGACCTGGGGTTTAATCATCGCGTCTCTTCGACGCATCCCTCAAGAGATGGCGGCTCTCAAGGCCGGCCGCTGGCAAACTTCCACCGTTGGCTTGTGCCTGCGTGGAAGGACCTTGGGCATCTATGGTTACGGTAGGGTGGGGCGAGTGGTCGCCGGCTATGGCCGCGCGTTCGGCATGAGTGTACAGATCTGGGGTCGCGAGTCAACCATCGCCAAGGCGCGTGTCGATGGCTATGCGACCGCTGAGAGCAAGGACAAGTTTTTTGCCGACTCCGACGTTCTCTCCCTGCACGTCAGACTGCTGGAAGAGACACGCGGCATGGTTTCAGCGAGCGACCTTGCGCTCATGAAGCCGTCGTCGCTTCTTGTGAATACGAGTCGCAGTGGATTGATCCAGCCCGGAGCGCTCGAACAAGCGTTGGAGGCCGGACGTCCCGGCATGGCCGCAGTCGATGTGTATGAGGAAGAGCCGGTTCTGGCGGCGCGCCATCCATTGCTCTCCATGAACAATGTAGTGTGCACGCCGCATCTCGGCTACGTGGCGCGAGAGGAGCTCGAAAGAATGTTCAGCAAGATTTTCGATCAGATCCTGGCTTATGAGAAGGGGTCGCCGATCAATGTCGTAAACCCGGAAGTGTTGAGGGCCGGGAAGGCGAGCGTGCCTGCGGGAGGAGTCCAATGATCATCGACTTCCAACATCACTTCATGCCTTTGGAACTGGCCAAGCGCCGAGGCTTTGACGTTTCCAAGCCAGGCAACCTGATGGAAGGCGGCATCCCGAAACTAACGGTCCACGAACGGCTGTATAACATGGACGCCCAGATTCGGGATATGGATCTGGTCGGCATCGATGTTGCGGCGCTCTCCTGCAATCTCGGGTGGGACGCGCCGCTGGAGGACTGCCAGTTGATCAATGACAGCGCCGCTGAACTACAGCAGCGCTACCCTAACCGATTCGTCGGCCTTGCGCATGGGCCGGTGCTGGAACCGGCGGGTCTTAAAGAGATCGAACGAGCCGTGAAGGACTTGGGGCTTCGTGGGGCGACCATCGCGTCCCAACTAAATGGGTTGCCACTGGATGCCCCTCAATTCGGTCCGTTCTATAAGCTGGCTTGTGCGCTCGACCTGGCTATCTTCGTTCATCCCGCGATGATTCCGCTAGGTTATTCGCTGTTCAAGGAATATGACTTGGCCCGTATTATTGGCCGCGAGGTAGACCTGCAGGTTGCTGTGACGCGCGTGATCGCCGGCCGTGTGATGGAGGAATTTCCCGATTTGAAGCTCGTCTTTTCGCACTTTGGTGGCGGGATCGCCGCAGTGAAGGAGCGGCTAGCGGCGAAGGCCGGGCGCTTCGGCACGTTGAAGCGGCCGTTTGACGAATCGTTCGATCGGCTTTATTTCGACACGGCTGGATTCGAGGGCGGCCCAATTGCCCTTCGTTGCGCGGTTGCCGGCATCCGGCCCGACCGCTTAGTGTTCGCCACCGACTATCCACAGGACTTCACCGGAGCAACCACGCAAAGCGGCAAAGGCGTCCCCCAGATTCGGGAATATATTGAATTAATCCGAGGTCTCGCGCTGCCCGACGGCGCGGCCACGGCAATTCTAGGGGGCACGGCTGCGCGACTCCTCCATCTGAAAGAAGGGCTCTCGGCCAGCCCGTAGTCCGTCAGTAGGGCGAACCGCTCCCCGGCGGAGTATACGCAACTGCCGATGACGCTCTATTAGATCTTGAACCGCGGAAATAACCGCTCGGCGTTCGTGCGTTCCATCGTCCGCAGAAGATCGGGTGAAAGCCCGGCGGCCTCGAGTTCCCTGAGCGTGCTCTCCATTGGTTCGGCAGGGTAATCGGTGCCGAACAGAATATGGTCGGACGGGGCGAACTTCAGCAACGCGCCTAACGACACCGGGTAAGTAGCGTGAGCGCACTCGTAATAGAGCCGTTTCAATTCATACATCACGCCATTCGGGATGTTGGCATTCTTCCCCTCTCGCGGCGCGTCCCGGTGATCCCGGCTCTCGTCGCCCGGCACACGGTCCTTGATGCGTCCGGACAATACCGGCACCGCGGCACCGGAATGATTCACGATAAGACGGATATCCGGACACTTCGACAGCACACCGTTATAGAGCAGACTGGTGACGGCTCGAGTGGTATCGAAGTCAAACTCCACCACGTAGTCCTGTACGCCGCTCACCAGCTTGCGGCAGCATTTGGGGACGAAGGGGTGAATGAACACCACAGCCTTGCGGCGATTGAGTTCCTGGAACACGGGCAAGTAGGCGGGATCGCCCGGCCATTTATTATCGCCAACATTGCTCAAAATCCCGACGCCGTCGGCGTTCAGCTTGTCGAAGGCGAACTCGATCTCCCGCATGGCGCCTTCTCGATCGGGAATGGGAAGGATGGCCATGAAGCCGAAGCGCTTCGGATGCAAATCGACCAGCTTCGCGGCATATTCGTTCGATTTTCGCGCTAGGGTTCGCGCCTTTTCCGACCCGTTGTAGACCTCGTCGCCGTAGCCCGCTGTCGAGAGGATCGCGGTGGCGATGCCGTGCTTGTCCATCTGCTCCAACGACATCTCCGGCTGGTGCGCGGTAGGACCCGTTCCATAGGAACCATCCGCGACGAAGGAGTACTGATGGTGCACGTCAATGCGGCCGGGATTGCCCCTCGCACCTTTTTGAGCCTGCGCGATCAGTCCTGCCGCGGGCAATATCGCTCCCGCGCCCGCGGCGGCAACTGCCTTCAGGAGATCTCGGCGGGATGGCTTGGAACCATTAGAATTTTTCATTGCGTTTCCTTCCTTAATGATTTCTGGCTTCTGATGAGTATACACCCGGACTGGCGAACGGCCAGAAGCCGTTCGCAGTTTTACTGCTGTAACGATTAGGCTTTCCGTGATCCGTCCCTAAGCTCGAAACGTAATGGAAAACCGCTTCCTGCGGTCGCGGCTCAGTCGCGGAAGTTTTCGGTTGCCGCTACTAACGGATTAAAAACAGCAGTTAAAAACACAGTTTGCCAATCCTCTTGAAAATGTGATATCGTTCTTTCCATTCAGGAGGTCCGCGTGAGAACTCTCAGCACCTTGTTTCTGTGCGCAACAATAGGTTTCGGCGTGGCGTGGGCGCAGTCGCAGTCCACGTCTCAAATCCAGGGAATAGTTCAGGACACGTCGGGCGCGGCCGTTCCGGGGGCCGAGGTCAAAGTTACCCAGACGGATACGAGCGCGGTGCGTACTGTTGAGACGGGCAACGACGGCGCCTACGTTCTAGCCAATCTTCCCATCGGGCCATATCGCATGGAGGTGAGCAAGCAAGGTTTCGCCTCCTACGTGCAGACCGGGATCATTCTCCAGGTTGCAACCAACCCGACCATCGATGTCTCTCTAAAGGTCGGCAACGTGAGCGAACAGGTGCAGGTGGAGGCCAACGCCACTCTGGTAGAAACACAGGCCACCGGCGTAGGAGCGGTGATCGACAACCGGAGGATTTTGGAATTGCCCCTCAACGGCCGCCAGGCGACCGACCTGATGCAATTGGCCGGCGCGGTAATACCGCAGGGTGTCGCTGGCAACGGCGGGTACCCAGGAACCCAGCAGTACGCAATCGCCGGCGGACAGACTAACGGCGTCGCGTTCTGGCTGGATGGCAGCACGTTCAACAACCCGTGGGACAACGCGAACATGCCCTTTCCCTTCCCGGACGCGCTGCAGGAGTTTAAAGTCGAGACCAGCTCGTTGACGGCGTCAAACGGCGTCCACGCGGGCGGGACCATCACGGGGGTGACCAAATCCGGCACCAACAGTTTCCATGGCGATGCGTTCGAGTTTTTGCGCAATGGCGATCTGAACGGGACCAACTGGTCCACGCATACTAACGACGGGCTCAAGCGGAACCAGTATGGCGGGACCATCGGCGGTCCGGTCAAGAAGGACAAGCTGTTCTTCTTCTTCGGTTATCAGGGAACCATCACCCACCAGACTGCTTACTCGAACGATTTCATCCCCACGGCCGCGATGATCCAGGGCGATTTCAGCGCTTGCCCCGCCGACGTTGCGGGCAACAAGGCCTTCACCAACAACCAGATCGATCCTAGCAAGTACGACCCGGCGGCCGTGAAGCTGGCGAAACTGCTTCCGGCGGGCGCCACCGGCTGCGGCCTGTCGCCTTTGGGCCTGGTGACGCAGGTGAAGGAGGGCCAGTATGTCGGGCGCGGGGATTATCAAACCAGCGCAAAGAACACGATCTTCGGGCGCTACGTACGCAGCTCCTACTTCCGCCCTCCGTCTTTGTCCATAACGCCGACCAACATTCTCACGTCCATGCAGGGTGGCTTGGACGACGCGGACCAGACCTGGACCGCCGGCGACACGTATTTGTTTAGTCCGACTTTGGTGAATCAGTTCCGCGCTTCCGTGGATCGAACCGGAATTCATCGCTTCGACAACAACTTTGTCGACTCCTGCGATTTGGGAGTGCCGGTTTATTGCGGATATGTGCCTCATCAGAGCACGTTCCAGATCGGCACGGCGGGCGTTAACGGTTTTCAGGTCGGCCCTGGCACCGGCGGCCAGGCGCACGCTCACAGCACCACCTACCAACTCAGTGACGACGTGAGCTGGGTGCACGGAGCGCACCAGATCAACTTCGGCGGGGGCGCAATGATGTACAAGATGATTTTCCTGGGTAACGTGTATTCGCAAAACTCGTGGGCCTTTCCCAACATTCCCTCGTTTCTGCTCGGGCAAATCACCACGTTCTCCATGTCCGCTCCCAACCCACTCTCACAGCAAAAGTATCTCGTAAACTCCTACGTGCAGGACACCTGGAAGGTGACTCCGCGCTTGACCGTGAACCTGGGCCTGCGCTGGGAACCCTCTCTACCTGACGGAATGCTGAATAAGGCGGCCTATAATTTCAGCCTCGCGAACATGCTCGCCGGAGTGACGAGTAGAACCTTCGTCAACTCGCCTCCCGGATTGAGTTTTCCCGGCGATCCCGGGTTCCACGGACTGGCCGGCGTACAAAATCAGTGGAATCTGTTTGCGCCGCGCGTCGCGGTAGGGTACGACCCCACCGGTGCCGGCAAGATGACCATTCGCGCTTCCTATGGAATCTCGTATGACTATGTCAACGGCTCGATGTACGTGAACTCGGCCGACTCCCCGCCGTTTGGCAATACGACGGTCATCGCGGGTGGTCAGTTCAGTAATCCATACGCTTCCAATCCCGGCGGCAACATCTTCCCGTTCGTATTGAACAGCAATTCCCCGTTCGCCCCGGGCGGAACCTATATCGCCGAGCAGCCCGACCTCAAGACCACCGAGGTGCATCAGTGGAATTTCGTGGTCCAACGGCAATTCGGCAACGACTGGGTGGCGTCAGCCACTTATACGGGCAGCGAAAGCTCGCATCTGTTGTCCTCCTATCAAGCGAATCCGGCGGTTTACATTCCCGGAAATTGTATTGCCGGACAGTATGGATTGGCTGCGCCCGGACCTTGCTCGACCGGTGCTAACACGAATGCGCGCCGGGTGTTCACCATCAATAACTACCCCGGGGCCAAGTATTACGCGGACGTGGATCTGCTCGACAGCGGGGGCACTTCCAGCTACAACGGCATGATTCTGGCGATACAGAAGCGCTTGAGCAAGGGCCTCAGCACCAACGCCAATTACACCTTTTCGCACTGCATCGGCGACCTGACCATCGGCAACAGCACTGGCAACGCCGGCGGGGGGTTCATCATGCCCAACAACCGGCGCTACGATCGCGCCAACTGCCAGTCCATCGAGATCGGCGGCACGTTCTCCTCCGACCGCCGCCAAATCTTCAACTGGACCACTGTGTATGAGACACCGAACTTCGGCAACCGCACGACCACCATGCTCGTCTCCGGTTGGAAGATTGCGGGGATTTACCGGGCCATGTCGGCGCCCTGGGTTACCGTCGGCTTGAGCAGCGATGTGTCGCTCACGGGGGTCTTTAACCCCGCCGCAAACGAACGGCCGAACCAGGTGGCGTCAAACTCGCTATGCCCCAACCCGGGCCCGACCTGCTGGATCAACCCATCCGCCTTTGCGGCTCCCGCCCCGGGCCAGATCAGCAGCCTGGGCCGGGACAATGTTCAGGCTCCCGCGTTTTGGCAGGTGGATGCTGCGCTCACCAGAGATTTTCGAATCCGCGAAGGATACACCCTGGAGTTTCGTGCCGAGGCCTTCAACTTGCCGAACAGCCGGCGCGCCGGTATCTCGCCCCCCAGTCTGCAGGGCGGCGCTTCAGGCCTGAACCTAACCTACGGGACCGCTGGATTCGGCACGATCACCAGCTCGCTCGATCCGCGCATCATGCAGATGGCTCTCAAGTTCGTGTTCTGATGCTCAGGCGACGCTCGCGGATCGTTTTTTTATTCGCGGCGATGCTGCCTGCGCTGGCCGCGCAGCCCGCCAAAATTCGCGACGGCGATTGGCCGATGTACAATCGCGACCTGGCCGGTACACGTTACTCGCCGCTCACGCAAATTAACACAGGCAACGCGGCGAAGCTGACCAAGGTCTGGTCTTATCGTTTGCGGAGCGACGAGGAACTCAAGGTGCTCCGGGAGAATTTGGGCGCGTTCTCCGAGGTAACGCCGCTCGTAGTCAACGGCCTGATGTACCTGGCTGCCGGCAATCGCGTGTTAGCACTGGAGCCGGAAACCGGTAAAGAGGTGTGGCGCTACGAAGCCAAAAAGGGCGCCGCAGTTTCCAAACGCGGTGTCGCCTACTGGCCCGGAGATAAAGATTACCCCGCGCGGGTTCTGGTGCCGTGGGGCTCGAAGATCGTCGCGCTCAATGCGAAGACCGGCGGGCTTGTGCCGAGCTTCGGCACCGAAGGCATCCTCGAAACAACTGTGCCTTACGATTCGCCGCCCAGCATTTATAAGGACATGGCCATCGTAGGCGCGAACAACGGTGAGAATCCGATAGGCCAGCCCGGCGATTCGCGCGCATACGATGTCCGCACCGGCAAACAGCTTTGGACTTTTCATACGGTGCCGCAGCCTGGCGAGCTTGGTCACGACACCTGGGAAGGCGATAGTTGGAAAGGACGCGCCGGGGTGAACACCTGGGGTTTCACCATGACCGTGGATGAACAGCGCGGCCTGGTTTACATGCCGCTGGGCGGGCCATCGGCGAATTTCTATGGTGGAGACCGGCCCGGCGCGAACCTATTCGGGAACTCGGTGGTCGCCGTGGATACCGCGACCGGAAAATTGAAATGGTATTTCCAGGCGATCCATCACGACATCTGGGATTACGATCTTCCGCCCGCTCCCGGACTGATCGACATCGTGCAAAACGGCAAAAAGATTCCGGCGCTGGCTCAGGTCGGCAAATTGGGATATATGTTCATTCTCGATCGCGTAACCGGGAAGCCAGTGTTCGGTGTCGAAGAGCGGCCGGTTCCTAAGAGCGACGTTCCTGGAGAGTGGACCTCGCCGACGCAGCCTATTCCGCTGAAGCCTCCCGAGCTGTCGCACCACAGCTTCAGCCCCGAAGACATCGTGACCGCCGAAGACACCACGCCAGAGCACGCGCGCGCTTGCCAGGAGCTGGTCGAAAAAAGCGGCGGCTTGTCTAATTCTGGACCGTACACGCCTTACCGATATCGCCCTCCCGGCTCGCCGCCTAAGACCACCGTCGTGTACCCGGGCAGCATTGGCTCGAACAATTGGGGAGGAACGGCGACGGATCCGAAGCTCGGATATATTTTTGTGAATTCCCAGGAGCCAGGCTCTATCGGCTGGATCGAAAAGATGCCGGAGGGTTCGGTTGTGCCCTACGACAAGAACAGCGTCTATGGCTTCGGGCCGCCTCCGCGTTTTGAAGCTGTAGTGCGGGACGCTCGAGGCCTGGTGGATCGCTATCAGACCTTGCCCTGCCGCAAACCGCCATGGGGCCATTTGACAGCGGTGAACGCGAGTACAGGAGAGTTCGCCTGGCGAGTGGTGCTGGGCGTCACCGACGAATTGCCCGAAGGAAAAAAGAATACCGGACGCTATAACTTGGGCGGCCCGATCGTGACCGCCGGTGGACTGGTGTTCATCGGCGCGACCAACGACCACCGTTTTCGCGCGTTCGATTCCAAGACCGGCAAGGAACTCTGGGCCATCAAGCTGGACTACAACACGAGTTCAGTCCCCATTACGTACTTGGGCAAGAACGGTAAGCAGTACGTTGCGGTCGCCGAGGGCGGAGGGATCGCAATCGGGGGCGGGGACGATAACAACAACGAGTCGCTGGTGGTGTTCGCGCTGCCGTAACGGACCGCCTCCAGGGGGACTCAACGAGCGGCCTGCTCATTGAGGTCAAATCGGCGCGCAGCCTCGGCCGCGAAGTCATGTAGGTCTGTATCCGACCATGCGTCGGACCAGTCGATTTTGGTGTCGGGCGCCAAGGACGCTAGGCGTTCAATCATGGCTGGAAGTTTTTCGGCCACGCGTACTCTCCCATGCTTCTGCTACGATTTCGCGACTACACCTTTCGCTTCGCGGATTTGCTCGGCGTGCCGCTGGACGTGGCCGGAGACGATCAACAGTATTTCGAGGCCGTTCCTCCGTCCGAAGCGCGGGTGCTCGACGGCGAGCGAATAAAGATCCGCGGCGCTCTCCTCGGCGAACTGGATGGTGCGCGTCCGGACGGCGTTGAAATGTTCGAGAGCTTGAGCCACACTGGTGAAACGGCCAACCGGCCTGACCGGCTCCGGAGCCACCGCTCGTTGCTTACGATCCGCGACTAGCGTCGCAAGCTCGGTTTCCCTTTGTTTGTCCGACACCGGCGCGGCTGTCCGCTCGGCTTGCTCCAGCCTTCGCAGAAATCTCTCCTCGACGGCCGTGATATGCTCCAGGCATTCGAGAACCGACCATCGTCCCGCTTCCGGGTTGGCTGCGGCCTGAGATTCGGAGACGCCTTCGAGCGCCGCATTCAGCTCCTGCCTGCTGTTCTCCAGGGTTTGAACGATCTCGCTTCTTTCTTCAGGAGCCATGGCGAAGAGTCTAACAGATCGGGTTGCGGCGGTGATAAACTACGCTGCTATGAGCACTCGATTTCTTGTCGCGCTGGCTGGTCTCACGGCCGCGCCGGTGCTGGCGCAGCTTGCCGCTCCCACCAAAGGGCGCTCGCTGGATCACATCGGATTCGAAGTCGCGAACATGGATCTATTCGCGCAAAAGCTCCAGGCACAGGGGATCGAGTTCGATATGCCTCCCCGGACCGCTCCGAACGGTACGACCAAGATCGCGTTCCTCACCGATCCGTGGGGAACGTACATCGAACTGACGCAGGGGTTGGCTCCTGCCAAGTAATTCGATAGTGAAAGCAGGCTTAGCCACGACGGTCGGGTTGCTGCATCCCGGAGAAATGGGAAGCGTGGTGGGTGGGGCTGCCCGGGCAGCCGGCGCTCGCGTTTTGTGGACTTCGGAAGGACGGAGTTCGCTGAGCCATGAGCGGGCGCGGTCCGCGGGGCTGGAGGACGCGGGAACGCTGGCCGCCCTGGTTCGAAGAAGCGATGCGATCCTCTCCGTGTGCCCTCCCCACGCTGCGTTCGAAATGGCGAGCGCGGTGGAATCGCTGGGGTTCAAAGGCATGTACATCGATGCGAACGCGACCTCGCCCGCGACGGCGCGTGGAATTGCAGACATCGTAGAGAGCGCGGGGGCTGCCTTCGTCGATGGCGGGATTATCGGGCCACCACCGGCGAAACGGGGCGATGCGCGGCTGTACCTGTCGGGTGGTGGAGCGGCGCGGGCAGCGGAACTATTCGCGGACAGCGCGCTCGAAGCAATCGCGCTCGATGCACCGGTGGGCGCGGCGTCGGCCCTCAAGATGGCGTATGCGTCCTGGACGAAGACGAGCGCGGCGCTGCTGATCGCCGTGCGGGCACTCGCCCAAGCCGAAGGTATCGAGACAGCGCTGTTGGGCGAATGGCAACGGTCGATCCCCGACCTGCCGGCCCGCTCGGAAAAGGCCGTGAGTGGCAACGCGCGCAAGGCATGGCGTTTCATTGGCGAGATGGAGGAGATCGCGGCAACCTTCGCCGACGCCGGCCTGCCCGCTGGTTTTTCGCTCGCCGCGCGGGAGATCTACCAGCGGCTGGAACAATACAAGGACGCTACCACCCCTCCGTCGGTGACCGACGTCGCCAGCGCCGTGCTGGGCTCATGAAGCCGTCCGTAACGCCCGCGGCATCCGTAGCGGAACGCACTCTCGCCCGAGTCAACCGGCGCCTGATGCCGTACCTGGTGCTTCTGTATATCGTGGCGTACCTGGACCGCGTGAACGTCGGCTTTGCGGGACTCCAGATGACGCGCGAATTGGGTTTCTCGAATGCCGTATTCGGGCTAGGTGGCGGCATTTTTTTCCTCGGGTACTTTCTGCTCGAGATCCCTGGGGCAGTGTTGGCCGAGGTGTGGAGCGCGCGGAAGTGGATCTCGCGCATTCTGCTCACGTGGGGATTTCTTGCTTCGGCGACGGGGCTGATTCACACGGTGCAACAGTTCTATTGGATTCGTTTCTTGCTCGGGTTGGCCGAGGCGGGATTTCTGCCGGGCCTGTTCGTTTATGTCAGCCATTGGTATCGGCCGGAAGATCGCGGCAAAGCCATGGCGATGTTGATGGCGGGCGCTCCGGCTTCGCTCGTGGTGGGCGGGCCGTTGTCGGCGCTCTTCTTGAAGGTTCATTGGCTGGGATTAAGCGGCTGGCGCTGGTTGATGTTGCTCGAAGGACTGCCGGCGCTGATCCTCGGATTGGTGACGCTGTTTTATCTGACCGAACGGCCTCAGGAAGCCAAATGGCTGAGGGCGGACGAACGCGATTGGCTGGTAGGCGAGCTGAAACGCGAGCGGGAGGCCAGGATGTCTCATCTCCCGGCTTGGAAGGCGCTGGGCGATCCACGCGTGCTGCTCCTGGGCGCGACGCTGTTTCTAGGGCTGACAGCGACGTACGGGATCGGCTTGTGGATGCCCAAAATCGTAGAGCGGCTGTCGGCGTTCGGAGTGTCGCGCGTCAGCCTGATCGCGGCCGTCCCTTACCTGCTCGCCTTGCCGGCCATGTTGCTTATCGGCTGGAATTCGGACCGCCTCCGCGAGCGAAGATGGCACGCGGCCATTCCGCGGATTGTGGGTGGCGCGGCGCTAGGGGTCTGCGTGTTCTCGTCCGAACACGTGTGGGTCAGCATGCTGGCTCTGTCGGTGGCGGCTGCGGGATTTTACGGCGCCCACGGCGGGTTCTGGCCGATCCCCAACATGTTCCTGGGCAGCGCGGCAGCGGCAGCCAGCATCGGACTGATCAATTCCTTTGGGAATCTGGGGGGCTTTCTGGGTCCGTACATGATCGGATTTCTGACTGACAAAACGGGCGGATTCGGCGCCAGCTTGCTGTTCCTAGCGGGGTGTTCGATTGCATCGGGCTTGCTGGTCTTGCGCGTGCGAATAGGGCGGGAGAACGAGCGAGGACGAGGTTGAGGCGCCAGGAAAGGCTACAAGCCCTGTTCGAGATTCTTATCGGAACTGCTGGAAAGCGGCGCGGCCATCGTTCGGAAGAGCAATGTAAGCAAACCCCTTTGGGCTACGTAGGCGGCGACTAAGGTCGCTGGGAAGATTACCAATACCACTAGGATTTCGGTCATGCGCGCGTTCTCGATTACCCTTCATTAATCGTCTTGGCGGGTGGCCGACTTTATAGCACCTAACGGACTAAAACGTATATTTCAGGTGCGACCTGTATGTTTCTTGTCGGCTACGACGGCGGCGAACGGCTGCGCCAAGGCCTTGCGCTGGATGACCAGGGATTATAATATACAGGTTGCTTTTCCGACACACTCACTCATAGAAGGGACGTCACAACAGATGAGGCTAAGGGCACAAAAGAAATTATGGTCCAGACGAGGGATACTCGCGGCCACTGGAATCACTCTCGTCGGGCTGATCGGCGCCGGGTCGGCGCTCGCCCAACAGAAACCGGTCATGGCGGAACAGGTCTTCAAGAACATCCAGGCGCTCAAAGGCATTCCCGTGGACGATTTCATGGAGACGATGGGAATCATGACGGCCTCACTGCAATTCGACTGCTCGGATTGTCACGAGAATGCCGGCACTGACAAGGTAAATTGGGCAGCCGACACTCCCAGAAAAATAACCGCGCGCATGATGGTCAACATGGTTCAAACCATCAACAAGAACAACTTCCAGGGACGCCAGGTGGTGACGTGCTGGACCTGCCATCGTAACCGCGACAAACCACTGACCACCCCGACCATGGAGGCCATCTACAGCACGCCTCCCTTAGATCCGGACGACGTCATCACACCCATTCCTGGACTGCCTTCCCCTGAATCGACTCTCGACAAATTTATCCAGGCATCCGGCGGGGCCCAGCGCCTAGCTGGCCTCACCAGCATTGACGCCAGAGGAACTAGCGTGGGGTTCGGGGGATTTGGCGGAGGTGGCGATGTGGAAATTGTCGCGAAAGCTCCGGACAAGCGGTCCACGATCATCTTATTCAAAGAAGAGACTGGCCGAGGGGACCAACTCAGGACCTATGACGGCCAAAACGGTTGGGTAAGAACACCGCTCAATGTATTGGGAGAATTTCAATTGGCGGGCGGCGATCTGGATGGCGCCAGGTTCGACGCTCAGTTGTCCTTTCCTGGGCAGATCAAGCAGGTGCTCACGAATTTGAAGAGCGGCCCACCGACCACGATTAACGACCTTCCAGCGCCATCCAGCCAATCGTCGTTGCAGCAGGATGTCACACTGGGGCAAAGTCACGTCGTCGAAGTCGTCCAGGGAACCGGGCCTCGGGGCCTTATAGTCACGTTATTCTTCGACCGGCAGACCGGCCTGCTATTGCGTGAATTGCGCTTTGGCAACTCGCCGATCGGCCGTGTTCCGACACAAATCGACTACTCGGACTATCGCGACGTGAACGGAATCAAGTTCCCATTCCACATAACCTACGCGTGGCTGGACGGACGCGATTCGATCGTGCTGAGAGAGATAAAGACCAACGTCGCGGTTGACGAGAAGAAATTCGGCAGGCCGGCTCCGCTGAAGAAATAGCGATAGACGAACAGCGCGGAAAGTGGTGGCACAGACATTCCTGTCTGTGTTTCGGCATTATTCGGCCCTTTTTCAACAACCTGTTGGTAGGCCAGTGCTAACGAAAGAGACCTGCGCCAGGCTCGCTTCGCCTCGGTTTTTCCCGGAAAAGTTTGCAATTATCCTTTTCGCGATATAATTGACCCCGCAAAAGCAAAATAACGTTCTTGGAAGGGAGAGTTTCCCGAGCGATGTCAAAAGTGCATTCGCGTGCGGCGGTGTTGCTATTCTCGGCGTGCTTGCCGGTAATGGCTCAACTGAGCCGAATCTCCGGGACAATCGACAACAGCCGAGCCATAAGATTGCCCGGGCATGTTCCAGCGAAGGCACGCCCCGAAGCCGATCGGGGCGCCGCCGATGCCGATTTCTACATCGATGGCCTCGCACTGCACTTCAAGCCATCGTCCGCGCAGCAGGGCGCGCTCGAACAGTTGTTGCAAGAACAACAGGACCCTGCCTCGCCCAGCTATCGTCGATGGCTAACGCCCGAACAATATGCGGATCGTTTTGGCCTGAGCGGCGAAGACTTCGGCAAAGTAGCCCGCTGGCTTGAATCGGAAGGATTCACCATAGGCCATGCGGCGCGCGGCCGGTCATGGATCGTCTTCAGCGGCACTAATCGCAATATCCAAAGCGCGTTCCAGACTGCGATCCATCGTTACGATTCCGGGGGCCGAATGCACTTCGCAAACTTTTCGGATCCGGCGATTCCGCTGGCGCTTCAGGACGTCGTCGGCAACATTGACGGACTCGACGATTTCGTTCCGGAACCCGACGCTGTCGCAGTTCCGTATACGACTTCTGTGACGGGCACACACGGGCTGGCTCCTGACGATATCGCCACGATCTACAACATCAAGAAGCTCTACCAGTCGGGAATCGACGGGACGGGCCAGACGCTGGCGATCGTCGGACAATCGGAAATCGATCTGAACGATATCCGAATTTTCCGCGCCGAGTACAATCTGCCGGATAACGATCCTGTCGTGATCCTAGTTCCGAACACAATCAGCCCGGGGGTAACCTCATCCCGGTCGGAGGCGAACCTCGATTTGCAGTGGGCCGGCGCGGTGGCCCGCAACGCCAAGATCGTCTACGTCTACTCGAGAAGCGCGTTCGCATCTCTGATGTACGCGGTCGATCAAAACTTCGCGCCGGTCGTCAGCGCCAGCTTCAGCATGGGCTGCGAGCAGCAGAACGTCTCCAGATTGCTCACCTGGCGCAACGTCGCCATGCAGGCGAATGCACAAGGCATCACTTGGGTGAACTCTGGTGGCGACGCGGGCGGAGCGGCATGCGACGCGAATGGTTCTCTGGTCGCGCAGAACGGGCTTGGCGTCCGATTTCCGGCGAGCATTCCGGAGGTGACGGCAGCCGGTGGAACGGAGTTCAACGATAGCGGGGGCGTCTACTGGAATATTTTTAATGACGCTAACGGCGCTTCAGCCGTGTCCTACATTCCCGAAACGGTCTGGAACGACACGGCGACGCTCAAGCAGCTCTGGGCGGGCGGGGGAGGCGCGAGCATATTCTTCCCCAAGCCTGTTTGGCAGGCCGGTCCCGGCGTCCCCAACGATGGGGCGAGGGATATTCCCGACGTGTCGCTGGCCGCCTCTACACACGATGGCTACATTATCGTAATCGGCGGCCGCAGTTTCCTCAGCGGGGGAACTTCGGCTGCCGCCCCGGTGTTCGCGGGGATGCTCGCCCTGCTCAACCAATATGTGTTGATGAACAATAGCCAGTCGTCGGGATTGGGGAACGTCAACCCTGCCCTGTATGCACTGGCGCAGACTAATCCAGCCGCATTCCACGACATTACCGATGGAAGCAACGCCGTGCCTTGCGCCGCGGGCTCGCCGGACTGCCTCGCCAGCGCAGTGGGCTATAGCGCCGGCCCTGGATACGATCTCGCGTCCGGACTGGGATCGGTGGATCTGGACAACTTCATTCACGCTTGGAACACCCAGGCGCCGGCCGCATCGGTCGTCGACTTCGGCATCAGCGGGAATCCGGTGTATCAACTGGCGACGCCGGATGCCCTGGGCAATAACTGGACCTTCACGCTGAGCGTGGCCGAACAGGCAGGAGTGAATACCACGCTGACCGACTTTCTCGTCGACGGCACAAGTTTCGGTTCGCAGATCCCGTCGTTCTTTGGTTCGGCGAACCTGCCGGCCAGGGGCTCGCTTACGGCGGCGCTGGGCGACCGTACGTTGACGCCACCCGTGACACGCACCTTCGAACTGCGAGGCGTGGATGCGAGCGGCCGCACGTGGTCGCAGACGCTTTCGGCGCGATTCGTTGGGCCCGCGCCGATACCAACGATTGGAGGCGCCGTCAATGGCGCTTCCTTTACACAGACCCTTGCGCCTGGAATGGTCCTCAGCATTTTCGGTACAAACCTGACGACCACTGCACCGCAAAATGCCGCAGTAGTCCCTTTGACCGCCTCACTGGGAGGCTTCTCAGCATTCATCAATGGCGTCGCCGCACCGCTCTATTACGTGTCCCCGCGGCAGGTAAATTTACAGATCCCTTATGAAACGCAGCCGGGAGACGCAACGTTGATTGTCTCGAACGGCCTCCGGACCGCGACGTTGGCTTTGCGCGTGGTAAATGCTGCGCCGGGGATTTTCGCGGGTGGGGACGGATTTACGGTACCATTCGCCAGCGGAGCGCGCGGGCAGACGTACTCGCTCTTCATCACCGGCGAGGGGCAGGTCGCGCCATCCTTAGCAACGGGTTCGCCACCGGCCCTAACAACACCGGTCGCGAGTTTGCCAAGGCCGGTGCTTCCCGTCACGATGACAATTGGTGGCGTTGACACGCCGATCTTATTCGCTGGTATTCCTTATTTCCTGGTGGGAGTGACGCAGATCAACTTCACCGTTC
>Ga0207066_1095_pt2 | contig 22340 bp, 20 predicted proteins | sample Alteio_BWMinCont_24_FD_153490 | JGI IMG/M metagenome (GOLD analysis project Ga0207066, IMG submission 153490) | Enriched cells from forest soil in Barre Woods Harvard Forest LTER site, Petersham, Massachusetts, United States -... | ecosystem: Environmental > Terrestrial > Soil > Temperate forest >...
CACCGGCGCGGTGCAGCGCCACCAGGGCCGCTTTGAGGTTGCACATTCCGGTACGATTTTTCTAGACGAAGTCGGAGACCTTCCCGCAGAGGCTCAGATTGCGTTGCTGCGCGTACTGCAGGAGCGGCAGTTCGAACGCGTAGGAGGCAACCGAATTCTTACCACCGACGTTCGCGTCATATCCGCAACCAACCGTGACTTAACCGCAGCCATTGCTGCGGGAACCTTTCGATCCGACTTATTTTACCGGCTGAACGTTTTTCCGATTGAGGTGCCTCCGCTGCGTAAACGGAGGGAGGACATTCCGATGTTGGTGGAGTATTTCGTAAAACGCTACGCGGAAAAAGCCGGCAAGCACATTCGCCAGATCGACAAACAGACGCTGGAGCGGTGCCAATCGTACGCTTGGCCGGGAAATATCCGCGAGTTGCAAAACATTGTTGAAAGATCGGTGATCTTGTGCAGAGGCGATACTTTTTGGATCGAAAAGGCTTGGCTGGCAAGCGTGCAGGCGCCCCGTCAGAAATTAGCAGCCCCTTTGCCAGACACTCTCCAGAATCAGGAGAGAGAAATTATTGAAAGGGCTCTTGCGGAAAGTAAAGGGAAAGTTGCGGGCCCAAACGGTGCGGCGGCGAAACTCGGAATTCCCCGTTCGACGCTGGACTGGAAAATTAAGCAGCTTAGGATCAAGAAACACAGGTTTATCTCCGAGCAGCAGTAAATCCCTCTTTTTAACTCCCGAAAATCCGGCATTTCCCGAAGTTTCGTCATCCCAGCGTAGTTCTTAAATGTCTGTTTTCAATAAGTTTCATATGGCCTCCGTATTGCATTTCCACTTGCGTTACTGGCCCGGGGTGGTGGCAATGCAGAGCATCGTGACGACAACCGATGACCTTGAGAATCGAGAGATCGACGCGGCAGAAATCCACCGTGTTCACGCTAAGCGGACGTATGGAGGCGGCGCAGGTCCCGGAGCTGAAGGAGCTCTTTGATCGCGACTACCAGAACATCATTCTGGATTTGCGGGACCTTAGGCTGGCGGACCGTGACGCAGTCAGGTTTCTAATGGTTTGTGAGCGGGATGGCATGAGGCTAGAGAACTGTCCAGCGTACGTTCGCGAGTGGATAGACAGGGAGAAATATTAAGGGAAGGACGAACCGGCACAGCTGTAGGGCTCCGGTTTGAGAGAGGAAGTCAATGGTGGGGATGAGTACATTTTCATCTGCGCACAGCGATGGCTCGGAGGTTAGCGATCTTCAAAGGTGGAGCGAGCAGCAGTTGATAGCAGCTGCCAAGACGGGAAGAACGGACCCGTTTGGAGAACTTTGCCAACGCTACGGCAAAAAGGTTTTCCGTGTCGTCCATCGGATGATGCGAAATCGTGAAGACGCGGAAGACGCAACCCAAGAGTGTTTTCTGAATGCTTTCGTCCATCTCAAGGATTTTGAGGGAAGATCGCAATTTTCAACCTGGCTAACCCGCATTGCGATTAATTCCGCTTTGATGAAGCTTCGTAAAAGCCGCAAAGCGCGAGAAGTTCCCATGGACGAGCCGAACCCGTCGTCTGAACCCGCAGCGCAACCACAATTTCGGCACCACGGTCCCGATCCGGAAGCAAGTTGCTCTCTTCGTGAACGGAGACGAATCGTGAAGTCTGCCATTTCGGGGCTGCGGCCGCGAGCTCGCAACGTTGTGGAGCTCATCCATTTAAAAGAACACTCAATCAGAGAAACTGCACAAATTCTGGGAATTTCGACTGCGGCAGTAAAGGCGCGGATGTTTCACGCGAGAGTTGCTCTGCATCGAATGCCCTTGCTGCGAAGTGTCGACAGCTCCAATTGTGCCAAGGCAAGCTGAGTAAAGAGGGTATTGCAATGACAGCAACAACCAAGGCGGCGATTTCCATTTTGGCCCAAACTAAGACTGAATTCGATTCAAATCCGATGCACTTCCTCGATGAAGACCTGGAGTCGGTGCGAGTTTCTGCCATCACGGAAGAGTTTCGCAGGCTATTGCGTTACTTGCCGGCGACTCTGCTTGTTCCAAAATCGGCTGTTCATGATAAGAAGACCCAGAGAAAGACGGGACCCAGTAAGTCGGTCACTGGCCTCATCGATACGATCGATGTCGGCTTACCGCTGGATGCAGCGAATGCCCGGTTGAGAAATCTCAACGCCACGGACACGTTTGCGTTTGGGGGAGTGAAGGGATGTTTTTCAACTATGGAAATTCATCGCAATGGCCGGCCCGTTTTTCTCACCTGTAAGGAATTCAAAACTCTCGCATATCTGATCAAAAACCCGCGGAGAGTGATCTCACGGGACGAACTACTCAATGAAGTCTGGGGATACAAGAACTATCCTTGTACCAGGACTGTCGATAACCACATTTTGAAGTTGCGCAAAAAACTGGAAACAGAGCCTGCCCACCCCAAGCACTTTCATACGGTCCATAGCTCTGGGTACAAGTTCCTGCCCTAAGTCCGAGGCGGAAATATCCAGCGATCGTGAGATTCTATGCCCCTGTTTACCGTAACGATGAGGTCTAACAGGTCCACCAGCGAGAAAGACCGTCTTTCCCGAGCCATCCACGCTGCAAGCATGGTTGCCGGATATCCAGAAGGCGACCTTTTCCAACGTTTCCTTTCGTTGGGACCAAGTGACCTGAGGGTTGATCTGTACTACCCCGCACTGCCCAAGCCGCGCACCGACCAACTGTTGATGATTGAAGTACTGGTATCTTCGGGGACTGACACCAATAGAAAAAGGGTTCTTGTTGCCGCACTGATCGAAAAGCTTGGCGAAGCAGGCATCGACCCAAACGACATAATGGTGTTCTTTTTGGAGACCGATCGCGCGAGCGGATCATTCTCTAGCGGCCAGTTCGCACCGCCTGTCGCCTTCGCCTGATCAATCACAAACGTTGCTTCCGCCGCATCCTCTCGCGCCAGATACCAAAGCACTCCTCCAGCCCTTGTCGAGATTCGCCCAAGGGTATGTTCCTTTCATTGGAGCTGGCGGAACGGCGCAACCCTACCTTTCACAATGGCAGAAAATGACGTTATTTTGTCATTGCTGCCATCGGCTTCCGCGATTAGCATCATGCCATGAAGAGATCAAGAAAGCTGCTTCCCGCCAAGGACCGGTCGAAAACCATCGTCTTTCTTGCGGCGCCAAGCAGTCAGATCCTCGACGTGGCTGGCCCATTCCAAATCTTTGTCCGGGCAGCGGAGCTGTTCGTCCAGGAGAGCCCGGCACGGAAGGCACCTTATGACGTCGTGCTGGCAAGCACCACCCGCAACAGATCTGTAGCCACAAACTGCGGATTGATGCTGACCGGAAGTGAAACCTTCCGCACTCTCCGTGGACCGATTGATACGCTGCTGGTGGCGGGTGGAAGCGGCGTCGAAACCGCTTCGCGTGATGAGGAATTACTTCTCTGGCTGCAAAAAACCGCTCAACGCGTGCGCCGCATCGGCTCCGTCTGTACCGGCGCCTTCCTGCTCGCTGCGGCGGGGCTTTTGGACGGCAAGCGCGCGGCGACTCATTGGAAATGGGCGGCGGAGCTGGGAAATAAATTCAAGCGCGTAACTGTCGATCCCGACCCCATCTATATCCGCGATGGAAACACCTACACCACCGCAGGAGTCACAGCCGGCATGGACCTCGCGTTGGCTCTGGTTGAGGAGGACCTTGGGGCGCCGATGGCCCTGAAGGTCGCACGCGAAATGGTACTGTATTTTCGCCGAACCGGAGGTCAATCGCAGTTCAGTACTGCGTTGTCCCTGCAGGCCTCCGACCGGAAACAAATCGCGGAGATTCGTTCCTGGACCCACGATAACCTCGGCCAGGACCTACCGGTGGAAAAGCTTGCCGCCAAGGCCGGAATGAGTCCGCGTAACTTTGCGCGCGTGTTCCTCAAGGACACCGGCACAACCCCAGCGCGGTTCGTGGAGCACCTGCGGGTTGAAGCGGCTCGGCGCCGATTGGAGGAATCGCGCGACAAGCTCGAGAAGATCGCAAACGATTGTGGCTTTGGCTCGATTCAGAGTTTGCGCCGATCATTTCTTCGCGTTCTGCATGTTCCGCCGAGCGACTACCGGCACCGCTTCACAGACTTGGCCGCGAACTGACTTGGGGAACTAGGTTCTGTGCCACGCGGAAAAATTGTTGTGACGCTATTGGAATAAAACGATCATTGATTAGTTTTCGACATCGGCACCGAGTTCACGAAGAGAACGAAGGCACCGAATTCATTACCTCTAATTAAGACAGAAGACGCCATAAAAAGCAGTGAAAGGACATTATGAATCGAAGAGAATTGCTCAAGAGAACTGCGGCACTCGGTGTGGCAGCTGGAATCCCATCCCTGTTGGCCGGCAAGATGTTTGCCGGGACGGACGGAGTCCAAGCCAAGAGCGCCATAGGCAAGACTAAACCCGTTTCCAACCCCCTGACGCCTCCCGCCGAAGGCAGCATCCCGGTTGCGTTTCCCATTTCCGACCATGCCGTGATCATCGACTTCTGCGGACCTTGGGAGGTATTCCAGGATGTTGAAGTCCACGGCCGCAAAGACCCTCCATTCCATCTCTATACCGTGGCCGAGACGAAAGAACCGATCATTGCAAGCGGGGGGATGAAAATCACTCCCGAATACACTTTTGAAACGGCTCCCGCCCCCAAGGTGATCGTCATTCCGGCGCAGAAAGCAAACGACGCGATGCTGGAATGGATTCGCACATCGACCAAGAGCACGGATGTAACCATGTCGGTTTGCACAGGTGCATATGTGCTGGCCAAAACCGGCTTATTGTCGGGTAAATCGGCGACCACGTTTCACCGTGCGTATAAAGACTTCGCCGTGGAGTTCCCGGATATCCATCTGAAACGCGGAGCCAGATTCGTGGAAGATGGCAATCTGGCATCCTCGGGCGGACTTACCTCCGGCATGGATCTTGCTTTCCGCGTGGTTGAGCGCTATTTCGGGCGCGGTGTGGCCGAAGAAACGGCCTATAACATCGAATACCAGGGACGCGGCTGGACAAACCCGGACTCGAACCTGGTCTACACCGCGCCGCCCCGTTACACCGCCGACAAACGTCTCTGCCCGGTGTGCGGTATGGAAGCCGACCCCACGATTACGTCCGTCTACAAAGGCAAGACCTATTTGTTCTGTTTGAGGGACCACAAGGAGACCTTCGACAAAGCTCCGGCTAAGTTTGTCAGCGCAGCTCAAGGCCAGTGACCCGTGCTTCGGCAGAGTTCAGTTTGTGCCCAATGTGCAGGCGATGCCCCATATGACGGGCCAGTCTTACCTCACCCGGTGAGCTAAGACTAGCTATCAACCCAGGAGTTGAGCGTCCCTTCATTCTGTTTCGGCCTTCGCCTGCCCGGACGTAATTCTGCACCTGGCAAATGGCGACGAGGTGCCGGTGCGGCTGATCCTCGGTGCGGAGGCGGAACAGCGGGTGCGGCGAGAAGCGGCGCGTGCGAGCGAGGCTTTGCAGCGTCAGATTTGGGCCACGCCGCCATCGACGTAAAGCTCTGTGCCCGAGACGTAGCTGGCTTCGTCGGACGCGAGGAATGAAACCGCCTTAGCGATTTCGTCCGGGTCTCCCAATCTGCCGAGCGGAACATTATTCTCCATTTCTTTTTTCATTTGGATGAGCGCCTCGCCTTGTTGCAGACTCTCCATGATCGGAGTATCGATGTGTCCGGGGCTGAGAACGTTCACGCGGATGCGACGGTCTCGCAGATCATTCGTCCAGGTTCGAGCGAAGGACCGAACCGCCGCCTTGGTGGCGCTGTACACACTCATGGCGGGAAAGCCCTTGATATCCGCAATCGATCCATTCAGGATGATCGACCCCCCGGCGTTCATCAAAGGGAGAGCCTTCTGCACAGAGAAGAAGAGGCCTTTGACGTTGGCGTTGAAGTGAAGGTCGAAAAATCCCTCATCCACAGCGGCAAAGGGGGCTAACTTGGCGACCCCGGCGTTGGCAAAAATTATATCGACCTTGCGATTCTGTTTTTTCACGGTGTCATATAAGCGATCGAGGTCCGACAGATTGGCAACGTCGCCTTGCACCGCGGTCACGTTTTTTGCAATATCAGTGACCGCAGCATCCAATGTATCTTTACGGCGGCCTGTAATAAACACATGATCCATTCCTTCCTGGACGAAGCGCTTCGCGGTAGCGAGGCCCATTCCGGTAGATCCTCCTGTAACAACTGCAATCTTGCCTGCAAATTTATCTGCCATTTCCGACTCCTTGTGTGAGAGATCTTAAAATAAATTGTCGTGCTTCTCATCCCGCTTCGAGATGCACGCCGTTGCCTGGTTTAGCCGAGCCAATCGAACGACTTGCTTACTGCCCGCTTCCAAAGTCTATACATCTCATCGCGCTTTCCGTTCGCAAGCTGCGGTTTCCACGTGTGGTCGACCGACCAATTCGCGCGCAGATCGTCTAAGTCTTTGAAGTACCCCACAGCCAAACCAGCAGCGTAGGCCGCACCCAGCGCAGTCGTCGCATCCTTGGTTACCGGGCGAACTACCGGCCGGTCGAGAATGTCGGCCTGAAACTGCATCAACAAATCGTCCGTTACCATGCCGCCATCGGCGCGCAGTACGTCGAGCTTGATACCCGAATCTTTTTCCATGGCTTCGAGTACGTCCCGGGTCTGAAACGCAGTTGCCTCTTCCACCGCCCGGGCAATGTGCCCCTTGTTCGCATAGCGTGTCAGCCCAGCAATCACGCCACGGGCATTGTCTTTCCAATAAGGGGCGTATAAACCGGAAAATGCAGGAACAAAATAGACTCCGCCATTGTCCTTTACAGTGCGTGCAAGCGATTGAATGTCTGAACTCTTCTCAATCAAGCCGAGATTATCGCGCACCCATTGCACGAGAGCACCGGTGATCGCGATACTTCCTTCCAATGCGTAATGTGCCGGCTGATCGCCCAGTTTGTACGCCATGGTTGTCAACAAACCAGACTTCGAGTCAATCTTTCGCGTGCCAGTGTTCATCAACAAAAAGCAGCCGGTCCCATAAGTATTCTTTGCTTCCCCGGGAGCAAAGCAAGTTTGGCCGACGAGCGCAGCTTGTTGGTCGCCGAGGATTCCGGCGATGGGTACGTCTTGCACTGCGGGTTGCGTCGCAAACCCGTAGGTCTCACTGCTGGAATGAATCTCTGGCAGCATCGCTGGCGGAATCCCAAATGTTTCGAGGATCTCGGGCTCCCATGACAAGCTTTCCAGATTCATCAGTTGGGTACGGCTGGCGTTAGTAACGTCAGTGACGTGAACGCCGCCGTGGACGCCGCCTGTCAGGTGCCAGACAAGAAAGGCATCAATGCTTCCAAACATGAGGTCGCCCGCTTCCGCGGCTCTGCGGGTACCTTTTACATGTTCAAGAATCCAGCGAATTTTCAGACCGCTGAAATAGGTGGCGAGCGGCAACCCAGTCTTACCGCGGAATCTATCTTGGCCTCCCGATTTCGCCAACTCGCTGACGTCCGCTGCGACCCGCGTATCCTGCCAAACCAGCGCATTGGCGATCGGCTTGCCAGTCTTTCGCTCCCATACAACGGTGGTCTCGCGCTGGTTGGTGATTCCAATGGCCGCCAAATCCGCTGGCCGGAGGTCTGCTTTCGCCATGGCCTCAGCAATTACCTCGCGCGTGCTCTGCCAGATTTCCTCGGCATTGTGCTCAACCCAGCCGGGTTGGGGATAAATTTGCTCGTGTTCTTTCTGCGAGGCCACCACGGTGCGTCCCGACCGGTCGAACACGATGAAGCGTGTGCCGGTTGTGCCTTGATCAATTGCACCGAGGTAGTTTGCCAACGTGCTCCCTCTGAAAACTTCTCCGTTATTCCCGATTCGTCAGTATCGTTTGATTATGAATACGGTCTTGTCATCAATTTGGTCTTCGTCGCCGGTCTGTCGTAAGCGGTCGTCTTTTGTCACCGCAAAATCCAGCAAGACCTTGCATATCTCTTTTGCCGGCAGCCGGCAGCGCTCACGCATTATCGCTTCGAGCTTGCCGCGCTCGTCAGCATCGCTGCCGTCGTAAACCCCGTCGGTGTAAAGGAAAAGAATGTCTCCCGGACTGATCAGCGTGATTTCGGCGACGCCGGAAGAGTTTGCGCGCCGTTGCCGGAGTTGCAAGGAAAAATATCGATTGCGATCCGGATGATCTTCGGGAATCTGCAGACCCAGCTCCAAGAATTGCGCCATGCAGCTTCTGTCGATGTTAGTAAACTTGCCGGATTCTGCGGAAAAGACCAGGGGCGGCGGATGCCCGAAATTCACGAACCGAAACTGCCCGCTTGGGCGCACCTCGCCGTACAGCATACTGGCAATTTCGCGAGCGGCCTCTTTCTCACTTCTGCCTAGCGCATTGCGAGCGGTAACCGACTGCGCCAATCGCAGGTTAAGCTTTTCAAACATGTCCGGCGTCGTTTTCCCACGGCGATCCAGTTCGGCAAGCATCAAGGCATGGAAGGTGTCATGGACCGTGGATGCGATCTTCGCTGAAATAATTCCATGTCCCTCGGCGTCCACCAACAGAACGCCCGCAGTACTGTAAAGCTCGTTCAGATCTTCGGCCACCCGCACCTGTTCTGAGCTTCTCGCGTAGCGGTATTCGGCTTCCAGTCCGGGTCTGTAATCCGGCCTTGACTTCAGCCATTCCACATGATCGTCCACCGAATTACGGAGGGGCGCGCCGGGCGGAAGCGGCACGAGAAATTCTTTCGATAGCTTCAAAGCCCGCTGAATACGCGCGTCTATGTCGTAACGCTGCTGAAAGTTTATGTATTCAAATAGATCGCCGCCGACAGGTCCGGCGGGAATGGAATTTCCATACATCTCGATTCCTGGGAGGTGTGGAATGGCACCTTCCACCGGCATTAACCGTTTACGTAGATACTCATCGATGGTTGGCTCACCGTAGCCGCTCGCCATCAACGAATTCTACCCTTTGCCGGTCCACGCAGCGATGGTTGATCCGGCGCGCCTCCCAGGATGAGACGATCGAATTCCTCAGGTACCCGCACTTTGTCTGGCGGCCCTGGGGAAATCCCTTTTGTGCTCATGCAATCTTGCTCTTCCGATCGACTGGCTGAGCTTTGGCTTGCATGGATTTGACGAGGTCTGCGGCCGAGGCACCTTCAAGTGAGAGCCCGTAGCCGACCTCTCGCACAATGCGCTCCTTCAAGGGTTGAATAAAGTGCACACGCGTGTTTCGGCGCGTGACTTCTGGAGCCTTCAGGTAAAGTGAGGCAAGCTCGCGCGCCCGCGCGAGCGCCTTGCCATTGGGAACAATTTCCGCGACCACTCCCCATTCGTACGCGGTCCGGGCTGTGATCGGTTGGGGATTGAGCAGGAAAGCCTCCGCTCTTCCTGCGCCGGCACGGTAGCTCCACGTGGTAAAGATGCCATCGCCGGGCGCAATGCCCGCGGAGAAGTGGGCCACATCCTGGAATGTCGCACCCTCCGCCGCCACAATCACGCTGGCAAGTAGTGCGTAATCTGAGTGCACATGGGCGCGTCCCTCGATCGCTGCAATGACCGGCACACGTATGTTGGCGATGTTTTCCAGAGCCTGAACGCCCTCATCGTGAACCTGGCTCCAGACCTCCGGATCGGTGACGTCGCCGAAAGATGACCAGACGACATCAGTAATGAACTCCCCACCTGTGCCGGTGATAATCACAATCTTGTTGGCTCGATCCTGCGCCATTCGGTAGAAGGCATCGACAAACTCGGTGTGAGCTTGCGCGCTCATAATGAACGGCCCGCCGTTGTTGTGAAATTCAGCAACCAGCACACCTTTGTCATCTCGGGTCAATTTCAGGCTGCGGTACTGGGAGAAATAAGCGGGTTCAGTCGTTTGCATGGTAAATCCTCCGTATCGAAGTTAATTAGATCAATAAAGCTGGTCCGACAGAGAGCTACTGCTGCGACACCATGTGGTCCGGTTTCAAAGGTGCCGCGCCGAAATTGACACTGAACCGTTTGCACCAGACAGAGACAGTGCGGTACTTCGACAGATCCACATCAGCCCCGAAAGCGTAGTTCTGGTCACCAATGTTTCCCTTCATGCTTCCCAGATCGATGAACCCGGCGCGCGTAACGCTGGCGTTGTCTCGCGCATCGTCGGCGGCCACCAGATACACATGAACGTCAGGGCCGTTCGAAGTCCTGAAGTTCGTGAAGCGGAGAATGCGATCACCGCCCCCCAGACGGTAGATGGTTGCTGCACCTGTCGTAGGGTGCATTACCCCATAAAAGGTTCCTGCCTCGACGATTTCTGCGGACGCAGCGCCTTCTGCTGCCGGGAACCCTTCGTTTACGCGCTTATTGACGACAAGCCGCTCCGGCCGAAATGCGTACCACGCGGCGAACAGTGCAATCACGAACACGGGAATTGCAACCTTCCATTTTTTCATTGTCAGGTCTCCTTGTCGAATTGAAGAACGAAGGTTTGGTCTTTCTTTGTTGATGGAGCCACAAGCGAAAGCATTTTTGAATTCTTCGAGACGATCTTTGAGGTTCGCTGTCAGAACTGTAAGAAGTCGAGGAATTCATGTACAGCTGTTCACAGGGGATCTTCGTCAGATCCTCGGTGTCCGTGCACACTGAAACCGTTTCGCTGAGGCAAAGCACAGCTTGATAGCGTCGTCCGTCACGTCGAGGCTGAATGTGAGCCTCCGCCATCTCGTTTTAGGGGCCCGACCCCTATGTCATTAAAGAAGTTTAGCCCACAACAGCTGATACATTCACTTATTTGGGTCGCGCAGCTGTGGACGAGTCCTCCTACAGCCAGCCTCGACCTTTCACTGCATACGCCAAGGTGATCTCTCCGGCCAATGCCGTAATGTGTCCGCTGCCCATGCGGTGGTTTTATCTGTATGGCACGTGGTGCAGGGATTCGGGATTTTATATCTGTCCGTCATTGCCGGGGTGCTAACGGCAAACGTATGCGCTCGCACCTTTACATCCGCAATTGTCGTCTCGATTTTCGGCATGTGACAAGCTATGCAACTACTTCCGGCTGATCCTTTTTTGTGATGAGTGTGCTCCTCGATGGTGCCGGTGCGTGGACCATTCAACGAAAGCGGACCGTGGCAATCCATGCACAGTTGGTCCGCTGGCTTTCGCAATTGAGCATAATTGTCGGTGCCATGGACATCGTGGCAGCTAAAGCACGTCACTCCTCGCCGGTACATTACGCTTTGTACAAAATCGTTTCCTTGCATGCGGTTTTTGTGAGCCGTGCCATCCGGAAAGTGGGTGAAGGTGGTCTCGCCCAGCGTGTGTTCCTCAAGCTGCCAAAAATCCCGCAGATTCGAGCCGACATGGTACCCAACAGGCCAGTCATAATACCTGCCTTCGATGGGATTTGTTAGTGGCCGCCCCTGCGAATGGCACTGGATACAGGTATCGCTTGCCGCGACATAATCCATTCGCGCCGGATTCAGAATGTTTCCGCGCGAGGGATGCTCCACATGCTCGCTGCCCGGTCCGTGGCACTTTTCGCAACCAACGTTCCATTCCGCTACCCGCTTGGTCTGGATGTTGTAATCAACCGAGTGGCATCCATCGCAGGTCGGCCCCGTGGGACGCTGCATATTGTCCGGCGGATAAAGCGGTTCCCACCAATCGGTCCCCTTCGCGACGAAATACGGACGCCAGACGCGATGGGTCACATCCCACTGCGCGGGTTCTGGAAAGTAATCGTCACCTCTTTTGGTGAAGTAACGCTGCTTCCAGACGCTGCCATAAACTAAAGCGATATCGTCTTTGGCGAACTTGGCAACGGAATTTGTCGCCAGATCGGGAATGATGGCGTCAGGATGTTCGCGAGGGTCGCGAACCACATTCGCCATCGGAGTTTTTCGCCAGTGCTCGTAGATTTGTGCGTGGCACTTCTGGCAGGACTGTGAGCCGGCGTAGTGCGCTGACTTCATTGCGGACGTCTGCTCCTGCTGCTCCTCCACGCTTAATTGCCGCAGGCTGCGGATAAATAAGACCAGCTTCCAACTGTCGTCGCCCTGTTCGTCATGCGGTTTCGCCCAGCCAGGCATGCCGGTGAGTCGCACGCCGTTGCGTATAATGTAACGGATCTCTCCATCGGTCAGATTCTGAGTTGGCGGCAGGCGCAAGTCCGGAGCTTTGGGGTAAAGGTTGCGACCGTCCTGGGTCTGTCCTCCACCGTCCGGCGCATGACAAACGGCACAACGATCAAGAAAGCTCTCACGCGCCTCTTGCAGAACGTGAGGAGAACTCTTCCACGGGTTTGTTTCGAGCCGCGCTTTCCGGGGGATGGCCAGATTCCGCGCAGAACGTGCCACCACAGTCTCTAAATAAGATGGCTGGTCGGCGGTGCTAAAGCCGCGCCAAATCAGCCGAAGTGCGCAGAACACAAGCGCCATCAACACCACCATGGACAACCCGAGCCTGAGCTTCCAAGACGTCATTAGGAGCTATTAAATCGCAGGTTTTTGGGGAACGCAAATACCTCGGCAACAATGGGGTTCGGCTCGTGCTTGCCGACTCCTCAGCGAAGCTGCGCTGCCTTCGGCAACTGCGAGGTGTTCCACCCACCTCCGAGCGCCTTGATCAATAGAACGCTCGCGTCCATGCGGCGTCTCAGAATGTCGACATCGTTCCGTTCATTCTGCAGAGCAATCGTCTGCGCGGTCAGCACTTGGAGGTAAGGATCCGCTCCGCCGATATAACGATCGGTGAAGACCTGTAATGACTCCTGCGCCGAGGCGGTTGCGTCTTTCTGTTGCTGGGCCTCCTGCTCGAGAATACGAAGCGCGGCGAGATTGTCTTCGACCTGCTGAAGCGCTGTGAGCGTGGTCTCGCGATAGCCGGCCACGGTTGCGTCGTAGTTGGCCAGCGCCGCCTGTGAGGTCGCGCGCCGCCGTCCGGCATCAAACAGCGTCTCGACCGCGGAAGGTCCTACCGCCCAAAAGCGGCTCGGCCAGTTGAACCAGTTGGTGATGGAATCTCCCTCGAACCCGGCTGACGCGCTCAAGATGATCGTTGGAAAGAAGGCAGCACGGGCGATCCCGATTTGTTCGTTCGATTCTGCGACTCGACGCTCCGCGGCGGCGATGTCGGGTCGCCGCTCCAGGAGTTGTGAGGGGAGTCCAACCGAGATGCTCGGAGGTTCAACATGGAGTGGCGCCGGTGGAAGATTGAATGCCGCCGGAGGCTTTCCGATCAGGATGGCAATGGCATGTTCGAACTGCGCTCGTTCGACGGAAACATCAGTGTCCTGGACCATGGTGGTTTGCAACTGAGTTCGGGCTTGCGCAACATCGGATTTCGGAGCAGCGCCGCCTTCAAACCGGTTGGTGGTGAGCTGCAGGGAATATTGGAAAGCCTTCACCGTGTCGTCCAGAAGTTGCTTCTGAGCGTCCGCGCTGCGCAACTCGAAGTAGTCGAATGCCAGTTCCGCGCGAAGGCTAAGACTGACCGTTTCCAGATCGGCGGCCGTCGCTTGCGCCTCTTCCCGGGAAGCGGCAACCGTCCGCCGCACTCTTCCCCAGATATCGAGTTCGTACGAGAGATCGAAGGGAAGCACAAAGTCTCCGGTGCTGCTCGTGGTGGTGAAGTACGGTCTGTTGGCCGAGTCGCGTATGGAGGCAATACCCGGCGCGGTGGAGATCGTCGGAAATTGCGCCGCGCGGTTGAAGCGCACCGTCGCCCGCGCTTGCTGAAAGCGAGCCTGCGCGACCTTGAGGTCCTGGTTGGAGACGGTGAGCTGAGTTTCGAGTGCGTTCAACTGCTCGTCCCCGAAGATTTCCCACCATGCCCCTCGCTGCGACTGGTCGCTGGGGTCGGCTGTTTTCCAGCCATCCATTTCTTTAAACGCATCCACGGGCGTAGTTGGTACGCTGGGCCGCGCGTACTTGGGACCCACCGTGCAACCGGCCAGCAGCATCGTTATTACTGCTGCGATAATAGTGCACGCGCGCCGCCTCATTCTCCGGCGCCTCCCGACCGGGCGTTACCCACCTGAACCGAGGTGCCACTGACTAGCGAATCAGAGGGGCTTAGAATGACATCATCCTGGGGCCGTAGCCCGGCAAGTATCTCCATACTGTCGCCATAATCGTGGCCCGGAGTGACCGATACCAGTTCCGCCTTCCCGTTGCGCACTACGGCGACCTGCAGGCCTTCTTTGCGAAAAATCAAAGCATTAGACGGAACCGTAAGGGAGCCGGACCCCGCCGGTAGCTTTAGATGAATTTGCACGTACGCACCCGGCATCAGGCGGCCGCTGCTGTTGTCCGCATCGACTTCGACCAGCAGAGTCCGAGACGCGGCATCGATTGAATTAGAGTTTCTTACCAGAATCCCGTGGAATGTTTCTCCCGGATATTCATCGAGTGTCACGCCGGCGGGCGCCCCTGAGATAGCAGAGCGCGAATACACCTCCGGAACTGCGACGTATATGCGCAATTTGCTGATAGATGCAATGTGGAACAACTCTTTCGGCGCATTCGCGCCTGCATCGATCAGAGCGCCGACATCCGTACTTCGGGCCGTGATGATACCGTCGAAAGGCGCATAGACCTTTTCGAAGGATTGCAATTGCTCAAGCCGTGCCACGTTGGCCTGGTTTGAATCGACCGTTGCCCGGTTGGCCACGTTTGCGTTCACGGCATTGTCGCGCTCCTGGGTTGAGACCGAGTGGGTCTTCAATAAATTCTCGTCGCGTTCTGAGGTGATTTGCGACAGGTTTAGGTTGGCTTCGGCAGTGGCCAGCTCAGCCTTCGCCTGCCGCAGTTGCTGGTCGAGTTCGGGGGTCTCGATTTCCGCCAGCAGTTCGCCTTTGCGGACGTGGGCCCCGATATCGACATACCAGCTTTTGAGATAACCGTTGGTTCTCGCAAAGATTGGGGAGTCGATAAAGGCCTGAGTGTTGCCCGGCAAGACCAGGTCCTGGGCCCGCGTCGCAGATTGAGGATGGACCAGATTGACACTGGCAATCGCCGCCTGGTCGGTTGCCTCCACAAGGCGTGATGCGGCCATGGTGCGGGAATGGATACCGAAAAGTACGACCACGGCGAGCGCAAGCGCAGCCGCAGCGAGAAATAAAAGGACACTGCGCGGAAATGTCTTCCCCGCAACCTTCTCATCGGCCGGGTCGGCTACACTTACTTCCGCGATTTTCGTCTCCCCCACCGTCATTACCTTCGTCTCCTCGGATTGCTTGCCGGTCGTATTAAGCATGGATTGGTTGTCCCTCCTCTTCGGTCGATACGCTGGGATCGCTTTCCGCGGGCCTTCGATGCAGGAGGCTGAAAACCGAAGGAACAAATACCAATGTGGCAACGGTGGCACACAGCAGACCACCGATGACGGCGCGGCCGAGAGGCGCGTTCTGCTCGCCTCCTTCGCCCAGACCCAGCGCCATTGGAATCATGCCGATGATCATGGCCAGGGCGGTCATAATGACCGGCCGAAACCGGGTGTATCCCGCCTCAATCGCGGCTTCTATTGGATCCCCGTGATGGAGAAGCTGTTCCTTCGCGAAAGAAATCACAAGGATGCTATTCGCTGTCGCTACGCCCATGCACATGATCGCGCCCATCAATGCGGGGACGCTAAGCGTCGTGTGCGTGATGAACAAAAATAGAACGATGCCTGCCAGGGCAGCCGGAAGCGCCGTAATAATGATGAAAGGATCCAGCCACGACTGGAAATTCACCACGATCAACAGGTAGACCAACACAATCGAGAATCCCAAGCCGGCCAAAAGGCCCACGTACGAGCTCCGCATGGTCTGGATCTGACCGCGAATCGTGACAAAACTTCCGCGCGGCAAGGACTTGCGATTCGCTTCCACGATGCGGTCGATGTCCCGTGCGGCCGATCCCAAATCGCGGTCCTGAACAGCACCGTAAATTTCGACAATGCGGCGAATGTTGTAATGACTGATCGCCTCCATTTCGGTGGAGCGCTTGACGGAAGCGACATCCGCCAGAATTCCGGGGCGGGATGTGTCGGTCGCCGTAATGGGTGTGTTCGCCAGATCCTGGAGCGATTGAACCTTGTATTGCGGCGTTTGAGCAACGAGGTTGTAGTTCACGCCATTCTTCCAGTTGAGGAAGAACATGGGCGTTATCTGAAAACTTCCGCTCAAGGAATTCAGAACGCTGGTAACCACGCTGCGCTCGTTCAGCCCGCCCTGCGCGGCTTTCGTGCGATCCACGTTAATGTCGTAGGTTGGATAGTCGAACTGTTGTTGTATTCGTAGGTCGGTCAGGCCGGGAACGCGCCGCAGCTCGGCCAGCATCCGCTCCGCCACTTGGCGGTTTCCTTCGATATCCGCCCCGTCGATCTGAATGTCAATCGGTGCCGGCAGCCCAAAATTCAACACCTGGGTGACCATATCAGCAGGCAGAAAGTAAAAAGTCACACCTGGAAAAGTTCGTGGCAGCGTCTTGCGGAGTTCGCGAACATAATCGGGGGTAGGGTGATGCTTTTCCTTGAGCGAGACCATGATATCCGCGTCTGCCGTACCGATGAGGCCGGAAGTGCTGTGCATGTAGTTGATCGAGCTGTAAGGCAGTCCGATGTTGTCGAGGATGTTGTCGACTTCCGTTGAGGGGATCTGCTGGCGGATATAGGCCTCGATCAGGTCACAGATACTGGCCGTTTCCTCAATGCGGGTTCCGCTCTTGGCTCTAATATGCAAAATGAATTGCCCGTTATCGCTGCCTGGGAAAAAGTTCTGACCAAGCCAGGGCATGAGCAGAAAAGCAGAGAGGCAGACGAGCAAGAACGCGGGAATGAAAACGGCCCGGCGATGCACCGCCGTGGTGAGCAACAGCTGGTAGGACAGCCGCAGTCGCTGGAAGCCCCTCTCGAAGCCAGCCTGGAAACGTGAAAAGATATTTCTCTTCCCAGCGTGATGCTCTCCCGACTTCAACAGATACAAGGCCATGGTGGGAACGATCGTTCGGGAGAAAAAATATGACGCCAGCATGGCGAAGACCACGGCTTCAGCAAGCGGTACAAATAGAAATTTCGAGACGCCGGCGAGAAAAAACATGGGCAAGAACACGATGCAAATGCAGAGCGTCGAAACAAAGGCTGGGACTGCGATCTGCGACGCGCCATCGAGAATGGCCCGCTTGATTTCTTTTCCCTGGGCAAGATTTCGCTCGATGTTCTCAATCTCCACCGTGGCGTCGTCCACCAGAATGCCAACGGCCAGCGCGAATCCCCCGAGGGTCATGATGTTGATGGTTTGTCCAAGAGCGCTCAGAATGATTACTGACGTCAGAATCGACAAGGGAATGGAAACGGCGATGATCAAAGTGCTGCGCCAGCTGCCGAGAAAAAGCAAGATCATCAATGCGGTGAGGCATGCGGCAATCAAGGCCTCGCGGATCACTCCGCTGATCGCCGCTTTCACAAAGATCGACTGATCGGCCAGCGGCTGAATCTTGAGCTCAGGCGGAAGGGTCTGGGCAATAAAAGGCAACAGGTCGCGCGTTCCCTGTACGACGCTGATCGTCGACGCCGTACCTGCCTTCAGAATGCTCAGCAGAACTCCTCGATGTCCGTCTTGCCGGACGATGTTGGTCTGAGGGGCAAAACCGTCGCGAACATTGGCCACATCCTGCAAGTAAACCGTGGAGTTTCCCACCTGTTTGATGGGTAACATATTCAGCTCCGCGACGGTTCTGGGGCTGGCATTCACACGGACGTCATATTCAAACTCATCAATTTTGGCTGTGCCTCCGGGCAGCACGAGATTCTGGTTGGTCAGGGCGTTCAGCACATCCTGCGGGGAAAGGCTTTTTGCCTGAAGCAAATCAGTATTCAGGTCGATCATCACCTGGCGCTGCTTGCCCCCATACGGGTAAGGAACCACGGCTCCTGGAACCGGGACGAGTTGCGGCCTGATGAAGTTTTGTCCCGTGTCGTTCAATTGCTGCTCGGAGAGGCCTTTGCCGCTCAGTCCAAGCTGCAAAATCGGCACGCTGGATGCGCTGTAATTGATGATCAGCGGAGGCAACGAACCTGGGGGCAACTGGCGAAGGATGGTCTGGGAGACGGCGGTCACTTGGGCATTGGCAGTATCCAGGCTGGTGCCGGGCTGCAGGAAGATCTTGACCACTGCTTGACCGTTGACGGTGGTCGATTCAATGTGCTCGATGTTGTCGACCGTTGTCGTCAGGATCCGTTCGTAAACGCTGGTCAGTCGCCCTTCCAGTTCTTCCGGATTCAAGCCGGAGTACTGCCAGGCCACCGCGATCACGGGGATGTTGATGTTGGGAAAAATATCGGTTGGCGTGCGCAGGATCACCACCGGACTCAAGATCAGAATCAGCAGCGCCAGAACCACGAAGGTATACGGGCGATCCAGCGCAATCCGAACGATCCACATGGCTCATACCTCCCGTTTCCAGCCTTCGTTGAGGCTCTGTAACAGACTCTTCGTGTAAACCCCGCGCGCTACGAACTCGGCGCCGTCGGCCATCATTTTCGCCAGTGCTCTTTCCCCGCGTTCGTCGACAAAGGTTACGTCCACCAGATCGACTACAGACTTGCGGACATGGGGTTCACGGCGCGTTTTCTTCCAGGCGTCCAGGAGTTCGTCCACAACCTGTCCGGCGAGGCGCCCTTCCAGGATCCACGTGTCTTGATCCTCGGTGCTGCGAATTGCGATCCGGAGCATTGCGTTCTTAGCTTCTAGTTTCATTGAAACTTCGGTCTGTCTGCTCTGCTGTATGCTCGCCTGATGCCAAACTTTGTTCACGCGGGCAATCGGCCACAGCGGTTTGAGGACAAGGGAGATAAGTCGCTGGCAAGGTCAGAGTAGATGAGGGCGCTGCCGAAGAATGCCAGCATTGGTTGGTGGGCAACCTGGCATTTTTGGGCACGTAGAATCTCGGGCATCCGGGCTTACGCGTACAACCGTGTGGTTAGCGAATGACAGGTGAGGGATGGAAATTCAGGCGAAAGGCGTGGCGGCCAGAATCGGGTCGCTCAACAGCAGCGACTGCGGGAGCCGGACAAAAAGTAGACTTCGGTTCTTAGAAGCTCTCTCGTTTGCTGGGAATTCCCAGCCTTCGCATCCTGTATTGCAGCGTAGAACGCTTGATGCCGAGTCGGGAGGCCGCGCCGTTGGGTCCGGCCACAGTCCAATGCGTCTGCTCGAGAACACCCAGAATCTGCTGGCGTTCGCTTTCATCAATCGCTCTTCGGGCGTTCCGAAGGTCGGCAATCTGCAGTTCGCCGTTCTTTTCACGACCGTTGAGCGGATTGCGGGGCTTGAGATCCGCAGTCGCTACGTTCAGTACGGACCCCGTGGAGACGATCACGGCGCGTTCAATCACGTTCTGCAGTTCGCGAATATTGCCAGGCCAGTGATATTCGCGCAACGCCGTCATGGTTGCCGGTGGAATTGAGTCAACATTTCTCTTCAGGCGTCGGGCGAAATGCTGTACAAAGTGTCTGACCAGCAGAGGAATGTCCTCTTTCCGCTCGCGTAGAGGTGGGAGATGAATCGGGAAGACGTCAAGGCGGTAGAACAGATCGGAACGAAATTTTCCGTTCTCTACCATTGCGCTCAGATCGCTGTTGGTGGCTGCGATCAAACGCGCGTTAGTTCGCAAGGTTCGCGAGCTTCCCAAACGCTCGAATTCTCTCTCCTGCAGAACCCGCAGCAGCTTGGGTTGCAGCTCCAGCGGGATCTCGCCAATTTCGTCGAGGAAAACCGTCCCTTGATTGGCCAGTTCGAAACGGCCGATGCGCTGCGCGACGGCTCCGGTAAAAGCTCCTTTTTCGTGCCCGAATAATTCGCTCTCCAGCAGCCCGGTGGGAATCGCCGCGCAATTGAGCTTGACGAAGGCCCGCGCGCGACGTTCGCTCAAGTCGTGAATGGCTCGTGCAATCAACTCTTTTCCTGTTCCTGTCTCCCCGTAGATCAGCACGGTCGAATCGGTCGCTGCAACCGTTTCCACCTGCGCCAGCACCCGCCGCAACGCGTCACTCTTACCAACGATTTCCTGAAACATCGACGTTTCATCAATCTCTTCCCGCAGCGCAATATTCTCCTGGTAAAGCTGGTCCCTGAGTTGCTTGATTTGCTCCATCGCTCTCTTCAGAGCTGCCTGTGATTCCACCTGCTCCGTGACGTCCATGTGGGTGCCGACGAACTCACTCACCTCGCCGGACGCGTTGATGACGGGATGCCCGAGCGCATGAATGTGACGCACCGTTCCCTCGTCCATAGTGATGCGGTAGTCGATCTCAAAATCGCTCCTTCGGACTGTTGAGTTTTCGAACGTATCCCGAACCATGCCCTGGTCTTCGGGGTGAACTCGGCGCAGAAAAGTTTCAGAGGTTGGGCTGGGTCCTTCAGGGTTCAGGCCAAAGATGCGAAAGCTTTCCCGGCTCCAATATAATTCTCCGGTTGAAACACAGCGCGCCCAACTTCCGGTATGACTTAAGCGCTGGCCTTCGGCCAGATACGCTTCACTCCGCCGCAACCTCTCTTCGGCCTGCTTGCGCCCGGTGATGTCCCGATAAATCCCGTAAATCTCGCTCCGGTCGCCATCCACCGATACCGGCGCGGCGACAAGCGATACGGTAAGGAGTTTTCCATCCTTCCGTCGCCGAATCGTCTCGACATTCACTTTTTCGCCCCGCTTCAGTGCTTCCCGCAATTTCTCACATTCTTCCTTTCGATCATCGGCACAATGAGGGAGCTGATGTTCTGGCCGAGTGCTTCATCGACCCTATAACCAAAGAGCTTGGTGAATTCCTCGTTGACTCTAAGAACTCGATTTTCGATGTCACGCAGGACTATCGCCTCGGGCGCCAGTGCAAACAGTTTCTCGAAGTGCGCCTTTTGCTTGCGCAGGCTTTCCTCGCTGCGTCGTTGCTCTTCACCTCGCAGAACACCGTCCACCGCCAAGGCCACATGATCCGCCACCAGCTCCAAATATCGAACCTCTTCCTCCGAATAGGCGTCAGCTTGCTCTGACCCAAGCGTGATCCCACCGAGGCGGCGAATGGCAGTGGTCAGAGGGAGGACGACTGCGGATTGAACTCCGCATCTCTTGTAGATCTCCATCATCCGCGGAAAACGAGTTTCCTCGGAAGCGGAGGGAATTACCGCCGCTTTCTGGTTGTGATAAACCCACCACGTAATGGTGTCTTCTGGACGCAAATCCGCTGGAATGGCCACGCCGGGTCCATTCACGATATGCAGCACGGGAATCTCAATTTTGTTGAGGAGTTCGTCATAGAGGATGAGGCCCAGGTAATCAAACCTCACTGCGTCCTGCAGCTCATCGGCCAGAGCGCGGAACAGTGCAGTCGGCTCACGATAGGAACTGATCGCGCGAGAAACACGGCGAAGAGCCTCGTAACGGCCAGCCTCGGACTCAGTCCACTCCGTCGGCATTGCGCCGATTGGCGCGTGTGATTTCAAGACTTGTTCCGGCATGCCTTCCCCTGTACCTGCTGTCGAGAGCAGAGATAATTCTCTCCTCCATCATCGGAAGCCTGCGGACGTTTCTGGAGCCTCGCGGAGATTAGATTCGTTGGCCGGGTTTCCAATGGCATTTTTCTCTTGGATGACCGAGTCCGACGGCTCGATTCAACGACTTATGCTGACGCGGTAAGGAAACCACTGCAGACGAGCACGAGTGGAGGAGGGGGTTAAGGGTGCCGTCACATTGTTCTTTGATAACACGATGTGCCGTAAGAGCAAGACTTACTCGAATTTTCGCCAGAAGTGAACGACGTACCCTGCCTGGCCCTAGCCAGGCAGGGTGTCACGGGACGGTCGCGCGCGAGTGCTATCGTGTGTTCGGTGCTGGTGTACTCTGCACCCGCAGCTCGGGCTGCAACTTTAGAGTCTTGCCCGCCACAACGTATACCTTTTGCTCGAAGGTTTCGCGTCCTGGTGCACGAACCGAAATATCATAACTGCCTGGACGCATCATCATGGTCTTCAGGTGCCGAACCGTTCCAGCATAGCTGCCGTTGATGAGTACCTCAGCATCCTTGATGTCAGTATTGAATTTTACCTCCCCGGCGTTCGCGCCAGAATAAGGTCCGTACGCATACGGGCCGTAGGGACCATACCAGCCATAGCCGTACCAGCCGGGCCCGAATCCTGATCCGACAACAACCACTGTTCTCCTGGGGAAAGCGGCTGCGGGGAGTAACGCCATAAGTAAGACACCCATAAGAAATAGTTTCCGCACAATTTACCTCCACATTTCCTGTTCCTAGTTTATGTCTCTTGCCCCATTTAGATAGATGCGTGTTGAACGAACTAAAAC
>Ga0207066_1102_pt1 | contig 22261 bp, 38 predicted proteins | sample Alteio_BWMinCont_24_FD_153490 | JGI IMG/M metagenome (GOLD analysis project Ga0207066, IMG submission 153490) | Enriched cells from forest soil in Barre Woods Harvard Forest LTER site, Petersham, Massachusetts, United States -... | ecosystem: Environmental > Terrestrial > Soil > Temperate forest >...
AATCGTCGAGCGACAAAGACATGTCGGACGAGGTGAAGGCGCAGGCCTGCTGGTACTGCTTGTTAAGCGCCAGGGGTACCGAGCGTTCGATGTAGTCCTGGAGTTGAATCCCCTGGCCCGCAGTGGAAACAGAACGCGCGGGTTTGCGGACGTTGATTATATAGCCGACCTTCGCGCCGGTGCGGCCGAATTTATCGTCGTAGCGGCGGACCACTTTCTTGGTGAAGGAGACGGAGTTTTCAAGCACCATCAAGTTCTTGAAGCTGATCTCCTGGTTGGTAAGGATCATGTTGGACAAGGTGAGTTCTCCTGTTTACGCTCCCCGGCGCTGGGCGGCTTTGAAGGCTTTGAAATCCTTGTTCTTGGCGGCTTCGCGCGAGGTGAGCGATGAAGTAGTGGCCGAAGTCGAGACCGGCGTGACCGGCGCGGGCAGTTTCTTCGGCGGGATTTTTCTTTCCGCGTTGCCTGGAGTCTTGCTCTTCAGTTTGTCGGCCAGTCGGCCAACTTCAATGGCGGCGCGGTACGGTGTCATCTCGCCAAGCCTGTCGATTTCCTCGGGATGCTGCCCCAGGTAGTAGGTCACTGCGGGCCCCTCTTTTCCGAGATCGACAATGGCGAAGTAAACGGGATCGGGAATGGGTAGTTCTTGGTTGACTACATCGTCCCAGTCGTCGTGTTCCTCTTTGAACTCCGGCACTGAGGTCTGGTAGTCGGTGAAATTCTTTCGCATCTTCGCGTCGAGAGCGGTCTTCGATTGCTCGGCTTGCTCTTTGGCGCGGCGAAGCTGGTAGCGATAGTCGAACATGGCGTCGTCGTATTCGGCATCGGTCTTAAAGTCTTTGCGCTCCGGCGCTTTGGGCGCGGCCGCGACAGGCTCTTTCTTTTCGCCGCCCTTGCCTTCGAGGGCAGCCACGCGATCGGCGAGCCGGCGGTTCTCATCCTTCAGGTCCTTGGTGGCCTTTTCGACCGCTTTCTGGCGTCGTGATTTCTTGGGCAAGGCGGCGAGACGTGCGGCTTCGGCTGCTTCCTCGGCCTCTTCCTGCGCGGTGGCAAAGGTCTCTTGCGCCTCGCGAACTCTTCGTCCGTCTTGAAATCTTCGCGCTTCGGCTCGACTGGCGTTTCGACGGCCGCGGCTGCCGGTTTCTCCGGTTCGTGCCCGTTTTCGGTCAGAACTTTCTCGATCGCTTCTTGTGTGGCCCCGACTGACGAACTGGCCATAACGATTCCTGATGGTGTCATCACTTCCTCCTGGTTTGGGTGTGTGGTGTGTTTTGCTACTGAACTGGTTGCGGCCGCGGTGTTGGAGCGGCTGGCGTGATCGGTTGCACCTTGGGTTCAACTTGTCCCGGCAATTCGGGCGTGTCCGGTGGGGCGCCGGCGTCGTCCGAGATCGACATATTCTCGTGCAGCACCTGCAGGCGCTGGGAAATCGCTTCAAGCTGGGCATCCATCTGGGCCTGCGCGGCCGCGTCGTGCGATTTCAGCCGCTGCAGCATGAGCTGCGTCCAGTTGTTCATCAGCGCCACGCGCTCGCGGCTTTCTAGATCGAGCCGCTTGGTGCGTATGGTGTCGGACGCGCGATTCAGCTCCTGCAGCATCTGGTTGTGCATCTGCGAGAGCTGGGCGAGCTGCGCCTGCGCCGCGTTGAACTTCGCCTGCAGGTCCTCGGAGTCGGTGTCCTGTAGATTCGGCGGCAGCATTTTCTTAAAACGATCGGCGAGGACGTCGGCGTCGGGAAAGTCGGCGTTTTTGGCCCAGATATCACCCACGATCGGCAGCATCACTTCCGGATTCTCGTTGATCACCATCGTCATCGCCCGGAACGCCTCTTGCCGCGCGGCTTTGTACATCGGCCCGGTCGAGAGCACGAGATCGTAATCGCCAACTCCCACGTCGTAGGCTTTCTTGAGGCCCATCTGCTCGTTGATGAGTTTTTGCGCGTCGGCGGAGTTGGTGTCGTTCTGGGAGTTGTAGATCACCGCATGGCGCACGCTGTCGTCGGGGTTCACGATGCGCTGCACACGCGCGGAGTTGATGCACTTCGGCCAGAGATCGAGCAGGATTACGCCCTGCCAGGCGATCGTTTGATTCAGATTGTCGTGCCAAGAGACGGCGCCGGTGTCGGTCTGCTGCTGGCGGGTGAGAATGGCAAATCCGGAGTCCGGCTGACTGCCCGATTCTTCGCCGAGCGACGGCCCGTAGATGCCGATCACGGCTTTCATGTCGTAGTCGGCCTGCTTGATGACCTCCGACATCGCCTGGATCGGAGCTTCGCGGCCGGCACGCTGCGGCGGAGGCAACTCCTTCCCGTTGGCGTCATAAGCCTTGAAATATATGTGGGAAAAGTTCTTGCGGTTCATCTGGCGGTAGTCGTTGTCCCATTGCGCGTTCTCCTCGGGCACCAACAGCGGGTCTTTCGAGACCAGATCCACCTGCTCGACTTGCCGGGTCACCATGAAGTCGTAGATACGCTGGGCATCACGGTAATCGCGCACCATGCCGGCGCGATAGATTTTCCCGTTGACGTTCAGGCGAACTCCGTTCACTTCCGGGAAGGGAAGGTAGCGGCCCAGCCAGTCGTATTTTTGGATGATCGAGATGGCGTCGTGCTTGATGCAGTGCACTTTGCGGATGATGGTGTCGCGCTCATCAACCACACGCGCCTTGGTGAGATCGTCGATGATCTTTTCTTTCAGTATGGTGGTTCCGTCGTCGAGCAAGCAAAGCACCTTTGGCTGAAGGTCGATCCACCAGTATTCCGCCACCCGGACCCCGTCTTTGGTGACCCATCCCGGCTCGGCATTCCCCTGTGAGCTGGGGAAGGACAGTTTCTTCAGCTCGGTGTCGCCGAACTCGGCAACGTAGTCAGCTTTCGAGTAATCGCGGATCACGTGACCCCAGAGCGGATCGGTGCCGTCCGGACGGCGCACGGGCGAGAGATAGACCGCGAAGGGGTTCTCGATCGCTTGAATGCGGGGCTCTTGATCGAACGATGTGTCTGAAACGTACTCTGTGTTGACTCGCCACGGGCACACGCCGATCCGCATCATCATGTCGTAGCTGCTGTCGTAAGTGTTGTCCGCCCTGCTGACGACTTCAATGTGCCGCAGCACGCCCTGGTGGATCTTCGCCGCTTCGCGGTCCGCGCCGTTGCCCACGGGACTCACCAGCATGGCGGGGCGGTGCTGGCGTTCCTCTCCTGTGTACTGGCGTAGGAATGCAGGCGCTCGATTAATCGTGAGACACGGTTTGCCTTCGATTTCACGATTGGCTTTGACGGCCTCGTCCCATTGCCCGGTGCCGATCGAGAACTTCAGATCTTCGAGCGCCTGGCGGCGCCAGTCTGACTCGGCCTCGGCGGTGATCTTAAACCGCTTCAGCGAGGTCGTGATCAGCTCTTCGGAGTCAGAGATGCGCTTGTTGCGCTTTTTCGATTTCGAGGATAGAACTACAGACATGGCGGAACTAGAACTGGGTGATGTGATTCAAATCGGAAACGACCCACAGCGGTGGAAAGTTGTTGATGCCCCTCGACTGCCTGGACAGTTGCGCGAAACCTTTATACGAGGTTGGAGATTGATGCCCATCGACGAAAACGGCAACGAAATTACACTTCAAGAGGTTGCCCATCGCTACGATCTGCGCACTGGACGGTCTCGATGACGACTACAGGCATGCGGCCATCTCCTCGATCGAGACGTTTTCCACGACCCGCACGTCGGCTTCCTGACAGAGCACCACATTCGGGCCGCGCCCTTCGTAATCACATGACCAGGACTCCCAGTCGGAGTAGTGGCCGATCACCACGCGATCGCCCGGCTTCAAGGTGGTGGGAATGAAGTACTGCCCGGTGTTCTCCCAGGTTTCGCCCGGCTTTTCGTGCCACTTCCCAGGGCCGACTGCCACCACAGTTCCGGTCCGCGTGCCGATCTCCTGGTTGCGGGCGATGTCAGGGATCACCAGGCGCGGGCTTGCGGGGCGTTCACCATCGAGCACAACGAGGATGTGATTGCCCATCGGTTTGACCTTTAAAGGGTCAAACCACAACCCGCCCGCCTGGGTGCGTTGTGGGCGCCAGGTCTCAGATGACACCGGGGCGTGCTTGATGGCTTCGCGAGTGAGAGGCATTTTAGAGAGGAATTCGCATCCAGCCGATTTGGGTGCGCCACACGTGGACGTCGCCGATCGGGCGGTGTGGCGAGAGATACAAACAAAACTCCCTGAACCAATCACAGGGAAAAATATAGAAGTAGCAATCCGCGAAAGCCTTCACGCCAGGTCGCTCAGTTTCTTCATGCCGCCGCCGTGGACTTTCGCTTCATGCTTTTTCTGCATCCGCTTGCCCTTGGGGGTTTCTTTAGATCCGCGCATTGCGCCCAAGTTGTTCATGGCGCCATAGACGTAGCGATCGGCGCGCTTGCCCTCGAAGCCTTTGGCCGCGGCCTTCTTCTTCAGCTTCGATTCGAGAAACGCCGGCATCTATTTGCAGCCGCGCTCTGTTCCGCAGGCTCTTGCGTTGGCGTGGTAAGTGGAGGGCAAGCCGCCCGAGCCGATCTTCTTGTTGGCCGGCTTTTCCGTTTTGATGGTTCTGGTGTTCTGTAGTCCCGAGCCGATGCCGGGTTTCGCTGCTTTGCCTTTCATGGTTATTCGGTCTCCTCTTCTTCGGATTGAGATTCATCGCCGTTGCCTTCCGCATTGGTCATGAGCGGAATTCCGCCGTGTTTCATCAGGTGCTTCATGATGTGCTCGCCGCCCTGGGACTTGCCTTCGGCGTTGAACTTCACTTCCTTCGACTCGTGGTCGTAGCCCGTGTAAACGTGCTTCACGATGTGGCCGCCGCCGAGCTGGGGATGGAGCTCAAGGTGGTCAAGAGTTTTCGGGCTGCGCTTCTTTGCGGTCGATTCAGCTACTTGGATTCCGGCCATATTGGCTCCTTTTGAGTTCGCTCAGCCAGTCGCAGGACATGTGAAGAGCGGGACTGTTTTGCGCGACGGCTACTTCGATCAGGCGGTTGAGCATTTCCTTGGTGAGAATGTAAAACACAGGTTCGCGCACCATCATTCGTTCCCTGGGCATCCGCACTGGAAGATATAGACCGCGATGCCGACGCCGCCCGTGGGCCAGCTGCCGACGATTTCGTTGATCGGGAAGTGCCCAGGACCGATGCCGTGATCGCCAATGCTGAAAAGCGGGTTGCTATTGCCGTCCCACATCAGCATCTGGCACTCGTAACCGCCAGCGGCGTTGCAATCAAGCCAGCCCGCCATGTTGACCGGGCTCGTGCCCGCCGGAATAGTGAAGGTCGCGAAAGCACATCCGGCCGTGGTGGTGAAGCCCGTTCCGCCGGTAGTGCCCAGGCTGAACCCCCCCCCCGTCGTGACACCCGAAACGCCAGGAGCGGCATTCTCTGAGATAACGGAAAAAGAGCTACAGTTCGTCGGCGGGCGCGTTGGAACCGCTCCCGTTTGGGCCATCTCAATTTCGAGGCGATACGTCTGCGTGCCGAGGACGAAGGTGATTACGCCCTCGACATAGCCCGCGGCCACGTTGGACACGTTTCCGCCCACCGTCAGTGGCTGTCCCTGTGGTGAACCGTCTCGGTTCACCGTCATGATTGGGGTGGTCCAGCCTGTCGACTGCCACGCGACCACGTAGAAGTCGTATGGGCCGCCCCTGGTGATGATGCTGAAATTCCCCGACGACCAGGTCATCGACCCCACGAGTTCACACGTATTACCCCGCATGCAGCCCGAAACGTTGGCATAGAGAGTTGTCGGAGTACTGCCACCAACGATGAACTCAAAGCGATTGGTTAAACTGCCGCGCCCCAGGTCGTCGAAAATAATCCCCGTGCTGTTCGCGATCTTTTGGGTCTGCGTGTCGCGTGGGATTGGGATTGACTGAGCGCGAACCAGCAGAGGCATGCAAAATTGCATACAGAAGACTGCGAGCCATAGAAGTAGTTTTCTCATGGGACTTTTAACAGCGAGCGAGCCATCAGGTTTTACCCCATCCACGAGCCGTCTCCGGTGCGCTCCCAGGCGCTCACGGTGGGTGTGGTGGCGCGAATGGGCGCGAAGTTCTGTACCGGCAGCGCGTGGGTCAAACAGAACGCATCGGCATCGTCTGGGCTCTTCTCTCCGCGCTCCTGAATGCTTTGCTTCGATTCGATCACCAGCTTGCCCGATTGGTTGATGTGGTAACCGGGAAGCGCGAGCTGGTGAGATAGCCGCTGCTCTTCGGGAAGATCGTCGTCCGCCGGCAATCCGCCCAGGAGCAACCAGTCTTTCGCCTTGCCCCACATATAGGCGCGCATGTTGAGGTAGTGTGGATCGGGAGAGGCGGCGCCAAAGTTGACCTCATAGACGTTGGTGAAACCCATCGAGCGCAGACGAACCACAATAGCCGCACCGAACGCCGCGTCAACAAAGAGCGCCGCCAATTTATGTTCCGGGCGGTTATCGCTCAGCAGTTCCGCGCAGACCGCGATTCTCTGTGAGCGATCAAGGTCATGCCCTCCGGGAATGCGAATCGGAGCCCGTGGGTTGCCGTCCAGGCCTCGGCGAAACCGAATCACATTCCAGGCGCGGCCGCCGCCGGACACATCGAAACCGGCGACGAGAGCATCATCAGCCAGACCTAGCCCATAGCGTTCCAGGGCCAGGTCGATTCTCGCTTTGTCGATGTACTGCAGCTCCGACGCTGAAGGCGGATAGCCAAGCACGCGGACCTTAAAAGTATCGCTCTCCGAGCCGTAATCTTTTTCGATCTGCGCGATGTATTCTTTGTTGGTGAAGCGCGAGGTGCGGGAATCGACACGGCGCTTGTTCCAGCGATCGGCGAGGGAGCCGAAATTCATGCGATAGAATTCGCCGGTGTTCCTCACCATCTGACCCCAGGCGAAGATCATGGGTTCGCCGTCGGTGAGCCCGCCATAGGAAGTGTGAAAAATCTTGTCCGGGACTTCGCTGGCTTCGTCCATCAAGTACCAACTCGTTGACCTGGCGGCATGCTGGCCGGCGAACGATTGCGCGTTCTGCTCTTTGCAGGTTTGCGGCATCACCTTCCAGTCATCCGGGAAGGCGCGATGAAAAATTCCGCTCGCCTGAATGTGGAACCAGTGCGCGGTGATCGAAAGTTTCTTCCAGTAGCAGATCGCAGCCCAGGTGCGGCTTTCGAGCTGGGTGTAGGTGCCCGCAGTGACCGTGCCGATCGAATGTGGGCGGGTGTCTAGAATCCATGAGGTAATCCACCCGCCCATCGCGCTTTTGCCGGTGCCGTGGCCGCTTGATTCGGTCATGCGGATGGGCATCACTGGCGTGTGGCCATCGAAGCCGCGTGCGCGAACTTCTTTTCCGAGCGAAATCAGGAACTCCCGCTGGTTGTCGTCTGGTCCTGACTCATGCTCCAGAGTCGTCCCAGGAACGCCCCACGGGAACGCAAACATCACGTATCCCAAGGGATCGTCGTAGAACTGCTTCAGCTCTTCGGCGAGCTGCAGATCCGGCGAGAGTTCAGCCACGGCGCTCATGCGGTTTTCTTTTTCATTTCAGCCACACGGGCGCGCCCCTCGCGCAATCTCTGGACGATGGCCTGCGCGTCGTTGACTTCGATTTTGTCGGTGAAAAGTTTCAAATGCCGGCCCAGCAGCTCCAGGGCTTCCAGGCGGTCCGCGGTGCGGATCTTGGTGATGGTGCCTGACTCTTCCGCCTGGCCTTTGCCGAAGTGCTTGAATAGCTTCTCCACATCGCAGCCCTTCAGCGCGCGTGCCGTCTGGTCATCGAGTTCATGAATCGGGACCAGGTTGCCGCCGGGCGTGAAGAACTTGCGGATGTCGAAGAAGGCCAGCTCGGCAATGCCCTGAAGCACCTTTTCGGCCGAGATTTCGAGCTTCGAGAACAGTTTTTCTCGCAGCTTAGCTAGTTCTGCAGAAACCTTAGCTTTTCTTAGCAGCTTGGACCCGGTGACGCTCGCAGTCGCCGCACTGTAACCCGCTACCACAGCAGCCTTTGTCGCGTTTCCGGTGGCTAGAAATTCGCGCACAAAAATCTGCTCTTTCAGGGTAAGGTCCTTAGCTTTCTTAGCCATTGCTCTTTTTCTTCCGGGCGCGCCCCATGGCTGCGCTGGCTTCCTCGTCGGTGACTTTCAGGTATTCGCCGGTTGAGGCCATCGACTTATGGCCTAAGTAGCGCCGCATGTTCTCGATACCCATCTCGCGGATGTGGTGTCTCGCGACAGAATGCTTGAGTGCGTGGGGGTGCCACTTGTGGGCGGGGAGGCCGGCTCGCTTCGCATATTTGCGGAACAGCCGAAAGTAGTGAACACGGGAAAAAGGAAAGATCGGGCTAGTTCCAGGTGTAGTTTTGGCTAAGGTTTCAAGCGGCGCTCGCTCGTCCAGGAGAGGATTTCCGTCTTCGATGAGGGGCTGTGTCGTTGCATCAGATCCCTTCAATCGGCGCACCGTGATCTGGCCCTTGGAGATCGCAATCGGTTGCAGCTTCACGACTTCCGAGGCCCGCAGCCCGTGCCAATAGGCGACCAGGAACATCAGCCAATCACGCTCTCGCTCTCTCTTCGCTACTGCCAGAAAGCTCAAAAGCTCATCCTTAGCCAGAAACTGCATGATGTAACAAAACTAGAAACGGTTACCTCAACGGACGCTGGCCCACACGAAGCCAACCAGACTAAGGGGCTTCTTGCCCAGGAGCCTGCACCAGGCTGAATAGCGTTCGTAACGAGCTTTGAAGGTGGGGAGCATTAGCGGCCTACGACCGCCGCAAACTTGTGGCCCAGCTCGATGCAATCAATCAGGCTGTTCGCCATCCAGCCGAGCATCGCCCCTTCGAGGCCCAGAACGAAGGTCAGAAACCACATCTTCAACTTCTGATCGTGGAGGCGGTCGAAGGCGATCTCCACATCGCCCAGCAGTTCTTCGCGGGTGCGGTGCTTGTAGGCGTCCCGCCAGTCGTCCGGGATGCGGCGGAATGTCTTGGACCAGGCGTGCATTGGTTAGCCGATGGCGGCGACGCGGAATTCCCCGAAACAGGCGCAGGCGCAGCGCCGGGTCGTGCACTCGCGGTGTTTTCCGTGCAGACAACCGGGACAGAGCGTATAGCCGTGGGGCGGCCTGACCGTTATGTGGGTCGCAGGATGCGACCCAAACATCGATTCCTCTCTCATTTTTGCGGTGAGAAAGCGGTCTGGGTTCACGACGACAGGGGTTTCGGTGGGCTGGGTATCGACGAACATTATGGGAAAAATGCTAGAAGTAGTTTGGCACCGTCGCGTAGGCGAGCGAGACGAAGTGCGGCGCTTTTTCGCCGTCCGAGCCAATCGGGTATTCGTAATCAAACACCGGGGTCGAGAATTTCAGGAAGCGGTGGGGGTCACTCGATGCGGATCGTTTCACTTCTTCGGCGGTGTGGCTGTCTTTCCAGCGCAAATGGCCGGAATCGACTGCTCGTTGCACACGGACGCGCGGGCGATGGAGGATTTTGCCGTCCAAAGTTTCAATTCTGATTTTGCTGGACACAGTTATCCCTGGGATCGGACCCTGCTTGAACGCGAAGGCTGCGCGTGAACCGCCCTGGGAGACGGGCCACTGGACTCGGAACAGCTCTGAGAGTGGCTTACAGCAGGGAAGAGAAGCAAGTTACCGAAGTGAGAAGCACTGAAGATTCAAAAACAGCGGGACGATGGTCTACGAAGTGCGGGTGGTGGTGAGGGGCTTCCGGGGCCAGCTACCCACGGTCAGGCTTGCGGGTGGTGGGTCTGTAAATCTCATCGATTCGTCTGCCCCAGTCGTCGTAGAGCATCGGCGGCGCGAGTTGATATTGGATCATCTCCGCTTCGGCGGCCCGCATCAATTCCATACGTTCACGCGCCCGATATATCTCCCACATTTCTGGCCACTCGATTCCGCAGCAGCGCAGGAAATGGCAGTCGAACTCAGCGGCGGCGAATTCAGGTGAGCGCGGCCAAACCGTTTTCACTTCGATTCCTTCTTCTGCTTCGCCCAGCGGGCCTCGGCAGCCAGCCTTGAATTACTTCTGTGCCTCTGCGGCAAACCAGAATTTACCGCACACCTTGCGGGCCTCGGTTTGAGCCTGAACACATCGATCATAATTTTGCCATGAAGGATCGCCGCATGACGCCAAGCCTGATGTGCATCGTTCGTACCCCTCCATGCGTTCATGTGCTTCCCGCTCAAGCCTGGCTTGATGTTCGGCGTATCGCTGCCAACCGAACCAGACCGCGAAGATCAATAGGAGCGTAATGCAGAGCCTGTTCATCCGGCGATGGCTTTTTGCTTCTTTTGTTTGGCGCGTCTTGTACGAGCCGCCGCCGCAGCCTTGGAAGCCTTCGTGGCGCTCTCGCGGCGCTGTTTTGAGGTTAAAGACTTCGCACGGGCTAGTCCGCCCCGCTTGCCCAAAGCCTGCATCACCTGCGCGATTGTCTCATCACTGACTTCCATAAGGGAATATTTACACCGTAGCGGGTACGAATGCAAGAAATATCTTATTTTGCGCTTGACACCGTAGCGGTCACGGTCGTAGAGTGTGGGTTGTAAGCGGGCTGATCGGGTGGTTGCACACCCGGTCAGCCCTAACCAAATCGACCTGTTATGGAGGCCAACATGGCTACACCCACTCTAGCAAAACCTCAGTCCCCGGAAAATCTCAACAGCCCACTGGTCAACGAACTCACCCGCATCATCGAAAAAGTAGAACAGCCGAAACCGCCGCAGTCCGAACCGGACGGCTTCACCATCCCCGCCGCCATTCCGACCGACGACCAGCGCCGCGCCCGCAATGCCGCGATGCTGAATGAACTCTGGGCAATCGGCGAAGGCATGAACCTGCAAGCCTTCGAGATTCCGCCGCGCAAAAAACTCGACCCGTTGACCATCGCCTTGAACGGCTTCCCCGACGTGAACACCTACTACGCAGACCGGGAGGGGTACTAGCCATGGCAACCGCACAGGTCACGAACCCCGCACCGGATATTCACCATCTCGGGAGAAAGGCGCTCCCGGAAAACATCCACACGCCGATGGATTTGCTTTCCCTCGCGCTTGAAAACAATGCCGCCATCGACGTGATCGAACGGCTGGTTGCGCTGCAAGAGAAAGTGTTGATGCGCGACGCCAAGACCGACTTTAATGACGCCCTGAGCCGGATACAAGCGGCAGTGGCGCGAATCGCGCCTGACTTGCTCAACCCACAGACTACCTCGAAATACGCCTCTTACGCGGCCATCGACCGCATCATCCGCCCGCTCTACACCGCCGAAGGCATGAGCCTGTCGTTCTCGCACGGCGACAGCCCGAAGCCAGATCACATCCGTGTGGTTTGCGTGGCTGGCCTCGGCTCGTACACCCGGCTCTATCAGATCGACATGCCCACCGATGGTAAGGGGCCGAAGGGCGGCGACGTGATGACCAAAACCCACGCCACCGCCGCCGCCGACTCCTACGCCAAGCGGTACTTGGTGAAGGACGTTTTCAATCTCGCCATCGGGGAAGACGACACCGACGGCAACACGCCCACGAACGGCAAGAGCCGCATCGCTTCCGAGCGGGTGAAGGAATTCTGCCAGAAGATTCTCAAGGCGGAAAACCTCGAAGCCATGAAGCAGGTCTACTTCGCCGCTTACCGCGAAGCCCATGAACTCGGCGATGCCGCCGCCGAAGATGCTTATGTGCGGGCCAAGGACGAGCGCAGAAAGGGGTTTCCCAATGGCAACCGCTAACCAGCTCTGCGAACAGCGCAGCGACGAGTGGCGGCTGGCCCGCATGGGGAAAGTCACCGCCTCGGCCATCGCCAATGTGCTCTCGAAACCCAAGAAGACCGAGAAAGAAACCGCGGGGCGGGCGAACTACCGCGCTCAACTGATCGCGGAGATTCTGTCCGGGGAACCCTGCGACGATTCCTGGCTCAACAATCTCCGCGCCGTGCAGTGGGGCATCGACAACGAATCCCGCGCCCGTGGCAACTACGAACTCTATCGAGGGTTCCTGGTGGACACCATGGGCTTCTGTGAGCACCCGCGCATCGAGAACTTCGGCTGCTCCCCGGACGGCCTGGTCTCTGACGACGGCCTGGTGCAGTTCAAATGCCCCAACACAGCCACTCACATTGAATACTTGCTGAAAGGCGCGGTTCCAGCAGAATATCGTTCCCAGATGTTCGCCGAGATGGCGTGCACGGGAAAAGCCTGGTGCGACTTCGTATCGTTCGACCCACGGTTGCCAGCGGACTTGCAGTTGTTCGTCAAACGCCTGCACCGGGACGAGACGCGGATCGCCGAGATCGAGCTGGCGGTTGAGAACTTTTTGGCCGAAGTGAAGGACTACCTGGTGCGGCTGGCTTCACTCAAAGACGATGGGCTGGAAATGATGCTGCACAAATCCGTGGCCCTGGTGAACGCGAAGCGTGGGCCGCAGCCGGTGGTCAAGATCATGGATTCGTTCCGAGAGGAGGTTGGTGGTTTGTAGCACGAGGGGCGCGGCGGGATATATCAAATTTGTTATATTCCCTGGCCGCGCGAGGGGAGCGCAAGCCTGTTACCTTTCCGGTCTGCTACTGAGGGGATGTGGATCGGGCCGAGTGGGGCGCTCCTCTCGCGGAGCCAGGGACAATGAAACGATTTCTTTCTCAGCGCGAAGCTGATCGCTGCGAACAGGCGAAGGAGCCTGCCTGCAAGTGTCGCTGTGGCGGCGCGAAACACGGCGCAAAAAGAGTTCCGAGCAATGGCGACTATTCCGCGCTGCCGATGGATGACCCGCACTATCGCCCGCCGATGAACAGATCGCAGATCATCAGAACTTTGAACGACGCCGCCGTCCGCATGGTCTACCCGCGCCTCGTGAATCGCGACGATTACATTAGGCAGCACGGCTGGGACGCATGGATGGCCCACGACCGAAGCGAACAGAATGCTTTCATGGAAGCGCAGCGGATTTTGGCGGACGCAAAACGGCAGGTTATTAACCCGCGATGATCCGCCGCCGCCCCATCCCCCGCAGCGACTGCCACTGGTCAAGGGGAACCAAACCAGTCAACTCCCAGCACTACACCGTGAACTCCTCAAATTCCGTCCGCACCTATTCCGACGGCCGCGAGGTTTGCCAGGAGAACGCCCAGGGCTACCAGGAATACACGCGCCGGGTGGAAGTGATGGTGCAACGCCAGAACTATCGCTGCTGCCTCTGTAAACGCCGCTTGGCGCGAAACGACGCCACTTTTGAGCACCAACGACGCCGAGGCATGGGCGCAGCCTTCCGGGATGACCGCATTGAAGACGGAGCAGGGAACTCGGTCAATGGGGCGGCGCACTGGGTGTGCAACTCGGAGAAGGGCTGAGTTCGTCCCGGCAATCCGCCACCACTTGCTTGAGCGCATTCGTCATAGCTTCCTCGGGGCTGTCACCCGTTCCCACCCGCAAAAGAAACGGCAAGCCTTCCCAGATCACGGCGACTTCCCAGCGCCCATTCTGGAGAGTCACCTTGACCTGGGAGATTTCGAGTTTGCATGCTTCACTCATTCACGGTTTGACTTCAAAGAACGTCCCGCACCCGCACTTGTAGCCACCCTTCGGCGTTGTTCCCCACAGGTTGCCATTGCCGTCGATCGCTAAAGCGCCGGCCGGAAACGCGCCATCTGGCGGAACGTCCCCGCCGGTGAAGTTGTGCAGCACCTGGAAGGTCACCCCCTTCACCAGCTCAAAAACCGTTCCAAAGCCGAGGCCGCCTTGCGAGGAAGTGCCCCACAGGTTGCCTTGCTTGTCGAACACTAGGGCGCCCTCGGGCACGCCCACATCGGACTGCAAAAGTGAATACACGCCGCCAGCAGAAAGCTCGTACACCGAGCCGCCGGGATCATTGCCTAGGTTCGCAGCATACCCAGTGGTCCCAAAGATGTCGCCTTGCGCGTCAATCGTCACGCCCGCCAGTGGTTGGGCGCCGTCGGATACTCCGCCCTCAAAGTTGTGCAGGATGGTTTCCGTCCAGCCGCCTTTCTGGTTCGGCGTCAACTCAAACAGCGTCCCGCATCCCTCGCCTGGGTCGTAGGAGCAGTTCAAATCACCACCGAATTCCGTGGTGCCGTAGAAATTTCCCTGGTAGAGCGTCAGAGCCGCGACTGGTCCCCATCCGTCCGGCCCAGAGAAGGCATGAATCACTTGCTCGGTCCAGGTGCCGTTGCCGTTGTTCACCAGCTCAAACACCACGCCGCAGTAAACTGTTTGGTTCCCATAGGGGCAGCCGAAATTTCCGCCAGTGTAAGTGGTGCCCCATAGGTTGCCAGCAGCATCGAAGATCAGGTTGGCTTCAGTGGCCCCTGGGCCAATGCCACCATCCGCTCCGCCGGTGAACTGGTAGAGCGCGGTGGCCGGCCAACCGGACTTCGTGGTGTCCACCATGAAGACTTCGCCCGCCGCCAGCCCCTGCGAATTCAGCGGCAGGGGCGTAACTCCGAAAAGCTGTCCCAGGCCATTGGGAGTGAGCGATGCGTAACTGAAGCAGGCCTGGTTGGTGGAGCACTGCGAGCGGTGATCTGCGAGGGCGCCGGGCGTCGCTGAATACACACCACCGTATTGAGTCGAGCTGTAGGCCACCTTGCCCACAATCGCGAGCCCGGCATAGGGATTGACGAAGGGACGATTGCCAGGGACCACGTAGACCTGCTGGTAGGTCTGGGCGAACGCCGAGGCAGCCAGGACGAAGTTCAGGAAGCACAGCGACAGCTTTTTCATGGGAGTTTCTCCTTTGTGGAACAGCGATTTTGTGTACAGCCCTGGGGGAGGACTTCTAGGCGCGGCAGCCATTCTACCTCATGATTTCAGCTCCTTTCGCCAAATTTGTTCGCGGACCTGAGCGACTTTTTCTTCCGCGCGGATCCACCAGTTGTCAGCTTCGCGGCGCCCACGTTTGTAACCGCCGCGGGATCCTGTCTCGTAGCCGACGATGAAGGCCGCGACCAAACATGCGAGCATCCAGAACACAATCCAGAATGTGATCATCGCGGCACCGCCTCCATCTCGCACCGGCAAATCCTTCCTCCGCCCATCGGCTCTCCGCACTCTTTGTCTCCCTGGTGGATGTGACCGCAGCGGGGACAGGTGGAGTCGAGCTCGTGACGGGTTACTTCCCGGCATGGCCGAGAAACAGAGTTGGGGTGAACTTCGGTGCTCACCAGATTTCGCCCCTTCCTGCGACGAACGCGCGGCAGATGTCCACCATGACATCGAGAGCCTTCATGTCGGCCCCCCTGTTCGCCCTCACGAGGATGTCCGCCGACCACCACCCATTTCGATCTGTGGGCTCGGTGAAGTGGTAGTAGATAGCGCTCGGATGAACGAAAGAGTGCGGCACGGCGCAATGAGCACGAAGATATTCGCAGACCAAAACGGCAGATTGAATCGAGCGCGTTGAGCCGATCTTGTGAACCAGCGGAAGTTTTTCTTCGTCGCTCATGCGCCCTCCAGAGCTTCCTCAGCTTTCTGTTTCGCCCGCTGACGCGTGAACTCCACGCCGCCATACTCGACATTGTTGGGCATCCAAAGACACCACGCCCACAACTGAGCCAGGCCCCGGAGAGCGAAACAGGAATCCCATAAATTGCCGAGGCTCATCCTCTTGCGCCTTATAGAGTCCGCGACTCAAGCGGTGCCATTTCATGCCGCCTTCCTTTCCGTGCTGGGTTCGACCCGCTCCGCAAGCACCAATGACCAGGGCCAGCGAAATCTTCGTTGGGGGTGGTAGGACTCAGCGCGGAGTTCCGCGTGAATCGAGAGGTCGTGTGGGTAATCGCGCTGGGGACAGGCGCAGGCGAGGGGAACATCGAACGGCTTGAACTTGATTTCCCCGCGCTCCATTTTGGCCGCGAGTTCGGCGCGTTGCCGATCTGTCTCCCGTTTTCCCGCGCTGCGATTGTAGGAACGAGTGCCCAATCCATAGGATCCAGCGAGAGCCGCGAGCCGTTCATCGTTTTCGTGGGCATAGACCGCCGATTTTGCGTGGGCGAATTCGTGATTGCCGTCATGGAAGGCGTCGAGCGTGCAGCCGGGGAAGTCGCAGGGAACTTCGGGGCCGGTGGCGGCGAGTTTGAAGTCGGAGGTCATGCGGAAACCTCCATCTGAGCCGGAAGAAAGCAGCGGGCGATGTGCTGCGCGAGGGGAAAGGGGATTTTAGCCAACATCGCGCTGGCCGCTTTTCGCTTGAGGGAATTCGAGGCGAATAACGCGGGGCCGTAGTCAAACCAATCGGCCGCCCGAACATGCTCAGCGGGATTTGTCAGGTGTCGGGTGTGTGGATGGCCGTCTCGCGCATAGACGCGGGCGGGCAACTTCAACCCTTCCAACCTCCAATGCGGCGTTACTTCGCCGGTTTCGCGGAAGCGGCTCCAGTTCTGACCAAAGACCTTCTGCGATCGAGCAATCGGCATCAGCGCGGGAACGTCGCCCCAGAGAAAGTAACTCCCAAAATGCCAACGGGCCATTCCCACAAATCTCTGAGCGCCGCGAACATTTTCGACGATCAACGGAACGTGTCGGGCGGCCGCTTCGCTTGCTTCGCGCTGAATTCGGAAGCACGCATCGAAAAGGGAATTATCCGGCGGCGGCAGAGACTTGGCGCGACCCCACGGCATAGCGCGATAGCTATACTGCTGGCAAGGTGGCGAGGCCACGATCACACTGGCGTCGCAAAATTCCGAACCGTCGACCGCGAGTACATCCGCAAGCACCAGCTCACCTGGATAACCGCCCGTGCCGTAGTCGTGGCGCTCCACGTCGAACCCGATGACGCGATAGCCTTCCGCGAGAAATCCCTCTGCCCATCCGCCAAGCCCGCAGTAGAGATCAATGCAGAGAGGTTTCACGACGCCCTCACAGTCATCCGGCACGGCCTCGGTTTCTCGAAACTCACCACCTTCGCCGGACGACGTTGGTCAGGGACCCGGCGGGCGCTCGCCAGCTTTCCCCCTGCGTAGATGACAATCCCAAAGACGCCCGGAAGCAACCCGGTATAGAGGCCACATTTAAGAATCGCCTCCGCGAAGAGCAGTAGGTTTTGCATCACGCCATGACCGCCTTTCTTCCGTCGCTTCTCACGATCGCCGACTCTTGACCCGTATAGGGAGATGGATCCAAGCGACATGTCGCTGCCGACGTCCAAAACGACACGTCGCTCCGGGATCCGGCAAGACGCGTCGCTTCCGCCGGTAGAAACGACACATCGGCTACTGTCGTCTGGCGCCGGTGAGACGCGACAGGAATTCACGCGGCCTCCGTGGTGGTTCTGGTGAACGGTTCCACTCGTTCCTCCCCACATCCCAGACACACACCCATGCGGCCTCCGTCGAATTCAAAGACTTCGACAAAGACTTTTTCTCCGCCGCAGTTGATGCACCAGCGCATGTCGCGGCAGATTTCAGGATCAAGGACGGCGATTCCTCCGCAGGCGAACTCGCCGCCCTCGTTTGCCGGCCTGGTCACGGAGGTGTCAGGCGGCGAAGTCATGCCGATTCCCCTTTCGCGGGCAGCGCGGCCATAAAGCCACGGAACGCACGTTCTAGCATGCTCGAAGCTCCGCAGCGTTCGATCTGGCGCATGGCTTGGATGGTGAGCGCGATGGCGTGCATGTTGAGCCGGACTTCGTTGAACAAGTCGCAGGCGAGAACGTACTGGTGATCGACGCGCTGCACTCCGTTGAAAAAATCCTTCGCCTGATCGCGTGCCCGCACCAGCGCCTGAAACAAAGGCAGGTCGCCGCCTTTGTCGGGGTGGTACTGCTTCGAGAATTTACGGAACTGCTGATCAACCAGAGCAAGTGCGCCGTCGCGGTCGTTTTGGTTCCACTTTTCCGGGACGTTGATCGCCAGCACGTCGCGCCAGGTGCGGTCGTCGCGCTGTTCGCGTCCGAAGTAAACCGCGACGCCGGGATCGGGAGGTTTGAAGCCTTCGCGGGGCAAGCCCCGCAGCGTGAGCGGAATGTTGGTCGAGAGCACCAGACTCGTCGCTTTCAGCCGCTCCACTTCGTCGATCAAATTGTCAAGATACGCGCCGAAGGGTTTCTTCCAGTTGTTGTTCCCGCGCCGATGCTGCACGCGCGTTCGCACCCAACCATCCGGCCAATCGAGAGGGAAGGCTTCTTTCATTGGCTCCTCAGCACACCGGGCGGGGACGCGCGATCCCGCCGAACTTCTCAAACAGATAGCCCGATCCTGAAGCTCTCGGATTGCGGCGCGGCAACTCCTGCACTTCGTCGATGATCTCGGCGATCATCTGGCGCTCGGCGTCGTGCTGCCAGCGTTTGTGCTCAGCCATTCGCCGCTCGATAAATTCCTGGTTGAATTCAGTCGCCATGCGCTACCGCCTTTCGTGGTGCTTCGCTGATCGGAACGTAACTGCGCTTACTGAGCAACCGCACGTTGAGGGCACGCCGGGTGCCGAAATTCGGGAAAAGATCGAATTCCACTTCGCCTCCTTCCGGCAGTGCGGAAACGCCTTCGGGCAATTTGCTTTCGTGCACAAAAACCTCTCGCGTGCGGTCACCCGATCTCACTCCGTCGGGGGTGATAATTCCCCATCCGGCCGGATTCCAAAATTTCACCAGTCCGGTCACCGCGCCTCCGCCTGCAATCGGGCCAGCATGTTGTTGTAGGCGTCCTTGTAGCGCCAGAGCGCGTCCTCGAACCAGAAGCGATTGACGATGTTCGATTTGCGCAGCAGCGCCGCCGCCTGGAACGAGTACTGGGAGGCATCGACCGGCGTGAAATTGTTCGCGGCCATGACGATCAGCGCGGCAGCCTGGCTCAAGGAAACTTCGCTGAACGCGGCTTCGGCTTCAATCGCCAATCGCACGGTCTGCACATTCGGCCAGGTCGCGGGCATTCCCACTTGGCGGGCGAGATCGGCGGCCAACTTGAGGGCGACGGAAGAGGGCGGCGAGAGCCGAGATTTTCCACTTGAACGCGGGCGCGAATTGTGGAATGCTGTCGCTTGAGTCGCCATGCCGGTTACTCAGAACTTGCATTTCTGACGGCGCGAGAGTTCATAGCTCTGGCGCCGTTTGTGTTTACATCAACCCTTCCGTCACGCCGCGCGCTTTTCCGAGCGGGGATCGACCTTCGCCGGTTGCGGCGGCTTCCTGGGCGGCAACGCCACGCCCCAAAACTCGTCGTAGAGCGGCCCCAGCAGGAACTTCCTGCGGGCAGCGATGGCGGGGCCGACTTTCTCGGGAGCTATGCCCAGGATGGAAGTGCAGGCGACAACATCGGGCCTCGCGATCCCGCGATCCGCATTGAGCACGGTGAGCCAGGCGATCCGATAGTCGCACTGGAGATGCGGGTTGGGTTCGCGCCATTCGGCAGCTTCTAACCGGGCGAGGATGCGCTGAGTCCAGGCTGAGGGGGAGCGGCTGGGCATGCCGCCGAGTTATACGCAGTTCAGGCGACATGTTGCAACTCCTTGGATTTGCTGGAGTTGGTTTTGGCGGCAGGCTTCCGGGCCGGGAACTTGTCAGAATACCTGTTATCGGACATTACGTTACTTCTCTTCGACCTCTGCCCCTCCTTTACATCCCGACCCGGATTCAACGTAGTCTTACCGCCGGTACAGTCGCAGTTCCCGACCGTCCCGCCGGCTGTTTGGCAGGTTCTCCCACCAGCACGATCTTGGGATGAAAAAGCGTCCCCGCGACTCGGGTGGCGATGGCGATCAGTTCCCTTTGTCCTGAGAACACTTTCACTTGCAGTGCCTTGGAGACTTCCGGCAGGTTCACGGTACGCCCGCTGCGGATGTGGGCTGCCATCTCCTCATTTGCGGTGACCGAGGGAAGGCGCGGCAGAAGCTTGCGAGGATGAACGAAAAGGTCATCGAGGACGCCGCCGTTTGCTGCCGTCTGCAGCTCTTCCAGGGTGTGGGCATCGGTCAGGTCAAACTCTGCCACCGCGGTGCGCCGCAGCGATTGCAGGTGAGCGCCGCATCCCATTTGCTGGCCGATATCGTGGGCGACGGAGCGCAGGTAAGTTCCAGAGGCCACGCGGGCCTGAAAGCTGGCGCGATCGCCATCGACACTCAGAATGTCGAATTCTTTGATCTCGACTCGCACCGGCTTAAGGATGACCTCTTTCTGTTTTCGGGCCAGCTTGTAGGCCGGGACGCCTTGAATCTTCTTGGCTGAAAAAGACGGCGGCATCTGCTCGACGAATCCGCGAAAGGGGGCAGCGAAATGGCGGACTTCTTCCAGCGTTGGCGCTACAGTCTGCTGAGTGCTCACGGCTTCGCCATCGGCGTCATAGGTGTCAGTGGCGAAGCCGAAGCGGATTACGCCTTCGTAGGCCTTCTCGGAGGCGGTGTAGAACTGGGCCAGACGGGTAAGACTGCCAACTACCAGCGGCAATACGCCAGTGGCGGAAGGATCAAGCGTCCCGAGATGCCCCACCGACCGCTCGTGCAGAATGCGGCGTACACGGTTGACTACGTCGTGTGAGGTCAGTCCGGCGGGCTTATCGATGATGAGAACGGCATTCATAGATTAGAATCAATTGCCTCACTACCAATCTAAAGCATGTTTCCGATCCGCGACGATACGCCCCGCTTCAGCACGCCCTACATCACCTACTTCATTATCGCCCTGAATGTGGTGGTGTTCCTGTTTGAATTGTCGGTGGGGGCGCAAAGCCATCGCGCGCTGAATGGCCTGATGTATCAATTCGGCGTGGTTCCGCTGCACTTTGAAAGGGCGTTGGCCGGGACCTCGAACGCTTCCCTGCCGGCACTTTCGCTGACCATTCTGACCTCCATGTTCCTGCATGCCTCCTGGCTGCACATCATTGGCAATATGTGGTTCCTGTGGATCTTTGGCGACAATATTGAAGATTATCTGGGGCACTTTTCGTATCTGGTGTTTTATCTGGTCAGCGGATTCGCGGCTATGGGCACGCACATTCTGCTCAATGCGGGGTCGAATGTCCCCGCGTTGGGGGCGAGCGGAGCGATTGCGGGAGTGATGGGCGGTTATTTTGTGCTCTATCCCAGGGCCCGCGTCATGATGTGGTTTCCTCCAATCTTCTTCTTCTACCTTCCCGCGTGGCTGGTGCTGGGATATTGGTTCTTGACACAGTTCCTGAGCGGCGCCGCCACACAGATTGCGGGAGCGAGCCAGGGTACGGGTGGGATAGCGGTGTGGGCACATGTGGGAGGGTTTGTAGCGGGGATCGTGCTGATCAAGTTGATGCCGGAGCGGCGCGGACGCAATCGTTATGCGGCATGGTGAGGGTTTCGCAGCTGCACGGGCGGGGACGCCCGCGCCTACATCTATAATGTTGTTGTGGCCCCTCACTCGGTTCAGCAAGTCGCCACCGCTGACTTCCCTACTCGCTGGGGCAAGTTTCGCATCTTCGGTTTCCAGGGCAACTTTGGCGGACGCGTGGAAGAGGCTGTGGCCCTGGTGATGGGCGATATTGTTTCCGCGCCGCCCCTGGTGCGCATTCACTCCCAGTGTCTCACTGGCGACGTCTTCGGATCGCTGCGCTGCGATTGCCGCCAGCAATTGGAAATGGCGCTGGCTATGATTGCCGAGCGCGGCGCGGGAGTGCTGATCTATGAACAGCAGGAAGGCCGGGGAATCGGTCTGATGGCCAAGCTGAAAGCTTACGAGTTGCAGGATGACGGATTAGACACCGTCGAGGCAAACGAACGTTTGGGCTTTAAAGCTGATCAGCGGGAGTTTGCTTTACCGGCAGAGATTCTGAAGGCGCTGGGGGTTTCCCAAGTTCGACTACTGTCGAATAATCCTGACAAAGTCGCGGCGCTCGAACGCGGGGGAATCAGGGTGATTGAGCGGGTCCCTTGTGAAGTTTCAGCGAGTGCGCACTCGGAAGATTATTTGAAGACCAAGAAAGAGAAGATGGGACACCTGTTCACCAGCCGCTAGTTCCCTGCCGCGGCCAGTACTGCCCGCTTGGTAAACACCCGAATCATTTCCCGGCGATACTCCGGCGTCAACGCGGAAGTGGTCAGCGGCTTGGCGGTCTTCGCTGCCAAAACCCCGACGGCATCGGCAACTGCGTCGTCCACTGCCTTGCCATTCAGAGCTTCGCTTGCGCCTTTCACCAGCAGCGGTGCGGGATTCACCGCGGTGATGGCCACGCGCGCGTCGGACACATGCCCGTTCGACCGCTTGATGACAACGGCGACTCCTGCCAGTGGATAATCTATCGAGCCACGAATTCGCAGCTTGCGGTATACGCCGCGA
>Ga0207066_1104_pt1 | contig 22209 bp, 17 predicted proteins | sample Alteio_BWMinCont_24_FD_153490 | JGI IMG/M metagenome (GOLD analysis project Ga0207066, IMG submission 153490) | Enriched cells from forest soil in Barre Woods Harvard Forest LTER site, Petersham, Massachusetts, United States -... | ecosystem: Environmental > Terrestrial > Soil > Temperate forest >...
GTACAATTTTGCGTTCAACAGGTTGATGCCAATTTGTTGCCGCCGATACGGTTCCATTATAGGTAGTAAAGCCAAGAGAAATTGCATTTTTTTGGCCATACTGTTCTTTCACAAGCTGGCCAATATTGTGTTCACCATGTTTGCCCATTTGTGTTGCCAAAGCATTACCAACATGTGAATTGTGAGCCCAAATAATAATCTTTGATTTTTCTATGCCTTTTCCTTTATAATGCTCAACCAATGCATTCAAGGTTTCTACCATATGGGAATCGCGTAAATTCCAACTGCTTGTTGCGCTGCCAAACATGGAACGATAATATTCTTCAGCATTTTTTACCACACGCGCATTTTGTTCAATATAAAAACCTTCATCAGAAAATGCGTCATTATATTCAAATTTTTTCCAATCTTGTTCCTGTAAAAGTTTAAGCTCGTCAATAACGTTATTTTCACAGGAATCTATAATTCCTCTAAATACCGCATAACCATATGCTTGAGGATCTTGTCGATAATGATAAAAGCATGCATAATGTTTTTCTGCTTGAGTTGCAGCTACAGGATCTACTTTTGCAAGTGAAGAAATAACAACATCAATAGAGCGATATAAACTATAAAGATCAAGACCGTAAAATCCTATCTTTTTGTCAGATTTTTGTTTTTGATTATGATCACGCAACCATTCAGAAAATTGTATCATGACTGTATTGCGCCACATCCAGGTTGGAAAACGATCAAATGAAGCAAACGCATCTTCTGCTTTTGTGTATTCTTCTTGATGAATATAGCGGTTAACCTGATACGCATCTGGCCAATCCCCTTCGATTGCAATTGCATGAAATCCTTTTTCTGTGATTAAGCGTTGTGTAATTTGCGAACGGATTTCATAGAATTCATGGGTACCATGGGTCGCTTCACCTAAAAGTACTATCTGTGCATCACCAACATGTTTAATAAAAATATCATAATCTGAAGAAGCTCTCGTTAAAGGAATTGCAACAGAACGAACTGAATCAAGAATTTTTTTATCATAATGCATGAAATTTCTCCTTTTTTTGTTTTATCCGATTTTTTCAATCGCCGGCGGGACCCAACTGCCATCTAATACTGATTTTTTTGGCCAATAAAGACGCATGGTAAGATTAAAAATTCCTTCAGGAGCCGGCAACCAATTATTTTCTAATTTTTTTTCGGGGCTCGCATGCTGAATGTATATATCTAATGAGCCATCGGGATTAAAGTATAACGGATCTTTGTCGTTTAATGCATAACGGTGTAATGAATTTTGAATGAGAAAACTTTCTGCATTATAGAGAGTCAAAGACCAAAATGCATTAACCGGCGGTAATTCACCTTTTTTAAAATGAATACGATAGTTATTTTTACCCATTAATGGATTATTATGTGCATCAACAAATGCAGTTGGATAGACCGCATCTTCCGGTATATTTGCACCAATACCCATTGCCGCGGTCATCGCACGCGTAAGATAATCAGTACCATACGTACCGATATTCAACATGATGCCCCACCCATTAATTTTTTTTAGCGTACGATAATGGGCTTGTATTTTTTCGGAAGCTTTTTTCATTGAATCGTGCAACATCTGAAAACTAAAATTTTCATCTGACCTATTTATACCAATTTTTTCTAATTTTTTTATCATTGGTCCATCTTCCAATGCAGGAGGATTATTTTTCAGAGACTGCACAAAGGTGGTATAAAATGTTTCTGCATCCATAGCCGCAACAACATCGACGGGAGCTTTTTGTTGGGCGATCATAGCGTTGGTAAGATATATGTTTTTGGCTTGTGCTTGTTTCGTGCTCTTTTTATCGTGCAGCCAATCACTGAGAGTTGTTAGTGTATAACCCTCCTGAATTGCATGCACAGCGGCATAATCTTGTGGGCCATAGGTATGCGTGCGCCCAAGTAATAAGACCATATTTGTTGGTGCCTTAATTTTTATAAGATTCTCTGGTGCGTTACCCTGCCAATTTGGCCCAACCATAATAAATTTCTGAGCTTTTGTTCCCGTAGTTCGTTTACCCAAAGAAGCAAATACATTCGTCCATGCATCCATGCATTCAATCAAATAATAACGTTCCTGCGTATCAGGAACGGATAGTACAAGCGGTTGCTCGCTCAAATCAAGCCACGCAAAGGAATAAAGCGTGTCGACATTGGGTCTTACAATGCTTTTATATGCTTCGGTTGGAAATTCAGCACTATGAATAAATATATTTTTATGGGCGCCATCCTGCGTCATTATATTTTTTGTGGTCTCCATTACTACCAATGGATAAGCATAGATATATGTTTCAATGCCGATATCAGAAAAAGCATCCGCAGCCACATCAAATTTTGGTTTTTTGTGAAACAGTAAGAAAAAAAACAAAAACGAAACTACACAAAGCACACTTATTAAAAAACATTTTTTTGACATAATCATAATAACTCCTTCTTAAGAGACTATATAATTTTATTATCCTTTTTGTAAGAGACTGAATTTCTTTAGGAATTTTTTATGATAACAAATGAATTAACAAAAACATCGTTTTTTTGATGATAAGCAGATTCGCAAAGTATTATTCAACGATGAGTGGTATTTTTCGGTTGTCGATGTATGCGGAGCTCTTGTCGAAAGTTCTGATTCAGGAGCTTATTGGAGAAAGCTTAAACAGCGATTGGCAGCAGAAGGAAGTGAAGTCGTGACATTTTGTCACGGGTTGAAATTAACAGCTCCGGATGGCAAACAACGTGTAACCGATTGCGCCAATACAGAAGGCATTTTCCGTATTATTCAATCCATTCCATCGCCCAAAGCAGAACCATTTAAAGTATGGTTGGCTAAAATTGGCAAAGAGCGCATTGATGAAATTGAAAATCCCGAACTTGGCTTTGAACGAGCTAAAAGTCTTTATGAAAAGAAAGGCTATCCGAAAGAATGGATCGAAAAACGATTAAAAGGAATGGCGGTTCGTCAAAAGTTGACCGAAGAATGGGATAATCGCGGGGCTCAAAAAGCAATTGATTACGCAATCTTAACCAATGATATCATGCAAGGAGCCTTTAGCTTGAAGGTTGATGAGCATAAACAGCTCAAGGGTCTTGCAAAACAAAATGTGCGTGATCACATGACTGATTTAGAACTTATTATAACCATGCTTGGCGAAGCCACAACAACACAAATTACCCAGCAAAGAGATTCTCAAGGGTTATCAAAACTTCGTCGTGATGCAAAAGACGGCGGTGCTGTCGCAGGAAGAACACGAAAAGATATTGAAAAGCAGATTGGCAAAAAAGTGGTTTCGGAAGAAAAATTTTTACCGATTAATGCCATGAGCAGCTAAAATTAAAAATTATCCCAGATATTTTTCAAGAGCTTCTTTGAGTTCATTATGTGTTATTTCACCCACAACTCTATGTTTTTCATTCTTATTTTTTATAAAAATAAAAGCGGGAATTGACTCCACATTAATGTCATGCGCGATTTCGGGGAATTTATCGACATCAAGTTCAGCAAATATATATTTTTTCCCTAATTCTTTTTCAAGCTGTTCAAAAATTGGTTTCATTTTAACACAATGAGAACACCATGTTGCAAAAGCTTTTATAATAATCGGTTGAGACGACTCTTGAATCGTATCTTTTGTGAATTGTATAACCATATAAATATTCCTTCTTAAACTATGTGATTAAACTATGAGATTTTTACTGTATTTAAAGAATATCTTATTTTTTTTACAAAATTCAATAAAATCTAAAACTCTTGTTTTTTAATAATCATGCTATTGCGGGCGGAAAAAGGCCACCAGATTTATTGGGTGCTTATTATGAACCTACCATTTTAACTCAAATTACTTTCGATATGCGTGTATGGCAGGAAGAAGTTTTTGGCCCTGTTTTACCTGTTGTCATTTTTGATACCGAAGACGAAGCAATTGCTTTAGCGAATGATACGCAATATGGATTGGGTGCTTACGTGTATACAAAAAATAAAGAATTGGCTCTGCGTGTAAGTAATCAGCTGTAAACAGGTAATGTGAGTGTTAATGGCGCTAATTACGTTATTGCACAAGATCCATTTGGTGGTTATAAAAATTCCGGCCTTGGCCGCGAACATGGCAAAGCAGGATTACGGGAATTTTGTACTATGAAAGTAGTGGCTTTAAAAAAATAATCATACTATTTCAGGAAAAAAACCCCGATCATCTCGAGTGATTCGAGCAAATCGAGAATCGTATCGAGAGACGAATCCGACTTCGCCAAGGCTACGACGGACACGGTCGGCAAATGAAGAGTAAATATATATGTATTTTAATATGCACCGCTTCGTCTCTCGATACATCCGTCTTCGCTGCGCTACGTCGGACACTCGAGATGAGCGGTGATGGGATTAATTAATAGAAACGATATTCTTAATTATTCTTCGGCTGGATAGGTTATAATTTTTTTATTAACTTTTGCCCATGGTGTTAATCTATGAGGTTTGCTTGAAGTTATGCTATAAATATCTTCAACATCTATTCCTTGTACTAACAAAGCGTCGCCAATTAATGATCTATGACATCGCCAAGGCACCGCCTCAGCACACATAATTACTACTGTTTTTTTATGTGCCAGTTTTATGAGTTCTTGAATGCCGTCATGAAATTCTTTGGTTTGCATATAATCAGCATATCCTCTAAAAGATGCATTTCTCCAAGCCATATTAATTGAATGGGATGTTGTGTGACGTAATCCACCTAAATTTTTTTGATGACGATAGTTGATATGATGATTTCTTAAAACATGAGCTAATTCTTTTTCATTAAATTGCGGATTATGGCGTGACTTTGGTATGCTGCGAATATCAACAAGTTCATTGATAGCGTAATGCTTAAGAATGTTTAAAAAATCTTCTATCGAACGTGTTGAATGCCCGATGGTATATATATGTAATTTTTCTTTCATCGTAATCTTTCATAGGAGCCTCATAAAATATGATTAATAGACCAAAATTACAGAATATACGTACTCTATGTCAAGTATTTACTGTCAATGCAAAAATATTTTTTGTGCTTTTGTCTCTGTCCATCTTTTGCAATTACTCTGCAACACTTAAAGAAATTTTTAAGCCCGAAAATCTCATCATAGAAACCGAGCGGCTTGTTTTGCGATTAATAGAGCTTGAAGACCTGTATGATGTGTTTGAATTTACCTCAGATCCTGAGGTCGAAAAATTAACCGGGATGTTTGCACTGCATACCACCTACAAAGAAACGGAACATTTTATACGCATGAGCTTGGCTTCGTATAGAATCTATAGTTCAATTTCTTGGGCTGTTATTTGTAAACCACACAATAAAGTTATTGGCATTTTTAGATTATTTTCTTATGTACCTTTGCATCGTAAAGCGGAAGTTGGATATGTTCTTGCACGTCCCTATTGGGGTCAGGGAATCGCAACAGAGGTATTACAAGCTGCTTTGAAATTTTGCTTTGGTTCAATGAATTTACACAGAATTTATGCAACCGCCGACCCGCGCAATACGGCTAGTTATCATGTGCTTAAAAAATGTGGGTTTCACTATGAAGGGCTCTTGCGCGATTGTTATTTTTTTAGGGGCGCATTTTGTGATCGCATGATGTTTTCGATTTTAGAGCAAGAGCTTGAATCTTTATGAGCACTTTTGACTTATAATGCCGCATATTTTATTATAAATTACAACAGAGTACCACTTCATTCCCATTTCATCTTAAGAAAGAGATTTTTAATGCATGCTATTATTGAAATAAAAAATTTAAAAAAAATATATAGTTCTGGAACCGAAACCGTTACCGCAGTTGATGGCATAGATTTGACCATTCATAAAGGTGAACTTTTTGGATTTTTAGGGCCAAATGGCGCGGGAAAAACTACAACCATGCGTATTTTAACCACCTTATTAAAACCGACATCAGGGTCAGTATCTATTGCTGGTTTTGACGTTATGCAACAGGCTGATCTTGTGCGAACACAAATTGGCTATGTGAGCCAGTCTGGTGGTTTAGAGCGAAGCGCAACAGCACGAGAAAATTTAGTTCTGCAAGCACGTTTATATGGTATGAGTAAATCAGAAGCTAACGCTCGCGCGGATGAACTTATTCAATCTCTTGGCCTTATTGATTTTGCAGATAGATTAGTGGAAACCTATTCTGGTGGTCAACGACGCAGGACTGATATTGCATTAGGCATGGTACACAAACCAAAAATTCTTTTTTTAGACGAACCAACTACTGCGCTTGATCCGCAAAGTCGTGCCCATGTATGGCAAGAAATAAAAAAACTTAAAACTCACGGGACTACCATATTTTTTACGACTCATTATCTTGATGAAGCAGATTTATATTGTGATAGAGTCGCAATTGTTGATCATGGAAAAATTGTAGCGCTTGATTCACCAGAAAAACTTAAACAAGAAATTGTTCAGGGTGATAAACCAACAACGCTTGATGATGTTTTTTTACGAAAAACAGGTCATACCTTTAAACAAGATAATCCTCTTTAAAAAGTTTTAAGAAAGAACACCCCTATGAAATTAATTAAATTAATCAACGACACGTCACTTATTTTTTCTCGTAGTTTACAAATTACGTTACGCAATCCTGTATGGATAGTATTTGGTCTTTTTCAACCGCTTTGTTTTTTGCTCTTATTTGCGCCCCTTCTTGAAAAACTTACGAGCATTCCTGATTTTGGAAATACTAATTCGCTCACTGTTTTTACTCCAGGACTTTTGGTTATGATAGCTCTTTATGGGAGCGCATTTGTAGGTTTTGGTTTAATTGATGATATACGTGCAGGCGTTATAGAACGCTTTCGTGTAACACCTATTGATAGAACAGCGATTCTTTTGGGTCGGGTGTTGCGGGACGTATGTGTTCTGTCCGTTCAGGCGACATTTTTGATAGCGCTTGCCTGGTTTCTCGGGCTTTCAGCTCCATGGTTAGGGGTAGTTCTTTCATATGGTCTTGTGATGTTGGTAGGTTTTACCATAGCGACTGCATCATACTGCGCAGCATTTGTTTTGCAAAGTGAAGATGCATTGGCGCCTATGATTAACTTCTTTTTACTTCCTATTCAGCTGCTTGCAGGAATAACATTACCCCTTACGTTAGCGCCCTTGTGGTTGCAAAGAATTGCTTTTTTAAATCCATTTGCCCATGTTGTTGCTGCAATGCGTTTGCTTTTTGTGGGTGAATATTACAACAAAACAGTGTTCTTTGGATTTGCATGCATGTTTATCGTTGCGTTTATTACCTTTTATCTTGTTTCTCGATTACTAAAAAGAACTGCTGAGTAATTATTAATAAAGCCCCGCTCAAGAAAATCACTTTTCCGTAGCGGGGCTTTATTTTGATGTACCTGTTTAGTTTTTATTGGTCTCTAAATCTTTCAAGTATACCTTGAGAGCACCTTCAACCATTTTTTCGCGATCTCCGTGAAGTCGCGATTGGTTTGTTAAAACTTTGAATTTTTCATTTTCCATGCTTTTAAACATCTTGTTATATGTATCTCCAACAACAGTTTCGTCTTTTGCAAGATCCATAACAATATTGAATTCATTTTTTTCAACCAATGCTTTCAGTAAAACGTGTGGTGACGGACGATCTGCAGAAAACTTAATAGATTTACTTAAAAATTCCTTTTTGCCACCAGGAATAATTTTATCTATAAGATTTAAAACAAATTCCATATCAAGTAATGGGTATCCTAAATAGACTATGCCATTTTGTACCATTTTTTTGGTAGAATTAATTTTCTCAATATCAAGAGCATCATTTTTGACAACACAAAGTCGCTTCCACCATGATTCATAGGTATAAGGATCGGACAACATAGCTAATGCAGTTATCCAAGCGGCACCGCCACGCGATTCGCCAAGTCCATAGACCTTTTTTATACCTTTGTCATTACATACAAGTAATCCAGCTAAAATCACCAATGCGTCATATTCTTGACCCAAAGCAGTATATTTTGTTTTTTCAGACTCATTGTTCCACACAAGACTTCCATGCGGGTTGCAATTAAGCATATATAATTTATGCTTCCAGAAAAAATCCGCCTCTTGATGAAAGCTATAAGGATAACCTTCATAACCATGCATTGCAACGATCATGTCAGGATTCCATTTTTCCGTCAATTTTACATTCTTATCCAGAAGCCAATTATAGTGTCTACCCGGATCGGCATCATATTCAAAGTTTGTAAAATAACGCCAAGGATCATCTGAGTTTTCAACAGTATTTGATATTTCCGAACAGTTTTTTGAAACAATCTGGTTGTTGTCTTTATTTTCAGACGAATTCAAATGGTTCATCAGAACCTTAATACGGTTCTTCGCGCTTGAAATATTTACCTTGTTTTCCATAGCCAATGCAGCATTATTGCAACATGCAATGGCAAGAACAATGGTTAGAGAAAGTTTTTGGTATATCATTTTCATGATTAACTCCATTTTTAGTTTAAAATTATTCTATGTACACTATCTATCATTTTTGTTAATTATCCTTATTTGTTTCTTTTATTTTAAAGGCAATATCAAAAATAATAGGCGTATGATCACTACATTTATCGTAATAAGTATTTACGTCTTCAAAGTACGCCATACCATTTGGTTTTAAGTAACCAAAATCGATTATTTTGCCCGTCCAACTGGTCAAAATAGGTCGTTTTTTAGGTAATACAGTATATGCATCTGTATATCCTGCTTTTTCAAAGCCATCCTCAACATAGGTTGGTGTTGGGAACTTTCTTTTTGCATCATCTTCCTTAATAAGGTCCCATGCATTTTTGTTGTTAATGCTGCACTGATAATCACGTGCTCGTGTTTCATTAAAATCACCAACGATAATAACGTTATCGATATCGGCATCTTTGTTTTTTATATGCTCAAGCAATTCTGCAACTTCACTTTCGCGGGTTTTACCTGAGTCATCCCAGACGTCAAGGTGAGTGTTATAGATACGAATTTGCTGATTATTATGTTGGATTGTTACACCAACGAAAGTGCGGCGTTCACCTTTGCTCTGTTTGTCATCTATATCTGGCTTTTCAAATGTTGTATTAATGATATTTTCGAGCGGATATTTTGAAAATATGATGGTACCAAACGGTATAACATCGTTATCCCATTTTGAATACTTACCAGGACTCAAAGTAGTATCTCCACCATAGGCATATCCCATATCTCTAAATTTTTGGATTAACTCTTTGGTGTCGTATTTGTTCCATTTGTATTTTCCCCAGTTTACTTCCTGTAAACAAACGATATCGGGATTTGTTGTTTTAATAGCGCCTAAGACATTGTCAACGTTAGAAGAAACAGAGCCATAGGCTGTTCTCTTCCAAATCTTTTCAGACTCTGACCACCAATACGACTCTTCTCCTTCTAACCAAAAATGCACATTATAGCTCATAATGCGAAGCGTTTTAGAGGTGTCATGTTGTTTGATAAGCCCATTGTATTTGCTCAATCTTTTGCAATCTTCTGCGTACATTAAATACTTTTTCTCTCTCGTGCAATTCACATCTTCTGCAAGTAATTGAAGCGTCTTTGGTTGTTCTTGCGATAATGCATGTACAAGATCTATTAATTTTTCTCTTGATTTTTCTGATTTTTTCTTGATTCCTAAATCTTTTAAATAGACCTTAAGAGCTTCATTCAGCATCGTTGCGCGATCCCCATGATTCTTTGATTTATAGATTACTTTCAATTTAGTATGTTTGTTTTGTAAATCGTCAAATAATTTGTCATATTTATTTTCAACAACAACATCGTTGGGTGAAAAATCAATAACGATATTAAAATTGTTGCTTTCAACTAATTTTTTTAATAAAACATAGGCTGGAATATTATTTTTATTAAATTTAATAGATGTATCAAAAAGATCTTTACGACCTCTTTTTGATTGTGTGTCATACCAATTAAAATAAGCGTTCAAATCAAGAAGTGGATACCCCATATATATGATGCCATTTTGTACCATCTGTTTTGTGGCTTTGATTTTCTGTAGATCAAGAACACCATTTCTGATGACATTTAATTGCTTCCACCAGTCTGTATAACTTTCAGGTTCAGACAACATGGTCAACGCCATTATCCATGCCGCAGCACCCCTGCATTCACCAAGCCCATAAACTTTATGTAAACCTTTGGTTTCACATAAAAGCAATCCTGCCAAAAGAGCCAATGCGTCATACTCTTGCCCCAAAGATGTATATTTCTTTTTCTCAGATACATCGTTATGCACCACGCTGCTATGCGGGTTAACGTGTACCATATATAATTTATACGTATCCCAATATTGCTTAGCCGCACTGTCAACTGCAAGTAAATATGGCTCAAGTTCATAACCTTGAAAAACAACAATAGTTGTTGGTTTCCATGCATATTCTTCTACATTTTTATTAAGAAGAAAATTGTAATATACATGGCTTGGGTCTATATCCCAGGGTAAATTTTTAAGGTAACGCGCAGGATCATTCATAGTGCTTTTGGTATCTTTTTCCAAATCCTGCAAATACATTTCGAGCGCACCATTAATCATTGATGGATAGTCTTTATAAAATAATGATTGATTGGTTAAAATTTTAAATTTTTTATTCTCTAATTTTTTGAACATCTCATCATAATTATTTCCCGCAATCTCATTTTTTTGAGGAAGATCAAGAATAATGGTAAATTCATTCTTTTCAATCAATTTCTTTAATAAAAGGTACGGAGATTCATTATTTAAAGAAAACTTTCCATATTTCAAAAACTCTTTCGAATCAAAAGAGAGAGTTTTATCTATATGTTCAAAATAATGCTTCATATCAAGAAGTGGGTATGCCAAATAAACAAGACCATTTTGAGCCATTTTTTTGATAGAATTGATTTTTTCCAGATCAAGAGCATTGTTCTTTATAACACCCAACTGCTTCCACCAAGATTCATACTTAAACGGCTCAGACACCATAGATAAAACGGTAATCCATGCCGTACCGCCACTACCCTCACCAAGCGCATAGATCTTTTGCAGGCCTTTTTCATAGTAAGCGAGCAAGGTAACCAAAAGAGCTTGAGCATCATACTCTTGACCAAACGCAGTGTATTGTATTTTTTTCGATGCATTCTGGTGCTCTACATTACAGTGGGCATTACAATTGAAAAGATATAATTTATAATCCCAGAATATTTTTCCATAATAACTAAGAATATAGGATTGGTCTTGCCAGTCACTCATTGCAAGAATAACAGGAGGGCTATTAGAATCTATTTTTTGATTCTTATCAAATATCGAACTATAAACTTTTGCTGGGTCAATGCTCCATGGCAAACTTTTAAGATGGCGCAAAGGGTCGGTTTCAGTTGAAAACAAGCTAAAAATCGAATCGGCGCAGAGATTTTTAAGTATAATTTGTTTGTTCTTTTCTTTAATAGTATTATCACACGATTTCAAGTGGTTCTTTATAATATTGATACGATTTTGAGCTATTAATTTCTTTTTTTCCATAGCAAATGCAATATTACTGCAACATGCTACAGAAACGACCATTAGGAACAGTTTATTATATATTTTTTTCATAATTACCTCGATTTTTATATGGTTTATATTAAATTTACTATTTTCTTTTATACATTATATCATAACACGTAAAATAAATATGTCAACAAGAACTTAAATGGTTGTCTGGTGCGCAAAAACCAACAAATGTTCATGTTTGGCAATAAAAACTTGACATATTATAGATTTTATATATATTTAAACTAAACATGTAATTTATTTAAATGGAGTATAACAATGAATAACGCTTATTTATTTCTCGCATTAATACCTCTTGCAATACATTCAATGGAAAATCCCTCCGAGAATCTTTCTGAGAATCTTTCGCTTGAAAACATAAAAAAAACCGTCGTTTTAGATAAAAAAGCCCAAAATCGGCTTAAAATTCTCAATGATCACATAAACCGTAAATCAGACATTAAGATCATTGAATCAGAAGAAACATCTCATTCCACCAACAATACATCTCACAATAGTGATTATTTAAAAAAACAGCTTAATGATGTAATAAGTGCTTCATCAAGAACCAATAGAATAGATGATACTAAGCTTTTTTATATAATCAATAACATGACCTTTGAAGATATTATTACTCTTGATCCTGGATGTATATGTTCACTTATTTGGGAATACATTGATCTTGTCGACCGCTCACAAAACAATTTAGCCGATAAAGACCCGCGCAATAAATTATTTATAGCACTTGCCAGCCGTATAAACTATTTCAGCCTCTCACCAAAAAATATTACTGATCTTCACCCCTTTATCCTACGCGCAATAGTTTTAATAGCGCATGATGAAAAAAACAGTGATTGCTTAAAACACATTAAATCATGCATTACAAAAGATAATATAGCTTTATGTGATGACCAATTTTTAGAGTTACTCTACAAAGATGACGAAAAAATAAAAAATGAATTTGTAAACCTTATTAACGAAAAGGGCGTGTGGAGCGTTCCTCATTTTATGGTACAACACATTTATTATTTGAATAGTGAAGGCAAGAATTGGATTACAGAAAAAATTAAAAAATCAGCCGTAATACATAAAGAGAGAAGCGTATTAGAATATTTCTTAATAAATCCTCTTTATGCATTACGATGGATCAAAAATATAAAACTATTAGATAACGCTCAAGAAATATTTGAAACCATGAAACTCTCACAAAGCGCACAGCATTTTGTTGAAAATCTTATGCTGGTAAGCGAAGACATGGGTTATTGTTTGTTAAAATTACCAGGATATCGTGGACAACTTTATCAGGCAATGAAAATTGCTGAAAAAGAAGAGTTAAAGGGAAATATTGTTTTTTTTCATGCCCAAAAAAAGGGGTGGGGATATCTTCAAGATTGTTTTAAAAACCTGTGGAATATATATTACAATGAAAAAAAATCGATAAACGATGATTATTGGTTTTTTCGGTATAATTTACCGGGCACCAATTTACCCTTTCATAAAGTATCAGAAATCATGAACCGTACATGGCATGACAGTGGATTTGATTTTGAAACCCATTATATGAACTATGCGATTTTTGGTAGCACGTTTCCTCGGGGAAGTTCTACGTCTAAATATGCAAAGAATAATCATGATTATGCTTCAACAAACATTTCGGTACGACAATTATTCGAAACCTTTGATTGGGATGATTATTATGATATCTTTAGCTCTGAATTTAAAGAGCTAGAAGAATTATTTATAAAGCTTTCAGGTTCATATGGTAATCTTATTGTTATGTCTTTTACGCCAAGCGAAACCAAAAAGTTAATTTGTACAGGAAAAGAATATGGTTACCGAAGTTCTAAAAAAATTGAGGGCATCGAAACACATGATCCCGTAAAAATAGTACATGCATTAAAATATAACCCTAAAAGCATTGAAAACAATGATTCGACTTCTAAAAAAGAGATTCTTGCTCTTGATAGAGTTGAGTTTTTTGCCTGCATGACTGATGGAAAAGAAGGTGAATATCTTAAAGAAGATGGTGAAGGGTTCTTAAATCCTTATAATACCAGAATTCGCATGTACCCTGTTCGATCAGGAAATTTAAAAGATTACTTTGAAAAACTCAAACAATTATTCGAAAAAATTAAAACTAAGATCGAACTCGACAAAAAAAATAAGGCCTTTGAAAAACAGCAAGAACAACCAAAAGTGCTTCAATTATTGTCAAAGGGATTTGACCGCAATAGAGAATCAAAGTATCACAGTTACCTAGAAGACTGCAAAAGATTTAATACGTATAATGAATTAATCAAAAAGCATGATAGATCTAAAACGCTTCGCATTATGAGCTATAATGTACATTATTGGCTCGAGGGTGAACGGCGTTATTGGTGTAAGCATGAAAAACGCTGGAAAGGAGAAACCTATGGTCTTGTTTCTTCCAATGTTGATGATATTTTAAAAAATATAAAAACAACAAATCCTGACGTTGTTTGCTTACAAGAAGTAAATTGGGAAAAATGTCAATGGAACGATTATACCGTCGACGAATTAACTCAAAAATTTAGAAGTATGGGATATGATCATGGTGGTTCGTACGGTGAAGACAGCACCTTAAGCCCCGGTAAATATTCAGAATGGGATAATAAAGACGTACCATTTGGTACCATTATATTTTCAAAATACCCACTAGAAAATATCGTTAAAAAAGAATTTAAAGACCCCAATGAAACCTACAATGAACGACGCACGTTTGTTGGTGTAACAGTACAACACAATAATCAACAAATCCGGATTTATAATACACATCTGGATGTTTGGGACGAATCGGGTAAAATGCGCCAAAGCGAAGTTGCCGAACTACTCGAACATATAAAAAATGAAGACGAAGATATCGATAACGTTATTATCGTTGGTGATTTTAACGAGACCCGTGAGCGTGACTATCAATACAGCATTAACAATAAAAAAGCGTGGGATCTTATTAAAGAAGATGACGCAAAACGGAACTTTCCAACCCCAACTTTTGTTGAAGATGGCTTTGAAAAAGCTGGATACAAAGATGCCTATACTGTATTACCTAAAAAACGGCCTATTTTGACCAGTTGGACGGGCAAAATAATTGATTTTGGTTATCTAAAACCAAATGGAACGGCGTACTTTGAAGACGTAAACGCGTATTATGATAAATCCAGTGACCATACGCCTATTATTTTTGATATTGCTTTTACAGCAAAAGAAATGAATAATGAAAAGACCGAAATAAAAGAGAAAAAGAAAACGATTTTTGATGAAATTTCCAAAGAAATAACCAAAGAAGACAAGCTAGAAGACCAAAAATCAAGTGTTGTATGTATCGCCCAAAAAGGCTATCAGCAAACTGGATGGGATAAACAGTATCGCTATATGAAAGATTGCGCACGATTCAAGATTTTTAATGAGCTGATTCCAAAGCATGATGCCTCAAAAATGCTTCGTGTTATGACCTATAACATTGGTGGTTGGCAGAACAATAACTTTGATGAGGTTTTTAGTATCATAAAAAACCTTAATCCTGACGTGGTATGCCTGCAAGATGTCTATTTTGGAAAAACAGTGAACAACCAATGGATTCCTTTTTATGACATAAAAGCCGTTGAAAACCAAACCGATGAGCTCAGCGAAAAATTTAAACAATTGGGGTATAAAAATGATCAAAGTTGGTTTGGCAAGCGTGGGCCTAATACGTTTGGTTATAATAAATGGGTAGGCACTAACGATAACAGAATCCCTTTTGGTATCGTTATGTTCTCAAAAAATGAATGTCCATTAACAGATGTTACGGTAAAAAGATTTGAAAAACCAAAACTACATGCCACCAATCCGGTATTTGCTTTTGTTGGCGCACGTGTCAATTTTAATAAAAAACCGGTATATATCTGTTCTACCAAACTTGATCCATCTAACCATGAAAATCGTCAAAGTGAAGTTTTAGAGCTTATAAAACACGTTAATGATAAAGAAAACGTTATTATATGTGGTGACTTTAACGAGCCCTATAAAAATAACTATTCAACGTCAGAATGGAACGCTCTAGTGAAAGAAGACAAAAAACAACGGATCCAAACAACAGAACATGTTGAAGAAAACTTTAAGAAGGTCAATTATAAACATGGACTAGAACTTTGCAACACCAAACTACCCTTTACTACCTGGTCGGGCATGGTGACCGATGGCTGCTATCTTAAAGAAGCAAAAACAGGAACGCTAACTATTGAAAAGATATACCCGTATTTCAGTTCAATAAGTACGCATCTTCCCATCATCTTTGATTTCAGCATTAAAAAGTAAAACTACACCATATCCAACTATAAAGTAAAAAGCCGGAGGTTTTTAAATCTCCGGCTTTTTACTTTAATAAATAATTTTAAAAAAATTACTTTGAATAGACTTAATAGCCTCTTCCGTAAGGATTACCCATAGTAGAAATAGCTTCTGGATTCTGCTCATTTAGTGCATTTTTTAGATCGATTGCAGCGTTTTTAGAAAATATACGCGAAACAAAATCAGCTATTTGTGCGTTATATTTATAACCAACATATGCAACAATGGCTGCTGTAACTGCAGCAACGGCTATTGTACCTTTATTTTCTTCAATAGTTTGCGTCCAAGTTGTTTCTTCTTCAGAAGCTTCAACAGCTGAAAAAGCGATTGAATTAGCAAAAAGATTAACGATTAGAAGAGCTAAAAATGCTTTTTTTAGAAAATTCATGTAATGGTACCCCACAAAAAAATTATATATTCATTATTTGCTTGCTAAACCTAGCAAATTTAAGATTACACGAAAAATGAGCCTCGTCAACAACTTTGGGTATTATGCGCGTCAAAAAAGGGCCTAAAGAGCGGAATTTATTCAAATTTAACGCTATCTTGATTAAAAAAGTAGAAGCTCTCTTGCATTTATTAGTTAGTATTCCTTGAAAATGTTCGTTGCGATACAGTAAAATCATAGTGTGGTAGTATTATACTACACAAAAACAGTGCTCATCTTTAAAATAAGGTTAATCAAATATATGAAAATTGAAAAAACTCAACATTATGCAGAATTCCTCAAAGAGATCAATAGCCGTATACGTGAGGCACAAATTGACGCATTAAAATCAGTTAATACAAAACTCATACATATATATTGGGAAATAGGAAAAGGCATTGTTGAAAAGCAAAAAAACGAAAAATGGGGTGATTCGGTCATAGAAGGGCTTGCGCATGATCTTCAGATGGAATTTCCAGGAATCAAGGGATTTTCAAAAAGAAATCTGTGGAATATGCGTGATTTCTATCTCTCATACGAACAAAATGAAAAAATGCAGACAGTGTCTGCACAAATTAGTTGGAGCCACAACATAGCCATTTTGGACAAAAGTAAAAACGCTCTTGAACGTGAATTTTATATACGCATGAGCTACAAATATGGCTGGAGTTACCGAGTTCTTTTAAATAACATTGAAAACCAAACATATGAAAAAACGTTACTTGGTCAAACAAATTTTGATGTAACGTTGCCAGCGGAAATCAAAGACAAAACAAGACTTATGGTAAAGGATGAATATACCTTTGATTTTTTAGAATTAGGAGACGAGTTTAGCGAACGTCAACTTGAAAATGCCTTAGTGGCCAAAGTTGATGACTTTCTAAAAGAAATGGGCGGCATTTTTACATTTGTTGGCAGACAATATCGCCTGGAAATAGACAACAAAGAATACTTTATAGATATTTTATTATACCATCGATCCCTTCGGTGTTTGGTGGCAATTGAACTTAAAATCGGCGAATTTATTCCTGAATATGTTGGTAAAATGCAATTTTATCTTTCGGCTTTAGATGATCGAGAAAAAATGGCAGGAGAAAATCCATCTATTGGAATCATTCTATGCAAAACGAAGAGTAAAATGACCGTGGAATATGCATTAAAAGATTCACACAAACCTATAGGTATCGCAGCATATACGGTTGTAAAAAAGCTCCCAAAAGAATTCAGAGATCTACTCCCGAACGCAGGGCGTACGCATTAAAATCCCTTACGATACAAGCTTTTTTTATCTTTTACAATTCTCCAAAAGGAGGATGTTCCTCCTTTTGCAAACCTCCTCTCAGCGTTTAAAATGCAACCAGCGCCTCGCGTATGCTCGGCTAAGTTCGCTGCTTTTGCCGGCGCTTTGGTATATGACAATCCAGAGTAGTCCCTTTGGCAAAGCAGCTTTGCATGATAAACGCTCTTAAAGGAAAGAATGAATTAATTAAATTTTATGCTGTAGAATTCCTTTAAGGCATGTCGAGGGGTGGAGCAGAACCCGAAAACGCTGGACGCGAAACTATGAAGTCAGAATGTTGGGTGATGCGGAACGCAATGTAAGCCGAACATAGTGAAGGCGAGCGTCCCGATTCATGCCGATAGGGGATTTTAAAGGGCGCAGCTCTTTAATGTCCGTTGTTAGGGTGACAAGAGCCTAACGTAAAAATGAACATTGAAATTCGTTGACTTTACGCATCATTAAATGCGTTTACCCTGCTCCCGAACGCAGAGCAAATTGCAAAACTCATTGGTGATATTGAATAAGCACAAAAAAAGTCAGGGAATATACAGCCATTAACCGCATATTCCCTGACCCTATTAAGGAGTGTTCAGCTTTTTATCAGCTTTCGCTTATAAAACGAAGACGCTGCTTATTTATTTAGTTAGAACCGTAACCATAACCACCATTAAAAGGTGTATTTGATGTACCAGTATTTTGTTGATTCATGTACTTAGGCAGCTTATCAGCAGCATTTCTTCTAACAAAGTTATAAAACATAGTCCAAAGATTAGCCATACCATCTTTATATGTGTATCCGTTTTTATGTACATACACGATAAAAGCGATAAGACCAAGAACTGTAGAAGTACTAACGGTGTATTTGGTGTATTTATTAAAAACAACGTTTTTAAATTTAGCTACAATGCCTGGCTTCACTTCAGATTTGTTTTTAAGCTCTTGTTCAACAATGCTCAAAAGATCGGTGACATTAGAACCACCAAGCTGGTCTAAGTCAAAAGCTTTCTGCTTATTAAGCTCTTCCTGCTTAATTGCTTCTTCTTTCTTCAGAAGAGCTTGTTCTTCTAATTTAAACTTATTTTGTTCGACTTGCTTTTGAGCTTCGATTTCAGCTAATTGAACTCGTCCTTTAGCCTGATTATACCGTATTTTATAAGTTTTGCTAAAATTAGTACTTTTTTCAAGAGCTTCAAAAATTTGGACAATTAATTGATCGTCACCATTCCTTAATGCGCTGTTCAAATTCTCTTGTGTATTTTCCACAACAGTATTTTTCATAGCATTAGCTGATATCATGAATAAGCCTAATGAAAGAGCTAGTAATTTAACTGTAAATTTCATAACGAATAACCTCCGTATTAATTAAAAATATGTTATTGAGCTAATTAAGCAGAACTTAATTCAACTACATAACACTTCTTACTTTACAGCAAAAAAAATCATTGTCAATAATGTTTTTAATTTATTTATTATGAATATTTCAATTCGAATTAATTTCGCCTTAAATTACAAGAAAATTAAAAATGTCTGATTCTTGATACTTCTTCAAAATATTGACCTAGAAGGGATTTTTTTAATATTTATTAATAATAGAATTATTCATAAAAAAGATAAAAAAGAACAAAATTTTATAAAAAATTAATCAAAAAGTATAAGAAAAGGCCCCGGTTTTACCCAGAGCCCTTTTAATATAAATAGATATCAATAAACTTAGAATATTATTTGTAATCCTTAAGACGTGCTTCAATGGCTGTTTTTACAACCGCTCTTTCTAGCGCGTCTACCGCGTCAAGTGCTTTTGAACCTTCCCCGTTATTACTAAAAAGATATTGCATTTTTTGTCCAGGAGTTCCATCTTTAATTACAAAGTCCTTATTATCGAGTGCATCTTTCATCTTTGTGTCAGGCCACGCAAATTCCTTGCCGCCTTTTGGAGCTTCGGGTTTAGCAGTATCGCCAAAAAGATCTTCATATTTTTTCTTTAAATTTTTTTTACCCATAACATCAAGCTTGCCAGCAGAGATTATTCCATCAACAATGTTTTTTCTTGTACCATTTTTAAAATCTTCCGAATTCTTGTCAATCTTATCCACTGCAAGTCTAAATAATCCTTCAGTATCATACGCACCAAAAGAATTCTGTGAAACACTTGCGAGAATCGAAAGAAATAATATTGTTTTTTTCATATTTTTATCCTTTATTGCTATATTTTAAGCTTTAGCATCGTCTATTGCGTCATTAACCCCGTATGCAATCATATCATTATTATCCCAATCTTTATCCAAAAGATATGTTTTCAATGCTTGCATTTCAGCTTTAGTTTTCTTGTCTGCGTTATCGCCCAAATAATCTCTAATAGCTGCTTTGTTTTGATCAGTGTAAGCACCTTTAGCCGGTGCATTACCACCCAAGGCACCTTTTACTAAATCTTCAGGTGTTTTTTCTGGTTCACTAACAGGCTTTTCAACCTCAAGCTTATCTTTGTATTCTTCTAACATATCTTTATAAATTCCAACGCCAGCTTCATCTTCAAAACCCTTAAGAGTTTTATCTAATCCCCGATATGCTTTAATTGCATTATCTAATGCGTTCCAATTAGCTTGGGTAGCCTTTGCTTCAAGAGCGATAGCCGCATCGCTCATTTTCTTTTCAGCATCTAAAACTAAAGCATCTTTTTCAGTAATTTTTCTTTCTTTTTTCTTTTTCCCTGAAAACTTGAAGTCTGTTACTTTTTGAGCTAACTTATCTGCCATAGCTACATCAACACCTTTAGCTGGTGCTAATGCTTTCAATTCATTAATAGCTTTTAATGCATCATTTTTAGCAGTATTAAATGCATTTTCATCATTACCTTTTGCAAGATTTCTTGCCTTTTTAGCTTCTGCATTCGCTTTAGCTCTTTTTATTTTTACATCATCTGACAATAAATCATCAAAAGAAGCATTATCGAGAGCATCTTGAGCTTCTTTTACTACATCTTGATCAGCATCTTTAATCTTTGCATACTTATCAATTGCCGCTTGTATTTTTGACTTTTCAGAATTTAATAAATTAACGAATTCTTTTTCATCATTTGCTTTTTCAAGCTCTGCAAAAGCATTCTTAATGTCTTCACGTGCATTTTTAAGCTCTGGAGAAAGTTTAGCTTCTGCCAACTTCTCTTTGAGATCATTTATTTCTACATTAAGGCTATCTATTGCATTTTTAGAGGCTTGAGCTTCAACAAATTGCTTAACCTCTAGATCTGCTAATTCTTTCTTTAGCTTATCAACGGCTTCCTGATTTCCTTTGTTGGCATTTTCGTCGATTTGTTTCTGTAAATCAGCAGCGTGGTCTTCCCATGCTTTGTGAGATACATCCCAGTCATTAATTTCTTTATTCAGTTTTTTTATATCAGCTTCTAAAGCTTCGATCGTCTTTTTATCTTCTTCTGACGTTCCTTTGTTTTTTTTCGCCTCTTTTATATCATTTTCAAGGGCTTTATTTTTATTTTTTAAATTATTAAATTCTTCAGGACTTGGCACAATATTTGCATTGTTTTTTGCAAAGTCGATAACTGGTTGACTTATTTTTTGATTTTTCAAAAAGCGAACAACTCTTGTTTTATCAAGACGGCCCAAGAATTTATCATATTTGTTATATGCGTCCAAAAATGCGTCAGCATTATCATCACTTTGATTTTTTTCATATGCTTTTGCAGTATCTACAAGAGTTTTTTCAATCACTTGTGGCTGCATAGCTTTTGTTGCTTTTTTTTGTTCTTCCGTAGCAGGTTTTCTTTTCATGGCGTCTAAACCATTACTAAAAAAACAAACTGTTGCGAGTAACAGTAATTTGTAATTCATAGTATTTCCTTTGTTTTTATAGACGCTGCACTGATATTCGTATCAGTGCAGCATTTTTTACTTTATTTTTAACGATTAGAACGTAACATCAATTTTACCGAATACGTTCCATGCACGCATTACTGAAGTACCTTTGTCTTCAGTACCGGCATCATACGCACCGCCGAATCCGATAAACGTTGGATAACACCAATCATCCAATGAATACCCAATTGCGCCATACCATGAGTGAGCAAGAACACCTTCATGTCCACCAGTGTTCCAATCAACTTGACAGGTTTGGATGATGTCGTTGTTATAATCTGAAGATGGACTTTCTGCTCCATTGAATTGATAGGTTATGGTACGTGCAAGATTGGTTTCACCATTACCAAAAGCAGCTTTAATTGCCGGACCTGCTACCCAATTTGGCTTAATATGTTCTGCTTGGCGTGCATAGAAGGTGTGACCAATCTCTGCTGAGAATCTGCAACCTTGATAGGCAAACGCTGAGTTACAGTTAATTTGGTAACCAGGAGTTACTTTAACACAGCGAGTTAAAATATTAACGCCTGAGGTACCAAAGAATGTTGATGTATCAGTAGTTGCTGTTGCAGCTTGTTCTGCGTTTGCGTAATATGCTTGATAACGGCTCCATGGTTTGCCGATTAAATCAAACGTACGTCTTTCATCACGGCCAAACCACCAACGAGAATCAATTGCTAAATGAGCATTAAAGCATGAATTTTCCCATTCACACATGATAATGTCAAAAGTTGTTCCCCAGTTGATTGCCC
>Ga0207066_1093_pt1 | contig 22158 bp, 18 predicted proteins | sample Alteio_BWMinCont_24_FD_153490 | JGI IMG/M metagenome (GOLD analysis project Ga0207066, IMG submission 153490) | Enriched cells from forest soil in Barre Woods Harvard Forest LTER site, Petersham, Massachusetts, United States -... | ecosystem: Environmental > Terrestrial > Soil > Temperate forest >...
TTCTGGGAAGCGCTCAAGCGACAGATAAATATCTCCGATCAATTGTGACGCAATGAATTCCCGTACAGATCGATTCTTCAATTCGAGGATTAATTCTTCCGCTTCGGCGGTTCTGCCAGCCCGAGCAAACGCTACTCCCAGACCCGAAACCAGAAACGGATGGTGATCGGAAGCGAGGACAGCCTGCAGCATTACTGGAATCGATTCCTCAGCGCGCCCTGTTAGGGAAAGTATCCAGTTTCGAATCCAGTGGGTGAGCACAGCCCTTGGTTCAAGCTCGAGCGCGCGCTCCATCAACTCGGCGGCAGTATCGAGATCATGAGTCCAGAAATGGACCGCTGCCCCTAGGTAACATACGAGTCCCGAATCCGGCTCGTCCTTGAGTGCAAGCAGCGCCTCCGATCGCGATTGTGGCCACCGTTTGGTAGCCACGAACAGACTCGCGCGGTAGATTCGGGCGACAGCAAGCTTGGGGTCTAAGTCCAGGGCTCTCGTCAAGGAAGCTTCTGCGCCGGCCCAATCCCATTCAAGCAGTAGCCTTATCGCGCCCAGAGAATGATGCCCTTCCGGCAGATCGGGATCGAGCTCGAGGGCTCGTTTCGCGAGCTGCGAGGCTTTCGGGTAGGTTTCGCCATGCGGTTTAACCGAATACACCGCCATGATCGTGTAACAATCGGCGAGTCCGCAATGCGGCAGGGGATATTCGGGGTCAATCGAAATAGCTTGTTCAAAGTGGCTAAGGGCGCTCTGCAGAGAGGCGCGATTCCGCCGTTCCCAGTAATATCGGCCCTTCAGGTACAGTTTGTAAGCTTCCAGATTAGCTGTAGCCCGCCGGACTGCTGGTGCTGAGGCGACCAGCCTACCCTTTAAGTTTTTCACGATCGCCGTAGCGATTTCGTCCTGGATGTCGAAGACATCACCCTCGCTTCTATCGTAACGTTCTGACCAGGTTTGCGACCCATCATTGACGCTGATCAGTTGAGCGGTGACCCGGAGACGCGAACCTGATTTCCGCACTGTGCCCTCGAGCACCGACTGAACGCTGAGATGCTGTCCAATCTCGCCCAGTTCCATTCCCTTCTCGCGGCAGCGAACCGCCGAGGTTCGTGAGATGACCCGCAAACCATGCACTCCGCCGAGGGCATTGATAATTTCTGCCGCCATTCCCTCGCAAAACGGCTGCTGGCTTCGATCCGGACTCAGATCGTCGAACGGTAAAACGGCGATCGATGGAACACTTTGCTCGGCTGGATCTGAGTGCAAGCCACTCCTCATCTGTTGGATGCTCCGCAATTCTTCAAACACCTCCCTTGCGGTGCCATAGCGCGCCTCCTGATCTTTCGACATCAGGCGCCGAATCAGTCGTTCCAGGGACATCGGAATGGCGGGATTCGCCGAGCTCGGAGCCTGCGCTTGGCGATGCAGGATCGAATCGAATAGCATGGCCGCGGTCGAACCCACAAAAGGCTGCTGGCCTGTGGACATCTCATAAAGAACGATTCCGAACGAAAACAGATCGCTGCGTGCGCCCACTAGCTCACCACGCGCCTGCTCCGGCGACATATAGGAGATGGTGCCCAGCGCTGCGCCCGGGCTAGTCAGGTGTTCTTCTGATGTGATCGTCGATTGCTCTCTCGCCCCAGCAGCTCCGGCGTTGCCGAAGACGGGCGTGACCTTAGCCAGCCCGAAGTCCAGAATCTTGACGAGGCCACGCTTGGTCACAAAGATGTTCGCGGGCTTGATGTCTCGATGAACTATGCCCTTCGTATGGGCGGCATCCAGCGCGTCGGCAATCTGAACTCCAAGGGTCAGGACCGTTTCAGTTTCGAGCGACCTGCCCGCGATTCGGTGTTTCAGCGTCATCCCGTCCAGAAATTCCATGGCGATGAACGCTTTACCCTCTTCCTCACCAATGTCGTAAATTGTGCAGATGTTGGGGTGATTCAGGGCTGACGCAGCTTTGGCTTCGCGCCTAAACCTACTCAGAGAGTTGGGATCATTGGCGACATCTTCCGGCAAGAACTTCAGAGCGACAAAACGATCGAGTCGGGTGTCCTCCGCCTTGTAAACCAAACCCATCCCGCCGCCGCCCAGCATCTCGACGATGCGGTAATGCGATATGGCTAAGCCGATCACGTGCGGCTGCCTCTCCCCGGCGCGACCAGTCTATGGGCCAGCAACCGAGGAGTCAATGTTGCCGAGCTAGGCTCGACTTAGGCGGACGAGGACGGCAGCCTAAGTAGTCTGTGTCGATGGCATCCCTCTACTCCCTCTCTACAAACCCCTCCCGCTCCGCCTTCGCATACATCTCCTCAATCTGCTTGCGATAGCGTTCCTCAACCGCATGCCGCCGCAATTTCATGCTGGTAGTAAGTGTCCCGTTCTCCGCCGAGAACTCTTCCGCAATCACGATCACTCGCTTTAACTGTTCGTAGCGCGCTAAGGTTTTGTTAAGCTCCGCAACCATCCCGTCATACAGATCGCACACTCTGGCGTTCGCACATAGTTCCTCCCGCGAGTAAAAGACGACTTGACTGCTCCGCGCCCAGTCTTCGAGCAGCGCAAAAGACGGTGCAATCAGCACTGCCGGGAACTTACGTTTATCTCCCAGCACCACAGCTTCCGCGATCAGCGGATTGTGTTTCAGCGAACTCTCCAGCGGCTGCGGCGCCACAAACTTTCCGCCCGAAGTCTTGATCAAGTCTTTCTTACGATCTGTGACCGACAGGAACCCGTCAGCGTCGAGTTGACCAATGTCGCCAGTCTTGAACCAGCCGTCACTGAACGCCTCGGCGGTCTCTTTCGGTTTATTCCAATATCCCTGAAACACTGACGGTCCGCGCACCAGAATCTCTCCATCGTCGGCGATCCGCACTTCGACATTCGCCAGCGGTTTCCCCACCGTGCCCAGCCGGTGGTTCTTGGGATTGTTGACGGCAATCACCGGAGAAGTTTCCGTCAGCCCGTAGCCTTCATGAATACGAATGCCAATGTCGGCATACCACTCAGCCAGTTCGCGGCCCAGCGGCGCTCCTCCAGAAATAAAGATATGCGCGCGCCCGCCCATACCGGCACGCACCTTGGAGTAGATCAAGTGATCGGCAACCATCCATGAAACAGCCCGGGGCGTCTTGCCGGCGAGAGTCTCGTCTCGATTGGCCTTACCCACCGCCAGCGCCCAGCGATAGATCGCTTCTTTGGGGAAGCCTGTGGCCTTTTGCCGCACCTGGGCATAAATCTTTTCGTACATGCGCGGCACGCCAACAAAAATCGTCGGACGAACTTCCTTAAGCGCCGGTAGCAAATGCTCCTGAAAAGAAACGTAAGCCAGCGTCACTCCATTGTGAAGCATGGCGAAATCCACGTGACGTGCCGTCACATGCGAGAGAGGCAGAAACGAAATGCTGATGTCGTCCTTATTTACTCCAAAATCGCGCAGCGAGAAAGCCACATTCGACGCCATGTTGCCGTGGGTGAGCATAGCGCCCTTCGGCGTGCCGGTCGTGCCCGACGTATAGATAATGGTGGCCAAATCGCCTGGCTGCACCGATCTTCCCAACGCATCGAACTTGGCATCACGCTCTAGTGGACCCTTACTCATCAACTCTTGCATGGAGACGGCCTTCGATGTCTCCTGAGTGTCCATGATGGCGATGTGCTCCAGGCTGGTCTGTTCGCGAATGCTACTAACTTTCGCCAGTTGCTTGAAAGAGGAAACAAAGATCGCCCGGGCTCCGGAATCGCGCAGGATGTGAGCCGTCTGTTCCCCAGTCAATGTCGCATAAACCGGGACCGTAACCGCTCCAATCAGCAGGCTGGCAAAGTCGGTGATTGTCCATTCCGGGCGATTCTCGCTGAGAATGGCGACGCGGTCCCCCTTGGCAATGCCCCACTCGCGCAGAGCTTGCGCCACTCCCACAACTTTCTGATACAAGTCCTGCGACGAAATGGAGATCCATTGGATCTCGCGGCGATGCATCATCACTACGCGGTCATTGCGTTCCACCACCGTAAAGAAGATGTCGTTAAGGGTTTCTAGGTTCATGCGCGGGGACGAGGCGCTCTCTCGACCGAATGTACTGGTTTCTCCAATACTTACGCAATGCCTGACGGACCTTTTGAAGAGCCGTGAACCACGAAGGACACGAAGTCTCACGAAGGCTTTTGATTTCCTCTGTGTACCTCGGTGTCCTCTGTGGTTAAGAAGAGACTCTAGTGTTCTCCGCCATAGGCTGCGACAATAGCTTCTGAAGGGGGTATTCAAAATGAGACGAGTTGGGGTTAGTGCCGAAGTTGTAATTCTGCTTTTTCTGGCTCTGATAACGCCGATTGTTCACCCCGCGAACGCGGCAGATCAGCCACCACCGCCCAAACTGAAGGTCGGCGATGTCGCTCCCGACTTCAAACTGCAATATTTCACTGGCGAAGACTTGAAAGACGTCAGCCTCAGCGATTACCGCGGCAAGAAAAATGTGGTGGTGGCGTTTTACATCTTCGCTTTCACCGGGGGTTGAACCGCTCAGATGAAGGCCTTCCAGCAGAATCTGAAAAAGCTGGAAGCCGCCGACACCCAGGTCCTGGGTGTGAGCATGGATAGCCCCTTCGCCAACAAAGCCTTCGCCGACCAAATCGGAGTGACCTTCCCCCTGCTAAGTGATTGGGGCGGTGACACTACCCGTCAATACGGCATCTACCTCGACAAATACAAAGCCGCCCGCCGCGTGAACTTCCTCATCGGCAAAGACGGAAAAATCCTGGAAGAGCAAATAGACAAAGACGCCATCGATCCCACCAAGATCGTCGACGCCTGCCAGCGCCCCAAATTGAAGAACTGAGTTTGACGCTCGGAGACACGGTTGTTATGATGAATGCGCGGGGTGGAGCAGTCTGGTAGCTCGTTGGGCTCATAACCCAAAGGTCGGTGGTTCAAATCCACCCCCCGCAACCAACCTCAAGCTGTCCAGCGTCAATCACTTGAAGCCGATCGCGGGAGCTGCAACGCTGTTTCATCTGACTCCCATTCGCTCCGGGTGGTGAGCCGACTGCTCCTTTCGTCTCTTCTCACCAACGGATGGGCGCCAGGCAGGAGCGCCGACAGACGGATCCCATTGCCCGTGGCGGGAATCTGAATCCGCCGCCTTCGGGTGGGCGGCCCAAAGGTCATTGTCGGGATGCGACGCCCGACTGACGGCCGATCATCCATCCATTCACCGACTAGGCGATGAATACCTGCTTTGCGGCCACAATGGCATTGCTGCTTCCCTAAATTCCCGAACGTGCGTTAATCTTGCGGCGTGGTCACCCTGAGACTCCAGTTCTTCCTTTTCGGCTTGGTAATCTGCTCTCCTGTGGGATGGGCGGGCGGACATCCCGCTTTGCATTCCCAAACCGTTTCGACGTTTTCCATCGTGGCCCGCGATCCGGCAACTGGACAGATGGGAATCGCGGTTGCCTCGCGATATTTTTCCGTGGGATCGGTTGTGCCTTGGGCGGAAGCAGATGTGGGGGCGGTGGCTACGCAAGCCAACGTCAATGTGGGATATGGCCCCAAGGCGCTGGAGCTCTTGCGCCAAGGATTGAGCGCGCAGCAGGTGGCAGATCGCTTGCTGGCAGAGGATACCTTTCCAGATAAGGAGGGCCGGCAGTTTGCGATTGTGGATCGCAGGGGCAATGTGGTCACTCACACAGGGCACGATGCGCCTCATTGGGCTGGTGGGCAAAAAGGCGCGACTTGGGCAGCGCAGGGAAACATCCTGGTGGGACCGCAGGTTCCAGAGGCGATGGGCAAGGCATTCGAGGCGACTACAGGTGAGCTCGCCGAGAAGCTTTACGCGGCTTTGAAAGCGGGCGATGCCGCTGGCGGAGACAAGCGCGGCCGCCAGTCAGCCTCGATGTTAATCGTTTGCAAGAGCTGCGGACGGAACATGAACAACGACCGCTATTTGTATATCAACGTCGATGACAATCCCGATCCGTTTGCGGAGTTGCGGCGGCTGCTGGATTTGAATCTCACCTACAACTACCAGGACCAGGCAGACAATCTACTGATGAAAGGCAGTTTGGCGGAGGCGCGCCTGGCAGGCGAGAAAGCTGTGCATTACGCGCCAGACAATAGCGACAGTCATATGGAGTTAGCTTTCATTGACTACGCGGCGGGAGACAAGACGGCGGCGCTGCGAGAGTTTGCACTAGCCGCGAAAGACAATCCCAAGTTCAAGCAGCAGTGGGATGCGGAGATGCCTTATTTTCCCAAGGCGAAGCAGTTGGGCGAAGACCAAGATTTCCTCAATCAGTTGCTTCCAGGAAAGTGACTGAAAATCTCGCTTTCCGGTGGCACCGGCCTAAGTCACGCGATTGTGGATCGTTGGGAACCCGCCAACGGGCGCTGGTGCAAAGTTGCGTAAATCGAGAGACGGTTACGATCGTTGCTCTTGCCATCCGGTTCCAGCTGATCTCAACCAATGACTGTCGATTGCGCATCTCCACGAACAGCTTCATAATTTGCGTGCTGGTAATGTCCTATGAAACGACTCATACCACTTTCCTTGTTTCTCGTTCTGTCCACGTTATTGGGCTCCGCCCAAGATACTACCCAGGTAGTCGAGCTGCCGCTCGGGCGGCTCGCATCACTCACCACCGTCCCATTGCCAGAATGGCGATGGCACGACGACGTACCGCACCCGGAAGATCTTTCTCTGAATGACTCCACCTGGGAACTGACAAGGCTCGGCGCAAAATGGTCAACGGGCACTCGCACATTTCGCCAGCGGATTGAAATCCCTGAAAAGATCAATGGCTACGCAGTCGAAGGGGCACGGGTGAAGCTCGATCTGGCATTGGACAGTAATGGGCCGGACGAGATTTCCGTTTTCGCTAACGGTGCGCTGGCGTTTCGAGGCAACGAAGATACGCTGCAACCGATGCTGCTGATGGAAAATGTGCGACCGGGCCAAACGCTTTTGATTGCCGTGCGCATGGAGGCTACCGAGGTAGAAAGCAACTTCCAACGGGCCCAGCTCATCATCGAACCGCCCGCCAGCCGCCCGGATCCGAGCCAGCTACGCATGGAAATTCTTGCGGCGCAACCTATCATTGCCGCATACCGCGATGGGAAGTCTCAGCGTGAGCAGCAACTTGACGCCGCTATCCATGCCATCGATTTCTCCACTCTCGATAGAGGCGATCAGGTTGGTTTTGATGCGTCGCTGCGGCAGGCCCAGACGAAGCTGGAACAGTTAAGACCGTGGCTGCACCAATTCAGCATCCGCGCGGTTGGCAATTCACATATTGACATGGCGTGGCTTTGGCCGTGGACCGAAACGGTGGAGGTCGTACGGAACACGTTTCAGAGCGCTTTGAATCTGATGCGCGAGTATCCCGATTTCAAATTCACCATGTCATCGGCGCGCACCTATGAATGGATGGAGGAGAAGTATCCCGACCTTTTCAAGGAAATCAAACAACGTGTGCAGGAAGGTCGTTGGGAGGTCGTTGGAGGCATGTGGGTCGAGCCGGACCTGAACATGCCGGCGGGCGAGTCCCTGGTGCGCCAAATCCTGGTAGGCAAGCGTTATTTCCAGAAGACATTTGGCGTGGATGTGAAGATCGGGTGGAATCCGGACTCGTTCGGATACAACTGGCAACTCCCGCAGATCTATAAAAAATCCGGAATGGATTACTTTGTGACCCAGAAACTGCTTTGGGCACACGAGTTCACCACTTTCCCCTACAAGCTGTTTTGGTGGCAGGCGCCAGACGGAAGCCGGCTGCTCACATATTTCCCGCATGATTATGCCGCCGACATTGACGGCGAGAAAATGGCTACAGATCTCTCCATTTGGGCTCCGTCGATGTATGGTGCGAAACTCACCGACACACCCGAAATGATGCACTTGTACGGCGTCGGAGACCACGGTGGCGGACCAACGCGCACCATGCTGGACAACGCCACCAGCTTGACGTCCCCTGATGTCGTCTACCCCAGGTTCGAATTTGGCACCGCGAAAGGTTTCTTCGAGGACCTGGAGAAGAAACTTCCCGACATGCAGGTTCCCACCTGGAATGACGAGCTCTACTTTCAATATCACCGCGGTGTTTTTACTACCCAGGCGGAAACTAAGCGCCGGATTCGGCGCAGCGAAGAACTGCTGCTCAATGCGGAAATATACTCGTCCTTGGCATCCCTTTATGGCCGGGCCTATCCGCAGGAGGAGTTCGGTCTGGCCTGGAAAAACCTGCTCTTTGACCACTTCCACGACATTATGCCGGGCTCCGGCATCGCGGTGAATTATCTCGAGGCTAAGCGCAACCTGGACGACGTGGGGCGCGCGGGGAGTGAAGTCATGGATGGAGCCCTGAAAGAAATTTCAGCCCACATAAATACGCGAGGCGGGGGTGTGCCGGTGGTGGTTTTCAATTCGCTTTCCTGGCCGCGCGTAGAAGTGATCGAGATCGAGGCGCAACTCCCCGCATCAGCGCAACATGTCGAGGTCTTCGATTCGGCCGGCAAGCCGGTGGAGTCGCAGTTGGTAGCAATCGAACCCGACACACACCGGGTGGATCTGTTGGTTCTCAGCCATACTCCGGCGATTGGTTACGCCACTTATTTCGTGCGTGGCGCGGCAAAGCAGGCGCCCCACCACTCCACGGTCAAGGCTTCTGCCGGTGCTCTCGAAAATGAGTTCATCCGCGTCAAGATTGATCCCGAGACGGGCTGCATGACCAGCCTTTTCGACAAACGAAGTCAGACGGAAGCGCTTGCGCTGTCTGAGACGGACAGCGGGGGTCACAAGGACTCTATCTGTGGCAACCTGCTGCAGGCTTTCAATGACAAACCCAAACGCTGGGATGCATGGAACATCGACGCCGACTTCGAGAAGCAGCACTGGGATCTGGATAGGGCTGACCAGGTTGAGTTGATTGAAAACGGGCCGTTGCGTGCCGTCATCCGTGTGAAGAACCATTTTCAGAACTCCAACTTCGTGCGCGATATCACCCTGTACGCAGGCGTGCCGCGAGTAGATGTCAAGATGCACGCGGATTGGCACGAGAAGCATATTCTGCTGAAGGTGGCGTTCCCGCTTAGCGCGCACAACGAGAAAGCCACTTTTGAGATTCCCTATGGCTCGGTCGAGCGCCCGACCACGCGGCGCACGCCGGCTGAACAGGCGGAATTTGAGGTTCCTGCGCAACGTTGGGCGGATATTTCCGACGCGACGCGCGGCTTCAGCCTGCTCAACGACTGCAAATACGGCTACGACGCGAAGGGCAACGTACTGCGGCTCTCGCTGCTGCGCTCGCCTGAATGGCCCGACCCGCATGCTGATGAAGGTCCTCACGACTTCACCTATTCGCTGTATCCCCACGGCGGAACCTGGCGGGAAGCACAGACTATACGCCGCGGGTATGAACTGAATGACAAGCTGATTTCAATGCAGACCGAGAGGCATCAGGGATCGCTACCGGCCGAACACTCCTTCGTGCAAATAGGGCCGGACAACGTAGTGCTTACTGCCTTCAAGAAGGCGGAAGACGAAAATAGCCTCATTCTCCGGTTCTACGAGTGGGAGGGCAGAGAATCGGATGTGACGTTGCAGCTCCCAGGGAGGGCGCAATCGGCTGAAGAAACCGATCTGATGGAAAGGCCTATTGGAAATCTTTCCATGCATGCTGGAGCAGTCACAGTGCGGACCAAGCCGTATGAGATCAAGACGATAAAGGTGCGGTTTGCCGCCGAAACTGCTCGAGACAACGTCAAGAAACTGGGTTCTCCGGTGTCTCCTTAATGATCGGGCGGAGAATTGTTGAGCCGGCGACCCGCCAAATGCAGCCGCTGCGGACCATGGATCTTTGGGTACCCGACCGGATGATGTTTCATTCGCGATGCTTTGATCGCTGGTACGCAGCGCCCTCCAGGGGCGCATCAATGAGTGTAATCGCCTCCCTTGAAAAGAGCCGTAACTCACTGCAAACAGGGGGTTGGCGTAGAGCCTCTTTTCATGCCTAGTTGTGACCGGAGTCCGGTCATGCTGACCTGTTATCGCCAGTCATGTCGGTCACGTCGGGCAAATCCGAAGGCTCGTTCCTGAACCTGCTTACTAAGAGCGCCACTGTAATCGCTATGTAGAGAACTCCGGTCACCCCCTCTAGTGCCGCCACTATACGGACTTCCCCGCTAAGCGGCACTATATCGCCGTATCCGATCGTCGAGAGCGTTATCAGGCTGAAGTAAAGCAGTTCAGTCTGACGGTCGGCTGGGTGGCTTCCCACCTGGATTGAACCAGGAGAGAAAGCATCTATCGCTAAATAAAGCGTCGCCCATAGCAACCCCAGCAATAGATAAATACTGACAGCAGTGTAGAGCTGCGCCTGGGCGACGGAACGTGAATTCCTGAGATACGAAAAAAGGCCCGCAGCCGTGAGTGCGAAGAACGCAGCCAGAAATCCCCATCGAATTCCGTTCAGTGTTCGGCTGCGGAACGTATTACCTACCACCACAAAGATCACATTGCCCAACGCCAACAGAACCGACGGCCACACCCATCTTTTTATCTGCGACAACCGGACAATGGATAAGACGACTGGTATGAACGTCACTGCCGCGAGCACCAGGCGGCTCCAATTACCCTGGTCCAACACCGGAGTCAACAGAATGGCCAGTAGCAAAGATAGGAGGAGCAGCAAGTCCGGTCGCGAATGAAGTTTCGCCTGCATCAGAAAACCTTAACAACGCGTATTCTATCGGGTACTTATCAAGAAGTCCCTTTATCACAGTGATCGGGTGGCCGAATCGTATTGTAACCAGAGCATTGTGTTCCGCCGGAACATCGCCGCAGCCAACGGCGATGGGCAATCGGAATGAAAAATCATTGCGTGCTTGGCATGAGGACCTCCGATATTGGCTCGCGTGGACCTAAAATGTGCGAGCAATCGCTCCCGGATTGTATCGGATTCTCCTGCGGGGGGATAACTGTTGAAACATCGCGATTGCACTCATTGACCCAGCATCGGGGGTGAGTGCTAAAGCCTGTTCAACCGTTGAGAATTCCCACTGTTCAAGTTGTTCCAAGGTCTCCGTCGGCGCTTCCTCGCGGTCCTTCTGCTGCAAGGCCCGCCACAGCGAGAGGTGGATCCCGGCGGCGGATCGTCGATCTTGATGTCTGCGGGCTTCTTCACAGGATATTCCGCTAAGGTTTGGTTATTTTTCGAGAAGCGCATTAAGAACTCGCGCCAACTCAGCCTTCTCCTGGGTTCTGCTGGCGGGATCGGGGCTGTCCTCAGTGAGTTGCGCGAGTTCGTGCGCCAGGACTCGCACGGCCACCGGCAGAGGAAGGTAGATAGTGTCGCGCAAAGGCGTTAGCTCCCAACTCGTGTTGTCGCGGCGATTGAGAGACCATCGCTGTCGTTCCGAACGCTTGTGGACGTCCGCCTTAGTGCCAGCGAGAGAGGCCAGTTCATCGATCTGAATCTCTGCCCAGTGCTGACTCCCCTTGTGTTGCACCCTCGTTACTACGATATGGTTAAACACAATCAGAGATTGAGCCGACTTGAAGAGGTCACGTCCACGAAGACTCTCCTCCGAGTCTGCGCACGCTTGAAGGAAGGCTGCGCTCACCTGATCGGGGTTGGGTCGAACGGAATTCACTACCGAAACACGAAGGGGCAACGCGTTCACCGGTTGGTTTTCCCCAAGCGTAGGGGAGTTCCCGGCCTCGCGGGTGGATTCTTCCGACATATCTGGCGCTGGTCCCTTAGCAACCGGCTCATTTGGTTCCGTGTTGCCTGCCGCCGGCTTTAGGCTCACAGGTCGGATCGAGTTGGAGAGTCCGCTACCTGAAACCGCTTTGACGTAACGAAAAAAACGGGGGCGTCCCCGCTGTTTCCAATAGGGTGAATCGTACCAATCGACCCCTGGGCCCGAGCGCAGCAAGCTGAAAAAGGAGTGCTGAACTGGATTGACTACAATCCCAGCATGTCCCTGCCAGACAGCCAAGTCGCCCGGTTGCGGACTTGCCACTCGCCGAAATTCGTTAATCCCCGCGTAGAGTTCCGAAGAGCTCGCGTATTCATAAGCGAAACCCGCGCGCTGATAGAGTCCGTGGACAAAGTGTGAGCAATCGGAAGGGAAATCTGCATGATGGCGGGAATCCAGTGCCGCACCTAGAATCGCCAAGCCATCGTTTAGAGTCAGCAACCGAGGCCCAATTGGCCTCTGCATCCGTTCAGGGTCTTCGCGAGTGGCTCGGTAAGTTCCGTCCGGCCTTCCCGGGTTCCCTTGCGCTACTGCGAAGGGATTGAAAGTCAGACGGAGTAGAAGGAATAACAGAGCGCTTTGGGCATGGAACCGCACAGTTCCCTCATTAATAGCGCCCCATCCCAAGGCAGCCCAGATCACAGAAGTGCTGCCGGGTCCGCGAAAGTACGCTGATTTCAGATGCACCTTAGGGTCGAAGAAGTTTCTTCGGCCCGGCGACGGGGAAAAACGCGCGGCAGGTGGAAGAAATGCAGACCGATCGAAGTTCCGCTGATAAAATCGGGCGATAGTCCGCCTCAGCCTATGATCTCGGGGTTCCACCGCTCCTTCAGGTGGGCACCCTGTATCCGGTTTACGTCCGCGGGAGGGTGTATTTGAAAGCGGGACAGGCACAACAAGCGCGAGCCGAGTTTCAGGCCATGATTGATTACCGCTTCATCACAAAGCGTTTTGCCTATATGCGATACCCGAGGAGATTCCAGTAAATGCAGAACGGAACAAAGACGAACGCCGCGAGAACCACGGCGGTGAAGTAGAGACGGAAACCCAGCCCCCACATTCGCTGTCTCCAGACCCGGAACAGCGAAATGGGCAGAGGCAAGGCCGCGACGCAGGCCGCAGTATAAAACGCGGGCAGCACTTTGAGCATTGCGGGAACACCGACGATTAACGAAGCATTGGGAATCGTGAATCCCAGGAGCACAAACGAAAGGGCACCCGCGAGGGCGAGAAACGCGACGACGGTCAGGTTCCAAAGCGGGCCACTGGAAAACCCGCTTTGATGAAACCAAGCCTTTCTCAGCCGATGGATAAAATAGGCCAGCAGAATCGAAGGAAACCATACTCCGAAAAGGAACAGAACAACGAGATGGCTCACTAATTGGGGAACCTGCGACCAAAACCTCGGGATCTTGCGAAAACTGTATTGGCCCAGGGTTCCCGCGCTGATGAACATGTTGGTGGGCGAAGGGACCTGCCGGAAGATCATCTTGATTCCGAAGTCGGCGTCCTGACTTTCGAACAGCAAGCCGTTGCGTTGCACGAGATCGATGACCTTGTCCGAACCTGGGGGATGGAACTGAAGTACGCCGCGGACCTTGTCGAAAGTGACACGCGCGTCTCCGTCCCCAAACATCAGGCCTTCAACGAACTTCTCAATCGACGAATTGGGGACCGCATTGTCTCGGTACGTTCCAACCATGTTGGACGGATCAAACGCAACCTTCGCAATTGTCGCCTGTGCAATGCCGGTCTGTGGGAAGAAGGTCCCGAAGAAGTCGTTCGCGAAGGAGGTCAGCAACGGTTCGCGGAGTTCGCCCTGCAGACTCATTACAAGAAAGAAGCTGACCTCGTGCTCCGGGGCAATACAGAGGACGGAGATGTGCCGGTAGTCTCCGGTGTGCATCCACACCAGATTGCCACTCAGGTTTGCTTCGAAGAATCCGTATCCCATCCCGGGCATCTCGGGATGCGGGCTAAAGTGTCGTGTCAGCATCAGCCGGACCGTTTCCGGCTTCAAGATGTGATTTGCTCTGTAGGCACCACCATCCAACAGTGTAATTAGAAAATGTGACATATCGTCGACGGTTGATGCCATTCCGCCTTCCGGATATTTGATGAGAGGAGGTACGTTCAGCATGTCCGCCCGGTAGCGCTTGAGCACATCGGGCAGCGGCTGACGAAAACTTGACTGGTGCATCGCGAGAGGAGCGTAGATGTGGTTCTCGACATACTGAAAAAATGGCTCACCGGAGATCGCTTCCACGACATGGGCTGCCAACGTCATTCCGTTGCCGGAATAGTTCGTCTGCTCACCGGGAGGGTATGCGACGACCGGCGGAAAACGCTCGAAGAATTCGCGTAGAGTCATCAGGGGCTGGCCAAAAGCTTGCGTGCGGCCCAGTTTCCTGTCCTCGACTCCGCTGGTGTGAGTAAGCAACTGTGCCATGGTGACCGGTAGGGCGAAGCGGTTCTTCATAACCACGCCAGGCAGATAGTTCTTGATGTCGGCGTGCAAGTCCAGCTTGTTCTGTTCGTAGAGCTGCATTGCCGCCACGGTGACGAACAGCTTTGAATTCGAACCGATCTGGTAAACGGTCTGGTGCGGGTCAGCCAATATCCGGTTGGCAGGGCTGGCGTAACCCAGCGACTTCTCCAGCAGGACACCGTTTGCATCGATAAAGACGACGGAGGCGCTGCCCACCGTCTCACCAATGTGCTTGCGGAGATGATCCTCGGTGAACCGCTCCAAGCTATCTCGCGTGAGCGGCTGCTGCCCCTGGCACAATGTACCCAGGCAGAGGGCAGCGAGCAGCAGAAACCGTCCACTCATGCTAACGGTCACCTTTGACGGCATACAGAAAGATCACAGCGACGATCATCCCGCTCAGACCAACAACGATCCAGTTCCACCATCGCCGCTTCACCGCCACTGTGACTACGAACTCATCGCGCCCGGGCGTCATGCTGAAGTGGGTGACGGATAGCAGGTTGACTACGAACGCGATCAAAGGCAGGACGAACAGCAGCAGGGGCTCGAGCCATCTAACGCCCGAATGACGGATGGGAGCGAATATAAAGCGCTCCAAGGGATCGAAGAAGGGTCCCACGCCGAGACCGTATTGCAGAAATACAGCCGTCAAAAAGAGCGCAGGCAGAGCGATCAGGAGTGTACCCCACCAGGCTGATCTCCGGGCGTCCAGCAGCGCAAGCTTCAGTCGCCTCTTATGGGCCTCGTTGCTAACCTGCGGTATAGCGATCTTGCCGAGCCGTTCCGCGATCGGATCTGGTTTCACGATTGCCCTCCGTCGTCTGAAATGAAAATGACGAAAGGTTTATTCGGTTGCATCCAGAGGCAACTTTTTTCTTATTTTTTCCAGCCCCCGGGATAACAGGCTCTTAATGGTCCCTTCACCTTTTCCCAGGATCTCACCGATTTCCCGGACACTCTTGCCTTCGAAGTAGCGAAGTGCGATCACGTCTTGGTATTTAGCGGGCAAGGCTCTCACTTGGGCCTGAACCAATAGGAAGTCTTGAGACCGCTGCAACTCCCGCTCGGCATTGGCCTTTTCGCTCTCCGTCGTCCTCGCGTCGGGCGCGTCGAACCCTTCTTTGTCGAGTAGCTCTGTCAGCGAGACATCACGTCTGTGCTTTCCGACGCGAAAGAACATGTTCACTTCATTCGTTGCAATGCGGTAGAACCATGCGCCAATGGGGATGGAACTCCAGCGGAATCTCCAGAAACTTTTGTAGGCCTTGAGGAAGACTTCGGCTGCAATATCCTGTGCGGTTTCCCAATGGAGAATGCGACGATAAACGTAGCCAAAGATCTGCGAGTAATACTGCTCGTAAAGAGAGCCAAATGCCTCAGGGGTATTCGAGCGAGCCGACGTGTGCAGTGGTTCGTCGTTGGCCATGAGTTGCCCGAGGCGCTACGTTCCATAATGCAGCCGGGCCAGAACGTTGCACCATGAATTGTCGCACGGGCTCGAACGTGAGGATTCAGCCTCTCGCTACGCTGGAAGACGCTGCTTCGCGGAAGTGTCAATTGTGCCGATGTTGCCAACGTTGTCAAATACCAGCGGCATCTGCGGAACGGAACCGTCATTGCGACCTTGAAACGAGTACAGCACAGTCTCAGTCCAGCCCTCGGCTTCGGGACCCAACTCGAATACCGCACCTGCACCGTAGGCTCCGCCCCCCTCGCTTGCCCCGCAAAGATTGCCGTTACCGTCAAATATCAGACCACCCCCACTCGGAGTCCCTGCACCCAGGCGGGAGCAAAAACTATAAATGATCGTCTCTGTCCAATTGCCGTTAGAGGGACTGAGTTCGTATCACCCATTGACCCCCGAAAGGGTGTGTCTAGGCCGTTGGGATCATCCAGCGTGGTCAACTGGTTGCCGTTGAGAATGTAGCCGTGGATGAAAAAGCTCGAATCCTCATATTGCCCGACCGTTATAGTTTCCTTTTCCTTTTATAGTGCAAATTCTTTGACAACGGAGCCGAACGCCTAAGGGGGCTGGGAAGCTGGTTGGGGCCACAGTAGCTTCGCCTAAGTCCGTTAGGCTGCGAATCGACTATTGCGGGGCGGTGAAGAAGGCATGCCATCGCAATTTTGTTCAGTTGCGGCTTGGAGGCTCCCGCTCGCTCTGATCTCCACGCATCTGTTAGGAAGTGCCGATTCGTGATAGTGATGATGGATAGAGGTGGTCTATGAAACGTGTTGCAAAGAACACCAGACATAAAAACGTCACACGCAGGGGAAATAAGAACGTCACGCGCATGAATGATCCGATCCGAATTGTTCCTTTGCACCTTCCGAGCGAACTGTACCGGCCATCAGCGGGCATTGCGGCCCCTCCGGCCGCACAACTCACCTACCGTGGGGGACCGTTACTAGACTCGATAAAAGTGTTCACGATTTTCTGGGGGCAGGCGTGGCAGACAAGTCCGAACTCTAACCTGGCAATCCAGATCAACCAGTTTTTCACGTTCGTGGCGAGTAGCGCATTAATAGACCAGCTCGCAGAATACAGCGTGCCGGGACAACCCATTGGGCATGGATCGTTCATCGGCACGGTGACTATCATCCAGCCGCCACTGTCACATTCGATCACCGACGCGGCGATTCAGAAGACGTTGCAACAGGAGATCAACAGCAACTCCTCCGTTCCGAAGCCCGACGCCAACACTCTCTATTTCATTTACCTTCCGCCGGGAACTGCAGTGGTGCAGGGTGGATCTCGTTCTTGCCAGGGGTTCTGTGGCTATCACGACACCTTCGGTAGTGGCATTTATTACGCCGTGATGCCATTTCCGAATTGTGCGGGGTGCCTGGGCGGGATGACGAATCTGGACGCGTTGACCTCCACCAGCTCGCATGAGCTCTGCGAAGCAATCACCGATCCTGTACCGGGTCAGGGGTGGTACGACGACACGCACGGCGAGATCGGCGACATCTGCGCTTGGCAGACCAAGAAACTGGGGAATTACATGGTGCAGCTCGAGTGGTCGAACAAGGACGCGAGCTGCAAGTGAGCGTAAGGTAAGTGCGTCGACTCGGGATCACTGCGGTACGCGAGAGCGTCCAACCGGATGGCGGCTGTGTACATCGCCGATACCGCCCATTGAGATCAATGAGTGAAATCGCACTGATAGCTTCAACTATGAAGCGCAGGGTTGACGGCTCGCGTTAGGTGGAGGAATACTTGGTGGGTGTTAGTGTACGTCCCACACGTCAGGTCTCCCTTGGAGGTCCGCACTGAGACACTCGTTGCTCCTCGGTCCCGCGTTGATACCGGGTTGCGGTTGGTCGCAGGGTCAAACCCAGTTCAATGTGTTGTACACATTTAGCGGAGGCACGGATGGTGGCTAGCCGAACGGCGAAGGTATGGCGATCATCTGGCACCAAAGCGATGTGCCTGATCAAGTTCTGGCCCGGAAGGGTTAGCAGCTGACTGCTTGCCTACCGCACAGTCCGAGGTACAAAAAATCTCCCGGCTCCATCCCTCGACCTACGCCCGAAAAAGACGCCTTTTCGGACTTTCTGCTTTGCGATATTCAGACTTCTTGGGGGATTATCTTCCGGATTCCGTCCATCCGTAAGCAGTCATTAACCTCCCACAAGAGGACTTCTGGCCCGGAATAACTTCCCGTTAGCCCTTTATCCGCCCAGAATCACCGATCTGGCGGTACACATCCGCGATGCCTCCCAAGGTGCTTCTCTGAGCTAGCCGTGTTCGACGCGCTGTTTGATATCCATGTACGCCGCGTCGATGAGCCTGCTTAGCGCTGCGACGTTTGTGGCCGTTCCTGGTTTCAGGTTCACATGGCGCATCCACTTGCCGGTGCCTTGCAACAAGCGAGCCGGGTCCGGCAGCGATGCGCCTTGAAAGAATCCTACGTTTACGTGAGACGTGAATATGTTGACGTAGCCGAAGGCCGCATCTCCCAGACATGCAGTCGGACAGCCGTCATGCAAAAGCTCCCGAACTTCGTCTCCGCATTTTCGCATCACCTCAAACCACTTCTGCGCGATGGCGCCCAATTCACCCCCATGCTCTTTCATCCAGTCATCGATGGCAGGATCACGCTCGACAGCGCCGTTCAATCGAAACAATTCCGTCCTCGTGGTCATGGCGTTTTTACAGCTGCCTCCCGGTTCCAAGGTGCGACACTCTCCTCATATTCCATGGGATCGCCGAAACCTTCGGTTTGGACGCCGAGTTGGCGCAGAGCATCCAAGGCCATCAACCGGCGATGCGCGTTGAATGTCATGATATGTGTGAAGACACCGCCGAAGGTGAAGGTCTCGGCCGGCTCGCAGAGCGCGTCGACAAACGTGTCATCCCATGCGGAGCGGTTTCGCACGTCGCCCAAAATACGATGCAGTTCAGCATCGGTCTTTTCGAGCCTTTGCAGCATGGCTTTTGGAGAGCGCTGCGACTTGGGAGGACGGTTCATCTCCATCTCGGCCCCGGAGAGCGCTGCGGTCCAGACTTCCTTAGTGAAGATAATATTTTCCAATAGTTGTCTTAGCGTCTTATTCGACTCCCGCCAGGGCAGCAGCTCTACGACCGTGGGCAGCGGCCGATCCAATTGTTCCTCTGTCAAAGTACCCGCGTATTCCAACAAACGCCGCGTGTGCCACGAGTCGTTGCCTGCAAAACGATCGAATAAATCCATATCTCTTCCTCCTTTTGTTGGGGAACCAGGAGCACAAAAGTGAATGTTGTTGGACGCGGGCAAGTGAAAGTGCGGATCACGCATACGCCGATAAAGGCTGGGAGAAATCCGAAAAGCTTTCCGGAAAGCGCGAGTGAACGCCTCCAACGAACCGTAGTTGGCGTCCAGGGCGACGTCCGTGACCGATATTCCGGGATGCGCGAGTTGATATGCTGCTCTTTCCAACAATAGCCGTCGTCGCATGGCTGCCGGAGTTTCTTCGACCACGGTTCGGAACAGCCTGTGGAACTGCGTGCGGCTTTGATACGCTTGGCGCGCTAGATCTTGCGTTTTCGCCTGGGTGTCCAGAGAGTTCGCGACAATTGTAGAGAGCCGGTCTGCCGTCTCCTGACCATCCGCTTTATTCATGCGCCCGGTTCCTCATCTGGAACCAATCATAGACAAAAGATGGCGCTTCCCGCCTGATCGTACGTACCAATCTTCTACTCTAAAAGCTGGACCCAGCAAAAGAACACCTAGACACTGTACACCGCGCTGGCACGATTGCTTCCCACAACCGCCGTTGTGTTGACCGAACAGCCCAACTCCCAGATGGTCGGTTGCTCGGAAGTCATCCAGAAACGGGCTTCTGGGAAGCGCGCCAGACCGGTAATGAGAAGTCGGCTTGTGGGAAGTTGAAACTCGATGGCGTTGTCTGCTGGCCGGCGGAGGTTGGATGACGGCCCGCTCGGAAGCGATCCGGATCGGATGTTTGCCGGCCATTTCCCTAGTCTCGCTCGATTGTTCATCGATTCCCCTTGGGGCGAGTCTTGGGCTGTCTTGGGCTTGAAACCCAACGATTAAGGGCGGCGGGCGCGTTTGGGTCTTCACACTCAATTGCGCCTGCACCGCTTCATCTGACTGCATTCACATTTCTTACACTTACTTTTGAGTCGATCCAGGCCTCAAGATCGCTCTGTCGAAAGCGCCAGAGTCGGCCGATCTTGATCGCTGGCACGTACCGGTCTCTTGCCATGCGTTCTAGTGTGTAGCGATTGATTCCCAACATGTGTGCCGCTTGTAGTGGTTTTAGAACGTCTCGTTCTTTGGATTCAGGCACGGCTTGGCATCCATTGTCTAACCCTCCATGGGTATCGGTTGACGGAGCCACGTCTGGGCAGCGGTGGAAAAGCGGCTCCCCATCGGCTCCCTTTGGTTAGAGTGGAAGGGCCATTTGCTGTCCTCACGACTTGCCAACCGTGCCGCTAATTTATTGTTCTGAGCCGTGCAGGCCAACTCATAACCCAAAGGTCGGTGGTACAAATCCACCCCCCGCAACCATCCTTCCCAAGATCACGTCCGCGTAAACGTCCTGAGTTGTTCAAATTGCGAGCTGCGTCTACGTATTTCTCCACTGCTTTTTGAGGTCCGCCTGCAAATGACGCGATTCCCACTCCAACATTTCCAGCTTGTCTAGCGGCTGCCCTCCGACCCTGACCTAAGAAGGCCCGGCCATACCCTTCGTGCGGCTTTGCTATCATCGCGTTTCGTAGGCTAAGCACCAGTACAAAATGGCTTTTCTCACCGAAGCCGACACCTGTCGACGGTACGTCCTGCCCAAGCTGTATGCGGCGCGATGTGGCTTTCGATCTGCTGTCGCTCGCCTCGTTCATCGGCGCGGCTTACAGCTTCGATGAGGCGGGCGTTGTGAAGTGCGTGTTCAAAGCCGGGCGTGGTGTAGGTGCCCGCATGCAAATCCCGGACAAGATGAGCGTAGACCTCTCCCACGTTGATCGCGGCACCCATGAACCCACCAGAGACCGCGGCCTCGTCGTGGGTAGCGAACGGGATGCTCGACGTCAGCTTGAGATCCCCAGCCTGGAAGCCGTAGGGGTGATCACTAGTGAGGCTGAGCCATGCCTCCGATCCTCTGATTTCGAAGCTGGAACGAGTTTCCTGCGCCGCTACACCACCGTGAATGTCGGCCGTGAATACGGCACCAGATTGCGTCTTTCCGAGAACGGCGACGTGATCGGCAGTTTCACGCAAGCTCTCCTCGCCTGTATCCGTCAGTTTGACGGCGGGCCAGAGAATCTCGGTCCGTGCGTCAACCTCGATAATCGGTCCCAGGACCGCTTCCACCAGGTCGAGTGTATGCCCCACACTGACGGTTAACAGGTTGGCGCCAGAAGATTTCTTATTGAAATAGTCGAAGCTGGAAGGCAGCTCCGGCCCGAAACCGACGTTAGTCGAGACAATTCTGGCGTTTAGTGGCCGTCCAATCTTTCCGGAAGAAATCAACTGAGCCGCACGGCGCACGGCTGGATTCAACCGGCCTTGGAGTCCGATTGCGGTATGAAGTGCACCTGCCGCGCTCGCCATCTCTTCGGTCTCGGCAACGGCGCATCCCAGGGGCGCCTCGCAGAAGACCGCTTTGCCGGCCTGCAGCGCGGCCAGAACGAGTTCGCGGTGTGCGGGTACCTTGACGGCAATCGTTATGATATCGATGTCGTCATCGGCGATCATCGCGAAGGGATCGGAAAACCACCGATCAGCACCAAAGGCTTCAGCCGCGTCGCGTGCGCTCTGCTCGTGGCGCGTTGCCACAGCCGCGAGCTTCAAGCCGGGAAGATCGTTGATCGCTGGAATGTGCGAGACCTTCGCCCAACTTCTTTGGGCGTTCGCGCCAACGATTCCAACGCGAATTTCTTTTTCGGTCATTGCTGCTTCTCCATGTTTTTAGAGTGACTGCTCTTTATTTACTTTCCGTTGTGACTAGGCCTTGCGTTCGTTCAAGATCGCTAAGCTTCTTTCGCTGGTCGGGACCGAGAAGTTTGTAGATTTTGGATTGCATGCGAGCGTTAGCGACGATGAGTTTGGCCAACACACTTGCTTCTGTGTCGGCCAGAGCTTTCAGCTCTTTCTCATTTATGTGTTCACTGCCGATTGCAAGTAGCTTCTCTCGTGTAGTTCGAAGCTCTGTCATCAAAGGCTCGAGACTGTGTTGTTCCCGCATCATTACTTGCTGGATAGCCCCAACTTGGGAAGACGTCAAACTGAGATACGTAGCCAAAGACGGATTGAGTTGAAAGGATGAGAACGGCAACGCCACCATGACGACTTCGCTTTCTTGCGTTGAATCCGGGTCTGCTTCAACATCCGGGCTTCTCGCCAAATCCTGTTCCTCAATTCCACGCCACAGACTGAGCAGTTCAAACTGCATGTGGGCGAGCTGATAT
>Ga0207066_1088_pt2 | contig 22111 bp, 17 predicted proteins | sample Alteio_BWMinCont_24_FD_153490 | JGI IMG/M metagenome (GOLD analysis project Ga0207066, IMG submission 153490) | Enriched cells from forest soil in Barre Woods Harvard Forest LTER site, Petersham, Massachusetts, United States -... | ecosystem: Environmental > Terrestrial > Soil > Temperate forest >...
GACCTAAACCATAAACATCGACCACAGATCTTCACGTATCAACACGGACCCAAAAAAACGAAGCTACTTGTTCTTACCACAACGCAAGAAGCGCCGCGAGTTGGAACAAGCCCGCATGGCCGGCGCGGGAGATCGCCAGCCGGTGCAACAAGTCGTGCGCGGTGCGGCTAAAGTCGGCCGCAATGATCCTTGCCCCTGCGGGTCAGGCGAGAAGTATAAGAAATGTTGTGGTAAGAACAAGTAGCTTCGTTTTTTTGGGTCCGTGTTGATACGTGAAGATCTGTGGTCGATGTTTATGGTTTAGGTCTAGTCAGCACAAACGCCTTCACCACGATGTTGTTCGGCTGGATGCCCAGCGGAATCATGGTCAGCAGTGAATACTCCCCCGGCTCGAACTTCTTTTCCGGCGTGCGCTTCTGAATGACCGTCACATCGCCCGAACCGGAATTCACCACCAAGAGATAATTCTGACTCTGCGAAAGCGCCAGCGCATCGGGATGGCTGCCGACCGGCAGCATGGCCGCAATCTTTCCCGAGTCGATGTCATACACCGCCACTGTATTCGATCCGAAGTTGCTGGCGTAGAGTCTGGAATTGTCGGCGCTGACCACACTGCCGGCCGGATTGGTTCCAATCAAGTAGCTGCCACCAATTTCATTCATGGTGGCTTCGACGATGGAGATGTTGTCGGAATCGAAGTTGCTCACCATGATTTCGCCGCCGTCGGGCTTGAGCGCGAGATGGACTGGAGTCTTACCCACGTCGAGCAAGGCGAGGAGTTTGTCGGTCTTCAGATCAATCGAGGCCACTTGCCCTGATCCCGTGCACGCCACGAACGCCTTGCTGCTATCGGGAAGGATGGCAATGTCTTCCGGCTGCTGGCAGATCGAAATGGTACTGCGGACGGAAAGGCGTTTCGTGTCGATGACGGAAACCGTGTTGTCGCCGCGGTTGCTGGTCACCACGATGGAACCGTCAGGCGAAACTCGTGCCAGACCGGGCGCAGCGCCGACACGAATGTTGCCAACAACTATGCGCTTCTCCAGATCAATCACCGAAACATTCGCCGATCCCGAGTTGGCCACGTAGCCGCGTTTGCCATCGTCAGAGACATCGATGAAGTAGGGGTGGCCATGGACGCCGATGGCGGCGATGACGACGTTCTGCTCAGCGTCGATGAGAGTTATGTTGTTCGATTGAGTATTTACAACGTAGATTTCATTCTTTTGGGGATTCGCGGCGATCCCTGTCGGTTCGCTGCCCACGTGAATGGTCTTGGCCAGCGCAAAGGTTCGGAGGTCGATGACGGATACAGTGTTGCTCTTTCCATTGGTGACGTAGGCGTATTCCCGGTAAGAAGGTCCGTAGTCGGTAAGTTGGCGCTCGTGGAAGTACCACCAGCCGAGGCCACCCAGGATGGGCAGCAGGACGAAGATGACGAGGAGTTTTCGCACGCTTAAGAAGCGGACTTTGCAGGACAAACCTACGAACTAGCGTTTCGAGATCACTTCTACAGGCGCCGTCAACTTGACCCCCGCCACGGTTCTCCCCACCACCGGCGCGATCTGCCGTACCTGCGCCATCAACTCGTCGAACTGGTCGGGATAGAGCGACTGCATGCCATCGGAAAGAGCTTTGTCAGGCTGATTGTGGACCTCGACGATCAGGCCATCGGCGCCGACCGCAACCGAAGCCCGCGAAAGCGGAGTCACTTTATTTCGCTTGCCGGTGCCGTGGCTGGGATCAACCACGATCGGCAAATGGCTCAAGCGCTGCACCGCGGGAACCACGCTTAGGTCAAGTGTGTTGCGCGTGTGATCGGCGAATGTCCGAACCCCACGCTCGCAGAGGATCACATTGTAGTTGCCTTCACTCATTACGTACTCGGCCGCCATCAGGAATTCTTCGAGTGTCGCAGCCAGTCCCCGCTTGAGCAACACCGGCTTACGGCAGCGTCCGGCACGTTTCAGCAGCGAGAAGTTCTGCATGTTGCGCGCGCCGATCTGGATGACATCGGCGTACTCCTCCACCAGTTCCAGAGATTCATTGTCGATCGCTTCCGTCACGATCCTCAGGCCGAACTGATCGCGGATCTCCGCCATGATGCGCAGTCCGTCTTCGCCCAGTCCCTGAAATGAATAAGGCGAAGTGCGGGGCTTGTAAGCGCCTCCCCGGAAAAACTGCGCGCCCGCACGATGCACCCGCTCCGCCACCGCGAACGCCTGTTCTCGACTTTCGATGGCGCAGGGTCCAGCAATCACCGCCAGCGCTGCGCCCCCGATGCTGGCGTCGCTGCCGGCAAAACGGATTATGGTGTTGTCTTCTTTTATGTCGCGGCTCACCAGCTTGTAAGGCTTGGTGACGCGGATGACCTCCTGGACGCCAGGCAATTCATCCAGCGTCCCCGCCTGAACTTCACCCTGGTTGCCAGTAATGCCAATGGCGGTTCGCTCCGCTCCCGGGATGGAGTGGGCGCGGTAGCCTAGCGATTCGATCTTCTGGCAGACCGCCCGCACCTGTTCTTCAGTGGCGTGCGCCTGCATGACAACTAACATGGGAATCCGTCCTTCAGCACACTCCAAGTCTACCGTCGAAAGCGGTTGGGCAGCAAACGCCGGGAAATCCGTCGCATGCAGGCTACGAGGTCTCGTCCGTTGCAATGTACTCGAGAATCTGTTATGTTAAACATGTTAAACAATGCTCGGTATCCGGCTCGAACCCGAACTCGAAAAAAAGCTTGAGTCTCTTGCCAAAGAGACTGGGCGCAGCAAAAGCTACTATGCCCGTGAGGCCATCCGGCAATTCTTAGAGGATCGCGAAGACTACCTGAAGGGTATCGCCGCCCTGGAACGGCGCGAACCCAGCATTACGCTCGACGAACTGGAGCGGCGGCTTGGCCTGGACGATTGAACTTACCCGGACCGCCGAAAAGCAGATCACGAAACTCCACCGCGAGGCGCAACGGGCAATCATCCGATTCCTACGGGAGCGACTTGCGGGGACGGAGAACCCGCGGCTGTGGGGCAAGCCTCTACAGGGTGAAAAGCGCGGGCTTTGGCGGTACCGGGTCGGCGACTACCGGCTGATCTGTGATATCCAGGATGAGCGGATCACGGTAATTGTGCTGCAGGTTGGGCACCGCAAGGATGTCTATCGGTGAGTGCGATCAAGAGACCCTAACGAGGAAGCGGGACCGGGCAGCATGCTTCTCGTTGTAAAATCTAAAGTTTAACCAGCGCTGATTTCCTTTATCTATGCCGCAGGAAGAAACTACGTCCGCTGATCACGAAGTCCGGGCCGACGACCGTTACGATGCCCAGCGCATCGAGCGCAAGTGGTTCGAGCGCTGGCCGCAGGACGGATCGCTCTACGCCGCCGAGCCTGATTCCGCCAAACCCAAATATTATGCGCTGGAAATGCTGCCTTATCCCTCAGGCGCACTGCACATGGGCCACGTACGCAATTATTCGATCGGCGATGCGCTCGCCCGCTACATGTGGATGAACGGTTACAACGTGCTGCATCCCATGGGCTGGGATGCGTTCGGACTTCCGGCGGAGAATGCCGCGATTTCAGCCCAAACGCCGCCCCGCGAGTGGACCCTGCGCAACATCGCCAACATGAAGGCGCAGATGAAGCGCCTGGGTTTTGCCTACGACTGGTCACGCGAAGTCACAACTTGTTTGCCCGAGTACTATCGTTGGAATCAGTGGTTCTTTTTGAAGCTCTTCGAAAAAGGCCTCGCCTATCGCAAGAAGAGCAAGGTGAACTGGTGCCCAAAGTGCGCGACCGTCCTAGCGAATGAGCAAGTGGTCGGCGGTTGCTGCTGGCGTCACGAAGACACACTCGTGGAGCAGCGCGAACTCGAGCAATGGTTCCTGCGCACCACCAAGTATTCCGAAGAGCTGCTTAGCGGCCTCGACAAACTCGAAGGCTGGCCGGAAAAAGTACGCACCATGCAGCGTAACTGGATCGGCCGTAGTGCGGGCACGCTGGTGGATTTCAAACTCGACGGCGCTGCCGACTCCCCCGAGAACAGCATCACCGTCTTCACCACTCGCGTGGACACGATTTTCGGCGCGACTTCCATCCAGCTCGCGCCAGAGCATCCGCTGGTGACTCGGATGGCCAAGTTCAACGATCCTTTGCGGACACAGGTGGAACAGCTAATTGCCGAGCAGCGCAAAGCCAAGGAAACCGGCGACATCGGCGCCATCGAAAAGCACGGAATAAACATCCACCACTTTGCCGTGAATCCCTACAACGGCGAGAGACTGCCCATCTGGGTCGCCAACTACATCGTGATGGACTACGGCACTGGCGCGATCATGAGCGTTCCGGCGCATGATGAACGTGACTACGAATTCGCGCGTAAATACGCCCTTGAAGTCAGGCTGGTCATCGTACCCAACCCCGACGATCCCGACGAAACCGTCACCGAACCGGTCCCGCCATTTACGGATTTCAAAGGCTCGCTGGTGAACTCTGGGCAATTCAGCGGGCTTACTTGTCAGGATGCCATTGCTCAAATGTCCGACTACGCCGAGCAGCACGGCTTCGGCAAGGCAACGGTCACCTATCGCCTGAAAGATTGGGGCATCTCGCGGCAGCGTTACTGGGGCACGCCCATCCCCATGCTTTATTGCGAGAAGGACGGGATCGTCCCCGTTCCGGAAAAAGATTTGCCGGTTGTGTTGCCGGAGAATGTGGACATCACGCTGACCGGGGGGTCGCCGCTGGGGCGTGTGCCGGAATTCGTGAATGCGGTTTGCCCGAAGTGTGGTGGCCCGGCGCGCCGCGAAACCGACACCATGGACACATTCGTCGACTCGTCCTGGTACTTCTATCGCTACACCGACCCGCACAATCAGCAGGCTCCATTTGATTCGAAGAACGTGGCCTACTGGTTTCCGATAGACCAGTACATTGGCGGCGTTGAACACGCGATTCTTCACCTTATCTATTCGCGCTTCTGGACCAAGTTCATGCGCGACATGGGGATGGTCACAAACGACGAGCCTGCTGAACGCCTGTTCACTCAGGGCATGATTATTAAGAATGGCGCGAAGATGTCGAAGAGCCTGGGCAACGTGGTGTCGCCAGATGAAATGGTGGCCCGCTATGGCGCCGACGCTACCCGCATGTACACGCTTTTTGCCACTTCTCCAGACCGGGAACTTGACTGGCAAGATGAGGGCGTCGAAGGCATCCGGCGTGCTTTGGGGCGAATCTACCGGTACGTCGCAAGAAATGCTTGTGTAGAAACGCAGCTTGCTGCGTTTCAGACATTGCAAGCAACTTCTCTATCGTCGTCGGCGCGGGCCATTCAACGCAAACTTCATCAGACCATTAAGCGCGTGAGCGACGACTTCCAGGGGCGCTGGCACTTCAATACCTCCATTGCAGCAATCATGGAATTGGTGAACGATCTTTATGTTGCTGAAGCCCTGCCCAAGTCGCTGCTCGCGGATGTCCAGCGTGATCTCGTTCTTTTGCTGGCGCCATTTGCCCCTTACCTCGCGCACGAGCTATGGGAAATGTTGGGCGAGAAGGAAAGTCTGCTCAAAGCGCCCTGGCCGAAATATGATCCGGTGCTGGCAAAAGAAGATGAGATTGAAATCCCGGTGCAGGTCAACGGCAAGCTGCGTAGTGTAGTGGTCGTGTCCGCGGGTTCCTCGGAAGACATCATTCGCGAGGCTGCCTTGGCTGATCCAAAGATCAAAGCTCTGATCGCCGGGAAGCAGATCGTAAAAAAGATCGTCGTTCCCGGCAAGTTGGTCAACATCGTGGTGCGGTGACGCTGCATCCTCCATGACTTCGCGCTCGCCAACTCTCGAAGGTTTTCGCGCCATATTCCGCCGGCCATCTCTCGGTTTCGCCGAAATTGCCTGGCGCTGGAGCTTCGGCGCAGCCGCAGGGCTGCTCATCACGTTCTCCTGTTTCGAATATCTCGATACTCTACCTGTCACTCGCGGCGACCTGCTGCTGCTGCGCACCCGCCAGCCGGTGCTGATTTCACAGGCTCTGGGCAACATCGTTCATGGCAGCGGGGGGCGCTTGGTGAAAGCGTTCATCGTATTGGCAGTGGCGCTTACCATCGGCTGGATTTTTATGGCCGCTCTGGCCCGGGCCGCTACCATCAAAGCTCTTCTGACCCATTTCCGCGAGAAGTTCGAATCACCGGAACCGACCACCGAGTGGCGGATTGATCCGCTTCTGGGTCTACACTTCCTGCGGGCCGCAGTTTTCCTGGCAGCGGTGGTCGGTTGCTTCGCTGGCTTCACGCTTGGAGGGATGGCCTCCGCGCAAGCCGAAGCAGCTCCGGAAGCCACTTTTCTCATTGTCGTGAGCATTGCTGGGCTGGCCTGGCTGGCCTGGTCGATGATGAACTGGCTTCTTTCGCTGGCGGCCATCTTCGTGGTCGCCAACGGTCGAGATACTTTTGGCGCGATCGCAGATGCCGTGGATTTGATGCGTCGCCGCGCCGGGCCGGTGTTGGCCGTTGGCACATGGTTCGGTCTGGCCCGTACACTGGCATTCATTGCGGCGAGCATTGTTGCCGCCTTCCCCTTGGGCCTGGCGACGATTCTTCCCGGCTGGATGGTACTGGGCGGCATAGTTGCCGTCACCCTGCTCTACTTCGCTGTCGCTGACTTCTTATATATAGGCCGCCTCGCCGCGTACGTCGCGCTTGTGAAATTGCCGGATGTGCCTGTGCCAAGCTTTCAGCCATCAGCACTCAGGCTTCAGCCCAGCGGGAATGTCGATCCGAGCGAGTTGATTCTCAGCGATGTGCCTGCGCCAGGCTAAGGGGCGCGGCAACCACAGAGGACACAGAGCCCCACACAGGAAACCTGACCGGAGGAAAGCCAGGCAAGTTCTCCGTGAACCTCCGTGCTCTCAGTGGTTCAGGCCTGTTCTTTACATGACGCGCGACTTTTGAGACACTCGTCAGTGGAAACCCAATCAATCGTTGTCCTCGACTTCGGGGCGCAATATTCGCAGTTGATTGCGCGCCGCATCCGCGAACAAAACGTCTTTTCCGTAGTCCTGCCCTGTACCGCCAGCCTCGACGAAATCCGCAGCTACTCTCCGGTTGGCATCATTCTTTCCGGTGGCCCGTCATCGGTCTACGACAAGGACGCGCCTGCCGTGGACCCGCGTGTGTTCACCATGGGTCTTCCGATGCTGGGCATCTGTTACGGATTGCAGCTGATGGTGCACGCCCTCGGTGGCAAGGTGCAGGCGGCGGACAAGCGCGAGTACGGCCATGCGACGGTTAACCTCAAGACCGCCTCAGGTCTATTCCGCAACCTGCCCGGCAAACTGAACGTCTGGATGTCCCACGGCGACAAAGCCGTCGAATTGCCGCCCGGATTTCACGAGACCGCCAGTTCGCCCCACGCTCTGGCCGGCATCGAAAATGCCGAAAAGAGAATGTGGGCAGTGCAATTCCACCCTGAGGTTCACCATACCCACCACGGGACCGACATCCTGCGCAATTTTGCCCTGGTCATCTGTGGAGCAAACCCCACATGGACTCCGCAGCACTTTATTAACGCTACCATTGCCAGCGTCCGAAAGACGGTGGGGAACGGCCGAGCTATTTGTGCGCTTTCTGGTGGTGTGGACTCCGCCGTTGCGGCCACGCTGGTCGATCGCGCCATGCGCGACGCTAAACATCCCACTCGCCTCACTTGCGTGTTCGTGAACAACGGCGTGCTGCGCAAAGACGAATTTCAGAAAGTGCAGCAGAACCTGCGTGACAAGCTGGGCCTTCACTTGGTCGCGGTCGACGCCACCAATAGATTCCTCGGCAAACTAGCCGGAGTGACCGACCCCGAGAAGAAACGCAAGATCATTGGCAAGGAATTCATCAAAGTGTTCGAGCAGGAAGCCCGCCGCATCGAGAAAAAAGAAGGCACGGTCAAATGGCTGGTGCAGGGCACGCTCTATCCCGATGTGATCGAGTCACGCTCGGTGCGCGGGCCGTCGCAGATCATCAAATCTCACCACAATGTCGGCGGCCTGCCGGAGAAGATGAAGCTAAAACTAATCGAGCCGCTGAAGGAATTATTCAAAGACGAAGTCCGCAAGATCGGCCGCGACCTGGGAATGCCGGAAGAAATCCTTCAACGGCAGCCGTTTCCGGGGCCAGGCCTGGCAGTGCGGGTCGTAGGAGAAGTAACCCCGGAGCGGCTGGCGATTCTGCGCGAGTGCGATGACATCGTCGTCGCCGAAATCAAGAACGCGGGCTTGTATTCGAAAATTTGGCAATCATTCGCGGTGCTGTTGCCGGTGATGTCAGTTGGCGTCATGGGCGACCAGCGTACCTACGCCTACACTTGCGCGGTGCGTGCAGTCCATTCCGAGGATGGCATGACAGCAGACTGGGTACCGTTGCCGCATGAAGTGTTGAAGACCATCTCCAGCCGGATTGTGAATGAAGTGAAAGGCGTGAACCGCGTGGTGTACGACATCACCTCGAAGCCCCCAGGCACGATCGAGTGGGAGTAGTAAAGCAGTCTGCTTTCAGCCGTCAGCACGAACCACGTAGGCCCGGACGCCCTCGTCTGGGCAGCCGAGCGAAGCTAGGCGTAGATCATGGGTGGACGACCCGCAGCCCGAGTATTTTCTCGAATGCATCGAAGTCGCGGTCGCGATGCAACAGTTCGTGATCCCCATGGAGACAGAAAGTAGCGATAAGACAGTGAATGGTCTTTCGGACGGTTTGACCACGGTCCCGCAAGGTCCGGTAGTTCTGGGCCGCAGCAATGGCCAATTGTTGGCCGCCTGTTTCGAAGAGGAGAAAGCACCGGAGGAGTTCATCGCGAATCTCCCGAAAGGCGGCGGGTTCCCGAATGCCTTGGAGTACCTCGCACAAAATCAAATCGGTGAGCGCAATGCGTCGGGTTCTCATCTGGCGGCTTAGCCAGTCAGTCTGAGCATTCTCAATGCCACGCAGATAGTCGATCCAAACGGTCGTATCTACAATCACCATGACTTCAGTCAGGGATACGATTCAGGCGGGATTGTTCAAGGTCGCCATCCCACTGCACCTTTCCGCGAAACTTACGGAAAGATCCTTGGGCGTACGTGTCCGCAAGCAATTTCAAAGCGGCCTCCACCGTCGCCTTCTTTGTACGCGCGCCGCTGATCTTCATAGCTTGGCGCATGAGCCGGTCGTTTATCTCAATGTTGGTTCGCATGGCACTTCTTAATGTGTAAAAATATCACGTTTATGTGTATATAGCAATGCTCACTCATTCTGCCCGGTTCCGCCTGGCGAATCGCGAGAATCCTAAACCACAAGAGCCAAAGAAAACACGGAGCAAAAGCAGAGGAAGGCGGGAATTAATCCCGCACCTTCTGCAATCTAAAATCTAACCTCTGCAAAGCCTTTACGCGTTCGCCATCGCTGGTGCAACCTCATAAATCGAGTGCCACGAAGTCGCGGCCTTCAAGCGATCGTTCACGTTGCCGATATTCTTCACGCCCTCGTCCAGCAGCCATTTGCGAAAAGCTTCAGCGCCCTGCTTGGCGTAAATCGGGATACCTTCCTTCCAAGTCGCACGGCCGCAAAGCACCCCGTTGAACTTGACACCGGACTCTGCCGCCAGTTCCAGCGCCTCGGTAAACTCGGCGTTGCTGACGCCTGCTGAAAGATAAATGAACGGCTTGGTCACCACCTTCGCCGCTTTCAGAAACAGGTCGGCAGCTTCTTTTCTGGTATAGGCTTTCTGGCCGCTGTAAGCCTTGGCGCCTTCCACGAACTTCATGTTCACCGGTACTTCCACCTTGAGTACGTCCACGCCATAGCGGTCTTTGGTGAATTCGCGCATGGCCTCGATCACGATTTCCGGCTTCTTCTTGGCATACGCGAGACCTTTCTCGTCCGCGCCCTCTTCATAACCTACGAACTCCAGGAAATAAGGAATGTCATTAGCGCGGCATTCATCGCCGATGCGCTCCACCCAGGCATGCTTCTTGTCATTCACTTCCTTGGGATCGAACGGCGTGTAGTAGAGCAGAATCTTCACGCAGTCGGCGCCGGCTTCCTTCAACCGTTTGGCCGACCAGTGATCCAGCAAATCTCCCAGGCGTCCAGGGCCAGTCTTGTCATAGCCAGTCTTTTCGTAGGCGAGCAGCAGGCCGGCGTTTTTCGCCCGGCGTTTCGATGCCGGCAGCCCCCACTCTGGATCCAGCAAAATAGCGCTGGCATGCGGAGTGAGAACTTCCGTGACCAGTGACTTGAATTCTTCCATCATGGCGTCCCCGACTTCGCCGCCCTTCTCCTTTGCCAAAGCCTTCTGTAGCGAACCGCGCTGATCCATGGCTGCGGCCGCGATCACACCGCGATCGTTGGAGACCCGCTTAAGTCCTGCCAGCTTTCCAGGGGTGAGTTTCATAAATCCTCCTAATGAGTGCTCAAACCCGCCAATTGTAAACCATGCGAAACCGCAGACAAGAGAGCACGAGAGAAAAACCTGTCGTTAAGACACTCCGCAATCAAACGGGAGGAGGACCCGATAACGGCTCGCGTACCCAACCTCAATGCCGATTCTTCTCTGGACTATAATGGCCGACACCCATGGCTCTAACCCCAGGCACTAAGCTCGGCCCCTATGAGATTATCGCGCCGCTTGGCGCTGGCGGCATGGGAGAAGTCTACCGCGCCCGCGACACTCGCTTGGATCGTGACGTTGCCGTCAAGGTTCTGCTTACGAACCTGGCATCTGATCCGTCCTTGAAGCAACGCCTGGAGCGCGAAGCCAGGGCAGTCTCCAAACTTTCTCATCCCCACATCTGCACCCTGCACGACATCGGCCACCAGGACGGAATTGATTTTCTGGTCATGGAGTTAGTCGAGGGCGAATCCCTGGAACAGCGCCTGCTCAAAGGCCCGCTGCCGGCGGACCAGGTGATTCGTTATGCGGCGCAGATCGCAGACGCACTGGCGAAAGCCCACAAACGGGGATTCACTCACCGCGACCTCAAGCCCGCCAACATCATGTTAGCCAAGTCCGGCGCTAAGCTCATGGATTTCGGACTGGCCAAACAAGCGGGGCCAGCACCGTTGGCAACCGCACTCACCGAGATGACCGTTGACCAGGCGAAGCTTACCAGTGAGGGAAGCATCGTCGGCACCTTCCAGTACATGGCTCCCGAGCAACTCGAAGGAAAAGAAGCGGATGCTCGGACCGACATTTTCGCGCTAGGCGAAGTGATCTACGAAATGGCAACCGGCAAGCCCGCCTTCAGCGGCAAGAGTCGGGCCAGTTTGATCGCCGCCATCCTCACCATTGACCCACCATCCATCGCCGAACTCCAACCGCTTGCCCCCGTGACATTGGATCGCGTGGTCAAGAAATGTCTGGCTAAAGATCCCGAGGATCGCTGGCAGAGTGCCAGTGACTTGGCTAGCGAACTGAATTGGATGCTTACAAGCGGATCGCAGGCGGGACTGCCCGCGCCTGCAATTATCCGCCAGACGCCGCGCCAGCGTGCGATCTGGATCGGTGCTGGACTCGTCGTGGTGCTGGTCGCGGCTTACCTGGGCTGGCAGATCGGACACGGCGAGCACGGCACTACCCCCGTGCGCCTGACCATTACACTCCCTCCCGGCAAGGCATTGCTCAACAACTCGACCGAGCCTCTGGCCATCTCGCAGGATGGCTCCACGATCGCGTATGCGGCGTACGGCGAGGACCGCAAGGCACAACTCTATGTTCGCAAGCTGGGCAGCTTTGAAAGCACGCTGATCCCCGGCACTGACGGAGCTCGCAGTCCTTTCTTTTCGCCGAACGGTGAATGGCTGGCATTCGTATCGGACGATTTCAAGTTGAAGAAAGTGTTGCTGCGCGGTGGGAGCGCCGTGGTTGTAGTCGACGGGCCGTTCTTCGGGGGCGCGTGGGAAGATGACACCATCTACTATGTCAAGGGATTCACTGCAGGGATATCTTCCGTGCCGGCCGGGGGAGGGCAATCGCGGCAGTTGACCAACCCGGGATCAACCCCGGAGGACCGCGCTCATTTGTGGCCCAGCCCGTTTCCCCATAACACCGGCATGATCTTCACAGTGTGGACGGGGCGAACTTTCAATGAAGCACGAATCGAAGGCCTGCTGTTCAAGTCGGGGCAACGAAAAGTGTTGATCGAGGGTGCTACCGGGGGACGCTACCTTCCCAGTGGCCACCTCGCCTATACCCGCAATGGCACGTTATTTGTAGTGGGATTCGATGCTGAACGGCTAGAAGTGAAGGGGACGCCAATACCGGTGATTGAGGGAGTCATGACTGGGGCTTCGAACGGCGACGCCGATTTCGCGGTTTCAAACAACGGGACGTTGGTATTCCAACCTGGAACTCTGACTTCGTTTCAGCGCAATCTGGTCTGGATGGATCGCAGCGGCAAAGCCACCAATATCACTCCGGAGGTGAAGCCTTATGCCTCGCCTGCCCTCTCGCCCGACGGCAAACATATCGCTTTGACCTTGGAGGGCAGCACTTTCGATGTTTGGGTATACGACCTGGAGCGAGACGCGCTTACAAAAGTGAGCTTTGGTGGTGACGATTATCAACCGCTGTGGTCGCCAGACGGAAAGATGCTGGCCTATAGTTCGTCAAAATCCGGTCATATGCAGCTGTACCTGAAGCACGGCGTTCTGCAAGGCGAAGAATCCATGCTGACCGACGGGCCTGAGACCAAAGCGCTCTGTGCTTGGACGCCGGACGGTCGCGAAATGATCTTCGGCCGGCAAAACAAAGACACGGGTTGGGATATCTACGCGGTAACTGTCGAGGGTGATCATAAAGTGCGCCCGTTGGTGGTGGCGCCGTTTAATCAAGGCCGGGCGCATGTCTCGCCCGATGGAAAATGGATGGCATACGTTTCAGACGAATCCGGCCAGGGAGAAGTATTCGTGCAATCCCTGAGTGATCCGAATACTCGCGTCCAGATCTCGACCGAGGGCGGCACCGATCCCCGATGGGCAGGCCACAGTGAATTGCTCTTTCGATCCAAGACTCGGCTTATGTCAGTGAAGTTCTCGCCCGGAGGTGAGCTCAGTCCGGGCAAGCCGATCCTGTTATTCGAAGACAAAGCAGCCTGGACTGGTTACGACGTGGCCCCGGATGGACGCCTCGTGGTGGTGCGCGACGCCACCGACAACGCTGCGGGTACGCAGATCAATGTGGTCCTCCATTGGTTCGAGGAGCTGAAACAGGAACAGCAGAAATAGGACTAATCGGAAATCCCCGACTACTACGGCGTCCAGAATCGCCGGTTGTTTGGTGATCTGCGATCAGCGCACTTACAATACATCATTAAGCCCTACGCGCACTCTAAGATACAGGAGGTTGACACGGACGACGGAGCAGCGCGTAGTGGTCGTGACGTTCGAGCATCCATGCGAGATCTGTTGCAGGAAAGTTTCTGCCATCTGATCTCAACCCTTATGCGTTTCAAGCACTCTCCGATGTTCGTTCCGGCTGCGGTTTTCCTACTGCTAGTGGGCACAGGCGCTGGCCAAAACACTACGCTAATCACTCTCGACCAGGCCGTCGATCTCGCCTTGGCCCACAACCACTCCATTCAAGCCACGCGCACTCTGATACTTCAAAGCCAGGCCCAGGAGATCACCGCCAATCTGCGCCCCAATCCCACTCTCGGAGCGGATAGCCAGTTTGTTCCCTTCTTCAGCCCGCAAGATTTCTCCGGGGACAATCTGAACCAGACTCAGCAATTCGATATCGGGATCGGATATCTCTTCGAGCGGGGCCACAAGCGGCAACGGCGCTTGCAAGCCGCTCGCGATCAAACCGCCGTTCAGCGTGCTCAAGTCGCCGACGCCGAACGAACCCTGGCCTTCAATGTGGGTCAACAGTTCGTCAGTGTCTTGCTGGCCGAATCGACGCTTCAGTTCGCGCTGCAGGACCTCAAGAGCTTCCAGCAGACCGTCGATATTGGCGAGGCGCAATTCAAAGCAGGATTCATCGGCGAAGGTGACTATCTTAAGATCAAACTGCAGCTTCTGCAGTTCCAGACCGACGTGTCCACTGCTCGCTTGTCCAAGGTGCAGGCGCTGGTCGCCCTGCGCGGGCTGTTAGGTTACGGCACCGTACCGGCGGATTATGACGTGGTTGGCGATTTGGCGTACCAGGCACTCAAGGGGAATCTGGAAGACTTCCAGACAAAAGCGTTGACCGAGCGCCCCGACTTTCGCGCCGCGGAATTGGGAATCACCGCGGCCCAGAGCCAAATCCTGCTCGCCAAAGCCAACGCCAAGGTGGACGTAAATGGCACCTACGACTTTACCCATGTTTCGGGTGAGAACACGGCGTCGATCTTTGTGAATTTCGAGCTTCCGATATTCAATCGCAATCAGGGCGAGATCGCGCGCACCGGTTATGCTCTAACCCAAGCTCAGCAGCAGCAGCAAGCAGCCAGCGATATCGTTCTTTCTGACGTTGGCAATGCCTATGCTGCCGTCAGGAGCAACGATGAAGTGTTGCAACTCTACACTTCCGGATATCTCAAGCAGGCGCAGGATTCGCGCGACATCAGCGAATATGCCTATAAGCGCGGCGCCGCCAGCTTGTTGGATTTTCTCGACGCTGAGCGTAGCTACCGCTCCGTTCAACTGGCCTATCGCCAGGCGCTGGCCGCTTATATGACCGCATTGGAGCAGCTGAAGGAAGCTGTTGGAACGAGGAATTTGCCATGAGCACGAAGCGTTGGTGCCGGTTGGCTGTGTCTGCTGCCTTGTTGGCGATCCTGCTTGCACTTGCCGGCTGCCAGGGTTCGGGATCAAATGCGGCGAACTCGAGCACCGCGACCAATCCGGACAACGCGGAATTGTTTACCATTCCACAAGACCAGATGTCGCACGTCCAGGTGCTTACTGTTCAAGCCAGCACCCTGACTAGGTCTCTGCGGCTGACTGGAGCCGTCGCTTACAACAGTTTTCGTACCACGCCGGTTATCACCCAGGTCAGCGGACCAGTCAGTAAGATCGTGGTCGTTCCTGGCCAGAAAGTAAATCGGGGCGAGCCTATGTTGTATGTGGCCAGCCCGGACTACTCGCAGCTCCGCACCAACTTTCTAAAGGCCAAAGATGCCTATGCCCTGGCCCAGAAGGCGTACGCTCGGGCCCAGGACTTGTACCAGCACCACGCCATTGCTGAACAGAATTTGGAGCAGGCAGAGTCCACGGAAGTGCAGGCGGGCGGTGATCTCACATCGGCGCAAGCCGCGTTGAAAGTCATGGGAATCACTGATCCCGACGCGCTGATAAAAGCTCCGCCATCTTTTGAGGTCCCGGTAAAGGCGCCGATCGGCGGTCTGGTGGTCGAGCAGGATGTGGCGGCCGGGCAGCTACTTCAGACCGGCGCCACCCAATGTTTCATGATTTCCGACGTCAGCACGGTGTGGGTGCTGGTCAATGTCTATCAGAAGGATTTACCTTACGTGCATGTCGGCGACACCGTCACCATTCAGACGGATACTTATTCTGACGACTTTCACGGACGCATTTCTTACGTCGCCGCCTCGCTCGATCCGAACACCCGTACCCTTCAGGCGCGCATTGAGACCAGCAATCCTGGGGATAAGCTAAAGAAAGACATGTACGTGGTGGCGACGGTGAACGCAGGCACGATCCCCAACGCCATTGCGCTCCCGGACGCTTCCGTTCTGCGCGATAGCGAAAACCAGCCTTTTGTTTACGCCGCGGCGTCTTCGAACCAGTTTGGCAGACGCTCCGTGACCCTTGGCGAGAGCTTGAATGGACAAACGGAAATTACCGGTGGACTAAAAGCCGGAGACCGAGTCATCGGAAATGGCAGCTTGTTCTTGCAATTTGCGAACTCGCTGCAGCGCTAGACAAAGGATAGTGTCCACCACAACTGAATGATCCACCGAATCGTCCAAGCGGCCTTGCGTCAAAGGTTCCTGGTCCTGATGTTGACTGGGTTCATCACGGTCGGCGGAATCCTGTCGTTTCAGCGCATGCCCGTGGACGCCTATCCCGATCTCGCGCCTCCGCAGGTCGAAATCATCACCCAGTGGCCAGACCACGCCGCCGAAGAAGTCGAGCGCCTGGTCACGCTTCCTCTTGAACTTGAGATGAATGGCGTCCCCCACATGGTGGTGATGCGTTCGATCTCGCTTTACGGTCTCTCCGACTTAATCCTCACTTTCGAGGACAGCACCAACGACTACTTTGCGCGCCAGATTGTTTTTGAACGCCTCGCTCAAGCCACACTGCCAACCGGGGTGACTCCGAGCATGGCGCCCCTGTTCAGCCCCAGCGGTTTGGTGTATCGCTATGTGCTCGAAAGTCCCGACCGCTCCCCGCAGGAGCTAAAGACCATAGAGGATTGGGTGATTGAGCGTGCCTATCGCTCAGTCCACGGCGTGGCGGACGACTCCGGTTTCGGCGGAACGGTAATGCAATATCAGGTGCTGCTCGACCCGGCCCGCATCTACGGTTACCATCTGACGATTCCGCAGGTCACTGCCGCACTGGCTGCCAACAACTCGAATGCCGGCGGCGGGTTCTATTCTCAAGGTGGACAGTTCTACTACGTTCGCGGCATCGGCCTGGTACGCAACACCGATGACATTGGAAACATTGTGGTTGGCGCCAACAAAGGCGTGCCCATCCGCGTGCGCGACATAGGAGATGTAGCCATCGGGCACGCGCCGCGTCTCGGCGAATTCGGCTTCCAGAAAAATAACGATGCCGTCGAGGGCGTCATTCTCATGCTGCGCGGCGAGCAGACCCAGAATGTCCTGAAGGGAGTGGAAGCAAAGACCGAGGAACTGAACCGCCAGATCCTTCCCCCCGACGTCAAGATTCATCCTTATTACGACCGCAGCGAATTAGTGGCTCTGACCACGGACACGGTGGAAGCCAATCTGCTTCGCGGTATGGTCCTGGTTCTCATAGTCCTGATTTTCTTTCTGGTCAGTTTCCGTGCCGCCGTCATTGTTGCCCTCACCATCCCCCTCTCGCTCTTGTTTGCCTTCATCGTGCTCCACGCGCACGACGTTGCAGCAAATTTGCTCTCCATCGGAGCGATCGATTTCGGGATCGTTATCGACGGCACCGTGGTGATGATCGAAAACATCTACCGCGAGCTCGCACTGCGCGAGGGACAACAATACAACCTGAACAAAGTCATTCTTGCCGCGGCGAAAGATGTGGATCGCCCGATCTTCTATTCGGTTGCGGTCATCCTCGCCGGTTATCTGCCTATTTACGCGTTGACCGGGCCGTCGGGAAAATTGTTTCACCCCATGGCTGAGACCATGTCCTTCGCCCTGGTTGGGGCGCTCGTCCTGACGCTCACACTGATCCCAGTCCTCGCCTCCTACTGGTTCAAGAACGGGGTGCGCGAGAAGAAAAACCGCGCTTTTGAGTGGATGAAGGGGAAGTACGCTGGCCAACTGGATTGGGCGCTTAATCGCCCCAAAGCTACCATCGCCATCGCGACCTTGATTTTCGCAGCCACCCTGCTGCTGGTGCCTTTCATCGGCGGCGAGTTCATGCCTCACCTCGATGAAGGCGCGCTCTGGGTGCGCGCCACCATGCCTTACACCATTTCCTTTGAAGAGGCCAGCAGCATCGCTCCTCAAATCCGCGACATTCTGATGTCTTATCCGCAAGTCACGGTGGTGGGTTCGGAATTAGGTCGGCCGGACGATGGCACCGATCCCACCGGTTTTTTTAATTGTGAGTTCTATGTCGGACTGAAGCCCTACAAAGACAAATCCTGGACCGGCCAGATCAGCGAGAAGAAGCAGCTCATCGAATCCATCAATAAGAAGCTCACTGCCTTCCCTGGCATTATTTTCAACTATACCCAGCCTGCGGAAGATGCCGTGGATGAAGCCCTCACCGGCCTCAAGAGCTCTTTGGCGGTCAAAGTATATGGTGACGACCTGAACATCCTGCAGGACAAGGCCATCCAGATCAAGAACGCGCTTTCCAAAGTGCCCGGGTTTACCGATCTAACGGTAGTACGAGAGCTTGGCCAGCCCAGTCTTTTGGTCGACGTTGATCGCGACAAGATTGCACGCTACGGCATCAACGTTGCCGACGTCGAAGCCGTGATTTCAGCCGCAGTCGGCGGGCAGGCGGTCACTCAAGTCATTCAAGGCGAGAAGCTGTTCGATCTGGTGGTCCGCATGCAACCCCAATTCCGCAGCAGCGCGCATGAGATCGGAAACCTCCTGGTGGGCACACCCGACGGCCAGCAGATCCCGCTCAGCCAGCTCGCCAACATCAGCCAGGGAAACGGTGCATCTTTTATTTATCGCGAAAACAATTCCCGCTACATCGGGGTGCAGTACAGCATCGAGGGCCGCGATCTAGAACGCGCGGTCCAGGACGGCCAGGCAGCCGTCAAGAGGGTCGTGACCCTGCCCCAGGGCTACCGCATGGACTGGGGCGGCGAATACAGCCAGTTTCTCGAAGCCAAATCGCAGATGTACATTATCGGTCCGCTTGCGATAGTGCTGATCTTCATGATCTTGTTCGCGCTCTACGGAAACTTCAAATTTCCCGTGACCATTGCTTTGGGCGTAATCATGACCGAACCGGTGGGCGCGCTGGTTGCGCTGAAGCTGACCCACACGCCCTTCAGCGTTTCTTCGGTCCTGGGCCTTCTGGCGTTGCTCGGAGTTTCCGTCGAGACCGCCGTCATCCTCGTCTCCTACATCAACAAGCTGCGGCAGGAAGGCATGGACATCCGCACCGCCACCCGGCAAGCTTCGCTCCTGCGTCTTCGCCCCATCATGATGACGGCGCTGGTTGCCTGTCTTGGATTGCTGCCGGCCGCGCTTTCTACTGGCATCGGATCGGACACTCAACGGCCGTTCGCAATCGTCATCGTGGCCGGCCTGATCTCCCGCTTGTTTATCGGATTCTTCGTTAATCCTGTGCTGTACGAGATGGTCGCCCGCGAGGGTGACGTGCTGCAGGTGTAGATAAAGGCGGGATCGCTACTGCCTCAACGTCAACATTCGTAGAATGCCCTGCTGCTTCGCGATCAGCGACTGCACGCCCTGACGGGCCAGCGCCAACATCTTGTCCAACTGCGCCTGATCGAATACCTGATGCTCGGCCGTCGCCTGCACTTCCACCAGCTTGTGCCCGGCCGTCATTACGAAGTTCATGTCCACATCGGCGCGGGAGTCCTCTTCGTAAGCCAGGTCAAGCAGGATTTCTCCATCCACGATCCCCACACTCACCGCTGCAATGAAATCGCGCAGCGGGGCGGAAGTCAGGGTGCCTGCCTCCACCAGCTTCTCGAACGCCAGCCCCAGCGCCACAAACGCGCCGGTGACGGAAGCCGTCCGTGTACCGCCGTCGGCTTGAATCACGTCGCAATCTATCCAAATGGTGCGTTCCCCCAGGCGTTGCAGGTCCGTTACCGCCCGCAGTGATCGCCCAATCAGCCTTTGGATCTCGTGCGTCCGGCCGCTGGGTCTGCCTTTGTTCACTTCCCGCGGAGTGCGAGTCAGTGTGGCGCGAGGCAGCATGCTGTATTCGGCAGTGATCCAACCCTTGCCGGTGTTGCGCATGAATTGCGGCACCGTTTCTTCGATCGACGCGGTACAGATTACTCGCGTGTTTCCCACTTCAATGAGAACTGAACCTTCGGCTGTGTTGATATAGTCAGCGACGATGTTCACCGGCCGGAGTTGGTCGGCGGTGCGATTATCAGAGCGATAAACCATAGTTCGCGATTGTAAATGATGATGGCTGGGACCGCTTAGCGCGCACTCTGCAGTTGCTGCACCAGTTGCGAAAAGGCTGCCACATCGTAGAAATTCGTTAAATCCAAGTGTCCCGACAGCGTGTCGCGCTCCTTGCCGTCCACCAGGATCTTCGCCCGCGTAATTCCTGGAATATTGGCGGAGAGGGTCTCCACCAGGGAAGCCACCGTCAGTTCTTCAATCAACACGCCGGAGCGATGCCCGTCCGCGAAGGCTGCGTTGAGATCGATCACAGCCAGCCCGGGATCCACCAGATAAACGTCGCGGATCTCCGAACCTGCCCCCAGTATGTGGGGAGAAGATCTGTCCAGATAAATACTAAGCAGGGCGCGAAGTAGTTCTTCGGCTCGCTCCTGGCGTCCCGCGGGCAAGGGAATCCGCGCCGATTGGGCACGCAAGACTTCGCCGTCATCGTAAGCGACGTACAGCGTCACCGGTTCTGTACGCCCCGAAACCGGCGGTGCCACCGGCTGGGTTGACGCAGACTCGGGCTGGCTGGCGCCTCCGCGAATGTGCCATGCGTAGAAACTCATGCTCAGCGCGAGAACGATCATCACTGCCGCGCCCAGAATGAGATGACGTGGGATCATTTTCGCACCGCCTGAAGTTTGCTGCGCGCGTCGGCCACACCGGCAGCGACCGCAGCGGCAATCGACTGCTGGTAAGCGACCGAGTTTAGCTCCGCAATGTTGCCGGCTGGGGGTGCGATCTCAATTGCCATCGCTGCAGCGGTGATGTTGTTCAACGGCCGCAACGGAGCCGTCAAAATTCGAACCGAAATCTGCTTCGCGTGCAATGCTGCTGCCACGCTGGTCGCCGCCGCATCACTTAGCGATTGAAATGGAGACTGGGCCGTATCCCAGTCAAGAAACCGGCCGGCGTTTCCTCCGCCGGACGCAGTCAGCCCGGTGTACAGCCGCACGCCACTCCCCTGCGACGCAGCATGCACGCAGACATAAATCACCGGGGCCGCCGTGTTCGTCATCGTAGCCCGCTGATCGAGCGTCAGCGTGGTATCCGCATCGCGGACCAGAAGCGTGCGCAATCCGCGGCTATTGAGCTCCTGGCGAAGCAGTCTCGCAAAGGCCAAAGTGACATCTTTTTCCGCCATTTGCTCCGTCAGTGCCGCGCCCCGCTCGTCGCCTCCGTGGCTGGCATCGACCACAGCAAAGTAATGCGGCGCCACGGAGGCCTGTGGGTTGACAACACTCGCGGGCACCGCAGCTGTAGCGGAAGGAGGTGCTGGCGCAAGTGCAGGCGCAACGGCCACTGGCGCCGGAACCGGTGCCGCCGCTGCTGCGGGCGCCGCTGCGGCCGGTGGTGGTCCTACCGTGATCGTGCGCCCATCGTTGCTGAAGCGGGCCAGCACCGGAGCAGTGCTGGTGATTACCATTTCGGCCTCGCCGTTGTTCTCAAGAAAGCTGGCGGAAGTAATCACCGTGCTGTCAAAGGTAAGTTTCGGAAAGCTGGGCGCTACCACGGCGTCGTGACTGAACGTCATCCGCAGCTTTCCCGGCTCGGTGGCGATGGCGGGGTTCACCGGCGAGCTGAAGTTCATGATCAGCTTCTGCGGTGTGGCGTCGCTGACCTGCGCCGTGAAGTGGATCGCGACACCACCCACAAACAGCCGCCGCGCTCTCGGGTTGAAGGTCACCGAGCCGCCGAGGATGCGCGAAAGCAGACTGCTGAGGTCTGCCAACGGTACCAATCCCCGGCCGCCTTCCAGAACGAAATTCGCAGACAGATCGAAATTCGTGCTCCGAACCCGTGCTCCACGTTTGCGTGCGGTGAACTCCGCATCGACGCCGTTGTAGCGCAGCCGCCAGTGGTCTTTGTTTACCCGGGCACTCACCGCCCCCAGCGGTTCGAGAGCTTCCAGCAGGCCCACGTAGTCAAGCCGGTCTTGCTCAACCACGGGAAGCGAGTAGTTCGCAACCGTCGAGTAGATGGAGACACGTTTCTCTTCAGAAGACCCGGAAAGCAGAACCACCGGCGCCATTGCCAGTAGGACGCCAACTGTGACGCGCATGAGCCCGCGACGCTGTGAACTCACGATGCCGCCTGCCGTAGGGGTCAAGATGCATCCATTATGGCGCGACTCCCTTTACTTTAGCTGCTTTTCTTCGCGTGCTTTGCGGTCTCCCTTTGCGACCTTAGCGGTTAACGGCTCTCCCCGCGTGCTTCTATCTGCTGCGCCCTTGCCTTGTCCACCTACTCCAGCGCGTAAATCGTTAGCCCGCTAAGCAGCTTGGGATAGAAATCAGTCGATTTCTGCGGCAGCACCTCGCCGGCAAATGCTATATCGCGCACTTGCCGCATGCGTACC
>Ga0207066_1106_pt1 | contig 21914 bp, 21 predicted proteins | sample Alteio_BWMinCont_24_FD_153490 | JGI IMG/M metagenome (GOLD analysis project Ga0207066, IMG submission 153490) | Enriched cells from forest soil in Barre Woods Harvard Forest LTER site, Petersham, Massachusetts, United States -... | ecosystem: Environmental > Terrestrial > Soil > Temperate forest >...
CCGGCAAACCAGTTTATAGGGTTCGCCCGCAGTCCGCGCCGCTCGCACCGCTTCTCCGCTCAACTGCCCAATCCCCTCGCGCTCGATTTCCTCCAGCCGCATCGGCACTCCCATCAGCACCGTCACCAAAGCTGCAACCTTTACTGCTGCGTCCCAGCCCTCAATGTCGTGACTCGGGTCAGTCTCCGCGACTCCCATGTGTTGTGCCTTCTTCAGCGACTCCTCAAAGCTCAACCCCTCCTCCATCCCGCCAAGCATCACATTCGTAGTCGAATTCAGAATGCCGCGAAAGCCGCGCAACTCGACCGCCGGCAGGCTGTCGCGAAACAAAGAGAAAATCGGCACACCATCCATCACCGTGGACTCAAAAAGAAACTTCTTTCCCTTGGCAGCGGCAAGTTCGCTTAGTTCACGGTAGGCATGAACCACCGGCCCCTTATTTGCAGTGATGGCGTGGGCTCCACATTCCAACGCCGCCCGAATATGATCAATCGCCGGCTGTCCATCCGCCACGCTCAAAGACGTCGCTTCAAACAGCACATCCGCTCGCGCCGCCGTCAGCCACTCGTGTGCGGCGGACACTCTTTCACGCCGCTTTGGACTTTCTCCGCTTCCCTCCACCAACTCCCCAACATCCAACCCGCCCGCATCCGCAATCCAGCCCATCCGCCGCGATGCCACTCCCGTAACTCGCCATGCGATTCCTCGCGCTCGTAGCTCAGCCTCTTTCTTGCGCAGCAAGCCAAGCAACGTACGATTGACGTTGCCGAATCCGAGCAGACAGAGGTTATAGGTGCGAATGATGGTCTCCAGAAGCGGCTCCGAGGGCGAAGCGCCCTCGGGACAGTCGGCCAGACGCCGGCTCAACACCGAGGTCAGCCCATCGTGGTCGTGTGCTCGGGCTGGATCTTGTAGATGACCCTCACTTCGCTCGCCTGCCGGTAAGGATACTTGTCGACGTCCAAATACTTCTTCGCCATCTTGTCGATATGTTCGTCGGCGCCGCGCTCGGTAATTTCCACCACTTTGCCCCGGATCTCCAGATACCGGTAAGGATTGTCAGGATCCACGATCGCCAACGCCACTCGCGGATCGCGCCGAACGTTCTTGTCCTTCTGCCGGCCCTTGGCAGAATTGAAAATCACCAGATTGCCTTCCAGGTCGCACCATACCGGCGTCACCTGCGGACGTCCGTCCGGCATCAGCGTGCTCAGACTGGCAAACGCGCGCTTGTTGAACAAATCACGATATTTCTCCGGAATACCCCCAGATTTCTCCGCGATAGCTGCAGCCATTTTCAAACCTCCATGCGGTCGCAGACTAATCAGCGATCCAAAAAGATTATAGCTGTCCTTCGCATTCTTTGCGGCTACGCCTTGCAAACGCTGCGACTGTCCCGGGTAATGGTTTAATGGGCGGTTAGCGTCGAGCAAGGTGAGAACCGAAAACTGCACTTCAGATGTGCAACCGGCGCAGTTTAGAACGTAGTGGCCACAGTAAAGCGGAAGGTTTTGCGCGGCTCGCGCAACAGATATTGCGGAGCAAAGGCGTTCTTGGCTAGCTGGAAGGTGTAATCGCCGGCAGCTCCAGCGGGGAACATGCCGCGGGTGATGGGAACTGGTGAATTCGTGGTGGTGTCGAGGCGTAGCGGGTTATAGGCCCAATATATGCGGAAAGGCGCATTAATAACGGGCAGGAACACCTGGAACTCGAGTCCAGTGGACATCCTGGGGACCCAGTTGGTGCTGCTCAGTGGGGTGAGATATTGCGAAAAGGTGGTTTTGCTGCCTCCGGTACAGTTAAGACCGACATCGAGAGTGGGGCAGCCAAACACCGTGCTGTTCAGGAGTTCCAGTTCGGCGTTGGAGATTTTCAATTGGGAATCGCGCAATATGGGCACGACCCCGACGTCCATGAAAGGCGCAACACTCACCGGCCCGGCGATGGTGATGCGGTATTCCAGGTTGCCGACCAGGCTCATGTCGCCGCCCGGAAATACGATCTGCGAGACGGGAACCGAAATAGTGTAGGCCCCCTGCAGGGGATTGGCAGGATTCTTGGGCACGATCGAACCATCCGGATTGCGCAGCTGCACCGTGGTGCTAGTAGGCAGGAACGCCACCGGTGATATAGAGCGAATATCGAAGCCACGCAGGTCATTCTCGCCGCCGTCATAAAAGCGCTGGAAGGGCGGCGGCACCAGCCCGCCGTACCCGGTAAGAAAAGAACCTGTCAGATTGAAGCCAACCGTGTTGCGCCCTTTTTGCACCGGAATGAAATGCTTATACTGCGCAATCGGCCGGATCGTCCTGACCGTCCCGCCGATGCCGGCAAATTCCGTAGCCACGTAGTAGCTTGTGCCCTTGTGAGGAAAGAGCGCGCGATCCAAAGAGTTCTTGGAGAGGCTGGGAACGATCTTGCTGGTGATGATGCCGCTGAGAGAGTTGGGACCCGTGATACCCCGGAAGGAAAGGGTGTCGAACAGGATCTTGGAGGCGTTGGTCAGGGCCACGATGGAAGAGTCATCAAACTGGTAGCTCACGCCAATCCGCTTGAAGGAGTGATGGCGCAAAGGATAGGACAAATTGAGGGTGAAGCCCTTGCTGGATTGGGTGTAGTTCTGCAGATTCTGCTCCAACGCCACCGGTATATTGATTTGCTGGCCGCTCAAGATGGCGGACTGGCGCGCTTGGTTATAGTTGAATCTGCGTCCGTAAACTGTGAACCCGAATTGCAGCGGGCGATCGAATAAATAAGGCTCCGTGAAGCCAAACATCAGGTCGCGCTCCAGGTTGCCAATATTGGCTTGAACGGTCAGGGTCTCGCCCCTACCCAGGAAATTGTTGGTGCTGTAACTGAGCCCGACAAAGGAGCCGGACAGGCCGCTCACGCCGCCGGTTAAACCGATGCTGTTCTTCCCCTTCTCTCTTACTTTGAGAAGGAGGTCAACGGTGCCCGCTTTTTCGTCGAGATGGCGTTCAGTGGTGCTGGGATCGTCGGCCTTCAGCACGTCGAAGAAGCCCAACTGATTCAGACGCTGCAGACTGACTTCCCACAGCTGTGAACTGTAGATCTGGCCTTCCTCCAGCAAGATTTCGCGGCGGATGACTTTGTCCCTGGTGGTGGTGTTGCCCTGGAACTCGATGCGGCGAACGGTAAACGGTTTGCCTTCGTCCACGTCAACATCGATGAATATCTGTTTCTTTTCCTCGTCGAAGACGGTATTGGGAACCGAAGTAAAGTTGATGTATCCCTGTTGCCCATAGGCTTTCCCCAGATTATCCAGACCCTTGGCAATCTTGCTGCGATCAAACACATCACCGTCCTTGATGGGGAATAACGCCCGCAAGGCTTTGGTGTTGGTGACCGCCTTATTTCCCTTGAAGGTGATTTCGCCCAAAGTGTATTTGGCGCCTTCGTCGATGGGCATGGTAATGTCCACTTCTTTGCCTGGGCCTGGCTGCAGGAACGGAATGTGGAAGCCTTTGTGGCCGCTGTCGTGGATGTTGGTCTTGGGCTCGTTGACCACGACCTTGAAGTAGCCGCGATTTTGAAATTCGGCGCGAACCCGCTCGGTGTCTTCATCGAGTTTGGTGGCATCGTAGGTGCGGGAGAACAGGTTCTCCAGAAAGATAGAGTGGGGAATCCCGATGGGCCTCAAGTTCTTCATCGCTCCGCGCAGGATGCGAGTACTCACATGCTGATTGCCGGTGAAAATGATCTTCCCAACCTTCACTTTCGGACCCTCTTTGATCACGAAAGTGAGGCTCAAGGCGGCGGGAGGAATAGGCCGAATCTCGGTTCGAATAGTGGAGAATTGACGGCCATGCTCGGAGAGCAGTTCCTTGATGACCACTTCAGCCCGTTTGACCTTGGTGGGATCGTATTGGCTTTCAACCGAGAGCGCCACTTTACGTTCCTTGAAACGGTCCAGCACATCGCTCTTGGTAACCGAGTTCAGCCCTTCGTAATTGATCTCGCGAATCGTCGGCCGTTCTTTAACATAGATTTGCAGGACCGGGCCTTTGGGAGTGTTTTCGCGGTCGAAGCGGAGGTCCTCGAAGTATCCTGTATTCCACAACGAGTTGAAATCGCGCTCCAGAGCCGCCTCATCCCAGACATCTCCGGGACGGGTGAAGATTCGGGCGCGGATAGTTTCAGCGGGAATGCGGCGGTTGCCGTGGACTTCGATCCCTGCGACCAGTTCCTGCTGCGCTGGAGCCGTCGAGCTCAGCAGAAAAATCCCCAGCAAGAACCCCAGGAGCGGACCACGGCGTCGACCCCAACACTCTAAAAATGAAGGAGATGGGCCGAGGCGGGACGCGAGGCCTCGGGGTGCGCGGCTATGCTTTCCCTGGACGATTGCAGGGTTATCCTGATGAGAGCGCAGAATCTCCTCTACCTCAAAGACTGGGAGTATGGAAAACCGCAATTATACGGTAGTGCGATGGAGAGCGTCCAAGAACCAGGCCTCAGTTGCTCGCAGCCGCCGGCTTAAAAAGCTCTACCTCCACCAAGACGGAATAAAACGTGGCGGAGTTGCCCAAGTCGGTAAGTTTTTGTGATGTAAGCACGTTAATGTTCTGTCCGCCTGGAGTAAGCTTGGCCCAGGCAAGTTTGGCGCACACCACGCCGCGTTGCACGGCGCCGTTGATCTTCGCGGTCAGATGAATGTCTCCGCGGCGGTTGAACACGCGCACTGTGTCGCCTTCAGCGATTCCCCGGCTTCGAGCGTCGGATGCGTTCAGCTCGAGCAAGCCCGGTTCTTCCATCTCCTGAATCGACGGCAGATTCGAAAAGGTTGAATTTAGGAAATTCTCGGCTTTGCGAGCCAACAACTCCAGAGGAAAAGTCTTGGCTTGCTCACCATGCCGTGATTCCTCCGGCGGAATGAATTGCACCACGGGATCAAGACCTTGTGCCTTCAATGCCTCGCTATAGAGCTCGGCTTTACCTGTCAAGGTCCCGAAGTTTCCCTGAGCGAAGGGAAGGAATGGCTCTGCCTGTCGGTCTGCATGAAAATTCAGCCGGATGTGCCCTTCTTTTTCCAGTCGTTCGCGATCGATTCCCTCGAGCCACGAATTCTTGGTATCGAGCGCGGCGTCGATCATCTCATCCACTGATTCGCGGAAGCATTCCTCTTCGAATCCCATACGCCCGGCGAGCGCGCGGAAGAGATCCACGTTCGAGCGGCACTCGCCCAGCGGCTCAATCGCCTGATCCGACATCTGCAGAAAGTAATGCCCGTAAGCGCCTTGCAGGTCTTTGTGCTCAAAGAATGTGGTCGCAGGCAGAACAATGTCGGCATAATCGGTGGTATCGGTAAAGAACTGTTCGTGGACCACCGTGAACAGGTCGGTACGCCGCAAGCCGCGCGTCACTTCGTTCTGATCAGGGCAAACCGCCGCCGGATTGGAATTGTAGACCAGTAGCGCTTTCACGGGTGGATCGGCAAGCGTGTTCAGAGCCTTGCCCAATTCAACCATGTTGACGACGCGCGCTGGCCGGCCCAGTGCCACGTCCATCAAGTCGGCACGCGCCAAGCTCTCTTTATCGAGAGCGAGCGCAAATGCCCCGCTGGTGGCGTACTGGAGGCCGCCACCCACCTCTTTCCACGAGCCAGTGATGCAGGGCAACATCGTAATCGCCCGCATGGCCATTCCGCCACCTTCGGAACGCTGCACTCCATCGTTCACCCGAATGACCGAGGGCCGAACCGTAGCATAGTCCCGCGCCAACTTCGTGATGTCAGCTGCGGCGATCCCGGTCCACTTCGACACGCGTTCCGGCGAATACTCCTGCACCTTCTCGCGGAGTTGTTCGAATCCAATCGTGTAGCGCTCAACATAATCGGTGTCATGCAGGTTCTCCCTGATGATGACGTGCATCATGCTAAGGGCGAGGGCGGCATCCGTGCCCGGGTTAATGGGCAGATACCAGTCAGCACAGGCAGCCGTGCGCGTGCGATACGGATCGATAACCACGAGCTTTGCGCCCTTGCGGCGCGCTTCGACGATGAACGGCCACAAATGAACGTTGTTGCCGAGAATGTTCGACGCCCATGCAATGATGTAGCGGGAATGCACGAACTGTTCCGGCTCGGTGCCGAATTTCACGCCCAGCACTGATTTCAGCCCGGCTTCACCTGCTGCCGCACAGATCGTTCGATCGAGTTGCGAAGCCCCCAAGCGATGAAAGAACCGGCGATCCATGGAGGCGCCGTTCAAGACTCCGAGAGTGCCGCCGTACGAGTACGGCAAAATAGCCTCGCTGCCGAACTCGGCGGTGATTTGCTTAAAGCGAGAAGCAACCTCGTCGAGGGCTTCATCCCAGGTGATGCGCTGGAACGCTGGTGTAGCGCCGGCGGCCCCGCCCGCAGGGCCCTTGGGCGCGATCCTCCGCATGGGATGCAACACCCGATCCGGCGAGTAAACGCGGTCGAGATACTTGGCGACTTTCGCGCACAGAAATCCGCGAGTCACGGGATGAGCGGGATCCCCCTGGATCCGCGTCGCACGGCCGTTGTCGACCGTGATCAGGACGCCGCAGGCATCGGGGCAATCGTGCGGACAAGCGGCGTGGACGGTCTGCTTCACTACTTCGATTATACGGGGACTTGCGCGGTCGAAGCGGCTGGCCGCGTCTCTACACCGACGATTCAAACCGCGCGCCCGGCGCAGGCCCCCGACGCCCACGCCCACTGAAAGTTGAACCCGCCGAGGTGCCCGGTGACATCCACGACTTCGCCAATGAAGAACAGACCCGGAACTCGCAGGCTCTCCATTGTTTTGGCGGAGAGTTCGTCAGTGCCGACTCCTCCCGCCGTGACTTCAGCTTTTTCGTATCCTTCGGTACCTGCGGGACGGATTTCCCAACGGTGAGCGCGGCGTTCCAGGTCGGCGAGTGACTGATTGGTAAACGACGAAGCAGCGTTGAGCTCCAGCCAGCGATCCGCCAGGCGATTAGGCAGAAACTCGCGGAGGGCAGAATTCAAGGTTTTGAGGCTGCGGGGAATCGTGGCGTTGCTGAATGAGGAAGTCACATCTTTGCCAGGAGCCAAGTCGATGACAATTGATGACAGCGGCTTCCAGTATGAAGAAATTTGTAAGATCGCCGGCCCGCTCAGTCCGCGATGCGTGATCAGCATCTTTTCTTTGAACTCCACACCGTCGCACGAGGCGATTACTCCAGTGGATACGCCGGCGAGATCGCAGTAGTGGCTACGATCCTCCGCAGACAGCAACAGGGGAACCAGGGCTGGCCAAGGTGGGCAAATCTTGAGCCCGAATTGCCGCGCCAGATCATAACCAAAACTGGTCGCACCCATCTTGGGGATGGAGAGGCCGCCGGTCGCGACTACCAGCGCCGGAGAACGAAACTCCGTGTGCGCGGTTCGAATCACAAACTCGGTGGTCTTCGCGACTTCCAAGACTTGAGTGCTAACAAAGATTTCAACGTTTGCCGCTTTACACTCTGTTTCCAGCATCTGCAAGATTTCGCGGGCAGAACCATCGCAGAAAAGCTGGCCGAGAGTCTTTTCGTGATAGCGAATCCCATGTCTCTCGACCAACGCGATGAAGTCTTCAGGGGTATAGCGGGCCAGCGCTGACTTGGCAAAATGCGGATTGGCCGAGATGAAGTCTTCGGGACGGCAGTGCAGGTTGGTGAAGTTGCAGCGTCCTCCGCCGGAGATCAGAATCTTCTTGCCGCAGCGGTCGGCGTGCTCGAGAACGGCAACACGGCGTCCGCGTTTGCCGGCTTCGATGGCGCACATGAGGCCGGCGGCGCCGCCCCCGAGGATGACGACATCGAAGTTCTTCGGTGACTTCATAAACAGCAAAGGCATCCAGCGGAAGCGGATGCCAGCTCAGAAACCAGCTCGGAGGCGCCTCAGTTTGAAATCTTGCGCCTCCACAACAGCCACACGCCGAACGCAATCGGCACAATCCATCCAAACAGTATTGCGGGGAGAGCGGAAGAGATTATTCGGCCGACCCTCTCGGCATTCATGCCCACCCAGTAAACACCAAGGCCCACTCGGTACACCAGGATCGCGATACCGAGCCACAAGCCCCCGATCGCTAAGAAGATGTACGCCGTCACTTGATCTCCATCACTTCCTTCTCTTTACCCTTGCTCATCTCTTCCATTTTCTTGATTTCGTCGTCGGTGAGCTTCTGGATCTCATCCATGGCCCGCTTCTCGTCGTCTTCGGAGATTTTCTTGTCCTTCATTGCCTTCTTGATGCCGTCGTTGCCGTCACGGCGAATGTTGCGCACCGCCGTGCGATGCTCCTCGAGCACCTTATGCAGGTGTTTGACCATGTCTTTGCGGCGTTCCTCGGTAAGCGCCGGCACCGGCACGCGGACAATCTTGCCATCATTCATGGGATTTAAACCCAGATCTGCGGACCGGATGGCCTTTTCAATCGCAGCCAGCGCCGTAGGATCGAAAGGCTGAATGGTTATGAGCTGCGGTTCCGGAGCGTGCACCTGCGCGATCTGGTTCAGTGGCATCTGCGAGCCGTAGTAATCGACGCTCACCGCATCCAGCATGTGGACGTTCGCGCGTCCGGTGCGCGTGGCCGCCATAGCCTTGCGGAAGTCTTCGACTGCCTTGTCCATGCGGGTTTTGAGTTGGATGTAAGTATCTTTGAGGCCAGGAATTGCAGCCATGCCAGCTTGAGCCATTGGTCAGCTCCCTAGGAAGTGGTGGTCAAAACGTTGAATTATAAACCCTTGAAACCAAAAGCAGGCCACGGAGTTTGCGATCCGCCGTGAGAGAAGCGAAAGAAAGCAATGTTCAAGGGTTAATCCGTGAAGATCCGTGTAAATCCGTGTAAATCCGTGGCCCTGATCTTCAGGCACACACCAGCGAACCCACCTTCTCGCCAGTCACAACTTTCTTGATATTGCCATGCTGATTGAGGTTGAAAATGATGATGGGCAAGTTGTTGTCCTGGCAGAGCGAGATGGCGGTCGAGTCCATCACTTTCAGACCCTTTTTCAGCACGTCGAGATAGGTGATCTGGGTAAATTTCTTGGCGTTCTTTACGAGCATGGGATCGGCATCGTAGATGCCGTCCACTTTGGTGGCTTTCAGAATAGCCTCGGCTTTGATCTCCATGGCGCGCAGGGAGGCCGCGGTGTCAGTGGAGAAGTAGGGATTGCCGGTACCGCCGGCAAAAATCACCACCCGGCCTTTTTCGAGATGACGGATGGCGCGTCGGCGGATGAAAGGCTCGGCAACCTGATTCATCTCAATTGCCGACTGCACGCGAGTGTAAACTCCCTGCTTCTCCAGCGCGTCTTGCAGGGCGAGCGCGTTGATCACGGTAGCCAGCATTCCCATGTGATCGGCGGACACGCGGTCCATCTCCTTGGCCTGCTCCGCCACGCCGCGAAAGAAATTACCTCCGCCCACGACGATCGCGATCTGAATGCCGAGGGATTGAACATCGGCTAGTTCGGCAGCAATTTCGTGAATGCGCGGGGAATCCACACCAAAGCCCTGATTGGCCGCAAGAGCTTCGCCGGAGAGCTTCAGCAGAATGCGTTTGAATACGGGAATTGCCATTATTGCTTGATATTACCTTGTTTGGGTTGATTCTCACCTGAATCCGGTCGCAAGTTGTTGCCGGTTCGCCGGATCTCGCTGAACCGCCAGTTTTCTACGTTACCCTGGGACGCCAAAGAACCGCTGGCTACAAGATTCTCGATACGGTCGGAGATTACTTGCAACCGTTCGTCGCCGGACGGTAAGGCGCCGTTCATGGCTTTTTCAACTTTAGCAATCACCATGGAAACCTTAGTCCAATGTTCTCCAACAGCAGCCAGAATGGCATCGTCGATTCGCGGGACTGTCATAGCGATTGCAGAATTAAAGGGCGCCATCGGCGCCCTTTAATTACTCAGCTTTTTGTTCTGGCCGGCTGATGGCGATGGTCTCGCCTGCCTCGCCGACCTTGAAACGCGCGAAGCGGCGGACCGCGATATTCTCGCCGAGCTTGCCGATCTTGGTGGCGATCAACTGCGCGATGCTGACCGTCTGGTCTTTGATGAACGGCTGCTCATAGAGGCAGACTTCCTCGTAGAACTTCTCCATTTTGCCGGCAACCATTTTTTCCGCGATATTTGCCGGCTTGCCGCTGGCTATGGCCCGAGCAAGCGCGATGTCTTTCTCGCGGGCGAAATCTTCCGCGGTAACGTCTTCCTTGCGGATGTACTTGGGGTCGCTCGCCGCAATGTGCATGGCGATGTCATGCACCAGTTCTTTGAAGTCTTCGGTGCGGGCTACGAAGTCGCTTTCGCAATTGACTTCCAGCAGCACTCCGATCTTACCGCCAGCGTGAATGTAGCTGGTGACCGAGCCTTCGCTGGTGACGCGTGCCGCCTTCTTGGCCGCGACGGAAACGCCCTTCTTGCGCAGAACCACGACCGCCGCTTCCATATCGCCCTTGGCTTCGGTCAGGGCCTGCTTGCAGTCCATCATGGGCGCTCCAGTCTTCTCCCGGAGCTCTTTTACCTGGGTGGCAGAGATATTCGGCCGATTGTTGTCATCGGGATCTAGAGTTGCTGTCGTTACCATGATTGCTGATTCCTTTTTCATTGCACAAATTTCGACCCGCGCCGGACGACCCGCGCGGGTCTGATTCCCTCAGGGGCTCGTGTTGGTCGTTTGGCCCTAAGTCGTTCGTCCTTGGTCTTTGGCCAACGACCGACCGCCAACGACCAACGACGGTTCAGAAAGTCTAGTGTTCGATCTCGACCGGATCGGGAGCGGCGGCTTCTTTCGCCGCAGCGGGCTGCTTGCGGGCCGGGGCTCCGAGAACGTCCTCCATACTGATGTCCTCGGTGTCGGCATCTGCCCCGGCGGAAATGTCCGCCGTGCCTTCCACCGGAATCTCCCTGGCGGCCGCAGCCTGTTGCGCCGCATCCGCAGCCGCCGACAGGTCGGCAATCTGCTTGTCGCTCATGAACTGGGCGCCTTCGGCGACCGAATCGGCAATCTTGGAAGCGAATAAGCGAATGGCCCGCAAAGCATCGTCGTTGCCCGGAATTACATAATCCACTTCGCTGGGATCGCAGTTGGTGTCAACCACGGCCACCACCGGAATGCCCAGCTTGCGCGACTCCCGCACCGCAATCTGCTCTTTGTTCGAGTCGATGACAAAGACCGCATCGGGGAGCCGGGTCATGTTCTTGATGCCGGCCAGGTTGGCCTGCAAATGTTTGCGCTCGCGCTCCAGCTTGATGACTTCCTTCTTGGGCAGCAACTCGTAACGGCCGTCAGTGGCCATCTCGTCGAGTTCTTTCAGGCGCTTCACCGACTTCTGCACCGTCACCCAGTTGGTGAGCAGACCGCCCAGCCAACGCTGGTTCACGTAGAACCCGCCGCAGCGAGTAGCTTCCTCGGCAATGGCGTCTTGTGCCTGGCGTTTGGTGCCCACAAAGAGAATGATCTTCCCTTCGGCAGCCAGATCCTGCACGAACTTCGACGCTTCTTTGAACATCTTTAGCGTCTTCTGCAGGTCGATGATGTAGATCCCGTTGCGCTCTCCGAAGATGAATTCCTTCATCTTGGGATTCCAGCGCTTCGTCTGGTGCCCGAAGTGGACGCCCGCTTCGAGCAACTCCTTCATGGTGATGTTAGCCAATCAACCTCCTCGTTTGGTCTGCATCGGCAGCTTGAACCATCTCTCTCCTGCTGCCGATTGCCATTCCCGTCCCCGGCCCAAGCGGCACGGGAAGAATTGAACACATAAAAAACTTAGCGCTTGCTGTACTGGAAACGCTTTCTGGCGCCCTTCTGGCCATACTTCTTGCGTTCCTTAGAGCGCGAGTCGCGGCTGACCATGCCTTCCGCCTTGAGCTTCTTGCGCAACTCAATGTTAAAGATCATGAGAGCGCGAGCAATACCGAGTTTCACCGCATCCGCCTGTCCGTTTACACCACCGCCGGTGACTCGGGCAACCACGTTAAACGCGGCCGACGATTCCGTCGAGACCAGCGGCTGCTTGGCGCTCACACGCTGCGATTCGGTGACGAAATACTGCTCGAAGGGACGCCCGTTGACCTTAAACTCGCCGCTGCCCGGACGCAAATAGACGCGCGCGATCGCCCGCTTGCGGCGTCCTGTTCCGTAATATTGAACTAATTCCGCCATTTCTTGAACTCTCAGCACTCAGTCGTCGGCTTTCAGCCAACCCGGTGCACCTTTCCAAAATTTGAAAACTACGCTCTCACTTCCAGCGCCCGCGCTTCTGGCTTCTGGGCTTGGTGTGGATGCTTCTCTCCGCGATACACGTTCAGCTTGCCGATCATTTGCCTGCCCAGTTTCGACTTGGGCAGCATGCGCAGCACCGCCTGCTCGATAATCAACTCGGGCTTGCGGGCCATCCGTTTGCGGAATTCCTCAGTCCGCAGGCCGCCGGGATATCCGGTGTAGTGCTGATATACCTTCTGTTCGGACTTAACCCCCGTCGTCTTCACCTTCTCGGCGTTGATCACCACCACGTGATCGCCGGTGTCGAGAAAGGTTGTGTATCTCGGGTTTTCTTTGCCCATTAAAATGCGGGCGACCTGTGACGCCAGCCGTCCGAGCGTCTGCCCGGAAGCATCGACGACATACCACTTGCGCACAATTTCCCCCGCTTTGGGGAAATAGGTAGACATGACAAATCTCCCAGAAAAGTAAAAAAACAAAATGAAAACCGCTCAGTACCCAAGCAAGCGCTGAACGCGCAGGGTCATCAGGCGGGCAACCGCAGGACTGCTAAAGACTTAAAGATAACGTAGGGCGGCGGTTATTGTCAACGAAAGCCTGACCAGGGTCGACCTTAAGGTCTGGGCGAGATAACCGGCCGCCTAAAAGCTACTCATATGCCAGCGCGTCAATCGGATCCTTCTGCGCCGCTTTGTACGCAGGATAAAGCGCTCCCAGAACCGCTCCCACAATGGCGATGCCGGTCGTCTTCAGGATCCAGCCTCCGGTTACAACCACTCTCAGGGTCGACCGGCGATCGATTCCAGTCCGTACCATCAGGCTGAAAACAATTCCTACAACAATGCCGCAGATGGCCAGCAGCACCGTCTCCCGCAGGATCACGTTCACGATATAAAACTTCGATGCCCCCAGCGATTTCAAGATTCCGATCTCGCGCGTGCGCTCCATCACTGCCGTATACATGGCCTGGAAAATCACAATGAAACCGATGATCACCGAAATCCCGATCACCACATCAATGAACTTCGAAAGCCCCGGAACATTGCTCGGAGTCATCATCGACAGGTAATAGGTCATCGAGGTCGCAACGTATTTCTCCATTCCCGGCACCGCCTTGATTTCGTCCGCAACGGCATCGGCGTTGTTCGCGCCCTCAAGTTTCAAGTAGAAGATTGAGGCCTTGCCCTGGGCGCCGATCAAATCCTGCAATTCGCCGATTTGCAGGAACTTCCGCGCTCCCTTGCCCGGTTCTACCACTCCCGATATCCGGAACTTGTTGTTCAGCACCTCAATGCTGTCGCCGACCTTGTAATGCTTCGACCTCGCCAGAATGTCATCCACCAGCACATCCCCTGGGCCCTCGAAGGGCCCACCCTGCAGATAGTGAAACGGGCCGCCCAGGCTCTCATAACTCTTCAAATCGATGCCTGCAATCACCTCGACCGCTCCCGCGGTTGAGACTGTCGTCACCACTGGCGCCACCGTTACCACATGCGGCAGCTTCGCAAGGATCCCGCCGACCTTGACCGACATCGGCGCGCCGGTCAGTCCAAAAAGAAATGACGATCCCGGCGGCATCACAATCACGTCGGCTCCCACACCCGCCGTCCGCTGCCGGGAATCGTTCAACATCCCCAGCGAAAGCCCCACAATCAGCAGAATCAGTGTCACCTCCAGGCCAATGGCCACGATGCTGATTAATGACCGCACCGGCCGGTGCGCCAGATTGGCGACAATCATTTTATTCATCATGAGTTCAGTCGTTGGTCGTCTCTGGCCGTTCGCTGATCGTTGCTGGCCTATCGATCACTCGGTGGAATCGATGCTGATCCGGTGCTCGCCTTGTCCAAATGCACCACCTCGGCGCCCGGCGGCTGCGGCAACACGAACTTGTCATCCCCCAGCGGACCATTGAGTTCCAGCTTCACCGTGGTCAGCGTGATGTCGTACTCTTCCTTGGGACGCGAGATTTCGATCTGCCAGGGAAAGCTTACGCCATTCTGATCTCTATAGTCCTGGTAGACCGCATCCGTGGCAATCTCCCCCTGATCGTCGTAGAGAATTTGACGGTGCGGCAGCAGGTCACTGCGGTTGAATACCACCTGGCGGGCAAGCGCCCAGCCTTGGCCGACCTGATGGATCACGTCGATAACGTATTCCGGCTGCTCCCGTCTCCGTTTCTTGCCGACGGCTACCGTTTCGGTTTCAGTCTCCATGACGGCAATCTCGTTCTGCGCGACTTCCCGGATCAGCAGCGCGTCGTATATGTGTCTCGGCCGGAGATTCTCCAGAGGCTGGGTGACGCTATGGCTCTCAATGTCGTTGCGCCCGACTACAAAGCGATTCTTCGGAGGAATCGAGAGCTTGAAGTCTTTGCCGTCGCTCACCATGTCGAACGCAATAGTGCGAACGATGGGTGCCAATCCCACCATGCGCAACATGGAGGGCTTGCGCACCATGACATATCCGCGAATCTGCTGATAGTCAGTGATCTGGCCTTTCTTGGCTCCGCCCACCGAAGTGTCAATATCAACCGTGGCCTGGATGCTTTGGATTCTGGCGGCCTGGCTGTTGATGTAAGCGATCAATTCCTGCTGAGTCGCGGTTTTTACCGGTCCCGCTTGAAGCGGAGGCTGGACTTTGCGCGAGCGGAATAAGCAACCCGTGAGCGGCAGCACCGCCAGCAAGATCAGGAGTACACGATTCCGACGGACACTCATGCGATGCGAGACGGTGATTTCCCTCTTTAGTCAGTATAAGCGACCGACGGACCACTGGCATCCTGCCAAAACAGACAGGGGGCGCCTTCACCGCCGGGCAACGGCTTTTCGATACTCCGCCACGTTTTGGTTATGTTCCTCCAGGCTTCGGGCAAAGCGGTGGTGATTGCCTCCGTCGCTCACAAAGTAGAGGTAGGGTGTGTCAGCAGGATGCATGGCAGCTTCAAGGGATATCTTTCCCGGATTGCCAATCGGCCCCGGTGGCAATCCGGCGTGCACATAGGTGTTGTAGGCAGAAGAGAACTGCATGTCCTGATGGTGCAGCGCGCCGGTGTAGGCCCCCTCCAACTGCTCGGCATAAATAACGCTGGGGTCGGCCTGGAGCGGCATATTCTTCGCTAGCCGGTTCTCATAGACACTGGCCACCATCGGGCGCTCTTCAGGCGCGGCAGTCTCCTTTTCAATGATCGACGCCAGAGTTACCGTTTGCTGAACCTCTACTGAGAGGCCGATTTCGCGCGCCACTTGTCGAAATTGTTTGACCATCACTGCCGCCATGTCTTCCATCGTCTGAGTGCGCGTGAACTCGTAGGTATTGGGGAACAGGTAGCCTTCGAGCGTGGTCGCATCCGGAGCGAGGTCGGCGATCAGCCCGGTGTCGGAAGTAGCGACCTTCAGGAAATCCTGACTCGATCCCAGACCCGCATCCTGAATCGCTTGTGCGACCTCAAACAGGTTGAAGCCTTCCGGGATGACCACGGTGTGGACGTAAACATCTCCCCGCACCAGGCGCTCGTGGACATCGACCGAAGTGGCCGTCTTCTCGAACAGATACTCCCCGGCCTTGAGCGAGTGTTTGCGATGCAGCCGGTGCCAGACCATAAATGCCGTAGTGCTGCGAATGACCCCGGCAGCCTTCAGTTCAGCTGCGATCCGGCGAGTAGAGTATCCGGGATGCAATAACACGAACGTCTGCGCCGCCGGCGTGACCGGCGAATACCACGCCCAAGCCAGCCACCCCCCAACGGCGAGGCCTGCAATCAACAGAAGTGTGAAGAGTGCGCGCATGCTGAGGATAGTTTAGATGAGTACGGAAGCGCGGGAGGTAGTCGGAAGTGGGTGAACCTTAGTCGCTGATCGGGGATCGTTGGTTGCCCACCCTTCGCTTTTCGAAGGCTGGGAGTTCATCTCAACTGGCGAACTTGGGTTGACTGTTGCTCCTTGTCCTGCCGCCGAGCAACAGAATTCCAAGCATGCATCCCACTATCTCGAGCCCCAGGAGGGCGAAGACACTAGCGTCGAACCGGGCAGTCCAATCACCGGGGGCGACCATGAAAACATTATTGGCCGATGCATGCAGAAAGTGCTCATAAAGATCGGCACTCATAGCAGCCAAAAAGAAAATCAACGACACCAGCCCCGTGACTCTATCGCTGAGCTTCCATAACCCAATGGATACGGCCAAATGCCCGAAGGTGATCAAAGTTATGGCCAGCCAGCTAACGTCGTTGTTCGGGGCTGGCAGAACCTTTGCCGCAAGGAACAGGTGCCCGACCGCAACCATCCAGTGTGCGACAACCACTAGCAGAGTGAGCATGCGTCGTCTCGTCATAGTCTGATCGTCTTTTCTGGCCCACCCTTTCCAGCTTGAGATTTCATCCGAGGTTGCCCCACCCTTCGTGCCTTTTGCCCGGTCTCATGACATGCTATACGAAACTTCCCTGGGACAAACTGCAAAGCATGTCATGGGGACTGGGCACGTTCTTTGCAAAGCTGGGCCGAGCCGGGTCTAGGTCTAGGCAGGGCTCCGGTTCCTTAGCGGTCTTTGCGAGAACTTTGCACACTTTGCGGTAAAGGGTTTTTAAACGCGGAGAAACCCCGCTCTCAGGTTATCCTCCTTATATGCACTCCCCTTCGCTCCCCGCCGGAGACCAAAAGCTCATCCAGATCGTGAACGCCGCCCTGGCCGACACAGTCCAGCGCAGCGGTAAATGGCTGGCCTGCCGTCCCGGCTGTTCGCACTGTTGCGTCGGAGTATTCGCCATCAATCAACTCGACGCCCTCCGCCTCCGCAACGGCCTCGCCGAAACCGAAAAGACCGACCCCGAGCGCGCCGCCCGCATCCGCAAACGCGCGCTGGACACCGTCGCCCGCCTCTCCCCCGAGTACCCCGGTGACCCCGCTACCGGCCTGCTCGATGAGGCCGACGACGATGAAGATTGCAAACGCTGGGATGAATTTGCCAACGACGAGCCCTGTCCCGTGCTCGACCCCGCGACCGGAACCTGCGAACTCTACGAATTCCGTCCCGTGATCTGCCGCACCTTCGGGCCGCCGCTGATGTCGGAAGGTGACTTGGGGGTTTGCGACCTCTGCTTCAACGGCGCCACCGAAGCCGAAATCACCGCCTGCGAAATGAAGCCCGACCCGGACAAGCTAGAACCCGCTCTGCTCGAAGAATTAGAAAAGACCACCGGCGCCACCGGCGAAACCATAATCGCCTTCGCCCTCGTCCGCTGATTCCGACTACATGAATTCTCGAGGCTGCCCCATATCCAATCAATCCTGACCTCGCGTTCTTTGCGACCTTAGAGTGGGGCTGTGGAAGTTGTCGGAAGCCCGATTCGTATCGGGGCACGCCTTAGCCGCGCCAATAGGATCGATAACACGAGGGGCTTTAGCCGCTGAAGGGGCCTCCTGAGAAATGAGGAGACAAAGACGCGAAGAGTGCCACACCCACCACGGAGATCCAGCCGCGAAGCGGCGCCAGTGTGCAGCCCACGGCGTAAACCGTGGGTCCGAAAGTCAAAAGAGATCAAGCTCCAGAGGAGCGAAAGAACGCCTGTATCCTGCTTCCTCCTCCAAGACGGCTCCGAAACGGAAATGCAGGTCCGCGTCGAGGAGGAACGCAGGGGAAGGCTCGCTCCTCGCCCGGTCTGTAGGCGAGCGAAACAGCCACCACCCGTCGTGATGGCCGTCTCCCGTTCGATTCGTGCGTTTGTGCGGCGAACTGCGCGTACGCTACATCTCCGCGCTGGCGTACGCCAGCTTTCATAAAACTCCTCCCCTTTAATATCGAAGCCGCCTTCAGAAGATGACCCCAACCACACGCCTTAGAACTTATCGACGAAGTTGCCGTTGTACGCGGCCACCCATATGCTCGCCCCGTCGAAGGCAATACCGGTTGTGTTGTGCGTGTACATCTGCGAGTAGTAACGGTGCAGAATTGATCCGTCGTTCGGTCGTAGCTCCACGATGTCCAGCCCCCCGCTCACCCAGATGTACTCTCCGTCGAACGCTACCCCGTACGGTCCAGTCTGCACGGGGAATGTGCCTACTACCGTGCCGTCGCTGGCCCGCAGCTTGCTTATGGTCGAGTCGTACTGATTAACAACCCACATGTAAGCTCCGTCGAAAGCGATGCCGAATGGGGCAGAGCCGACCGTGAAAGTACCCAGAACTGTGCCGTCGCTGGCTCGCAGCTTGGTGACGGCCCTGGGCCACCGCCCCCCAGGTTGGTCACCCATACGCTCGCCCCGTCAAACGCTGACGCTATGGGCGAATTGCCAACCGCAAAATTCCCCAAGTTCTTACCGTCACTCGCCCGCAGTTTCGTCACCCAGCCGTTGCCGTTGGCGTTCTCACTCGGCACCCAAATATTTGCCCCGTCAAACGTCATCCACCACGGCACTACTCCCGGCACCGGAAATGTGCCCAAGATCGTCCCGTCGCTGGCTCGCACCTTGCTCACATTGTTCGTAATGCTGTTCGAAACCCAAATATTAGCGCCGTCGAAGGTAACCCCGCCAGGAGCGCTAAATCCCTTGAAGGTGCCCAAGACCGTGCCGTCGCTGGCGCGCAGCTTCGTCACGGTACCGTCGTTATAGTTTGCCGTCCAGATATTCGCGCCGTCGAAGGCCACCCCGGTCGGCCCCATTCCCACCGGGAATGTGATGCCGGTCTCATTCGCCGCATACCACTTGAGCAGCGCAACTTTCAGCGGGTTCGACAACGGTGGCACGCCGTTTCCCGCTGGCGGCGTCGCGCTAACGCCAACGGCCTGCTGCGCATGGCTTACGAACAAGTTCGCCATCGCCAGAACGACAACAATCAGAGACACGCCGATAACAATTCGAGTCTTCATGTCTTTCTACTCCCAGGGGCGGCCCACAAATAGCGCCGTTGCATTCAAAACTTGACTAGCCCGTTGGCGTTGTATTCCGCCACCCAAACGTAAGCTCCGTCGAACGCGACACCCCCGGTCTGCATGGACAGGTCATCGCTTATAACGACAGCTCCATCGCTGGCCCGCAACACATATATGAAATTGTTCCCCGACACCCATAGATATTTGCCGTCAAAAGCTATGCCATAGGGTCCCGGCGGGGTGGAAAATGTGCCCAGCACTGCCCCGTCACTGGCTCGTAGCTCAGTCACCGTGCCGTCGGCTGGGTTAGCCACCCACATATCGGCTCCATCGAAAGCGATGCCCAATGGCGCACGGCCTACAGTAAATGTGCCCAACACTGCCCCGTCCGAGGCACGAAGCTTAGTTACGGTATTTGTGCCATTGTTCGTGACCCACACGTTGCTTCCGTCAAAGGCGGCCGCAATGGCACCGAAACCGACTGGAAAACTGCCCAGAACCTTGCCGTCGCTCGCCCGCAGCTTGACAACCGTACTGTTCACGGTGGGCACCCAGATGTCGGCCCCGTCAAACGCCATCCAACCTGGCCCCTGGCCCACCACAAAGGTTCCCAAGGTTGCGCCATCACTGGCACGCAACTTTGTGATCGCTGCGGCATCCGATACCCAAATATTGGCTCCGTCGAAAGTCACTCCGAAGGGCTGATAACCGGCATTGAAAGTGCCCAATACCTGGCCGTCGTTCGCGCGAACCTTGGTGACGGTGTTAGCTCCATAGTTCGCGGACCAGATATTGGCCCCGTCGAAGGCCAACCCAATGGGCTCGTTACCGACTGGAAAGGAGGTCGTCGCACCCGCCAGGTACCATTTCAGCAGGGCAATCTTGAGCGGGTTCAGCCGCGCTCCCGCATCCAAGATGGGAGGCAGTATTTGCGATCCCGGCCCAGACTGCGCCGGTTGACTGGCTGCTTTCTGCGCCTGCCCGGCAAACAAGTTCGCCATCGCCAGAACTACAACGATCAGAGACACGCCAATCAAACAACGCTGCTTCATAATCCCTCTCCTTGCAACTGCCAAAGCCCTTCTCAAATAAAACCTTACGGCCTCACAGTTTGGCTACGGCGTTAGAGTTGAGCAGAGACACCCACACGTTGGCCCCGTCGAAAGCGATGCCCGTGGTTGAGCTGCTCTGATAGAGATGGTTCACTTCCTTACCGTCGCTCGCCCGCAAAACAACCACCTGAGGAGCTCCAGCGACCCAGATATTCTGTCCGTCAAATGACAGTCCGTAGGGAAGGCCCCCAACCGCAAACGTGCCGAGTAAGGCCCCGTCACTGGCACGAAGCTTTGTCACCGTGCCGTCACCGCTGTTTGCAGTCCAGATGTCAGCCCCATCGAAAGCGATCCCGAGCGGGCTCACCCCCACATTGAACGTACCCAACAGCTTTCCGTCCGTTGCTCTGAGTTTCGTGACGTTTCCGCCAGCGTTCCCTCCTCCGTTCACTACCCAAATGTTGACGCCGTCGCAGGCCACAGCGATCGGCGCTATCCCAACCGTGAAGCTCCCCAGGTTCTTGCCATCGCTGGCGCGAAACTTGACGACGCTGCCGTTGCCTTGGCTAGGCGCTGTCGGAACCCAGATAGCTTCCCCATCGAATGCCATCCACCCTGCGTTCGGTCCGACTGGGAACGTACCCAGATTCTTGCCATCACTGGCCCGCAGCTTTGCCACATTACCGCCATAACCCGAAATCCAAATGTTGGCCCCGTCGAAGGTAACGCCATACGGCGCGTTGATGGCGGTAAAGGTACCGAGCAACATCCCATCGTTGGCCCGCACCTTGCTCACCGTCCCGTCGCCAAAATTTGCGGTCCAGATATTCTGCCCGTCAAAAGCCACGCCGTAGGGCTGGATGCCGACCGGGAACTCCGTTGGCACGGTGTTGGCGTCGTACCACTTGAGCAAGGCCACTTTCAGGGGGTTCGACAACGGTGGCGCACCGTTTCCTGCTGGCGGCAACGCGGCAACACCAACGGCTTGCTGCGCATGGCTCACAAACAAATTTGCCATCGCTAGAACTACAACAACCAGAGACACGCCGATAACAATTCGAGTCTTCATGGCTTTCTACTCCTGCGGTCGGTCCAGAAATAAACGGCTAGGTAAGAACGTCGTTTACAAGTGGAGAGAATTGGAACATCAACCAGCGTTGTGGGACGAAGCGAACGCTAGTTAATGTGGCACGGCCAGTATAGGCTCGCCCCTGAGCGTGTCGAAGAGATAATTCAGCGCAGAGCCGGTGGTGCAAATGAACGACTTACCTACACTAGGCAGGAAGGTAAGTCGAAAGAATAGTTCGGAAGTAAACGCAGGGGCAGCCAATTACCGCTGAGGTGTGACGCGATTATGCGCCTTCACCGTCGTTACTATTCTTTTTCATGTAAGATCGCACGTGGACAGTCTTGGGCCGACTGTTTTTCTTGCGACTGTGGCAGTCTGAGAAGAAGCTAAAGTGGCACACACTCTTGTCCGCCAATTTTGCGGCACGGTGTACGAAGTCACCACTTAGATCAGTTCCTACACTGTCCTGATAGGCCCCGGGTACTGCGACACCAAGGAATCCATGGTCAGCAACGTAATACCCTCGACCGTCGCCTGTGCCACTAAGATTCTGTCGAAAGGATCTTTGTGTATCGGCGGCAAACCCTCGGTGGCAACTACATGATCGCTGACCATCGGCAACTCGCCGTAGCCGTTGTCCAATAGACCGCGGCGCAGCAACCGCGCATCCACTTTAAAGTCTTCCCGGCCCAAGCCGCGTT
>Ga0207066_1107_pt1 | contig 21892 bp, 24 predicted proteins | sample Alteio_BWMinCont_24_FD_153490 | JGI IMG/M metagenome (GOLD analysis project Ga0207066, IMG submission 153490) | Enriched cells from forest soil in Barre Woods Harvard Forest LTER site, Petersham, Massachusetts, United States -... | ecosystem: Environmental > Terrestrial > Soil > Temperate forest >...
TGTTCGAAGAGGTGAAGAGTTGAAGGTCGTGAGTACTTGCCGGGCACGGACGACGGGATTGTGATCTCATCCGTGTGGGAGAACGGGAACCGAAATCGCCGAATTGGGGCGGACGGCCCCCGGAGGCGCAGGAGGATTTACCATGAAGCTCCCGCACTTGTCTTAAGCATGACGCGTTATTCTGTTGGTGTCCATTCGAAGGTGTCACAGTACGGCTAAACCGCTCCCGGCGCGGGACTTATGTCGTGTACGTGTTTCAACATTGTCCCTTTTTGTTTCGAGTACTCTGCGCACTAATGTGCAACGGAGGATACCGGATGTTCATGAAAAAAAGCACGTTGAGTGCCGAGAGTACGAACTGTGAGGACCACGTCGTCCAGATCGCATAGGTAAACACCCACTCGAAAGACCCACATTCCGATGTTATGATGCCGCATGTCCGCGGTCCCAAGGTTCGGCCTATCATCGGAAGAGCGACGACGCCACCAGCGATACCCCCTACGACTCGAAGTCCACTACAGGCTCCTCCACCTCGGCGTGGTGAAGCAGACCGGATCGGGCAGGACTGTCAATATGAGCACCCGCGGCGTCTTGTTTGAACTCGACCCGCCGCTTCCCCAACGAGGCGAGATTGTGCTGGATATCGTTTGGCCGGTGCTGCTTGACGGAGTGCGACGCCTCAAGTTCGTGGTTCGTGGCAAGATCGTTCGCATCGATGAGCGAACTGCCGCTGTGAGGATCAGGAGTTTTGAGTTTCGTACCAGGCGAACGACGAAGCAATCCTAAGATCCCGGGGGTACGTGTTAAATCCGCAACCCACGAACCAGAGAAGAGAAAGCAAACTCATTACTCACTGAACGACACCACTGGGATACTGAGATTCATTGGACGCCCACGTCGATTTGAGATGGAGCCAGGCGGAGAGGTGCCGTCAGCCGATCGATACCTCAACATAGATGATCGGACTGATGATCAGGGTCGCGTACTCAGCGGTTTGGGCGAGCGCGCGGACCACTCCCCCATGCCGGATCGTTTTGTGGCGACGTCAAGCAGGACGTTGCTGTCGACGAGCACACCACGGTAGGCTCTCGACCGAAGGGTGGGTAGCCGCCGTCAGCGCGAGAATCCGGAAGTCTCGGTCAAGCGTGATTACCACTCGCGATTCGCGACCCGAATGGCGTCCCAGCCATCCTCTCGCAAAATCATAACTGCGGTCGTTGGCAGTCCCTGATCGAGAACTATGCGCTTCATGCGGCATCGAAGTGAAGATCGATTATACCGTCGACAGTGGTCGCCGCGAACGCGACCGCCTGTTGAAGATCCTCTTCTTGAAGGTCCGGATAATCCTTGAAGAGCTCCTGGCGGTCCGGATATGTCGCGAGGATTTCGAGCGCGCGCCGGACGGTCATCAGCATCCCGCGGATGCAGGGGCGACCACCCATCTTGGCAGACTCGATCGTAATCCGATCGAATGGTGGCTTAAGATTCATATGATCATTATGTCTCGAGCCACTCACTCAGAGTGCTCCAGCTCATGAATGACTCTATGGCAATCCCAGCAAACAGGTTCCAGGTTATCTACCTGGTGGGTTCCTCCGTGGGAACGATACTTTCGGTGATGAATCTGCAACGGCCTGCGCGCACGACAGCGTGCGCAGCGCCAATCGTGCCGCTCGATTGCGATTCGACTGTGCAGCACATACACACGTTCGACGAGTACTCTCAGCGCCATCCACTCCACACGGCCTGAAGCCTTCGCGACAAGTTCCGTGGCATCAAATGCCCCGACTGCCACCCGGCCTTGTTCCGGCGGAAGCTTTCGGATCTCGTATCCTGTCAGGCGCTCAGCTCTCTTTATGGTCAAGTGACCCTCTCTGATTAGGTGATTACCAGACGCCAGTCGCCGAATTTCAGATCGGCACCACGAATTTGAGTTCCGCGCTTCAGCTCCGCACGAATAGCTTTCTTGTCCGGTTAAACTCTAGGTTGTCAATGCGAGACTGGGATACCTTCCGCTCACGGACCTGAACTTCGTCCGGTTCCATTCTGATCATCAGGCCGCCTCCGTACGTGATCGCTCTTGTCTCGGCGTCAAGACCCGTATTTCGTTCGGCAACCCCGATCATGCTGCGCGCTCCCTTCCGCCGTTAATCACTAGCGTTTGAGCCATCAGCCGGATATCGTCCTTGTCGAACTGCACCGGATGACCGATTTCAACCGAATATTTCTCTGCTTCTTTAGCAGCGTAGAGAGCAGTTCTCAGCGCATGTTCCAAGCGGGTCCCTGGTTTATCTTCCCCTTCTTTCCAGAGTTCGTCGAGCGAGGGCGAGCTATTTAGAATTTGCACCACGCCTTGAGGTTTTTTATTTGGGTGTCCGTCCTCGGCTCTACTAACCTGCCATTCGGTCTTGCCGTTCTCCTGGGCTTTGCAGATTTCGACTGGCTGCCCTTTCTTGACCGCGAGCTCGGCCAACTTCTTTTCGACAATGATCGGAACGTACATGATCGAGCCGGATTCGAGCGAGTACATGACCTGTTCGCCATAATGTCCATTGACGTGCCTGCCAGTGGGGAACTTCAGCGAAACAGTTTGCGGGATATTGGGAGCGAATTTCAGGATAGAGGACGCCATGAGTTAGGCCACCTTCCCGAGACTGACCGCTGGTAAACTCATTGCGGTACTGACAAACTGCCGTGCGTACTGAATGATCACGACCAAGTGTTCGCGTTCAATCACACGCGCCGACTCCGGGTTCTGTGCAATCGCTAAAGCTTCGGCCAGATAATTGCGGCTGACAATCTCGCTGCCCGACCCTCCGCATTTGGAGCAGTCTGAAGTATCCCAGGGATCAGGAGAGCCTTCATTGCGCCCCGATCCTCCGCAGTCCTCGCAGGCTTGTTCGACCGTTCGGATAAACTGTTCAACTCCGGGAGCGGGAGCAAGTGGTGTGGGCGTATTGGTCTGCATCGCGGGTTTGCGCAACGGCAGGCCTTTTGGGTCTTGAGCGAGTGCGCGAGCATTCGCGACTTCGGCGGCGGCCAAAGAGCGCTCTTCGTCATGGAGCCAGTGTGTCATGAAAACCTCCCTTGTCTACTAGTTATTATGCCAGAAGCGCTCCTGGCATGCAAGCAGAAAGATTGACAACATGCCAAGAGCGGTACTAGGATGTGTGTACCAGATGAATGTTCGCGAGGCGGGCCGAAAAGGCGGGAAGGCGGGCGGCAAAAAGGGCGGGGAAAACCGGATGGCCAAGCTCACCCCGAAACAGCGGAAGGAGCTAGCGAGGATGGCGGCGGCCGCGCGCTGGGGAAAGAAGGAAAAGTGAACCGCCTTAGGAACGGCCGCTAGGACGCCCGTGAGGGAAGCAAAGGATACAAAGGAAAAGAAACCGTAGGTGTCGTTTCCTTTGAGCGCCAGTACACCAAACCAAAACAGAGGCCGAGACCACCTCATCTGACCGATTTAATCTTTCCAATAGAAAAGTGCGTGTGGAAAAGCGACGGAGCGATAGCAGGCCCCATCGCCAACCCGGTGCGTAACAGCCCGGGTTTGCTTGAGGTAGAAACCTCAAACCCCAGCGTAACCTACATGGCTGGCTCCATAGAATGCGCAACTCTTCCCCTTTTGTGTTCGCGCCTAGGGGTTTGACCCTTCGCAGAGCAAAAGGCGTCCCGTTCACTAGCGGGATTGTGGATTAGAAGGGAGCTGCCCGGTGAAGCGAAGGGGGGTCTGCTGGCGAGCAGCCCGATCGACAATAGTCGGCCGGAGACTCATCGTGGACACAAGCAGTGCCTGCTCCTTCCGTCTCCTCCTGAAATAGGGTGGCGCGGGACCCGACCAGTGGGACCCGACCAGTGGGACTCGGCGCCCTGGGCCAGGCTTTCGGGAGCGAAACATTCCGCGATCCCTGAGAAAACGCACGTATGGTTTTACGCACGAGGGCTCCAGCGGCGGTAACTGCAAGTCTCGTTCTAAATCACCGGCCGCACGATGACCAAGCGCCGAGTGGAGGCGCTTCGGGTAGCCTACACTCATCCACCCTGAGCGCGCCGACGTGAGCACCAGAATTGCCCGATTAGGGTGCCGTGCGAACAGCAGTCCGCCGAGACGTAACGAACTAATACAAGGGACGGGTCGTTGGCCAGGAGGACTGGGGTCGCATCGGAAATTTCTCAGCAACAAAGTATCCTAAGGCATCGCTCGTGTGGGTGCGCATTGGGTTGGACTTATCGAGGTCTCCGGTATCATTTCCATTAGCATCATGTTTCCAGGAAACCTGTTCTAGATCCCGGATCAACTGCTCACATTTTGGCGAGACCGTAATCGATCGCTGATCCCTTGCATTGCAAAACATCGCGTTGACACAGTTGATCCGGTCGCGCACCGGGGGATTCTTGCTCGCATAGCTGTAGATGACGTCGTAGTCGACGTGATGGTCGGCAAAGAAGTCTCGGACGATCTGCCAGCTGGTGCGCGGTGCCGAAGCGTTCCGATTTTCCCCGGCTGCATCACCGTAGACCTCGACTCGGAGTTTAGGACGCCCAAACGGTAGGTGCTTGATCCAATCCTCAGTGCGTCGAGCAAATTCCTTGCAGACCTCGTAGGTGTTGCTGTCCCGCAGAGCAATTTCATCCAAGACGTTAACGTGATCCGGGGGAATCGGAAGGGTCAACCGCCAGGCCTGGTCTTTGTACGGGCAGGGAATGACCTGGGCCAGCAGACTGCAGCCGGGATCGACGTTGAAGTCGAGCGCCCAGACCAATGGATAGCGCGGATCGTAGTCAACCGGATCTACGTCCTGGGCTCTCTCAAATGCATAGTAGGCGCGTCCCGAAGTGAGGCTCTCAAAGCTTGCGCAGAACTCCTGCTGATAGACTCGTTTATCCAGTTGCTGGGCGGCGCTAGCCAGCTCTTCGAGCGACACATTGCCGCCTTCTTCGGTACTGAATTGGAAAGTAACCCAATCCGATCTCCCTTGGACTCCCGTGTACAATTCGTAGAGATGATTATATCCCTGGGGAGTACCGATGAAGAGCGCGCGACCTTGCTTGTCTGTGAGTGCGGGGCGCAGTACCTCGGTCCATGCTTCGGCAGGCATCGACGCATATTCGTCCATCACTAGAAAATCCAGTCCATCGCCGCGCAGCGAGTCAGGATTATCGGCGCCGCGTAGACAAATCGTTCCACCCGTGGTTAGTTCGATTCTCAATTCGGTTTCGTTGGGCGCGGAGGCCCAGAACGGCCGAGTCAGATCCTTCAGCGCCTTCCATGCGATGCGTTTAGCTTGCTTATAGGTGGGGGCGACGTACCACACCAAGCTTCCAGGCTTTCGGGCTGCGTGGCAGAGTTCAGCAAGCGCAAGGAAGGTCTTGCCGAAACGCCGGCCCGCGACCAGGATCCGGAAACGTGCATCGCAGCTAAAGATTCGCCATTGACAAGGCTTGAGTGTGACCAAAGGTGCGGAGCTGGTTGCCCTAGGCACGTCTCCGATCTCGACTGGCTCTGCTTGAAGATCGAGACCCGCACAAACGTTGCAGGATCCGATTTCCCGCCACGGACACTTTTCGTGTAATTCCCTAACTACATCGATGAGACATCCACCTATGTCGCAACGTCGCCCTTCATCGTTCGGGTCTGTTGCAATGCGTTTCCGGGTATAGACTAGTCCACCGAAGTCCCGATACCAATCCTCGACCACGCGCTGCTCTGGCTCGCTCGTCTGCGTCGCCTCGGTAGGTGTTCCCCAGAGTAAAATCGGCCAACGGGTTTTCTTGGCCCGCTGAGCTTCTAATCGCGCGACCCGTTCTTCCAGTGTTCGTGCCATACCCTTGGTTGCGTTCGTTCGCTACCTGGTCTATCCACTGCTATCGACCGAGCAGGAGCGTATCCATAGGTCATTGACGGTTGTTTTCTAATGCTGTTATCCGTGGTGCCAGTTCTTCCGTTCTGATTGCCTGACTTCGCGTTTGAATCAATTTGGCCAGTCCTTGTGCCTCCGCGATAGTGATATCCCCCGAGATAACTTTTGATAGTATCCGTTCCACTGCGTTTGCGAGATCCTTAAGGGTCGCCACAGGAAGCGATCCAAGTTTCACTGGCTCCTGTTTCGGTGCCGGTAAGATATATCCCAGGAGGGCGCGCATCATCGAGGCATCGCCCTTCATCGCCATCGCTATGGCCTTACCCACGAGAGGTTCCGCCTTATTGTTTAGTAACTCCTTGGCTGCCTTCGTCGTTTTGTTTCGGCTTCCGCGCGGGCGGCCGCGGCCGAATCGGTTTCCTTCTTCAAAGGGGCGGCCTCTGCTACTAGACATCCGCCAAGTTCCTCCTAAACCGTCCGCCCATTCTGCGAGCGTTGCCTACAATGTCAATGCGATCGGGCATCGTTATTGAACTCATCCGCACTCCTGCACGCAGTATGGGTCACCCCGCTATACGGGGCACAAGAGCAGGGAAAGGCGGGGGAAGGCGGGGGATGCGGGGATGCGGGAAAATTGGTGAAAATTACTGCAGATGCGGTTTCTGGGTCAAGATCCGGCTGAATTTCCTGTGGGCCTTACAGGTGTTATTGGGATCATTGCGCTGCCATCGCTCAAATTGTGTTGCGTCCGTATAAGCGGCCTCCTTCCAAATATCCGTTCTCGTGATTCGTTTTCCTGTTTTCTTGAAGACCTCGTCGATGTACGCATCCACCGCGCCTCGCCGCTGGTCAGCTGTATCCAGCGCGGCGCCGGCATCTCCAGTTTCGCAAGTTGTGATGCTGGGTCCCGGTGCTGAATTCACCCCGGTCTTCAGGGCGCTATCCGCCGTTGTTAGGTCGAGACTAGCTGGTTCTGGCCGAACTGCCTGTGTAAGCCCGGGGGCGTTTGGAGAGTCCGCGAAGACCTCAGATTGCGATGACATAACGAATGGACCATGTCCGAACGTCACCGGCCCCGGAGGCTGAGCGGCGAGACTTAGTGCATCCATCACCAAAACGGTTAAGTAAACCGAGTCGAGTGCTCCTTCCTCATCCCAATATCCATCCTCATGTTGAGCACTGAGTAGCCAGGAGCTGGCGCCCGCAACGGTGTGTTCCCACCCCTGAGATCGCGTTAAGGCCAAGGCGTGAACCGCCATAGCCGTGGCTTCAATCGACGGTTTAGCCGTCGAGGTCCATATGGGCCAGGCTCCGTCCTGATAGTGGTACTGAATAGTTTCTATGGCTTCGACTTTTAACCCAGAGACCAGCTGGAGCCGGTGCTCAGCAAAAACGATCGCACTGGCACAGGGAATGTGGTCCGAAGGAATTGAAGCAGCGGTCCTTGCATCTGGGTCTTGCCAAGGTAGTGGTGCACGAATACGTGAGTTGACGACTGTATCAAACACATGCCGGAGTGCGGTCGGCAGCATGCTTAGTGCAAGATCCGAGCGACACATGGCAAATAGCCAGAGCGCGCCGGAGATATCACCTCCGTAACATCCAGCGAAAACGTCTTCTCTAGTCTCTCTCGCCCACCGTTGCCACCACAGATCGAATCCGGCAATTTGGCAACACTGGACCGTTCGCAACATCGTCACATCAAGTTCAGCCCCACCGCCCCAAAAGTTCGGCAACTCCAGCACGGAGCTCGCCACGATATCATTCATTGTCATCGGCTGTCGGCCGAGTCTTGTCTCATGCAAGATGAGCCTGAAGAGGGGGTCGGTTTCTCATACAAGATGAGCCTGAAGGAGCGATCGCGCATGCTGGGGATTGAAAATCAGCATGCCAGACGGAAAACGACTCAGCCTGGATCAGATCCGGGCGTTTCTGGAAGCCAGTGAGGAACTGCGGTTCGAGACCAGCGATCGGCAGGAGTTGTACCAGTGGGTAGGGCGGACGCTGGTGGAGCAAGAGTATGCGGGGCTGGGCCGGGAGTGTAAAGGAGTGGTGCGGCGCTACGTGGCTAAGATGACGGGGCTGAGCCGCGCGCAGGCGACGCGGCTCATTGGGCAGTATCGCGAGTGCGGTGAGGTCCGAGCCAAGGTCTATCGGCGGCACCGCTTTGCCACACGGTACAGCGGTGACGATATCGCCCTGCTAGCGGAGATCGATGAAGCCCATGAGACCCTCAGCGGGCCGGCGACGCAGAAAATTCTGCAGCGCGAGTATTACGATTTTAAGGACCTGCGTTTTACGAACCTGGCCCGAGTTTCTGTGGCCCATGTGTATCGTCTGCGGGCAAGCCGGGCTTATCGGCAGCGACGGGTGATCTGCCAGCCGACGCGTCCCTCGCCGGTGAGTATTGGGGAGCGGCGTCGTCCGGACCCACAAGGTCAGCCGGGGTATCTGCGGGTGGACACGGTCCACCAAGGCGACGACTTGGATGGGAGTAAAGGCGTGTATCACATCAACGCGGTGGATGAGATCACGCAATGGGAAGTGCTGGGCGCGACGCCGCAGATCAGTGAGGCTTGGCTGATCCCCGTGCTCGAGGCCATGCTGGCCCAGTTTCCCTTTGCGATTCGCGGTTTTCACTCCGATTGCGGCAGCGAGTTCATCAATCACACGGTGGCCAAGCTGCTGAATAAACTGCTGATCGAACAGACCAAATCGCGGCCGCGACATTCCAACGACAACGGTTTGGCGGAAGCGAAAAACGGGGCGGTGGTACGCAAACACATGGGACATTGGCACATTGCCGCAGGGCACGCGGAAGCGATCACGGAATTCTACCGCGAGTATTTCAATCCGTATCTGAACTTTCACCGGCCCTGTGGAGTTCCGGAAATCGTGACCGGACCCAAAGGAAAAAAGAAGCGTGTGTATCGTTGGTACGCCACTCCGTGGCAGATCTTGCGGCAGTTGCCGGGCGTTGCCGGATTCCTTCGGTCCGGGCTCACGATTGCAGCCTTGGATGACCAGGTGCAGGTCCACAGCGATACTGAGTCCGCACGGCGGATGCAAGAAGCCAAACGGCATTTATTCGCGAGCTTTGAGTCAATCGAGAAATGGACGGCATGAAAAGGGGAGGGCTGGGGAAATGCCGGCCTGGTGGACGCCGAGGAAAACCAAAAGCAGGTTTCCCTCCGCGCCCACAGTCCTTGGAAATCGCAAACGGCGCGATTCCCACATTCCCACAGCCCCGAGACGCGGAACAGTGGAAAACGAAAAGCACGTTTTCCACTGTTCCGCTTGCTGTTTATACTTTGCAAACCGAATCAGAAAGGAGGCCTAGCGGCGGATCGCTTCGCTCCCGCCTTCAGGCTCATTCTTCGATGAGAAAATGCTGCCGACCCGCTTCGCCTTAGGGTCGCTGTTATGTTGCGCTAACGCTTCGCCATCTGCGCGCTTCCATTCTCTCTTCACCTGCGCGACCTGTCTCGAGATGTCCAGTCCTCGGCTGGCCAGAAACACTAAAGCTTCTAGATCACTCTCTGATTCACGGTGTTCAGCCATATACGAGAGCCACGCGGTTGCCTTATCTAACGGCGGCAGGTTAGCCGACGCCATTAGAAATTGTGAGTACTCTCGCTTCTGCCGGGCGAACAACTCGGAACGTACAGTTAGGTAGCCTTTCAGCTGATCGACGATGTTGCCGTCCTCGCCCATTACTTCTGGTAATCGGCGATTCTAGAACCCGGCATGAGCTTCCAATTCAGAAGAGCAAGCTTGTATCGAGGGGTTGCTATGATACATCGGCACCCGGCCCTGCATCGTCGTACTGCAGGCGGCGCCGGCGCGAGAAAGTGACGCAAGAAAGCGAAGATAACGCCCAAGTTTAACGCGGGAAAATGTGCATGGAGGGATAAGCCAAAGCACAGGTTTGCTTTTTGAAGCGGGCCAGTCTGTAAGTGCTTGGTTTAGCAAGTCGCTACAGACTTAACAGGCCGACCAAGTAGCCTCTGGCTCGCCTACGTAGCCGCTCAGCAGCCCGCGTTATTTTAGCGTTATTTTAACGTGCGACAGTACCTACTGGTTAAAACGGCCTCACTGAACATGCGTCATCCGGGTCGAGACGGCAATCTGGAACCAGGGCGGCAGGAGTACTGTGCGTCTATTTGAATGGGCGCCCCGCCGCTTCCGACGGATAGTCTTTGCTATCCCAATCGGCATCCATACTGGTAGGTATGCTGAGCACCCGGATGTTTGTGAAGCCGAGTTCTTTGAGCGCGCGATACGCCGGTCGAATGTTGGGGCATTTGTCCATCGGGCAACACCCGCAATAGATGACGATGCCGGCGTTCTTGGGAACACTCGCTACGGCTTTCTTCAGCGCTTCAATTCCCTCAGGCTTTAACGCTGGTCCTGCATCGATGGCATGAAGGATATGCCTGCTTCGATAGAGCACCGGGAAACCAATAGACAAAACCATCGGAGGCTTAACGGATCGGAGCGCTTGCGCCAACGTGGATGGTTGCAACAAATCGCGCGGGGGCCATGGATCCGCGATCTGTTGGCCGAAACATGCCGAGATCAAAAGCACAAGGACACTCCCGCATCGCAACATGGGACGACTGTAGCATAACGGCATATTCATACTGAGTAGAGACGCGCGTGGAGCGTGGGTGAACCTTAGCAGTACTTACCGGGTTGCAGGTAGCGTGAAAATTCACTGAAACCAGTGTTCAGGTGAGTACTAAGTCACAATCTCTGAGAAATACGCGGGAACGCCGTCTGGCAACCGATCGCCGTCTCCACTACCGTTATGAATGGACCACATGCAAAGGCGCTCCATCCAGTTTCGGGCCAGCTCCATTGCGATGTACACATTGGGAGCGATCTTTCTAGTGCCGCTCTCCATCGGTGTGCTTTTAGTGAATAGCAATGCCAGCCAGAACGACCATGTGAAGCAGATCAGCCGCGACGTCGCAAGCATGTACGCACAAGGGATGGATTTCTCGAGGAGCGCAAACCAAACGATCGCTTTGCGCGTAGGGGAAGGACTGGGGATGGACGTTCGCGCCGGCCAAGGGGTGCTGATCTTGAGCAAAATCCGCGTTGTTCACGACACAGATTGTCAGGAACCGCCGGCGGCGCAGTGCTCCAACAAAGGATATGCGGTGGTGACCCAGCGTTATGTCATGGGGAATCCGGCTTTGCGCGCCAGTTCGTTTGGCACTCCCGGCAACGTGGATCCAGCCACCGGCAATGTTCAAAATTGGCTGAACGATCCCTCGGCTCGTGCCCAGGACTTTTCGCCCAATTTGAATCAAGGGGAGTTCACGTACGCTGCCGAGTGTTATCTGACCAAGCCGGAGTCGGGCGAAGGCGTCTATTCGCGAACCATGTATTAGACGCCGCGGCACGAGTAGTCTGACCGCCGGGCCCTATTGGGTCTGACGGTAGAAGAACACGTCCTTGCCGGGCTCACTGCCGTCCACGATCTTATAATCCGAGGGTACCGTGAACAACGAAGCATCCGGCTCCGAGCGGACGATATTGGTGAGGCGGAACGTCTGGTCGCCCATGCGGGGATCGGAACGCTTGCTGTAGACGATGGTCTTCAGATCCGGGGAAGTCCAAACCTCAGTGACCATTTCAATGGGCTTATCATTGCCGATTTCGCCGGCTGGTATGGTGCGCGTGGTACGGGTGCCCTGCGCCATCACACCTTCCATAGTTTGGGAACCGAGATCCTCCGTCTTCGCCTCGCCTTGATCCTTGCCGACGTTTGACCTATAAATGACCGTCCCTGGACCTGTTAGCAAACCGGGCATCGCCATGGCTCCTACGGTCACGGGACCGGCGGCGAGCTGACCGGCGGCCATCGGACCCGCGGCAAGCATTTTGATCTTTGCGCCGGTAGCCAATCCCGGGGGAGGAGGTGGTCCCGCCGGGGGAGTCGGCATTTTGTGCGCGGTCTTGTCGGTGAGATTAAGCGTGTACGCGGTTTGGGCCACAGGATCCTGAATGAAGACTATACGGGGCGCGTCGGCGGCTGACATGTTTCCGATAGGTGGAGGGGACATATCTTGCCGCGTGCGGCCCTGGGAATCGCGGGCTGTGGTTCCGCTGGTGTGCTGAACGATTCGATTGCCGTCGGCCAGAGTCTGAATGGATTCGTTTACGACCGTGGCGGAGTAGGGCGCGCCCTGCATCGGGCTTGTGCTTGCAAATCCGCCCGCGACGTTCGACATCGTGACAACTTGCTTCATCTCGGTTTGAGCGAAAACACAAGACGCGGCGGCTACGGCGCAAATCAATGTATATTTCATATGAGTCGGTCTCCTTCTAATTTAATACGGCCGCAGACGGAGGCTTTGAGCGGATCCGTCCGCGCCTATGCTGATATCGGCCACAAACTGAAACCCTTCTGGCACGGCACCCGGAGGAAATAGGGCGTCGGCTGGGATAGCAATCTCAATCTCTGGCAATTGTTCCGTTGCGTTCTGAACTTGCTTGGGATTGCCAATGCGCCTCCGAGTAACGTTGCGCGTTGCAATATGCGCTCGCTCGAACGCGATCGCCGGCGGAGTAATTCCGGGTGGCGGCGGGATCATAATCCGGTCCGCGGACGTATGCGGAATAAGCGACACTAGCAGCAGAGCCGCCGCAACGGCGCCAGCGCCCGCCCATATGCTCAAGCCTCGCCGTCTCGTCGACGAGGCCGCCACTACGTCATCGCAATAACCGGCCAACGTGGCGCTGACTTCTTCATATGCCGCGATGCGCTGGGGGCACTGGGAGCAACTATGCAGATGCCGTTCCAGACGCGCAGCTTCGTCTGGGGGCAGTTCGCGATCGAGCCAAGCAACTAATTTTCCCGAATACTCACACATTGCATTTCTCCGCCAGCTTTTTTATCGCACGATCCACCGTCTCCCCCACAGTCGAGGTAGCGATTCCCAATACATCCGCGATTTCGCGGTAGCGCAATCCTCCGGCACGCAACAACAGGCATTCACGCTCACATTCGCCGAGCAAACGAATGGCACTCTCCAACCGCCTGAACTTTTCCTTCTTGAGCACCATCTGCTCCGGCGTTGAATCGTACGATATTCGATTGGTCCCTTGATCCAGCGGCGCAACAAATCGGCGCTCGTAAGTCTTTTGGCGGTTCCTTGCCAGATTGTGTGCGACGCGAAATAGCCAGCTGCGAATGTTTTCCTCGGAGCCACCCGACTCAAGGTGTTGGTGAAGGCTGAGGAAAGCGTCCTGTACAACATCCTGCGCGTCGTCGGCTGAGAGTCCAAGACAGACTAAGTACCGCAATAGAGGTTTGCGTAATTCATGAAACAGAGTCGTAGCCTCCGCGCTGCGGGTTGCGACGCACGATACGGGGAGGGTGATTGGGATTGAATCGCTACTCATATGGTTCGCGGCATCGTGTGTCTACTCATAGAACAACTCCGGGGGCGTGTTTTCCGGTGCCGGCCAACGATTTTTCCAGTGGTATGAGAGACGCGCGAACCGGGGAAATAGTTTGCACCTTTGTTATCCTATCCATTGGCACGCATTTTTCCCTTTCAACCGTATCGCTACACGCAAAAAGCAGGGCCTCCTGAGAACCTGATTACACAGCCCTACGACAAGATTTCACCGGCTATGCAGGCTCGCTATCTTTCACTGAGCCCTTACAATTTGGTTCGGATCATCCTAGGGCAGAAGTCGCCCTCCGATTCCGAGCGAGACAACGTTTACACGCGCGCCGCCCGGCTGCTGGATGAATGGATCGCCAGCGGCATCCTGGAACGCGAGAGTACGCCGAGCCTATACGCCTATTTTCAGAAGTTCGCCGTCCCCGACTCAGGTCAGATGCTCGAGCGCAAGGGTTTTATCGGATTAGGCGCGGTGGAAGATTATTCGGCCGGAGTGGTGCACCGGCACGAGCAGACGCTATCGGGGCCCAAAAAGGACCGTCTGGAACTGCTGCGTCATACGCGTGCTCATTTCGGGCAGATTTTCATGCTGTATCCCGATCCGGACTTGGCAGTCGACAAGCTGCTGGATACTGCGTCGAACGCCGCTCCCATCCTCACCATCACCGACGAATACGAGGGGCTCCACCGGCTCTGGAAGATTTCCGATCCGGCAACTATCGGCCGCATGCAACAATTGATGTCCGACAAGAAGCTGCTCATCGCCGACGGGCACCATCGCTACGAGACGGCGCTCGCATTTCGAAAAGAGAACCCTGGCTTAAAAGATGCCGAGAAGGTGATGATGACGTTCGTCAATATGCACTCGCCTGGCCTCGAAATTCTCGCCACCCATCGCCTGGCGAGCGGCTTAGACGGCGCGGGAGGCCCTGCGCTCGTGGATAAGCTTCACGCTCGCCGCCTCAACTCTATAGACGAGCTGCGCCAGGTGTTCCGTACGCCCGCGCCCGGGAAGGTTCGGATCGGAGTGGCGCTTCGATCCGGTGAATTGTCGCTCTACGAACGCGAGCGCAAGCCCGGCGAGTTGGACGTCAAGGTTCTTCATGAGGAGCTGCTGGCTGGGGTGCTCGGCATCGGCGAGGAAGCTGTGCGAGAAGAAAAGAACCTGGAATATGTGCGTGGCTTGGATGCGGCCTACTCCAAAGTTCGAAGCGGGCCGGCCGAGGTAGCTTTCCTGCTCGAGCCAACCAAGATCGAGCAGGTAGCGGAAGTAGCGTTCTCGGGCGGCGTCATGCCGCAGAAATCTACTGACTTTTATCCGAAGCTGCTGAGCGGCGTGACGATCTACAAGCTGGAGCACTAGTACCAAGTTGCAGAAGTTGGCGTGCAAGGCAGCGGCGGGACCGCTCCCTTCGGTCACGGCTCAGCAAGCGCTTCCGAGCCGCGACCACAGGGAGTGGTTGTACGTCAATTTCCGCAACTTGGCGGTGGGGCTCGGCGGGATCAGCGAACGTCTTGGACTCGGCCTTTCCACAAGCCGCCTCGGCCTGCCCAATAGCGCAAGGCTGAATCGACAGTCGCGGCAAGGTAAAAGAACGCGATCGCAGGAAGCAGAGGCGCCCACAGCAGAGGCTGATGGTAGAAGCGCAACACCGGCACGAAGCTGATGGCCATTAATATCCAAGCTGATAAACCACAGGCTACCGCGACGAAATCGCCCGTCAAAATCAAGAGGGGTGGTGCTAAATAAACGATGGCCATCCCCAAGATGGTTGCTAGCAGCAAGATCGCGGAGTGGCGAAGCTGAGTGAACGCCGTCCGCGAGATCATGCGATGAATTTCGCCGAACGTAGCGTACTCACGGACACTGTGGGTACTGCCGGTCGCTCCTAACCAGATATTGCCGCCCTGCTTCACCTGGCGCGCGAGAGCGCAATCGTCGATCAGTTCCCCGCGGATAGCAACGATCCCTCCGATTCTCGCAAGCGCGCTCGGCCGGATCAGCATGCATCCTCCGGCCGCGCCAGCAGTGGAGCGGCGGGGACTCGCGATCCAGCGCGGCGGATAAAGCTGAAAGAAGAAATACACGAACGCGGGAATCAACGCGCGTTCGGCGAGCGAACGGCAATGCAACTTGACCATTAGCGAGACGAGGTCCAGGCCGCCTGCTTCGGCGCGCGCCACAAGAACGCGAACGTTGTCCGGTGAATGCACGATGTCGGCGTCGGTGAGGAGGAAGTAATCCGGCTTTAGAGGCTCGGCGAATTTCAGTCCTTCCGAAATCGCCCATAGCTTGCCGGTCCAACCCGGAGGCAACGGGCCTGCTTTTATGACTTTGACCCGATCGCTCGCATCTGCTTCCGCCGCCGTCCGCTCGGCCACCGCGGAGGTTTGATCCAAGCTGTGGTCATCGACAAAAAAGAGTCGCATATCGCCCACGTAGTCCTGACAAAGCAGAGAGGCGATGGCCGCTCCCACAACCGACTCCTCGTTCCGGGCAGGAATCACTACAGCGACACGCTTCGGCGGTGAGTCCGATTCTAGCGGCGGTGATTCTCTAATCCACCAGAAGCCACCGCGGGCGACGAACAAGTAGACCCACGCGGCGAGGGAAACCCCTCCGGCGAGTTCGAGAATGAGAAGAATCAGAACAAATATAGCGGAGTGCCCGGCACGGGCGCCTTCTCTTCTTCGCCCGGCGCACCCACTGGTTGCTCCTGCAATTCGCCGCCGACCGGACGGCAATATAGGCCGGTGTCCCCCAGGTAAATCTCCAGCTCCGAAGGCCGAGGCAGGGTACCCTGAATGAGCGCTTCCGATAGCGGATCCTCGATGTATTTTTGGAGCGCACGACGCAGCGGTCGCGCGCCGTAGCTGCGATCCACCAGCGTCTTTTCGAGGATGTACTTCGCGGCATCGTCGTTCACCCGGATCTTGATCTGCTTGGCCACCAGGTTGGTGTTGATCATCTCCACCAGCAGCTTGATGATCTTCAGCAGATCTTCGTCGATCAGCGAGGTGAACAGAATCACTTCGTCGATGCGGTTCAAGAATTCGGGATTGAATGCCTTCTTGACTTCGCCCATCACCTGGTCTTCCACCTTGGGAGGAATCCCGGTCGTGGATGGAGCCGAGAACCCGATCTGCGTTTTCTTGTCCAGGAAACGCGCGCCGAGGTTCGAAGTCATGATGATGATGGTGTTCTTGAAGTCGACCGTGTTGCCGAGACCGTCGGTCAACTGGCCGTCTTCAAACACTTGCAGCAGGATGTTGTAAACATCCGGGTGCGCTTTTTCGATTTCATCCAGCAGGATGATCGAATAAGGCGCCCGCTTGACGCGCTCGGTCAATTGGCCGCCTTCTTCGTAACCGACGTAACCCGGAGGCGAGCCGATTAGTTTGGAGACCGAATGCTTCTCCATGAACTCGGACATATCGAATCGGATGAGCGATTTTTCGCTGCCAAACAGAAACTCAGCCAGCGCGCGGGCGACTTCGGTTTTGCCGACGCCCGTGGGTCCGAGGAACAGGAACGATCCGGCCGGCCGCTTGGGCGATTTCAACCCCGCACGGGAACGCCGGATGGCGCGCGCCAGCGCAGAAATCGCTTTCTCCTGGCTGATGACGCGTTTATGCAGCTCCTCTTCGATGCGAATCAGCTTGCTGACTTCTTCTTCCTTAATTGCCGTCATCGGCACCCCGGTCCAGCGTGCGACCACGTCCTCGATGTCATCCTTGGTGACTACGCCGGTTGAGGTGTCGTCGAGATTGTACTTCTCGCGCAGCTGGCGCAGATTCTCACGTTCTTTGCGCTCCTCATCGGAGTAAAAGCGCGCCTTCTCGAACTCATGATTCGCGATGGCGTTCTCCATGCGATGCACGATGAACTTGATGCGCTTCTGAATGTCGGCGACCTCGCCCGGCAGCGTGGTCTGGCGCAGTTTCACTCGCGCGCCCGCTTCGTCGATTAAGTCGATGGCCTTGTCCGGGAGGAATCTGTCCGGAATAAACCGCGTCGAAGTGTGCACGGCGGATTCAATGGCTTCATCGGTGTACGCCACCGCGTGGAATTTCTCGTAGCGTTCCTTGATCCCGAACAATATGCGGATGGCGTCAGACTCGGTCGGCGGCGGAACCTTCACGGCTTGGAAGCGGCGCTCGAGCGAGCGGTCCTTTTCGATGGACTTGCGGTACTCGCCCGGCGTGGTTGCGCCGATGCACTGGATCTCACCGCGCGACAACGCGGGCTTCAGGATATTGGCGGCGTCGAGGGACCCTTCGGCCGATCCGGCGCCCACCAGCGTGTGCAGTTCGTCGATAAAGATGATGGCGTTCTGATTCTCCATCAACTCCTTCATGATGGTTTTGAGACGCTCTTCGAACTGGCCACGATACTTGGTGCCGGCGACAATGAGGGAAAGATCCAAAGCCAGGATGCGCTTGTCGGACAGGAACGACGGCACGTCGCCGTCGGCAATTCTTTGGGCCAAGCCCTCCACGATTGCGGTTTTACCGACGCCCGGCTCTCCGATCAGCACCGGATTGTTTTTTGTGCGGCGGCACAGAATCTGGACCACGCGCTCCAGCTCGTAATCGCGTCCGATCAACGGATCGAGCGCGCCGTCCATGGCGGCTTGGGTGAGGTCGCGGCTGAACTCCGCCAGCAGCGAACTCTCTTTGGGCCGGTTGGAAGCCACTTTTTCAGAAGACGAGCGTTGGATCTCTTCCCGCACCTGGGACAGGCGCAGGCCCCGCTCGTGCAAAATTTCGGCGGCGAAACACTTTTCTTCGCGTAACAGCCCGAGCAGCAAATGCTCGGTGCCGATGTGTTTGTGATTCAGACGCTCGGCTTCCTCGGCGCCATAAGCCAGCACCCGCTTGCACTCATGGCTCAGCGGAAGATCCACCGATGTGGAGACCTTTTCGCGAATGGTGGTGTGTGCTTCAATCTGCTTCCGGATGGATTCGATCGCCGCGTGCGACCGGAGGAACCGGTTTGCGAGGGCTTTATCCTCCCGCAGAAGACCGAGTAAAAGATGCTCGGTCTCGATATAGGGACTTCCAAACTGGCTAGCCTCGTATCTTGCAAAGAAGATGACGCGTCGAGCCTTTTCTGTATAACGTTCAAACATAATTACCGCCGTCTTTCCACATTATCGGTTGTTGTTGGTCCGGGCCACAGTGTGGAACGCCATCGCCGGTCCAGGGAGACAGTACACCTTTTTCCAATTGCAGAATCCGATCGCATCGAGTAGCAAATGAGAGATTATGCGTTACATAGATCGAGATCAACTCGTGAGAGCGGTGCAGGTCTCCGAGCAGGCTGATAATCATTTCGCCCGTCCGGAAATCCAGGTTGCCAGTGGGTTCGTCAGCGAGCAGGACGCTGGGATTACCAACCAAAGCTCTGGCCAGAGCGACCCGCTGTTGCTCACCGCCCGATAATTCTCCCGCGCGATGTGAGGCGCGGTTTTGTAGTCCAACTTCATCCAACCTCGCCAGCGAACGAGCTTTCGCGTCCGGGACGCGTGTGCCCCGTATCAGCAACGGCATCATCACGTTTTCCATCGCCGTAAACTCCGGCAATAAGGAGTGATTCTGCCATACGAAACCAATTTCCCGGTTTCGAAACTCGGCCAACTCGGTATCCGAGAAATTGGAAATGTCCTGGTGTCCGAAGTATATCGTACCCTCGGAAGGCCTGTCCAGACCTCCCAGCATATAGAGGAGCGTGCTCTTACCCGCTCCGGATTCACCGATTAGAGCGAGCTGTTCGCCACGCGCCACTTCGAAGTTGAGATCGGCAAACACCACCAGCTCGTCGTCGCCGGAGCGAAACTTCTTAGTAAGATGGACGCCGCGGATACCCGTGGCGCCGTTCGTTTCCATGTAACGCAGGAGCCTCTACTCATAGGCTAACATCCAATGTGCTATTTCGAGCCAATGAAGGATGAAATCGCGTCCCAGTACGAGTCGCAGTACTAACTAGGGTTAAGGCAGACCCACGCATGGGTGAAACTAGCGTCCGGCAACTCAAACATCAGAGGGAAATCGCGCATTCAGCCCTCGGAGCGTGCCAAAACCTCGAATTAAAGAATGCATGAGTATTGGACGAAGGATTGCTAGACTGGGAGTCAGGTGTATGAAGTCTGCGGTCCGGAGCCTGGTCAGCGTACTCACGACAGTCGCGTTTATCATGACCCTGGCCACAACTCAATGTGTGGCTTGCGGCGACCAGGTCAAGGTCTCGTCCGCCTCCCCGCCGTGCTGCAATCCCGATGGACACTGCAGCAGCGCGTCCGGTGATCCGTGTCTTAAGACTCATGCGGCGACACCTGCCGTCGTCGAGCAAACCATACATTTGGCCCCGGTCCTAGCTCACATCAATTGCGACGGCGTCCAACTGGTTCTCTCCCGCTGCCCCCGAGCGGAATTGCCTACGACGGCCCAGTACTCGCCTCCTTATCTTTACCTGCTCCACTCGTCATTTCTGATCTAATTTTCTTTTCACCCTTTCATTCGTGCGTAATAGGTATAACGAAAGGAAAAGAAGATGCCTTTGCCTTGGCGAGGTAGGGCGCTGGTTGCGCTCGCCGTCTTAGCGTCTGCTCGAGCGCAAGACAAGCCTCTCGAACTGCAGGACCTCATCAATGAAGCTCTGCGGGACAACCAGGAGATCCTGGCCGCCCAAAAGCGCTATGAGGCTTCAAGACAGCGACCGCGGCAGCAGAGCAGCCTGCCGGATCCGACGCTATCGCTCGGCTATTTCAGCAACGGGAATCCCCTGCCCGGTGCTGGTCTCGGTAAGGAGCCGACCAGCAACATCGGGCTCAGCGTCACCCAGGACTTTCCTTATCCGGGGAAGCGCAGACTGCAGGGCGAGATAAGCTCAAAAGACGCGGATGCGGAGTTGGAACAATATCGCGCCGTGCAACGCAGCGTGATCCTGCGGCTGAGCGAGGCTTACTATCGCCTGAATCATACCTATCCAGCCATGGAGGTGCTTGAACGAAGTCACGCGCTGCTCGAAACGTTGCTACGAACCATCGAAGTCCGCTACGGCATCGGAAAGGCTACGCAGCAGGAGGCCTTCCGGACCCAAACGCAACTAACTATTCTCGAGACCCAGCGTTTACAAATTGAAAATGACCGGCGTACGCGGCAGGCAGAAATCAATAGTATCTTAAACCGCCCGCTCGATACTGCGCTCGCCCCGCCCGCCAGCCACGAAATGCAGGAGATGCTGCATAGCTTGGAAGAACTGGAGGAGTCCGCGCGGCTTACCGCACCCGAGCTCCGGCGCGATCAGAAGCTGGTGGAGCGCTCCGAGCTAGCTCTCAACTTAGCCCATAAGGATTCGTATCCCGACTATGCAATTACGGGCGGTTATTTCAACATGGGTGGCTTGCCGGCCGGGTACCAATTCCGGGCGGATGTGAAACTCCCGTTGCAGTTCTCGCGGCGCCGGGCGGAAGTGACCGAGCAAGCGCAGAAAATAGCGGAGGCGCAGCATGAATACAGGGCGACGACTCAATCGATAAACTATCGGATCGAGGAGGCGCTCTTGGCGGCGGATACTGCTTACAAGCTGGCGACGCTGTACCGGCAGACTGCCATCCCGCAGGCGCAGCTCACGCTCCAGGCCTCGCTGTCCGGCTTTCAGAATGGCACTGCGGACTTTACTTCGGTCTTCATGAACCACATCGCCGCGCTCGAGTATGAAATGAGCTATCACGAGCAAATGCTGAATCACCAACTGGCGACGGCCCAGATAGAGGCCCTCACCGGCTTGAAGTTGCAATGAGCAATTTATGAAATCATTTCTCATTTTGATCGGCGTCGCGCTAGTAGCTGCCGGGGGCTTTGTGGGAGGCCTTGCTTACCGCGCTCATCGCGATTCGGCCGGTAAAAGCATAAGCGCGCAGAAACCCGTGCGGCGCATCTTGTACTACGTCGACCGGATGCATCCGGCTTATAAGTCCGACAAGCCGGGCATCGCGCCGGACTGCGGCATGAAGCTCGAACCAGTGTACGCGGATGATGCGGAGGCCCAAACGACGGGTACCGGAGTCCTCAACATCAGTCCCGAGCAGCAGCGTTTGATCGGTGTCCAATACGGACAAGTTGAAATGACCACGTCTTCGAATCCGTTTCGCGCGTCCGGCAAGGTTGCGCTGGACGAGACGCGCTTGGTTCGCGTCCATCCGAAAGTGGAAGGCTGGATCGAGAAGGTCTTCGTCGATTTCACCGGCGCGCCCATCGAGAGGGGCCAACCGCTCTTGACTATCTATAGCCCGGACATGCTGGCCGCTGAGCAAGACTACTTACTAGCCATCCAGGCGCGCAAGATTCTACGGAGCAGTCCGCTCGCCGAAGCGGCGCAGAATAGCGATTCACTGCTGAAGGCGTCGCGCACAAGGCTCGAACTGTGGGATCTCAGCCCCGCGCAGATGGATGAAATCGAGAGGACCGGAAACACGATCCACGCCATCACCTTGTATGCGCCCGCCGGCGGTTTTGTCATGACACGGAACGCGTTCCCGAGCCAGAAGGTCACGCCCGACACGCAACTCTATGAGATCGGCGATCTCAGCCGCGTTTGGATCA